>Ga0075425_100000022_pt1 | contig 157434 bp, 111 predicted proteins | sample SoiMethybrSBSTD4_FD_75300 | JGI IMG/M metagenome (GOLD analysis project Ga0075425, IMG submission 75300) | Bulk soil microbial communities from a Populus tree surrounding site in Tennessee, USA - Soil MetaG P. TD hybrid SBSTD4 | ecosystem: Environmental > Terrestrial > Soil > Tree plantation...
CGTCTTCAGACCGCGGGCCTTGAGGTCCGACGTCAGGTTGTCGGACTGGAAGCTCTGGTTCTGATAGCCGGAGAACATGGTGCCGCTGAACCTGTTGCCGCCGTCGCGCGGGATCATGTTGAGCCGGACGCCGCCGCCCGACACATCGGCGCCGGCGCCGCTGGTCGTATAGACCATCTCCTGGCTCATCGAGCTGTTGAAGTAGTTCTGCACCGCGCCGTCGCCGTCGAGCCCGTTGACGAGAAGGCCGTCCACCTGCACCGTGGTTTGCGAGGCGCCGAGCCCGTGCGTCGACATGTAGGTCTGCTGCATGGCGCGCGAGCCGCCGACGTCCGGGATGTTCAGCGACACGCCGGTGATGATCTGGCCCATTGCCTGGATCGTGCGGCCCGTCGGGATCGCGTCGAGCGCCTCGCGGTTGAGGACCTGGGCCTTGACCGTGCTCTGGACGTCGACCGTCGGCGTCGCACCGGTCACGGTGAGGGTTTCCTCGAGCGCTCCGACCCGCAGCTCGCTGTTGATCGTCATCGTGAAGTTGGCGGGAAGCTCGATGCTTTCCCGTTTCACGGTGGCGAACCCCTGGAGGGCGAACGTGATCGTGTAGACGCCCGGTCTGAGATCCGCAAGGCGGTACGCGCCTGTGGAGTCGGTGATCGCCGAGCGCGTTTTCTCGATGAGGACCGGGCTTGCCGCCTCAACGGTGACGCCGGGCAGCACCGCACCCGACGTGTCCTTCACGATTCCCGTCAGTGAACTCTGGGCATGTGCCACGGTTGGTAGCAGGCACATGAGAACGACTGCGAACAGACCCGACGCGGGGCGCCTCGTCATGACCAAGACCCTCCAAGTGAACTGACCACCGGTGCGAGCCCATGCGACCGAAGCGGCCGGATTCTATCGCAGTACCCGCGTTCACGCGTGGAGAAAGCGCGGACCTCAAACGAATATTTCGACGACGGCTTCGAGCGATCGCGCGCCAGAGGCGAGCAACGCCGCGCGTCAAAATCCAGTAAGGCGGATCGAACGCCGCTCGCGGAGGCGGGGCCGGCCGATCCCTGTTGACTACCAACAGGTCACGCTGTAGGCTGCCAACAGGAGCAGACGTGCCGCCCGGTGGTCTGAACGGTGCCATGACCTCGCTGCGAATCCTCGTCGCCCGCATCGCCGCGCTCTTCAGCGGACGACGACTCAACGCGGAGCTGGACGAGGAGCTGGCGACGCACCTGGCCCAGGCCGCCGACGATCACCGGCGCCGCGGGTTGAGCGACGCCGAGGCGGCGCTCGCGGCCACGCGCGAGTTTGGCGGGGTCATGCAGACGAGGGAGGCCTATCGCGAGGCGCGCGGGTTCCCGCTCCTCGACACGCTCGCGCAGGACGTCCGCTACGCGATCCGCGTGCTCCGGAAGAGCCCCGGGTTCACGCTCGCGGCCGTGTTCACGCTGGCGCTCGGGATCGGCGCCAACACGGCGATCTTCACGGTGATCGACGCGCTGATGCTCAGGAGCCTGCCCGTCCGCGACCCGGATCGCCTCGTCGTCGTCGGCGATCCGGGCCACGTCCACAGCTGGTCGACCGGCACCCCGCGGACCGACATCTTTTCGTTCCCGCTCTACCGCGAGCTGAGGGATGGGAACGCGGTGTTCTCCTCGCTCGTCGCCGCATGCCGGATCGACAACCTGCAGATTCTGATCGATGGCGGCGCGGAGGACATCACCGGCCGGCTGGTCACGGGCAACTACTTCGAGACGCTCGGCGTCGAGCCGTCTCTCGGCCGGACGTTCACTGGCGCCGAGGACCGCGCGCCCGCCGCCGATCCGTATGTGGTCCTCAGCTACGGCTACTGGCAGCGGCGGTTCGGCGGCGATCCGTCCGTCGTCGGGCGCGCCGTCCGGCTGAAGGACTACCCGTTCACGATCGTCGGCGTCGCGCCGCCGGCGTTCTTCGGCGAGGTCGTCGGCGACCAGCCCGATGTGTGGGCGCCGATGATGATGGAGCCGGTGCTGATGCCGGGCCGCAGCCTGCTCGACGCGCCGAACACCCAGGCGCTGCTGCTCGTCGGCCGCCTGAAGCCAGGCGTGACGATCGCGCAGGCGCGCGCCAACGTCTCCGCCGTGATCCGCCATGCGCTCACCGAAACGCTGTCGTCGAGCCTGTCGGCCGACGACCGTGACGCGATTCGTCGCGGCGACGTGCGGCTGGAGGCGCCCGTTTCAGCCGGCGGTCGCGGTGTATCGCGGCTTCGCGCGGAGTTCTCCACGCCGCTGCTGGTGCTGATGGGCATCGTCGGGCTCGTGATGGTGGTCGCGTGCGTCAACGTCGCCAACCTGATGCTCGCGCGGTCGGCCGTCCGGCGCCGCGAGATCGCCGTCCGCCTCGCGCTCGGCGCCGGGCCGCGGCGGATCGTCCGCCAGCTGCTGACCGAGGCGGTCGTGCTCGCGTCGATCGGCGGCGCGCTGGGGCTGCTGCTCGCGCAGTGGGGCGCCGAGGCGCTCGTGCACGTCGCCAACCGCAGCGCGACGATGCAGCCGCTCGTGCTCGCGGTCGATGGGCGGGTGCTCGCGTTTGCGGCGGTTGTGTGCATCGCCGCCGGGCTGCTGTTCGGCGCCGCGCCGGCGATCGAGTGCCTCCGCGACGACCTGACGCCGTCGCTGCAGGACGCCGCCCGGAGCACGACGCACGGCAGCGGCGCGGCACGCACCAGACGCGCGCTCGTCAGCGCGCAGATCGCGGTCGGGTTGGTGATCGTCATCGCGGCCGGCTTGCTCGTCCACAGCCTCCGCAACCTGGAGCACCTCGATCTCGGCTATCGCCGCGACCAGCTGCTGCTCGCGCGCGTCGATCTCCTGCCGGGCGGCTACGCCGGAGCGCGTCAGCAGGCGATCACGCGCGAGCTGCTGGATCGACTCGCCGCGATTCCCGGCGTGCGGCGCGTCAGCGCATCGAGCAACGGACTGTTCAGCGGGAGCGAATCGGCCGACGCGATCCGCGTTCAGGGCTTCGCCGCGACCACCCGCCGCGATCTCGTGAGCAACGACGATGGCGTCGGCCCGAATTACTTCAGCACCATCGGCGTGCCGATCGTGCGCGGGCGGGAAATCACGCTGCAGGACTACGCGTCGGGCGCGCGCGTCGCGGTCGTGAACGAAACGTTTGCGAGGTTCTACTTCGGGGCGCGCGATCCGCTCGGCTCTCGCCTCTTCGTCGAGGACTCGGCGCACCCGGACGATCCCGGGTACGAGATCGTCGGCGTCGCGCGCGACGTTCGCGACCACGACGTCCGCGGCACGGTGCCGCGCCGGTTCTATCTTCCGTTGACGGCCGGCGGCGTCGAGAGCCCCGGCGCGCTGAACTTCGAAATCCGGGCGGACGGCCGTCCGGACGCGCTCGTCGAGGCGGTGCGGCGCACGATTCGTGAGGCGGGGCCGGGCCTCGTCGTCGACGCGCTGAACCCCGCCGATCGCCTCGTCGGCAACTCGCTCGTCACGCAGACGCTCGTCGCGCGGCTGTCGCTGTGGTTTGGCGCGCTCGTGCTGATCCTGATCTGCGTCGGGTTGTACGGGAGCATGTCGTACGGCGTGGCGAGCCGGACGCGCGAGATCGGCGTGCGGATGGCGCTCGGCGCGTCGCGCGCGACGATCATCCGGATGGTCACGCGCGAGGCCGCCGTGATGCTCGGCGTCGGCGCGGCCATCGGCCTGCCGCTCGGCATGCTGCAGACGCGCCTGTTCCAGGCGCTGCTGTTCGACGTCGGCGCCGTGGATCCGGCGTCGATTGGCGCCGCCGCGGCCGTCGTGATCCTCACGTCGGCCGTCGCGGCCATCGTGCCGGCGCACCGTGCCACGCGGATCGACCCGACGCTCGCGCTGCGGCAGGATTGATTCGATCCGGGGCCGGAATCACGAAGACACCTTCCAGCCCTCCAACGACAAGAGCGCCGCACGCGCGCCACACGTTACAGACGCGCCTGTAACATCGTGAAGCGTGAGACGTCCTATTCGGTACGGAGCGCGTCCAATGGGCTGAGTCGAGCCGCCCGGCGGGCAGGCAGCCAGCACGCGAGAAGGACGACAGTCAGCAGCAGCGCGGTCGTTCCGGCAAGCACGCTCGGCTCGTGCGGGCTGACGCCGTACAGCAGCGACTGGATCAACCGGCCGCCGGCGAACGCCGCCGCGAGGCCAACCGCGGCGCCGGCCAATCCGACGACGCCGCCCTGGCGCACGATCATCCGCGCAACGCTTCCCGGGTTTGCGCCCAGCGCCAGGCGGATGCCAATCTCTCCGGTCCGCTGGCTGACGATGTAGGACATCGCGCCGTAGATGCCGACGATGCCGAGCAGCAGCGACACACTTGCCGCGATCGCGAGCAGCACCATCGTGAACGCCATCTGCGCCGCGGAACGCTCGAGGATATCCTGCAGCGTCTGCACCTGCGCCAGCGCGAGGTTCGCATCGACCTCGCCGACGGCCCGCCGCACCGCATCGGCGAGCGATTGCGGCGCCACCTTCGTGCGCACGACGTAACTCATCGCGTCCAGGCGCGGCGCCATGTTCACGCGCCGCGACCGGAAGATCGGCATGTAGAGCTGCGGAAATGGAGCCGGCTCGGCGAGGCCGAAGGTGGGAGTGTTCCCGACGACGCCGGCAACGGTGAGCCACTCGGGCGCAGTGCGCGACAGCGACGGGTTGCCGAACCTGACCCGCTTTCCAATCGGGTCCTGACCCGGGAACGCCGCGTTGACGAGCGCCTGATTCACCACGACGATGGGCTCTTCACGTTCGACGTCGCCGCGCTCGATCCCGCGGCCGCTGATCACGCGCATCCGCATCGTCTCGAAGTAGCCGCCGTCTACGGCGCGGATCGCAACGAACGGCGCAATCACGCCGGGAGGCAGCGAACGGCCCTCGATGAACAGCGGGCCGCCCTGACAGAGCTGCTGTTCCGAAAGCGGCAGACACGTCGACGCCGAGACCGCCGCCACGCCGGAGAGCGCCGAGACGCGATCGATGATGGCGCGGTGGGCCGCCGCCATTCTTCCTGGCTCCGGATAGTCGATACGGGGCAACCCGATCCGGAACGTCAATGCCGACGCCGCGTCGAAACCCGGATCCACGGCACGCAGTCGTTGAAAACTCCGCAGCGTGAGACCCGACGCCACGAGCAGCACGAGCGCGAGCGCGATCTGCCCCGCCATGAGGAGATGCCGCGTGCGGTGACGGCTCCGGCTCGCAGTGCTCCTGCTCTCGTGCAGCGACTCGACGACAGATGTGAACCGAACGAGCGGGATCGATCCGAACGCCAGCGCGGCCGCCAGGCTGAGTGCCACGGCAATTGTGCAGACGACAGCGTCGAGACGGACTTCGTGGAGGCGTGGAACGTTCGCCCACCATGGGCCGACCGCCGGCCCGAAGGCGACCAGCACCTTTATGGCGATCCACGCGAGCGCAAGGCCGACTGCGCCGCCTGCCAGCGACAGCAGCGTGCTCTCGGTCAGGAAATAGTGCGCGATCGCTCGATTGCCTGCGCCGAGCGCTCGACGCATCGCGATCTCCCGCTGCCGAACCTCCGAGCGGACCAGGAACAAGTTGGCCACGTTCGCGCAGGCGACGAGGAGCACGACACCGACCGACGCGAGCAGGATCCACAACGTGACCCTGATGCTGCCAACGGTCGCCTCGAGCAGCGCCGTCGCCGTCGAGACGAGCGCCTTGTAACCGTTGTTCGGATACGAGGGATCCAGATCGACGGCCAGCCGCGTCAGCTCGGACCGCGCCTGCGCGATCGTCGCGCCGTCCCGAAGCCGCGCGACCGCGGCGAACGTGTACGCGTCGGTCGCGGTGGTTCTGGTGATGAACGGCGCAGCAACCCAGACGTCGACGCGCGGATCCGGAAACGCGAACGACGCGGGCATCACGCCGACGACGACCGTCGGAACGCCGTCCAACGTGATCGGCCGCCCGACGACGTTCGGATCCTGTCCGAAGCGGCGCACCCAGAACCCGTAGGAAAGGACCGCCGTCGACGCGCCACGCGCTGCTTCGTCGCTGTCGAACCAGCGGCCGATCGCCGGCGTCACCCGCAGGACCGACGCGAGCGACGGCGTCGTGCGAGAGACGCGGATTCGTTCCGGGCTGCCGTGCCCGGTCAACGTCAACTCGTTGGTCGCCACGTAGAGCGCCAGGCCGTCGAGCGTGTGCGCGCGCTCGAGATACTGGAAGTAGAGCCGCGACGGAATGTAGTAGATCTTCCGAACGTTCCCGACCGGCAGCGAGAATTCCAACGCCACGAGCCGTTCCGAATCGCCGTAGGGCAACGGGTTCAGCACGACTCGATACACGACCGCAAAGATCGACGCGTTCGCGCCGATGGCCAGCGCCAGCGTCAGGACTGTCGCGGCCGTGAAGGCGGGACTGCGCAGCAGCCGGCGCGCCGCGTACCGCGTCTCCTGCCAGAGCCGTTCGACGGCTGCTCCCCTCCGCATGTCCCTCAGCTCCTCTTTGGTCAACGCGACGCTGCCGAATTCACGCCGTGCGGCAAGCTGCGCGTCGCGCAGCGGGACTCCCGCCTCGAGGCGCTCCTCGGTCGCGAGCTCGAGGTGGACCCGCAGCTCGCGATCGAGGTCGTCGTCCTCGGCGTTGCGCCGGCGCCAGAAACGGAGATCGCGCATGCGTCTGCTGCCTATCGAGCGGGCTCCATCACCAGGCCGATGGCTCGCGCGAGCTGCCGCCATTTCGAGTGCTCGGCGGACAATCGTCGTTTCCCGGCCGCGGTCAACCGGTAGTACTTGGCCTCCCGATTCCGATCGGGCATCGGTTCCCAACTCGCGGTAATCCAGCCGCGCGTCTTGAGGCGATAGAGCGCGGGATAGAGCGATCCGTGATCCACGCGCAGCACGTCCTCGGAGGTGCGTTGGATGTGCGTCGCAATCGCATGGCCGTGAAGCGGGCCGAAGAGCAGCGCACGAAGCACGAGCATGTCCAGCGTACCTTGCAGCAGTTCAACCCGGGTCGTGGCTGTCCTGGGCATCGGGATCAACGAAGGCTGCTGGTAGTAGGCACTCTACTATCGGCGTTAGACGAGAGGGGGGTCGAAGCGGTTTGCTGCAGCGTGATTCAGGCGTGGGAGGCTGGGAGCAGCTTTTCAGCAGGCCCCGGGCTGAACCGTTCCGGCCGGCAGCCTCACTGACACCGGAAATTCTTCGCCTCGTCGGTGCTGCCGGTCCCGTTGTAATGCGCCGTCGTCGGATACGCGCACAACGGGCGCGTGCGATCGACGGCGCCGGCGGTCATGTGTTCCGCTTCGATCGACAGCGGCTTCTTTCCCGTTTCGACCCACCGATCGACGGCGGCGACCTTGTCGAAGACGTCGGTGCCCGGACCGCCCTGGCAGTGCCCCATGCCCGGCACCATGAACAGCGCGACCGACGCTGCCGCCGGCGATCCAACGGCGTCGTTGATCCGCTTGAACATGATCAGGCTGGTGTCCGGCGAGACGAGCGGATCGGCCCACCCGTGGTACATCAGCAGCTTGCCGCCGCGCTTGAAGAAGCGCGACATGTCCGGATCGCCGCCGTACAGCAGCCCCTTGTCCGCCTTCACCGCGCGCTCCACATCGTTCGGGACCTTGATGGTGTGGTAGTCCCACTCGGGTGTGAAGACGATCTTCCGCATGCCCTCGTGCGATTCGCCGGAGGGCGACGGCCCCGCCACGCCGCCCCAGCCGAGCTCGGATCCGGGGTAGTAGCGGCCCGGATGCAGCACGGCGCCGCTGTTCGGATCGCGGATCGGACGCGCCATCGCGTTCGCCGTCTCGACCTGATCGTTCGACAGGCAATCGGGACGATCCTCTCCGCTGCACTTCAACGCGGCGAAGTCGAAGGCGCACTTCGTCGGATCCTCGACGACGCCGTCCTTCACGCCGTCGAGGGCATCGCACTTGTCGAGGACCGCACGGTGCATCATCGGGTACTTGCTCGCGGGAATCACCGCCGCCGGCGCACGGTTGACATAGGTATTCAACCAGACGCGCGCGGCGTAGAGCCGCATCTGGTCCCACGACGGATCGCCGGCGACGATGCCGTCGAAGTCGTCAGGAAAGCGCTGCGCTTCGATCAGCGCCTGGCGTCCGCCGGTCGAGCACGAGTTGAAATACGCGCGCGTGAGGCGCGCATCGTAGTGGGCGGCGACGAGCGCCTTCGCGGCGACCGTCATCTCGTGAATCGCTCGATAGGCGAAGTCGACGAGTTTTTGGGGATGGCCGGCGACGAAATCGCCGTTGCCGCCGACGTGACCGGTGTCGGTTCCAGCCGCCGCGTATCCCGCTTTCACCGACGCCGCCATCGCCGGATAAGGAATCGCGCCCCCCAACCCGCCGTTCCCGGACGCCTGCAGCTTGTGATTCCACCCGGACTGCGGCAGCCAGACTTCGACGCGGATGTCGGAGTCGCTGGACGGGGTCAGCTTCAGCGTCACGCGACAGAACGCCGGGGCCGTTTTGAACGCCGCGGCCGCATTCACGTTGTTCGCGTTCGGAAGCGGGAACGCGCCGGCCTGCACCGATTCGGCCGACGTCACCTGTCCGTCGGTCACCTTCACCTGTGCCAGTGACTCGCACGCAATCGGCGCAGCCGCTGCATTCACGGCGCCGATCGCCGCCGCACCGAGGACGCCGACCAGAGCTGCGATTCGCATGGGTGAAGTGTAGACCATCGGGCGCGATACAATCGCGCGGTTATCGATGCTCGACACCCTCTCCACCCTGCTCGCGCTGCCTGCGACGATCGTGCTCGCGCTGGGCATGATGGCTCCGCCGATCGGCGCGGAGTTCGTGTTCGAGACGGCGCCATTTGCGAGCGCGCATGCGTCGACGATCGTCGACACGCGCGACGGCCTCGTCGCGGCCTGGTTTGGCGGCACGCGCGAGGGCGCAGCCGACGTCGGCATCTGGCTCTCGCGGCGCGAGCGCGGCACGTGGACGACGCCGATCGAGATCGCGACCGGCGCGCAGCAGGATGGCGCCCGTTATCCGTGCTGGAATCCCGTCCTCGTCGACGTGCCGGATCGCGGGCTGATGCTGTTCTACAAAGTCGGACCGAGCCCGCAGACGTGGCAGGGCATGGTTCGAACCTCGCGCGACAGCGGCCGGACATGGAGCGGGGCGCGGCGCCTTCCGGAGGGCATCCTCGGCCCGATCAAGAACAAGCCCGTGCGGCTCGCCGACGGCACGCTCGTGTCCGGCAGCAGCACCGAGTCCACGGATCGCCCGAGCAAATGGCGCGTCCACTTCGAGCGCTCGACCGACGGCGGGCTCACGTGGACGACGTCGGTTCCTGCTGCCGGCGAAGGCCGCGCGATCGACGCGATCCAGCCGAGCATGCTCGTGCATCCCGACGGCAGGCTGCAGGCCGTCGGCCGCACGCGCTCGGAGCGCATCTTCGAAACCTGGTCGGCTGACGGCGGGCGGACGTGGAGCCCGATGGTGCTCACCTCGCTGCCGAACCCCAACTCGGGCATCGACGCGGTGACGCTCGGCGACGGCCGCCACCTGATCGTCTACAACCACACGACGCACGGGCGGTCGCCGCTGAACGTTGCCGTGTCTCGGGATGGAAAGACGTGGACGTCCGCGCTCGTGCTCGAAAGCGACGCGGGCGAGTACTCATACCCGGCCGTGATTCAAAGCGCCGACGGCCTCGTTCACATCACGTACACGTGGAGGCGGCAGCGGATCAAGCACGTGGTCGTCGATCCGAAGACGCTCGAGTGAGCGATCGTCCCCGCTCGACTTTCATCGACCAGGTTCGGTGGCCGGTTCGATCCCCTTCGCCTTGAAGACGGGCGCGGCCTTCGGTCCCGCGAGGAACGCGATGAGCGCGCGAGCGGCTTCGGCATTCTTCGACGTGGCGCTGGCGGCGGCCCCAAAGCGGATGTCCGACCGGTACTCTCCGGGAAGGGCTCCCAGAACTTCGACGCCGTGAACCGGCACGATTTCGCTGAACAACGTAATGACCATCGCCGCCTTGCCGGCGGCGACGCTCTCGGTCGCCGGCCCGGAGCCAGGCGCCAGGACGATCCTGGGCTTCACGTCAGCGGCGATGCCCATCCGCTCGAACATCTTCTCGATGGATCCGCGGCTTGCGCCGTCCTGCGGGTAGGTGATGGATGGCGCGTCCTGGAGCGCCTTCTTGAGCGCCGCGGCCGTGCGGATATCCGGCCTGGGCGCGCCGGCGCGGATGCCGATGCCGAGCTCGGAGCGGCCGACGTCCGCACGCGACGCACCCGTCAGCTTGCCTTGCGAGACGAGGTCGCCGATCGCGTCGGTCGTGATGATGGTGACGTCGAACGGCTCGCCCATCACGATTCTTTTCTTCAACGACGCGGTGGAACCAAACTCGATCGCGAGCGCCCGGCCAACAGCCTTCTCGCTCTGCGGCTGGAGCGCCTCCATGCTGCCCTTCACGCCGTTGGACGCGAGAACGCGAAGCGCGTTGTTGTGCGGCGCGTTTTGCGCAGCGAACGGTTCCGTGGCGAGGCACACCAGACCAGCCAGCGTCGCCACGACCGCGGCGATGGAGCGTATCCGCATCGGCTGCCTGCTAGACGCCCGACAACAGATCGAGCTTGCCGGTGCTGTCGCCGAATCCCTCGACGTTCACGCCGAACTTGTCCATCAGGCACAACGACAGATTCGCCAGCGGCGTGCCCTTCGGATACGTCAGGTGCCGGTTGCCTTTCATGCGATGGTCGCGGCCGCTGACGACGACGACGGGGACGTTGTAGTTGTTGTGCACGTTGCCGTCGCTCATGCCGCTGCCGTAGAGCACGATCGAGTGGTCCAGCAGCGTACCGTCGCCGTCAGGGATGGCCTGCAGCTTCTTCACGAAGTAGGCCAGTCTCTCGACGTGATACGTATTCAGCTTGGAGTAGGTCGTCATCTTCTCCGGGTTGTTGCTGTGGTGCGACATCGCGTGGTGCGCCTCGGGCAGGCCAATCTCGGAATACGCACGATTGACGTTCTCGCGCGCCATCATGAACGAGCTGACGCGAGTGATGTCCGCCTGGAACGCCAGCACCTGCAGATCGAACATCAGCTCCGCGTATTCCTTGAACGTCGCCGGCTCGCCGACGGGCCGCTCGGGCACCTCGAGATCGAGAGTAGAGGATTCATTCCGTGCGATGCGCTGCTCCACGTCGCGAACGGCGTCGAGGTATTCCGTCAGCTTGATCCCGTCGCGCTGGCCGAGCCTTCGCCGCAGGCTCTGGATCTCCTGCGTCACCCCGTCGAGGATGCTGCGGTCCTCGCGGCTTCGGGCCGCGCGCGCCTCAGGGGTGTCGCCGCTGCCGAACAGCCGCTCGAACGCAAAGCGCGGATTGGTTTCCGCCGGCAGCGGCGTGGTCGGCGTCTTCCACGACATCGAGTTCATGTACGCGCACGCGTACCCGTGATCGCAGGCGCCGACGACGTCGTTGCGATCCACCGCCAATTCGAGCGACGAGAGCTTTGCGTCGCGGCAGATCCGCTCGGCGATCAATTGATCGATCGTCGTCCCGGCGCGAACGTCGGCGCCTTCGGTCTGCTTCGGATGCACGCAGCTCATGAACGCCGGCGCGGCCCGCGGATGCTGCCCGCCGGAGTCGCCCTGGTCGGTCGCCGGGAAGTTGTCGAGCCCGGTGAACACGATCGTCCGATCGCGAAACGCTTCGAGCGGCTTGAGGATCGGGGAGAACGCGAAGTCCGCCCCTTCGGTCGCAGGCGTCCAGTCGAACATGTTGGCGCCGTTGCCGACGTAGATCGCCGCGAAGCGAGGCGCCGGGCTGGCGAGCGCCGACATCGCCGGCACCATCGCGTCGAGGAGCGGCAGCGCCAGCGTGGCACCCATCCCCCGAATGAACGTGCGGCGGGGCAACGCGAGCTTTCTGATCACCATACATTCATCCTATCTGACTAGTTCGTCGGCGCCTGCGCCATCCGCATTTGAAACGGCGTGCTCGTCACGATGCCCTGCACGAGCGACGCGAAGCGGTAGTTCGTGGCAGCCGCCTCGCGCTTGATGCGCCGGACGGCCGGCGCATCGGCGGCTTCGAGTCCACGCCCGACCGCGTAGGTCAACAGCTTCTCGATTAGCGTCGTCAGAAAATCATCGGAGTGCTTGAGGAGAACTGCGCGCAGCCCCACCGGGCCCGTGAACCGGCTGCCGTCGGGAAGCTTCGCCGACGCGTCGATCGGCGAGCCGGCGGGATCGACGTCTCTCCACTCGCCGATGGCGTCGAAATTCTCGAGCGCGAACCCGAGCTCGTCCATCTGCGCGTGGCAGCTCGCGCAGACGGGATTGGCGCGATGCTGCGCCATCTGCTCGCGCATCGGAAGAATCTTCGCCGGGTCGCGCTCGTCCTTCAGCTGGGGCACGTTCGGAAGCGGCGGCGGCGGCGGCGTGCCGAAAATGTTCTCGAGGATCCACTTCCCGCGGATCACGGGAGACGTGCGGTTCGGGCGCGAGGTATCCGTCAGAATCGATCCCTGCCCCATCAGGCCGCGGCGCACGCTCTCGGGCGGCAGCGACACGCGCCTGAATCGCTCGCCGTACACGCCGGGAATCCCGTAATGCTTCGCGAGACGCTCGTTCAGGAACGTGTAGTCGGCATCCAGCAGGTCGAGCGCGCTGCGATTCTCGCGGACGATGCTGTCGAAGAACAGCTCGGTCTCGCGCGTGAAGGCCTCGCGCAGGTTGTCGTCGAAGTGAAAGAGCAGCTCCGGGCTCGGCTTGAACCCGGACACGTTGCGGATGTGAAGCCATTGGCCCGCGAAGTCGGTCGCCAGCGCCCCGGACCTCGGATCCGCCAGCATCCGCGTCACCTGCCGCTCGAGCACCACCGGATCGTGCAGCGTCTTCTTCTCGGCGGCGTGCAGGAGCTCGTCGTCGGGGATGCTGCTCCACAGGAAGAACGAGAGGCGCGACGCGAGCTCCACGTCGCTGATGCGATACGGCGCATTCGGCGCGGCACTGGCGGGCTGGCTCTCGAATCGGAACAGAAAATTCGGGCTGACGAGAATGCTGCGGACCGCGAGCTCGATGCCGGAGTCGAAGCCGCGCGAACCGGTCTTCACGCCGTCCCGGTATCGGGCGAGCGGGACCAGAAGATCGTCGTCGGCGACCGGCCGTCGATAAGCGCGGCGCGCGAGCGTCGCGATGATCTTTCGGGCGCAGGGCTCTTCGTCGGCCGCGGACTTCGGCTCGCACACGAACAGCCGCCGGCGGCTCGGCGAGTCATTCGTCGCCGCGCCGTTCACCGCGTTCGAGGCTGGCGCGACGATCGTGACGCTGGACACGCCGGGCTCGCCGTTGCCCGCCCTGTACGGATCGCGGCGCAGGTACGGATCGAAGAGATCCTCGATGGGCGCCGAGGTCCTCTGGGTGAAGTACACCTGAACCAGGTGAGAACCCGCCTTCACCGGCACGCGGAACTGCAGCGCGTCCAGGATCTTCTTCGTGCGATCCTCCCCGCGCTCCTTCACGGCCTCGGGGCCGCCCACCTTCGTCGTCCAGACGCGCGCGCGATCGAGGCTCACGTCGAGCGTCTGCGGGTCGGCGGTGATGCCCATGATGCCGCCGTCCGCGCCGCTCTCGTTCAACCGCAGCTGGAACAGGTACTCGCCGTCGACGGGAAATTCGTAACGAATCGCGAGGCCTCCCCGCGATCCCCACGGCAGATCCTCGCTGAAGCGGGTTCCCTGATTCCGATCCGTCGGCACGAAGATCGTCTCCGGCGACGACGATCCCGCGGCATGTCCGACGGCCATCTGGCTGATTCGTGCCGCCGCTCCCAGATAGCGTTCCGCGAGAGCGGCCGACAACGACAGGGCATCGGCGTTGTTGTCGAACCCGTATGCCGCGTTGTCTCCCGGCAGCAGCGTGGCCGCGTCGATCTCGAGCGCGAGCGCGTCGCGGATCGCGTTCGCGTACTCGACGCGGTTCAGGCGATGCAGCGTGGGCCGGCCCGGATTGGGATGCTCGGCGGCGACGCGGTCGAGGCCCTCCTCGAGCCACGACGCGACGCTCCCGGCGAGCGCCGCGTCGGGCCGCGGACGTCCGGCCGGAGGCATCGCTCCCGTCCGAAGCTTCCGCACGACTTTTTCCCACACCTCGGTGTGTTCGCCGAGCTGCGCGAGATCCATCGCGTCGAGCGTGAGCCCGGCGGTCTTCAGCCGTTGGTTGTGGCAGGTGACGCAGTATTTGTCGAGGACCGCGCGAGGCGGCGGCGCGTCCGTGCCCTGGCTGCCGGTGGTGACCGGCGCGACGATGCACACCGCCGCGGCAATCAGCGCGCGTCTCATCGTGAACCCTTTTCCGGAATCGCCGCCGCACACGGAGCCGGACACTTCATTTCTTTTGCGCCCAGCTTCCGCAGCAGCACCGCGGTCTGCGGCTGGGCGGCAAACGAGTTTCCGTACTCGACGCCGTCGGCGATGATGAGCGGCGTGCGTCCGTCCACGGCAACCACGTCGAGCTTCGCACCCTTGTCGAAGAGATACTGCACGACGCTGTTCGCGCCGCGATAGGCCGCCGCGTGCATCGCCGTTTCGCCGAGGTCGCTGACCGCGTTGACGTCCGCGCCGAGCTCTTCCACGATGAGTTTGACGGCGTCGAGCACCTGACGCTCCGAGGCGCGATCCTGGTTCGACGCCCAGGCGATGCCGGCGGCCGCCATCAGCGGCGTGATGCGTTCTTCGGTACCGATGTTGGGATCGGCGCCGTACGCGAGCAGCAGACGCATCACCTCGACGTCGGCCGACTTCGCCGCCAGCAGAAACGCCGTCGCGCCGGCCAGGTGCCTGCGGTACCTGGCGCCGGACCACCGCGGCTCCTCCATGGTGTTGCGCCCGTTGACGTCGGCGCCGTGATCCAGCAGCGAGGTGATGACGCGGATTTTGTCGATGTGCACGGCGATGAACTGGTCGCTGGTGTGCCAGTTGGCGACGTGAACGGCGGCCTGCAGCGGCCTGCCGAAGATGTTGCCCCTCGCGATCCCCTCGGAATCGCGCTCGTTGTTCGTCAGCTTCCGGTATTTGAGCTCCATCGGGCGCGCGTGCACGCCCTGCACCGTCAGCTCGGTGGATCCGCCTTCGACATCCGGGTCGGCGCCTTCGTCGAGCAGCGCATCCACGAGATCCGCGTGTCCGTTGATCACGGCGATGAGCAGCGGCGTCGCGCCGTCAGGCCTCTTCTCCTTCACGCCGGCGCCGGCGTCCAGCAAGGCGCGCGCCGCGCCCATGTCGCCGCGGCGCACCGCGAACATGAGCGGCGTCGTGCCGGCGTTGGAACGGGCGTGGATATCCGCCCCGTGATCGATCAGCGCCTTGACGGCGGGCCCATGCCCCGCCGCCGCCGCCCACATCAGCGCCGTTTGTCCGTTCCAGGTTTCTCTGGCATCGACGCGCGCGCCGGCCTTCAGCAGGACGTTGACCGCGTCGGCGCTGCCGGTGCGGGCCGCGAGCATGAGCGGCGTTTCTCCGGCGCGCACCGCGCCGTTTGGATCCGCTCCGGCCTTCAACAACTGATCGATGATCGCCGCGTTGCCGTTTCCAGCGGCAAGCGACAGCGGCGTGACGCCGTACTGATTGCGCGCGTCGACTTTGGCCCCGGCGCGGATGAGCAGCGCCGTCGTGTCCGCATCGTCGAGGTAGGCCGACCAGTGCAGCGCCGTCGCGCCGTCGGCCTGAGGGGCGTTGATGTCGGCTCGCTGCTTCAGCAGCGATGCCACACCCTGAGCGTCGCGGCGCTGTGCCGCGTCCGCGATTGGCGCCCCCTGGCCGGCGGCGCCAAGGCTGCACACGCACGACACCGCAGCGAGCCACAGCCCGCGCACGCGCCGCATCGGCATCGCGTCAGTCCTCCGACTCTTGGCAAATTTTACGCCTGGACGCGCGTCGGAGTCGATTGGGATTCAGCGGGACGGGCGAAGAAAGCCAGCCCGGGCGCACCGATGCGCCCGGGCTGGATCCAAGCGGGTCGCTATCTCGGGCTGCCGCGCAGCACGACGCGCGTGGCGGCGTTGTTCTGCGCCCTTTCGCCCGTATCCTGATCGAGCGCGGCCGCCGACGCCGTGACGTCCGCCCGGCCGCCGACGAAGAGGCTGGCCGCGCGCCCCTCGAAAAGCGTCGGCGCCGTCACCATCGTCGCCGTCCAGTCCGTCGTACCGTCGCAGGGAACGACGAGCGCGAACTGGCCTGTCAGCGACGACTGCGCGTGATCCTGTTTGAGCTGGCCCGAGATCGACACGAGCACGGGCCGCGAGCAGGTGATGCTGCCGGCAATCGTCGCCTGCCCGGTCGTCGGATCGACGCCGCCGGACCCGGCGACCGCGAGGCCGATGCTCAAGGGCGGCGGCGCGGGCAGCACGTTCAGGACGAGGTGGCCGCCCGGCCAGTAGTAGTAGCTCCCGGCCATGATCCAGTACGTGACACCGGCGACCGCGTCGAAGCGGACCCTCGACTGCGATCCGCCGCCGGAGTTGTCGTTGCATGCGACCTGCGTGAGCGCGCCGCGCGTTCCCGTATGGACCGACAGCGTCGTGTCGTAATCGCTGCCGAACGTATTGAACTCGACGCGCATGTCGCTCGACGGCGTGAACGCATACCACACGGTGTGCGACGAGGCCGCGCAGAACGGATCATCCGCCGCGGTCGTCGCCTTCGTCGTCGTCTGCGTATTGGTGAACGGCACGCCTCCGATGACGATCGGCGCGCTGAAGTCGTCGTTCAGCGGCGGCGCGGCGATCACGGCGATCGCCGTGAACGTCGTTTCGACGTTGCCTGCTCCATTGTCGCCCCGGAAGATCACGGTGTAGGCGCCCGCCTGGCCCTCGGCCGGGAGCCAGGACAGCGTTCCCGTGTTGTCGCCGTTGTCCACGAATGCGGCGCCCGCCGGAGCTCCGGTCGCGCTGAGCGTGACGTGGCCTCCGAGCGAATCGACGGCCCTCACCGGAACGGCGATCGGCTGGCGCTCGAAGGTCGTCACCGACGTGGGCGCCGTCATCTCGATCGGAACCGTGGCGTTGTACCGAATCTCGCCGCGCGCAGCCGCCGCGAAGCCCTCGCAGTGCTGCTCGTACGTGGCGCGGAACGAGATCACGCTGCCGTCGGCGCCCGTTGCACCGGGCCCGTACACCACGTCCTTGATCTCGAAGCTGCCCGTCAGCGTGTTGCAGCCGCGGCCGTCGCCGTACACGGACAATCCCGGCTGGCTCGTTTCGAACGGCCAGCGCATCGCGCCTGTATAAACGCCCGGCGTGAGCAGCTGCCGGTTCGGCGCGGCAAAATTCAGGTACCACCAATGGCTGTAGCTCGGCGTGTGGAACGCCACCGTCACGCCGTTCGAATAGTTGGTGTAGGCGCTGAACGTTCCGTCGGCGGGCGTGAAGTACAGCGTTTGTCCGCCGGAGATGTAGTCCCCGGGATCGCCCGTGAGCAGCAGCGACGTCACCGCGGCTCGTGCGTCGGCCGCGAACAACAGGGCGACGGCCGAGATCGAAAAGATCCGACCGCAAGCGCGCAAGAGTGTGCGCATTCGAGACTCCTTCTCCCGGGATCGCACTTTGGTAATGGCATGTTCCAAAGTGTCGGGAGGCTGAGGACGGCGCCGTTATCTTGCGAATGCTCGGGGCGAGCGTCGTGCGTCGGAGCAGAAATCGTGCCGCGGCTGCGCTCGAGACCGCGAACAGGCGTGGAATGAACGATCGTGTCTACCGGTTCGGCAGCCGCGATTTCCAGTGATCCCACGAGCGCTCGTAGGTCTGGACGGCGCGTTTGGCTTCCTCGGAATCGAGGTACGTGACGCGATCGCCGCCGATCGCCATTGCCTGCATCTGCAGTCGGGCGTTGACGTTGAGATAGTACGCCTTGGCGACGACGACGCGCACCGACGCGGCCGCGACGACGGCGCCGTGGCCGCGCATCAACGCGGCGGATGCGCCGCCAAGGCTCTGGGCCAGCGCGCGCCCGAGCTCCGGCGTCCCGATCAACATGTCGGTGATGCCGGCGGTCCGTCGAATGTCGAAGACCGGCACGCCCTCGCCGATGAAGTACCCCATGTGGTACATCGGCCGCAGCGGCACCGATGCCGCCGCAAAGGGAATGACGTCGAGGCAATGGCAGTGCACGACGGCCATGACGTCGGGCCGCGCCTTGTAGATCTCGCCGTGGATGAATCGCTCGATGTATCCGGCGGCGGCGGCCGCGGTCGTCACCGGCCTGCTCTCGAGGTCGTACTCGGTGATGTCGGCTGCGGTCACGAGCGCCGGGGCGCCGGCGCGGGAGAGGAAATAGCGATCGGCACTCGCGGGGTTGCGAACGCTCACGTGGCCATAGCCGTCCAGCACGCCTTCGTTCGCCAGAATGTGGTTGGCGACGACCAGATCGTCGACGAGCGGTTGGCGCGAGCGGGAAGCGGGTGTCTGCGACAGAATCGGCGCCGCGAGGATCGTCAGCGCGGCGGCACACGAGCCACCGAGCACCAGCCGCAGTTTCACGCGCATGCTCGCGCTCAGCCCTTTTTCTTCGGCGGAGTCTCGTAGGGCGCGCCGGTTCCGGACGAGCCGAGAAAGAGCGTCTCGCCGCTGGGCAGCGTGAGGTCGCGGCCGTTCGCGCGCAGCGATCCGTCTTTCGACTGGTACCCGTCGACGACGACCTCCATGCCCGGCTGCAGCGATTGTTTGGTCAAGCCTCGCCTGAAGAGCGTGTTCGGCGTGCCCGCCTCGATCATCCACTCTTCCGTCGTCCCGTCCGGCTTCTTCACCGTGACGTGGATCCACGCGTGAGGATTCACCCAGTCCATCCGCGTGACCGTTCCGCGGAACTTGACGGGCCGGTTCGCGTCGAACTCCGAGTTGAACGCGTGATGGGCCATGAGCGGCGCCGCGGCCGCGATCATGAGCGCGCCGATTCCGCCGGCGACGACGGACAGCCGTGTTCGCATCGGTGTCACCTCTCAGGAATCCGTTTCGGCACCGTCTCTCCGTTCTTCTCGCGGATGCGCGCGCCCTGCAGCAGGTGAACGATGTCGTAGTTGTCTTCGTGGCACGCGTACTCGTACATCTGTTCGGCGGGATCGATGCGAGTCCACGGGATCATCGCGGTCCACGGCCTGGTCCACGTGTGCGGATCCTCGACCGTGAACTCGTACCGGATCGTCTGCGCGCCGACGCGCGTGAACCGTTCGGTGATGCGGAACGTCGCGGGATCCGCATCCTGAAAGATCACGCCTTCGTCGGTTCGGAAATTGGCCGTCTCGACGACGAGCGTGGTCCCCTCCCAGCGGCCCCGCGAGTCGCCGAGCCATTGATGCAGCGTGCGGCCGATGTGCGGGCGGCCGTCCAGCGGAATGATCCGCGCGCTGTGAATCATCTCGGGAGCGATGGCGACGTAGCCCGGGCTCTGGAAGATCTGAAAATCGTTGTTGTAGATCGTGGGGAGATACGGCGGCGAGTCGGTCCGGATGATGCACCGCACCGGCAGCGACAGCTCCTCGGGATTGTCGGGCAGGCCCGCCGCGAAGCGGGCGGCGGAATCGGCGCGCGCGGCGCGTGCGCGCTGGCGCTCGGGCGACAGCGGCACCAGCGGAGGAATGCGGCCATCCGGAGGATCCACGATGAGCGACGTGCGGTGGTCCTCGGTGATCGTCAGCCGCCGCGCGTCCATCCAGTGCTCGTTGTACGCGCGGTTGACGTCCGCCTGCGGACCTCCGTCGCGTCGGTCGCGCGTCAGGTTGTGCGCGAGATCCCGCTGGAATTCAGCCGCTTCCTCGTCGCTGAGCACCTGTTTGCCGGCGAGGTCGCCCGGCCGCGCGAGCGGTGTGCTGGTGGCGTCGTTCCAGACGCCCTGCAGGTCGGGATCGCCCCACGGCGTATGAGGCACGCTCCACGTCCCGCTTTTCGCCGGCGCCTTCTTCGCCTGACTCGCGAGCGGCGCCTGAAACGCGACGACGGCCGCGACGAGCGCCGCGCCGGCTGACAAGACGAATCGTCGACACATAAGAGCCTCCGCTTACCGGCTCGCCCTCGGCTGCTTGCGCAGCGTTCCGAACAGCAGCTCCTCGGTGAACGGGACGCATTTGAATTCGAGGAGCTGGACGTGTTCTTCCATTCGACGATAGAGGGGAAAGCTGATCTTCCACGGCCGCGTGAACACTTTCGGATCCTCGATCGTCGCCTCGTACATCATGTGGTACGGACTGACGGGCGTGTAGCGCTCGACGACGTGGAGCGCGTCGCTGTGGAAATCGCCCGCGCGATCGAACCACGTCTGCTCGCGCAGGTCGGTGACGTCGACGACCAGCGTGTCGCCCTCCCAGCGGCCGCGCGACCATCCCATCCACGAGTCGGCCGGCGCGTCCCCTTTCCAGTTCATGCGGATGACGCGCGTCGTGCTGGTGAACTCGTACGCGATCAGGATGTAGTCGCCCGACCCCTGCACGATTTGAAATGGAAACGGCATGTAGGTCGCGCGCGGCACGCCGGGCATGTAGCACTTCAGCTCGGGGTCGCCGAGGTCGTGCCACTTCTTGTCGTTCGTCACGTCCACGGCCATCCGCTTCTCGAAGTTCTCTTTTTTCTTCGCGAGCGCCCACGGCTGATACGGGATCTCGCCGCCTTCCACCACGCTCTGCCCGCCGGGCCCCGCGCCGTACGCGCCCAGGAGCTCGGGATGAGGGCCCGGCTGCGCCTCGTGGTCCTGAATGTCCCAGTTGGCCGTGACGAACGCCTGCCACACGCCGTTGAGATCCGCGTGGCCGGCCAGGCGCGGCGCCTTATAAGAGGGGAAGCGGCCGGAGGACGGCGTCTGCCCTGCTGTGGCGGTCACCACCAGCCACAGGAGCACGGACGCGGCAGCCGCTCCACCCGCGATCACCACGTGTCGAAACCGCCTCCGCATGTGATGCCTTCCTTCGCGTCCGGATGCGTCCCTTATACACCAACGCCGTCAATCAGGTTTGCGGCGCCGTCGCCGGGAAGACGGCGATCCGATCGCCGCGCACGGCGCCGACCCAGATCTCCTTCCCCACCTGTATGGCCACGGTGCCGAAGCTGAACGCGTCGCCGTACGGATAGTGAATCAGCTCCTGGAACTTCATCGTCTTCGTGTTGAACCTGCCGACATGCGAGGCCTGCATCGGAGGCGTGCCGCCCTGGCCCGCGGCGAGGATCGATCCGTCGGGCGTCATGCGGAGATTGTCGACGCGGAAGCCGGCGGGCACCGAATCCCTCTTGACCGGCGTCTGCCCGCGCGACAGGCGGATCACCGATTGGCTGCCCCATCCGCCGACGTAGAGCCATTTGCCGTCGTTCGAGATCTCCAGGCCGTTCGGTCCCGCGGCCTCGCTGCCGGGCACCTTGTTCCAGCCGCTCGCCGTATGCCATTCCCACAGCTCGCCGTTGTTCTCGCCCGCCATCATCCTGGTTCGCGCCGCAGCATCCTGGCCGCGCGGCGAGAAATTCGTCGTCACGAAGCCGCCGTCCGGCAACCCGACGACGGAGTTGAGGCCGATTGGGTCGGGCGCGAGGGCGCATCCCGTCCATGTGAGCACCGGAGGCCGCGCGCGCGCGTCGAGCTCGAAGACCTCGATCGACTCGCGGTTGCCGTGGTGAACCACCCACAAGGTGTGGACGCCGCTCTTTCCCGGACGGAGATAGAGACCGTGCGCCCTGAACTTGTCCTTTTCGTTCGGGTCGATCGGCCCCGGACACGAGCTGTAGGTCTTCGTGTCCGGCCGCGCCTTCGACGACGCCGCCGGGAACAGCACGGTCGTCGTCCTGTCGCGAAGGCTGATCGCGCGGATCGCGCCGTTGGCCGCCATCCCCGAGGAAATCACCCACTCGCCGCCGGGGACGAGCGACAGATCCTCGGGAGCGAGCTGATCGCAGACGAACTTGACGTTGCCCGCCGGGTCGCACCCGGCGGCGCGCGATCCGACGGCGGCGGGGAGCAGCATGTACGCCGAGACGCCTGCGACGATCCAGAGCGGGATGCGGCCGTTGACGCTCACCATCACCTCACCTCCGATCGATTGCGCTTCGTGTTTCTTCGTGTCTTCGTGATTCCGGCCTCGCGCAGCCTTCTAGGAGACGCGCGCGTGGATGCTTATGCTACTCCCCATGTGCGCCGCCAGCGTCGCGATTCCGGCGGCGTATGCGCGTCGGTGCTCCTGCGTCCACGGTGGTCCGGCGGGGCGGCCGGTGCGGCTCACGAACGACTCGATCGCATCGGCCGTTACTCCGAGTCGCTCCGCGGCGCGCGCGGCTTCCTGGCCGCGTCGGCACTCATGCACCTCGAGGCCAAGCTCGCGCGCGGCGCGGCAGATGGCCAGCTGATACATCACGCCGTCCGCGGCGCACTGCAGACGATACGATTGCCACACGGCCGCCACGGCCTCGGGAAGCGCGGCGAATGTCGGCTCGCGGATCGCCAGAGCGACGACGGCACAGGCCGGCGCCACATCGGTGATCACACGGTGCAGTTCACGCGAGGCGCACGCCGCGACGGACCGCTGGACGCGCGCGACGAGCGCGTTCGCCTCGTCCTCCCGCATGCCGATCGTGTCATGGTGATACGGCATCGTCGGCAACCCGGCCTCGATGAGCGTCACCCGCCGCCGCTCGACGACCTCGGGCACGTTGCCCGGCGCCGCCACGCAGACGACGTGCGCCCAGCCTGCGTGCTCGGCGACGCTGATGACACCCGGCGCCGCCCTCATCTTCGTCTGTCCCGGTTGCGGCCACGCCTGAGATACGGCCGGAGGGTCGCCTCGAGATCCGCGCGGAGCCAGTCGGCGGCTGTGCCGTCGCGGTAAATCGCCCACGACAGAAACGATCCTCCCAGCATGATCTCGATCGTCCGGGCGAGCGCCTGCGCGTTGGTATCCGCGCGCAGCTCGCCGGCGGCGACGGCATCGGCGACCAGCCGTTCGTAGTGCGCGCGCGCGGCGCGCGACATCCGCAGCACGTGACGGCGCAGCGCCGGGTCGGCGAGATCGTTGTGGAGATAGGCAAGGTTGCGGACCGCGGCGCGCGGCGAGCCGGCCAGCTGCGCGTGCACCGCGGTGACGGAGCGCAGCGCCGCCAGCGGCGACGACCTCCGCGGGCGAGGAACGGGCACGCCCACGTCACCGGTGGCAGCGGCGTAGCGCGCATGCGCCAGCAAGAGGGCGCGCTTGGAGCCGAACCGCTGCACGAGGGCGCCCGCGGTGACACCTGCCTCCGCGGCGATCTCGCGGAGCGTCAGCTCCGCGGGTCCGCGCCGGTGCATCACGCGCACGAGCGCCGCGAACACATCGGCGTCCTCCGCCTTCCGTCGTCGCGGGCTCATCGCGCTTGACATTATCTAAACACACGTTTAGTTTTACCGCAAACGGTCCGTCACGAACATGGCAAAGAGATCCTCCAGCAAACCACTGACTGGACGCGTCGCGCTGGTCGCCGGCGCGACGCGCGGCGCCGGGCGCGGCATCGCCCGCGCGCTCGCCGAAGCCGGCGCGAGCGTCTATTGCACCGGCCGCAGCGTCAGGGGCGCCCCGTCGCCGTACGGCCGGCCCGAGACGATCGACGAAACCGCCGCGATGATCGCCGCCGCCGGCGGGAAGGCGATCGCCCTTCGCGTCGATCACACGAACGAGGCCGAGGTGAAGGCGTTGTTCCGGCGCATCATCCGCACCCACATGCGCGTCGACATCGTCGTCGACAGCGTGGCGGGCGAGGATCCCCTGATGGGCACGTACGGCTTCCTCTGGCAGGCCGATCTGGCGGCCGCGGACGCGATCTTCCGGCAGGGCCTGACCTCGCGGATCGTCACGGCGAAGCATGCCGCGCTGGCGATGATGCCCGCCAGGCGCGGCCTCATCGTCGAGATCACCGAGGCGGACATGATCGGCGGCGGCGGCAATCCGATGGCGCAGGCCGTGAAGATGGCGCAGAAGGTGCTGCCGCTGCTCTGGGCCGCCGAACTTGCGCCGCACGGCATCACGGCGATCGCCGTCACGCCCGGCTTCCTGCGCTCGGAGAAGATGCTGGAGCATTTCGGCGTCACCGAGAGCCACTGGCGCGAGGCCGGCAAGAAAGATCCGAACTTCCTGCAGTCGGAATCGCCGTTGTTCGTCGGGCGCGCGATCGCCGCGCTCGCTGCGGACCCGAAGGTGCAGAAACGTACGGGGATGCTCTACGGTTCGTGGGAGCTAGGACGCGACTACCGCCTTGCCGACTACGACGGCCGCCGCCCGGACTGGGGCCGCCACAAGATCGACTTCTCGACCCTGCCGCCAGCGTGGATCGATCTCTTCCGCACCGGCGCCGACCTCGAGAGCAAATGGCTGACGACGCTCGCGGCGCGGACGCGAAAGTTCAGAGCAAAGATTCCGTCGTAGCGTCCGAGATCAGAACAGGATTTTCAGCGCCAGCTGCATGTTGAACGGCTCGCCCGGACCAATGCCCGGCGATCCGCGGGAATCGCCGATGGTGTCGCCGATGCGCCCCAGCCCGCCGCCGACGCGGCTGCCCGGCTGCGCGAGGTTGACGCGGTTGAAGATGTTGAACATCTCGAGCCGCAGCTGCGCGCGCAGCTGATCGCGCATCGGGACGGCCTTGAACACCGACAGGTCCACGGACGCGTACCCCGGGCCATAGACCGAGTTGCGCGCGACGGTCCCGTAGGCGCCGCTCGCCGGGTTGACGAACGAGGTGCGGTTGATCCACGTCACCGACTGTCCGGCGGCGACGGTGTGCGCCACGCCGTCGAACGGATCGGCGACCTGGACGGCGCGCGTCGTGTTCTCGCCGGTGCCGCTGGTGTCCGACGAGGCGCGCACGGTGAACGGAAAGCCGGTGCGGAGCGAGATGTTCGTGTTCAGCTGCCAGCCGTGCGAGAGCCACGCGGGCCCGTGCGACGAGCCGGGCACGTCGTAGAGGAAGTAGCCGCCGACATGGTGGCGGATGTCCGACCCGGCGTTCCCGTACTCCCCCAGCAGGTTGTTGCTGTCCTGCGGCAGCGTCGTCGCGTTCGAGACCTCGTCCTGATTGTGCGCGAGCGTGTACGAGAACTGCGAGATGACGCCGTGCCAGTTGCGCGTGCGCACCGTCGCCTGCAGCGAGTTGTAGCTGGAGATGCCGATGCTCTCGAGCTCGTCGATCACGCCGAAGTTCGGGAACTGCTGAAAGAACGGGCGCGTCTGCTGCTGATACGAGAAGCCGGCGGCATCCGGCCGGTTGATGAAGCCGCTCCCCATCGCCGCCTGGTTGATGTCCCGCACGATGTTGAGACGCCGTCCCTTGGAGCCGACGTAGCCGATCTGCACGATCGCGTTGCGGCCTAGCGTCTTCTCGACGTTGACGTTGTAGCTGATGACGTAGGCCGGCCTGAAGTCCGGGCTGACCGAGAACAGGTTGATCACGTTGTTTCCGGAGATCGAGATGTTCGCCGGAAAGATCGGCTGGTTGGGAACGATGGTGTAGCCGTTCCGCGTGATCTGGTACACAGGCTTCGAGCCCGCCGGGTTCGCCTCGACGCCGATCGCGCCGTTGTTCGCCAGCGACGCCTGATCGAGGAACGGCGAGATCGACGGCGTATCGTAGAAGAGGCCGAAGCCGCCGCGCACGACGAGATCGTCGCGCCCGTTCGGTTGATACGCGACGCCGACGCGCGGGCTGAAGTTCTTCCACGATCGCGGATAGAGATCCTCGATCTCACGACCGACGACGACGAGCCCTCCGCGCGCCGGATCGAAGCTCGAGAGGTCCTGCTGCCCGTCGTGCAGCGGGCCCTCGAAGTCCCAGCGGAGACCGAGGTTGACGTTCAACTCGCGCGTCACCCGCCACGAGTCCTGCGCGAACAGGTTGAACAGGTTCTGGTCGACGTGGCGCCGGACGTCGCCGCTCAGGATCGTGGACTGGTAGACGTACCCCGCGAGGAAGTCGGCGAGCGCGGCGATATTGGTGTCGTAGCCCGGCACGCTCAGCAGACCTCTCCATGGTCCCTGCGTTCCGTTGAAGAAGAAGTTCCCGCGGCCGCCGTCGTTGTTGCCGCCGCCGGCGCCGAACTCCTCGATGGCGACCCGGCGGATTTCTCCGCCGAAGCGCATCTCGTGCGGCCCCTTCGTGTAGGACACCGTGTCGGAGACGTGCGTGGTGATGTCGGTGCGCCCCGAGTTCGGGCTGACGCCGGTCGGATCGAATCCGGTGATCGAGAGAAACGGCGCGCCGGCCAGGTCGCGGCCGCTGACGCCGGTGTTGAAGCCGAGGCCGACGGGATCGAGGCTGCTGTTGGCGTCGGAAAACGTCTGGTTGAAGTAGTTCACGCCGACGAGAATCTGGTTGGTGAGCGTCGGTTTCAGAATCGCGTTGTGGACCGCCGAATAGTTCTGCACCTTGATCGGGCCGACCTGGAAGTAATAGGAGATCAGCGAGCCCACCGGCGCCGTTTGACTGCCCTCGCCGATGAACGCTCGGAACGAGAGCCGGTGATTGTTGGTGAGGCTGTGATCCATCTTGACGAGGAAGTTGTGGCTGTAGCCGGTCTGCGGCGTCGGGTTGAAGTAGTTGTTCGAGGTCGCCGCGCCGTTCAGCGTGTCGGCCGGCCATAACGCGGTGAGCAGCGATCGCGAGACCGCGTTCACCGGCACCGCGAACTGCTGCAGGAGCTGCAGCGCGGCGGCCTGGTAGGCGGCCGACGGCATCGTCGACAGCGCCTGGTTGCCGATCTCGAAGCCCTGGTGCTCGTAGGTCGTGAAGAAGAAGGTCTTGTCCCGCTGCACCGGACCGCCGAGCGAGAAGCCGACGTGCTCGTTGCGCAGCTTGTTCTTCGGCGAGTCGGTCGGCGCGAACGGCGACAGCGCCGCGAGCGCTTCGTTGCGGTTGTAGTAGTAGGCGCTGCCGCGCGGCCGGTTCGTACCGGACTTGATGATCAGGTTCACTGCGCCGCCCGGGTTGCGTCCGGTCTCGGCGGCGGCCTGCGTCTGGACCGAGTACTCCTCCACCGAATCGAGCGGCAGCAGCACGCCGGGGATGCTGTTGATGCCGCCCTGATTGACCGCCTTGATGTTGAACCACTGATCGTTGTTGTCGGTGCCCTCGATCTGCCAGTTGAACTGGTTCGATCGGGATCCGTTCATCGACGCGCTGCCGCCGCCTTCGTAGCCCGAGTAGCCGGGCGTCAGCGCGAGCATCTGGCTGAAGTCGCGGCCGTTCAACGGCAGGTCCTGCACCGTCTGCGTCGACAGCACGCTCGTCAGCGTCGTCGACGTCGTCTCGATGGCGACGGCGGCGGCGGAGACCTGCACGTTCGCCTCGAGCTGCGCGACGTTCAGCCGGACCGGCACCGTGTAGATCGCGCCCGCCGACACGCGCACGCCGCGGATCGTGACCGTCTCGAAGCCGCTCTCCGAGACGACGATCGTGTAGTCGCCGAGCGGCAGATCGGCGAACGTGAACGCGCCGGCGCTCGACGACGTCGTCGAATACGAGAGGCCGGTCGCGTCGTTGGTCGCTTTGACGTCCGCGCCGGGCAGCACCGCGCCGGTCTGGTCGGTCACGCTGCCGTTGATGCCGCCGCGGAAGGTCTGTGCGGCGGCGGCGCTCGTGATCGCGAGGACGAAGAGAACGGACGCAAGAGCGCGCATCATGTCCCCTTTCTTTCACGGGCGACGCAGGTACGCTCCACGTCACGGGCGCGGCGAACATCGCCCCGGGCAGATCGTGGGAGGGAGCGGATTGTAGCGCCGAAACCGCGACACGATATGATCGCTTTGGGACGGCATCAGATGGACAAACACGATCTCCCCGCGGCCCCCGGAAGCGCGTTCGACGCCGAAGACCTCCGCCAGCGGCTCGCAGCCGTTGTCGACTCGTCCGACGACGCCATTGTCAGCAAGAACCTCGACGGCGTCATCACCTCCTGGAATCGCGGAGCGGAATGGATGTTCGGGTACACCGCGGCGGAAGCCCTCGGGCAGCACATCACGCTGATCATCCCGGACGACCGCAAAGCCGAAGAAGACGACGTGCTCGCGCGGATCCGGCGCGGCGAGAAAATCGACCACTTCGAGACCGTTCGCGAAACGAAGGATGGCCGGCGGATCCGTATTTCCCTGACGGTCTCGCCGATTCACGATCGCGGGGGCCGCATCATCGGCGCCTCGAAAGTCGCCCGCGACCTCACCGATCATCACCGCCGCACCGAGCTCGAAGCGCATCTCGCCGCGATTGTCGACTCGTCCGACGACGCCATCGTCAGCAAGACGCTCGACGGCATCATCAAGTCGTGGAATCGCGGCGCGGAGCAGATTTTCGGGTACACGGCGGCGGAAGCGATCGGTCGGCACATCACGCTGATCATCCCGCACGACCGCATCGCGGAAGAAGAGGACGTGCTCGCCCGGCTCCGGCGCGGCGAGAAGATCGACCATTTCGAAACCGTGCGGCAGACCAAGGACGGCCGGCGGATCATCATCTCCCTCACCGTCTCGCCGATTCGGGATGCCCGAGGAGTCGTGGTTGGCGCATCCAAGGTTGCGCGCGACATCACCGAGAGCGCGCAGATGCGGGAGGCGCTCAGGCGGGCGCGGGACGAGATGGAGGAGCGGGTCAAGGAACGCACCGCCGATCTCGAGCGGGCGAATGCAGCGCTTCGCGCGGAAAATGCCGAACGGCTGCGCGTCGAGCAGCAGCGGATCGAGCTGTTGACGCGGCTCGCTCTGGCGCAGGAGGACGAGCGCCGGAGAATCGCCCGCGAACTGCACGACCAGCTCGGGCAGCAGTTGACGGCGCTTCGATTGACGCTCGCCACGCTGAAGGCACAGGCGCTCGACGGGACCGAGCTCCGGGTTCAGGTCGAGACCCTGGAGGAACTGTCGCGACAACTCGATCAGGAGGTGGCGTTTCGGGTCTGGGAGCTGACGCCGGCCGTCCTTCGCGATCGCGGGTTGTCCGAAGCGCTCGCGGCGTACGTCGCGAAGTGGTCCAAGCACTTCCGCATCGACGCGCGGCTGCACACGTCGGGATCGATCGACGACCGGCTGACGTCGGACGTCCGGACCGTCGTGTATCGCCTGGCGCAGGAGGCGCTCAATAACGTCGCGAAACACGCGCGCGCCAACCGGGTCGATTGTGTGCTCGAAGGAGGCCTCGCGCATCTCTCGCTGATCATTGAGGACAACGGCATTGGCTTCGACCTGGCGAGCGCCAGCGAGGCTGAGCGAGGGCTCGGCCTCGTCGGCATGCGCGAGCGCGCAGGGCTGATCGACGCCGATCTGCAGATCGAGTCGACGCCGGGCAGGGGCACGACGGTGATCGTGCGGATTCCCATCGCGTCCTCAGTGCTTCAGAGTGCCTGACGTGGAACCGCCGTTCCGCATTCTTCTCGTCGACGATCACGCGACGGTTCGAGTCGGCCTGAAGTTGTTGATCGACAGCCAGCCCGATATGAAGGTCGTCGGAGAGGCGGCCAACGGCAAGGATGCCGTCCGTCAGACCAGTCTCGTCGACCCCGACATCGTCGTGATGGACATCTCGATGCCGGACATGAACGGTCTGGTCGCGACGCGCACGCTCAAACAGGCGCGTCCAGGCGTCGCGGTCGTGGCGCTCACGCGCCACGAGGACGACACGTATGTCGAGGAATTGCTCCGGGCGGGAGCCTCCGGCTACGTGTTGAAACAGAGCGCGCCGGATGAATTCCTCCGCGCGGTACGCGCCGTTGCCGAGGGAGGCATTTACGTCGACTCCGCCAAGGTGTCGCGCGTCGCCGACGGACTGTTTGCAAGAGACGCGAGCGCGGCTGCGCGCGCATCGGAATCGATCAGCGACCGTGAAACGCAGGTCTTGCGTCTGGTCGCCACCGGACACAGCAACAAAGAGATCGCCGCGCAACTCGGCCTCAGCGTGAAGACCGTCGAAGCCCACAAGGCAAACGCGATGCGGAAACTCGGGTTGAAAGGCCGCATCGATGTCATCCGCTATGCCGTGCTGCAAGGCTGGCTGTACGACACCTAGGGAAAACCCTTAGTCCTCATCGGATCTCCCAATTGTGCCGGACGTCGTGCCTCCATATTCTGGACGGCATGAACACGATTCCTCACGCATCAACCCCCGGATATCACGGCGTTCGCTTCTACGAGAACGACAGCTCCCTCGCGCAGATCGTCGCGGATTTCATTGCCGACGGCGTGGCAAGGGGGGAGCCGGCGATCGTCGTGGCGACCGCCGTCCAGCGCGCGGCGATTCTTCGCGCGCTTGTGGATAAATCCGTCGACGTGATCGAGCTGCAGAAGGCCGACGATCTCATCCTGCTCGACGCCGCGACGACGCTCAGCACGTTCATGAAGGACGGCAAGCCAAATCGCAACGCGTTCACGCACGCGATGTGTGAGCCAATCGCGAGAGCCTGCCGTGGCCGGCAGAACTGCACCGTGCGCATCTACGGGCAGATGGTCGATCTGCTGTGGCAGCAGGGCCACAAGGACGAGGCCATCCGGCTGGAGATCTTCTGGAACAGCCTCGCCGACTCGCACGCCTTCTCTCTCTTGTGTGGGTACGCGATCGGCAATTTCTACAAGGGAGGGCAGGAAGAAATCTGCCGGCACCACACGCACGTCGTCTCCCCCGACGGCTCGTCGAAGGCCGTGGCGTAGCGTTGACGCCGCCACCTCTCGTTCTTCTCGTGGACGCTGACGACGACACGCGGAAGATGTATCGAACGGCATTGCTGTCGTCGGACTACGAGGTCGACGAAGCCGAAGACGGCAGGGACGCGCTCGCCAAAGTCTTCGCGCGTCGTCCCGCGCTCATCGTCACGGAGACGCGTCTTCGCTTCATCAGCGGTCAGGATCTCTGCGCGTTGTTGCGCGGCGACGACGAGACGTCGAACATCCCGATCATCGTGCTCACGGGAGATGACGATCCGGAGCAATCGGAGCGAGCGTTGGCCGCAGGCGCCGACGTCGTGCTGGTCAAGCCGTGTCTGCCGGAGGCCCTGGTCGAAGCGGTGTGCCGGCTCGATGGCCAGCCGCCGGCAGGGCTGACTTCGAGCGAGGCTGCCACGTCGAGCATCGTTCGCGGATCGTCGGCGCGACGCCCCGTCGCTCGGTCATACCGCCGATTCGAAACGATCCATCCGCCACGAATGCCTCCGGTGCTGGAGTGCTTGTCGTGCGACGAACCGCTCCACTACGAGCGGAGTCATGTCGGCGGTGTGAGCGATCGTCACCCCGAACAGTGGGACTATTTCGTCTGCCGGTCCTGCGGCACCTTCGAATACCGGCAGCGGACGCGAACGCTTCGCCGTGTCGTGAAACGTTGAAGAGCCGCGGCGCTCGGCTGACGGAGCGCGACGCGTCAGCCGAGCGTCGTCGATCGAATGGTCTCGCTACGGTGTCTGCGGCAGGATCGTCGTGTCGTTCTTCGTCGTCCCCGGCGACGCCGTCAGATACGTATCGGGCGACAGCACGATCTGATCGATCGAGATGCCGTCCTCGCGCTGCTGCACGCGGATCGTTTGCGAACCCGCGGTGAAATACAGCAGCGGTCCGAGGACACCGGTACCGTAGCCGTTGTCCTGCCATCCCCAGCCGGCGACGCCGCACGCGGAACAATCCTCGAGCACGACCGGCACGGCTTCCGTCGTGTTGATCCGATTCACAGGCGCGCCCGTCGACGTCACACTACCCGAGAATTGCACGTACACCGAGTCGTTGTTGTACGAATCGTTCTGCGCCCGTCCACGTATCCACAATCGATACCTCTTGTTCGCCTCCGCCGTGAACGTCAGCTCGAAATAGTTCGGCGGGCTTGCGATCGCCGCCGGGATCTTCGGCACACCCGCATCGGGTAATTCAATCCGGCTCCCGCCGGCGGCTGTCGCATCACCAGCAACCATGTGCCAATTGCCGGCGATCGTCGTGGCGGCCGTCGCCCAGCGGACCACCGTGCCCGTTGGCGGGGGCCACGGAGGGAGGACCGTCGTGTCGTTCTTCGTCAGCCCCGGGGAGCGTGTCAAGTAAGTCGACGGGGACAGGACGATTTGATCGATGGAGATCCCGTCTTCGCGCTGCTGAATGCGAATCGTTTGCTGTCCGGCGGTGAAGTACATCGGCGGTCCGAGCACATTCAGACCATACGCGTCGTCCTGCCACCCCCAGCCGGCAACACCGCAGCCCGAGCAGTCCTCGAGGACGACGGTCGCCGCTTGCGTGGATCCGATGCGGTTGATCGGAGTGCCCGTATCCGTGACGCTGCCGGAGAACTGCACATACACGGAGTCGTTGTTATAGGAATCGTTCTGCGCGCGTCCACGCAGCCAGAGCCGATACGGCACGTTCGCGACGGCCGTGAACTTCAGCTCGAAATAGTTCACCGGAGTGGCAAGCGGCGCCGGCACCTTCGCCGCGCCCATATCGGGATCCTCGATGCGCGCGCCGCCGGCGGCCGTCGTATCGGCGACGATGCGCCAGGCGCCGGCAATCGGCGCGGCGTCCTTCGCGTAGAGCACGATTTCTCCCGGACCGCCCGGGCCCGTTACTGCGACCGGATTGCCGACGTGGGCCAACGCACCGCTGGTGCCGGTGACGGTGACACTGAAGCTCACGGCCGAAGCCGAGAAAGGAATGGTCACGGTCACGGTCGCCGTCCCGGATCCCATAATCGAGGGTGGGGCGATGCTGACAGTCGTGCCCGCCGGCGCGCCGCTCGCGGTCGCGGCCAGGCCCACCGCTCCCGCGAAGCCGCCTTGCGCGCGCACCGCGACGGAGAACGTTTCGCTGCCTCCGGGCGGGACGGTGATCGTTCCTGGCGTCGCCGCGAGTGCGAAATCCGGCGGGAGCAGGCCGTACACTCCGACGCCGCCGTCCTGATTCGACAGGAACACTTTCCCGTTCACGACCACCGGTGGAACGAACTTGATCGTCCTTCCGACCTGGTCACGCGGAAAGTTCTGGTCGCTGTTCCAGATTTCCTTCAGTGTCCCGGCATTGAATGCGCGCAGTGTGCCCGCCGTCAGAATCTGCTTCGCGTCGTGGTTCGTCGGAATCGACGCCCAGACGATTCCCGTATCCGCGGCCGATCCGTTCGCCGATATCGTCAGCGAGCCTCCAGGATGGCCTGGCGATCTCACGATCCCTTGGGCGTACGGCGTCGATGTCAGCAACCTGCCGTTTACGACCTGCCATGCCACCAGCACATCGGCTTCGCTCCAGTTGTAGACGACCGGTCCGGCGGCCGCCGATTTCCAGTAGACAGGACCGCCCATCACGTGACCGCCGTTGACGAAGATCTTCTGCGGGATCTGCGGATCGTTGGTTAGCTTGTGACCGAGGTTGGTCGAATCGAGAAGATAGAGGACGCCCTCTTTGCCGCCGCCGAGCAGCAGGTTCGTTTCAGGCAGCAGCGTGAACCCGGAACCGCTCAAATCTTTGTCGTTGAGGTTCAGGTACGATTCGTTGCCCGGCGTGAAGTAATCGACGACGGCGAGCTGCGTGCGGCTGACGCTGAACTTCAGCAGCGAATCGCCAAAGTTCTTGACGCCGTCCCACAGCCCGTTGCCGGTCGCGAAGTACGCGTTGCCCGCACCGTCAATCGTCGGCGCGCGGCCGCCTTGCCACACGCCGCCTCCGTAGACGTCCGGAGCCACGGCGAATGCATCGACGAGCCCGAGCGTCGCCGCATCGAACCCCATAATCCATCCGTGATATGGCGGCTTGTCCTGGTGACCGGCCCATGAGACCAGGACCACGTTGTTGGTGAGCGCGAGCGCCGCCCGTTGCTGGTGCAGTCGGGGATCGAACGTAATCACACTCCCGCTCGGCGTCAGCGTCGAATCGGCGGCCGATCCCGGCACCGACGCGGCGATCGTCGCCGGGCTGCCGGTCTGCTCGTGTCCGGTCGTGATGTCGAGCGCGTGCAGGCGCTGGAAGTAACTGCCGTTTTCCTTCGTGCGCGCGACGAGATAGATCGTTCCGGCAACTTTATCGATAACTGGCGTGCTCTCTATGCCGACGTTGCCGTATATGTTCGTGCTCGGGTTGACGATGTCGGTCATCGGCACCGCCGTTATGTGGGCGGCAGGGTTCGTCAAGTCGATCGTCCAGAGTGGCGAGGGCGACGCGCTGTCCGCATCGAACGCGTAGACCTTGTCGTTCATCGTCACGACGTACAGCACATTGTGCAGCACGCCGCCGATGGTCACACCGGTTACATACAGCGGCTGCGCGTAGACGGCGCCGTCGACCGGATAGGAATACAGTTTGCCGAACGTGTCGACGTTGACGTTCGCCGGCGTCAACGTCTTTTCAGCGAGGTTGGCGCCGGTCCGCGCGGGATCGTAACGATTCATCAGCACGTCGGTCTGCGCCTGCGCCCCGGTCGACACCAGGCCGAGCGCGATCGCGAACAAAATCACGAGACGTTTCACGAGTCGGTGGTTCTCCATCGCGCACACTCCTGCCATTTCCGTGTTCGGGCACACGTCGACCGCTGCCGCTCGGGTGCGAACTCGAGCGGTGATCCGTCAGCTGTTGTTTAGAGAAAGTTCGAAGAGCGACTTACAGACTACCGGCGCCGAAAATGGCGGGAGAAGTTACAAAAGTCCTCGTCCTAACTTTTGTTACGTCTCTTGTCATGCAGCACACTCGTGACGGACCGCAAGTAGCGCGAGCGATACATATTGCGATTGTCTCAGCCGGACGAGATGCTACTAAGCCAACCCGGCGCACCGAACAGTGTTGTAGCGTCTCCTAATGGCGGATGCGCAGCAAGCGCCACTATGCGCCAACGTGCGCCTGGCGCGCTTTGGCACCCGTTTGGCACCGATACCACTTGCTTATGACGCTTGACCCCTCGAAGTTAGAGGCGGGCGGTGGCACCGAGACGCGAATGAATTCCTGGAAGGAGATTGCTCGATATCTGAACTGCGGTGTTCGGACCGTTCAGCGGTGGGAGAAGACGGAGGGGCTGCCGGTTCGGCGACACGTGCACCAAACGCAGTCAACGGTGTACGCGTTTGTTCCTGAACTCGACCGGTGGCGAGAAGCGCGTTCGGACCTCCTGGCAGGCGCGCATCACGACGCGCCTGCCAGGCTGGAACACGAAGGTCTTATCGGTCGCGCCGCCGAACTCAACCGTTTGTCCGATTACTGGCGCAGCGTCCAGACGCAAAAACGAGAAGTGGTGTTTGTCACGGGCGAGATCGGCATCGGGAAATCGAAGCTGGTTCGCTCGTTTCTCGCGCAGCTCGACCGGGATGCCGCGTGGGTGGTCGAAGGGCATTGCGTCGAACAGTATGGAGACGGCGAGGCCTATCTGCCCGTCATCGAAGGGCTCGCGAGACTCGTTCGTCAACCGGCGGCGCGGAGTGCTGCGGTGGCGCTCGGTCGTTATGCCCCTTCGTGGGTAGCGCATATTCCCGGGTACCCGATCCGGCAACCCGCCCGGCGGACCGACGGCGCACCGCAGAAGATGGCGCCTGAACTCGTCGCCGCGCTTGAAGCGTTGGCGCGCGATCGTCCGGTCGTGCTTTTCCTGGACGACCTGCACTGGAGCGACTGGTCGACGGCCGAACTCGTCGACCGCATCGCGCGGCGCGTGGAGTCGGCCCGCATTCTCATGATCGGCACGTATCGGACCGACGAAGTCATATTCAGGCAGCATCCGATCGTTCGAATTCAGCACGAGCTGCGCGTGCATCGCCGCTGTCACGAACTGAAGGTCCCGCGCTTCGCGGAGCACGAAATCGGCGATTTTCTGCGCGACCACGGCATTTCACATCACGTGGAGCGCGCCGCACGGCGCCTCCGGCATTGGACCGGAGGCAATCCGCTTTTCCTCGATATCCTTTTCGAACATCTCGCCGGTGCCGGATATGTAACCTTGCGAGATGCGAACTACGTTCTTGAAGACGCCAAAACCTCCGCGCCTCCGTCGATTCCGCCGACGCTCCAGGACATCATCGAGGATCGCCTACATCGGTTGACAACGACCGAGCATCGGCTCTTGGACGCGGCAAGCGTCGCCGGGTCTCCTTTTTCAACAGCGGCCGTTGCTGCAGCCGTCCCGATTGACATGAATGAAATCGAGCGGGCGTTCGACGCGCTCGCGAGCCGTCATCAATTCGTGATGCGAACAGGCTCGATTGAATCGAGCGCAGGAGGGGTTGCGGCAACATACGAGTTCCTGCATTCGCTCTATCAGAGTGTGCTGTATGCCCGCATTGCGCCTCAGTCGCGCACCGCGCTTCACGCAGCCATCGGCAGCTATCTGGAACGGGAATCCGCGTCGAGCCGCGAAGCGATCGCGGCCGAACTGGCGATGCATTTCGAACGCGCCCGGGACTATGAGCGCGCCGTCACGTACTACGAAGCGGCGGCCACGACGGCGATGAGCCGCAGCGCCGACCGGGAGGCCCATCGGTCTGCCGAAAGGGCGTTCGAGTGTCTGAAGAAACTTCCTGCGGGACCGGACCGAGACCGGCGGGAGCTGCGTATCCGCCTGCAGATCTGCGCGGCGCTCTCATCCATGTCGACGATGAGCGATCCACGCGTCGAGAGCGCGTACAGTGATGCGCTTGCAGTGTGCGAGCGCATCGGCGACGAGGCGCAGCTCGTGCCTGCGCTGCTCGGGATTCAGCGGTTCGAGCTGACTCGCGGCAACGTCGCGACCGCCCGGGCGATTTCAGAACGCACTCTGAGCATCGCGCGCCAGGCCGGGCAGCCGCTGCTCCTCCTGCCGGCGCTCCAACACCTTGCGACCTGCTCTGCGACCAGCGGGCTGTACCGGGACGCGGATGTTCAAACGCAGGAAGCCTTGGACATCTACGACCGACGGTTCACGGCTGCCGAGTTATTGTCGCCGACCGGGTTCGGCCCGCTCGCGGCGCTGATGACCGTTCGCAGCGCCACACGCTGGATTCTGGGCTACCCTGACGAAGCGGTTCGTCTCGCGCGAAGCGCGGTCGAGCGAGCGGAACAACTGGGCCACCCGCAAACGCTCGCGCACACGAAGGCATGGGGCGCAGCCATCCTCGAGTGGTGCGGCGCTCCCGAAAGTCGGGAATGGGCGGAATCGTCGCTTCAGGCGTCACGGGAGCTCGAGTTTCCGATGGCCGAGTTCTTCGCCGAGGGCGTTCTGGGGTGGATTCTCACTCGATCTTCGAACACCTCGGGCATCGATCTCATCAGGAAGTCCACAGAATTCCAATCGCGCGCCGGCATTCGGCTCTGGATCCCACATGTGAAGGCGTGGCTGGCAGAGGCGCTCCTGCGTGCCGGCAACGCGCAGGCGGCCATCGGTGCCGCTTCAGAGGGCTTGCAATCGTCGCAAGAAACAGGCATCCGGCAGTTGGATGCGGAGCTGCACGGCTTGTGGGCCGTAGCGGCCGCGCACATCGCCCGCGGTACCTCCTCTGCGACAAAGCGCAAAGAAGCGACCGTCGAGAGCGAACGACACATTCGGCAGTCGCTGACGATCGCGCGGAAGCAGGACGCGAAATCATTCGCGCTCCGGAACGCGATCAGGTGGGTTCGGTTACGAGGCGCAGCTCCCGACGGCGACGCGGCACGCGGCGAACTCTCGCGAATCTACGACTCGTACTCCGAGGGTTTCACGACGCGTGATCTACTCGAGGCGCGCATGTTGCTGGCTGCGCTTCCGCAATCCGCGGACTCAAACCACACCGCCCACATCCACTGACCGCGACCGCGCGTGCGTGTCCGCCGATCATGCAAAACGCCGCCAGTTCCGCGGTCGAACCGGCGTGCCGTGGAACGAACGTCCGTGATCACAACTGAGCCGTATGTTCGAGGTCATTCCGGCGACCCGCATTTTCTGCGCACAGAACGGATTTAAGAGTAGTTCAGCGTGTAAAGGTGACGAAACGGCTGAGTAGTGCGATGCGACGCGGCTGTCGCCTTGAGCGCCGTATTGTCAAAAGTCCCAATATTATCGGCGATTGCTGAGACGGCCATTAGCTTGCTGGCGCTGCACGAATTCGCGCTTTTTTTCGCGGCCGGGCTGCCCGGCTGAATTCCAACAGCTCACCTGAGGATTCGATGCGAATGATGGCGTCTCGTGTCTGCGCGCGTGCGCTCGTGGCAATGGCGGCGGCCTCGGCTTCGACCGCGGCGGCTCAAACGACGGTCACCTTCAACGACTCGAGGCCGGACGTCGTGTACGCGACGCTGCGCGCGGGCGCCTACGCAGACACGAATCTGCCGACGGTGCTGACGACACGCGCCGCCGACACCTCGGCGAACAATCACCGCCGCGCGATGCTGAAATTCGACACGCAGAACAGGATTCCCGCCGGCAGCAGCGTGACATCGGCACTACTCACGGTGACGGTGAAAAGCGGCGGCACGACAGACACGTCGCGCACCATCGGCGCGTATCAGGTGACGACGTCGTGGGCCGAGACGGAAACGACGTGGAATCGTCGCCGCACGACGTCGGGGTGGATGACCGGCGGCGGGGACCTCGGGTCGCTGATCGACAAGCAGGTCGTCTCGAATGCCGCCGGGACCAAGGTGACCTTCGATGTCACGTCGCTCGTCAAGGCAGCGGTCGCCGGCCATCTCGGCCCGTCGCGGTATACGCGCGTCGCGCTGATCGATATCGATTCAGCGACCTCCGATTCGACCCGCAACTTCTACACACCCGACGACCCGAACAGCGCGCTGCGGCCGACGCTGAAAGTCGTCTACGGCACCGTCGCGTTGACGCCGTCGACGCCATCGCCGGCGACGTCGACGCTGCGCGTGCTGCAGTGGAACTCGCAGCACGGGGGTGTCGGCACCGACGGTGTGCTCGATCCGGCACGCTTCATGAAGAAAGCGGCGAGCTTCAGGCCGGACGTCTTCTCGATCAACGAAGTCGAGCGCTTCGACAGTTATGCGAACTACGACGCGCCGGTGAAGCTGCACGCGTTGATGGAGCAGTACACCGGGCAGAGGTGGTATTACAAGTTCGCAACAGGGGCCGGAGCGGCGAACGGCAGGGGCAACATGATCCTCTCGCGGTTCCCGTTTGTTGCGACCGGCGTCGATCTTCTCAACTGGAACGACTCGGCGCTGGACGTCACGATAGACGTGAACGGCCGAACGATCAACTTCACAACGACACACCTCTATTACAATTCGACGACCGCGCGCCTCACGCAAATCGCCGACCTGCTGCTGTGGGAGAGGGGGCTCGCCGAGTCGCGCATCATCGCGGGCGACTTCAACGCACAACCCGACACCGCCGAGACCGCGGCTATGAGGGTGTCATACGTCGATTCGTGGGCGCAGGCGCAGAGCGACGGCACGGCGATCGCGTATCCTGACAACCCGACGGGCAAGACCCGGAACACCCGCCTCGATTACATCTACTACTCGAAGGGCGCGACGGCGCTGAAGCTCGTCTCGTCGCAGGTGTTCGACGTGCGCGACGCGAACGGCGTGATGCCGTCGGATCACCGGCCGGTGCTCTCGGTCTTCGCCGTCAGGTGATCCGTCCCTGCTAGGAACTGGGATCCAGGATCGTCGCGTCGTTCTGACGCGGACCCGGCGGCGTCGTGAGATACGTGTTGGGGCTGAGGACGATCTGATCGACGATCGGGCCGTCCTCACGCTGCTGAATGCGCAGCGTGTGGACGCCGCTCGTCGGGAATCGGACGTTGACGCCGAGCACGCCCCACCCGTTGTCAGCCCAACCCCAGCTCTGATTCGCCGATCCGCTCGATCCGTTCTGCAGCACGACCTCCGCCGAGCTCGTCGATCCAAACTGCATCGTCGCATTCCCGGATGCGTCAACCGAATCGTTGAACTGCACGTGCACCGAGTCGTTCGAGAACGAGTCGTTCTGCGCGCGCAGGCGGACCCACAGGTGATAGGGGATGCCGGCGGTCGCGTTGAACGTCATCTCGACGTAACTGGCGGGCGCCGCGAGCGCCGGCGCGATCTTCGGCTGCGCGCCGTCGGGATTCCACAGACCCGATCCGCCCGCGGCTGATCCGTCCGTCAGCATCTGCCACGCCGCGCCCACGATTCCTGACGGCGGCACGTGCGCCGCCCACAGCACGATCGTCGGATCAGACGGTGGTGGCGGGGGTGGAGGCGGCGGCGGACCGGATCCGGTCTCCGGCAGCACCGTCGCGTCGTTGTCGCCTGGGCCCGGCGGCGACGACAGGTACGTGTCGGGGCTCAGGACGATCTCGTCGACGATGGCGCCGTCTTCCCGCTGCTGCACGCGCACGGTCTGTGCGTCGGCGCCGAAATAGATGTTGCCGCCGAGCGTCCCCCATCCGTTGTCCGCCCATCCCCATCCGCTCACCGATGGATCGCTCGATCCGTCCTGCAGCACGACTTCGGCGGAGCTCGGCGTCCCAATGCGCCACGTCGGCGATCCGAGCGAGTCCACCGATCCGTCGAACTGCACGTGCACCGAATCGTTCGAGAGCGCGTCGTTCTGCGCTTTCAGGCGCACCCACAAGTGATAGGGGACGCCGGGAGTCGCCGTGAAGGTGCGCTCGAAGAAGTTGGCCGGCGCCGCAAGCGCCGGAGCAATCTTCGATTGGCCGGCGTCGGGATTGGCGAGCGCGGCGCCGCCGGATGCGAACGGGTCGGTGACCAACGACCAGTTGCCGTGCACATCTGCCGTTTGCGTGTTCGACGTCCACAGGACGATTGTGGTCGCGCCGGATGGCGGCGGCGGTGGCGGTGTGCCGGTCGTCGTGAAGCTCCAGATCGGTCCTGGCTTCTCCAGGAGCGCCATCGTCTTGGAGACGATCTTCCAGTAATACGTGGTGCCCGGCTGGAGCGCCGGCAGCACAAAGCTCTGATTCTGCGTCGTCGTGAGGCTTGGACCGAGCGGCTGGTCCGCTGCCAACCGCGTCGTCGCCGTCGGATCGGTACCGAAGTAGATGTCGTAGAGGTGCGCCCACGGTCCGCCGTACCACACGAGCTTTTGGCCCGTCGTGGGCACGCCGACCGCTCCATTCGCTATGCTCTGATACACGGGCTTGTCGGCCGGCAACGGCACGAACGGCGCGGTCTCGATGTTGCCGGTCGAGTTGTTCCACTGCCGGTCGTACTGCTCCTGGAGCCACTGAAACATCCAGGCCTTCTTGGTGAAGTAGTTGTGCTCCTGCTGCGAGTTGTCGGACGGCGCGGTGAAGTTCGAGGACCCGAACACCGACGTGGCCTGGCCGTAGAGCAGCACCAGCTTCTGGTGGTTGAGGCCCTCGTGGGCGCGGACGCGCATAGGGATGCCGGCCGCGTAGATGCGGTCCATGTTGTAGGAGACCCAGAGCCGCGAGACCAGGCGGTACTCTCGCGTTTCACCGATATATCGAACCGGAATGCCGCGGCGAAACGCCGCAATCAGCGCATCGCCGTGCGACTGCTGCGTGATGCGGTACATGGCCACGTCGATCTTCTGTGTCTCGGCATTCTCGAGTTTGATCACACGTGACGCATAGCTCTGGCCGGGCGGGATATTGAGGTCGGGACTGATCGGGTACGTCGGATACGTACGCGTCCGTGCCGTAACATTGGCGTACACGCTGTAGGTGGTGGTATTGACCCATAGATCGTCGAACCTCGTTCTGAACGAGTTCACGAGCGCCGGGTCGTCGGTGTAGTAGACCGTCTCCGATATGTAATTCGTGTAAGGCACGGCCGGAACGAACTCGGAGGCGCTGTAGTTAGCCGCGCCGAATTCGACGGTGTTCTGGCCGGTGAGGATCATCAACTTCCAGTGCATGATGCCGCCGCCCGATTTCTTGAGCATCGGGATCCCGGCCTGCTGCAGCGCGTCGAAGCTCGACTGGTTCAGCGGGTAATTGCCCAGCGATCGGACGTCCATAATCACCCGAACCGGAACCCCGGCGTTCTTCCGGTTGATGAGATGACTGACGTAACGCTGGTCTTCCATCACCCAGAACCCGACGTCGATCCCCACTTGTTCGTTATCGATCAGCGTGAGCAGTCGCGTGCGGCAGTTCTCGAACGCCGTGTCGCATAACACCTCGAGCGCCGTCGCGCGAGAGGCGAACATGACGGACAGCACTATCGAAAAAGAGAGAGCTGTAAGGACCTTTTGGAGAGGGTTTCTGATCACCGTGGTACCCGGGGCTGAGGGTGGTTTGACGCGCGTCACCTGTCGTTTGTGACGAGAACAGCGTTCGTGACGAGAACGGTTGTTCATTGTACCTGGAGCAACGAAGCATTACTCGGTCCACAGCGCGGCGTAAGCGTGGCACCCGTGGCAAAGGAACGGTCGACCTCAGCGTTATCCGTCTGCTCTCCCTTATTCTCCAGGTCGCGGCTGAACCTCAGGCGGCGTCAACCGCAATAGATCGTATAAGACCGCAAGCGCACGAGCAGTCGCGGTCCCTGCCCGGTAAAACATGTGCGCGGCGAGTTGCCGCCGCGCCGCCGACCGCGTCTCGGATTGGACGAGCTCGTCTCGAGCGACACGCCCCAACTCCTCGCCGGGAGAAACAAGGCGAGCGACGCCGCGAAGACGCGCGACCTGATCGGGATTGATCCGTGCCACCCGAACCAGATCCGGCGCATCGAACAACACAATGGGTCGGTCGAGGAGGCAATACTCGAAACCCACGGTGCTGTGGTCGGTCACGAGCACGTCGCTCGCGGCCATCAGCGGTGAACTGTCGGGCTCGATGACGTGAACGACGCGGCCCGGTTCCTGGATGGCGTCCATCCGCGATCGCCAGTCGATGCCGCTGTTGTACTTCGCCGCCGGATGGAACGACATCGGGTGCAGCTTGATGATCACGTTGAACCCCGCATGTCTGAGGCTCGCGACGATGTGCTCGCCGGCCATGTGCAGCGATCCCGCAGGCGACCATCCCGGCGCATACAAGGCGGTCGTTCGGTTGTCGTCGAGTCCGAGACGGCGTCTGATATCGGAGGCAGGATAGCCGCCGACAGCGAGCTGATCGGCTTTGGGAAGCCCGACGAGAACGGCGGCGTCGGCAGACACGATGCCGCGCTTCACATAGGTGTCCATCCGTTCGGCGTTGATGAAGCCGACGCGATCGAACTGATCGAAACCGGTCTGAAGCGCGGAAGGATCGTCGAGATTGCTGTTACCGGCGACGCCGTGGAAAAAATTCGCAGACTGCGAGCACCGCCGAAGGCGCGGGCGTGTCCAGGGATCGGCGCTGACGTAGAGATCCCATCGCTGCCATACGACGGCGGCATGATCGAGTACGTCGGAGGCTGCGGCTTGCCGGACGGCCGCGGCGACCCGCCCCGGGTCTTCACACGCGAACGCGACGTGAACGCGGTTGTCGCGCTGAAGCGCCGAAAACATCGGCTGCAGCACGGCAACGTTCATCGTGTTTCGCAGGTCGAACAGGACCCGGCGCCGTCCGAACGCTCTCCCGACGGCGCGATCGATGCCTTTGGCGGAGCCCGCCAACCACGGTCGTATTCTCAGACCGGACATCGGCGGAGATCGCTGTCGTCATGCGTTCTGCGGCGTCGTGACCGCAGCCACGCCGTGGTTCGCCGTCGGCAAGGCGGCGCGTCTGTCGCGCCAACGCCGCCGGACGATGCCCCCGAAGAAACACAACCAGAGTTCGCCGTCGAAGCTTCCGACCGTGTCGCCCGCCAGTCGCGCGGCGACGGTCTCTTTCAACTTCACGAGCGCCGTCCGGAACAAGTAGCGCGGAACGCCGGCGATATGTCGAGTCCTCGCGACATCCTGCGGCGAACCTTCCGGGTTCTCCATATCGAGACCGCAGTCGGCGTACAGGATCGCGCGGCTCACGCCGCGCCAGTAATACCAGCGGCGAAAGTAGCTCTTCGTGAGGCGGTCTCGCGGAATCAGATGATGGACGACGACATCGGGCACGTAGTACCCCACGAGGCCGGCCGCGTGCGCGCGCACGCACCATTCCCGCACTTCCTGGCCGAGAAGCGTGCCCGCCTTGCGTCCGATGCGGCAATCGAAACCACCCGCCCGGCCGAGCGCTTCGCGACGGATCGCCATGTTCACGCCGAGCGGCACCCGGGCGCCATAACGAATCGGCTCCGGTCCGTAGTCGAGCACGGCGATGACGCCGCACAGGACTTCTTTCCGAGCCGGCAGCCAGTCCGGTCTTTCGCCCGGCCACACCGGAAGGACGCGGCCGCCGATGTAGTCACAGCCGTGCGCCTCGAATCCGGCAGCGATTCGATCGAGCCAGTCGGGATCGACCCTGACATCGTCGTCGGTCGTCACGAGGATCGCGCCTCTTGCGGCCTTGAAGCCGCTGTTCAGCGCAGCGCTTCGTCCGGGCTCGCGCTCGAAGACATACCGAAGCGGCACCGGGAAATTGGCCGTCGCCGCCTCCACGACCTGACGTGTGTCATCGGGCGAGTTGTTGTCGACGACAATGACTTCCCAGGATCCGTCTGGTTGGAGAGTCGCAAGGCTCTCGAGCGTCTGCTGGAGCACCGCGGCGCGGTTGAATGTAGCGATGAGGATTGAGAATTTCACGGCCGTCACCTTCATGATCAACTCGATGCCGCGACGCATTCGGCGGGCCGTGGCGACGGGTCCGCTGACGAACGCCCCTGCACGTATCCGGCGAAATACCACAGCATGGTTTCGTGGCGAAGGGCACCGTGCCGATCGCCCGTCGCAAGAGCCCTGACATACCCTCCGACATCGCGAACCGCCGAACCGTACATGAAGCGCGGTATCCCGGCAATCTTCGGGACGTGCGCGAGATCGACACCGAGCTCGGTGGTGGGGTGAATCTGTTCGAGGCGATGACGTCCAACGCCTTTCATGAACCACCAGCGGCGGAAATAGCTGCGCGTCAGACGTGAGCCGGGCACGTGATGTTCGACGGCCATTCCCGGCACGTACTGGCCACGGGCGCCGGCGCTGCGCGTTCGGCAGAAGAACTCGGCCTGTGCCTGGCCGCGCAGCGAATAGCCGACCCGGCCGAGGTTCGTGTCGAAATTCCCGACGCGATCGAACAGCGCTCGCCGCACGGCCATGTTGGCGCCGAGCGGCACACGCTTGTGTTCTTCGAACACGAACGATGTCGGTCCGTAATCGAGGATCGCGAGCGTGCCCCACAAGTCTGACCGTGTCTGATCCACCCACGCGGGCGGGGGCGCATCCCAAATCGGTCTTACCGGTCCGCCTGTGTAATCGATCGCTGCGTTCGCCAGCATCGGAGCGCAGCCTTCCTGAAGCCACCCTTCGCTCACGCGGACATCGTCGTCGGTAAACGCGATGATCGTCGCGCGTGTGGCGGCGATCCCCGTATTCAACGCAAACGAATTCCCCTGGCGCGGCTCGAACAAGTAGCGAAGCCGGACCGGGTACCGTGCCTGCCGCGACTCGACGACCGAGCGCGTATGGTCGGTCGAGTTGTTGTCCACGACCATGACGTCCCACGCAAGCGGGGTCCGAATGCTTGTGATGGCGTCGAGCGTTTCGGCAAGGAGATCGGCGCGGTTGTAGGTGCAGATCAACACCGTCGCGTCGAGATGGTGTGGATGGAGAGCTTCAGTTGCCATAAAAGTACCGATGAGCAAATTACGCACCGGATGCCGGCTGTCCTTACGGTCAAGCTCTCGACGGAGTACGGGAACGACGTTTCCGGTTTGAGGAACTTGAAGCAACAGAGTCGTCAGTATGGGTGGGCAGGCGGCCTCGACGGCTGCCTCATCCGTGGGCGCGCGCGGTCGCGACGGCTGAGATTCGAACTCGACGGCAAGCGCGTCCGCGCCGTTCCCGGATCGGCCGAGCACGCTCGCGTCCGCCACTCAACCCGGCGGCGTACCACCACGGTGTCGTGACCACGAAGGCGCGCGACGATTCGATCGAAGCGCGCGGCGCAGCTCGATGACGTTGCGACGTTGCCTCGATCGCTCACGGTCTGCGCGCGTGTGGCGCATTCTGTATTCGGTCATTCGAACGAAGAAACAAACTGCACTCGTACATGATGGCAAGTCCTACACGGGTAGTTCACGCTTCCTTGCGTGCTGCGACGACTCTTCCTCAGAGTTCACACAAATCCTCGCGACACCGCTCCGTCTCGTGTGGTACGTGAGTTGCGCCTGCGTTGCGGCTTCGCGGAACTCGCGCCGAACAACGCCGAACAACTGTTCTTGCGAGCCGGCCGAGACCGCCGGAAGAGTCTTGCATTTCACGCGCGGCCATTGAACACAGCCTGATTCGTCTTGTACGCATCGGCATTTGAGCGTGGTGCGCTCGATTGGCGCGCAAAGGCAGAACGCCGGCGGCCTCCGATGAACGGTTTGCGAGAGCGAGATCCGCAACGGTCATAAAGGAGGTTGAATGGTCAGTGCATTCGGCATTGGATCGCAGCAGAACCCCTGGGGACTCTCTCCGTTCGGCAACCAGGCGATTGCCGCATTTCCGGGACAGGGAGTGACCGCCTGGCAGCCGCACGCACAGCCGTTGCAGCAGATTCTTCAGGTCCTGCACGGCGTCCCGTACCAGCTCCAGCAATTGCAACAGCAACTATTACAGTTGCAGCAATTGCAGTACGTGCATCAGCAGCACGTGCAGCAGCTGCTCCAGATCGTTCCCGCGCAGCTCCAGCACCTTCAGCAGTTGGTTCAGTTCAACCCCCAACAGCTCCACCAGGTGCAGCCACAGCTGTTCGGTTCGCCGCTCGGGTTCAACAGTGGCTTCTCGTTTCAGCCGCAGTCGACCATCAACCCGATCAACCCGTTTGCCGGCCAGGCAGGGCCGGTGATGTAGTCCGCGCGGTCGTCACGGTCTGCGGCCGATCCCATCGACCGCAGACCGCACACATGAACGCGTGGACCGGAAGGAGAAGTCCATGAACGAACCGCTGTTTGGATCCGTCGCCCCGATGTGGAGTGGATTACCGACGCCTGGATTTGGATGGCCTGTGACATCAGGCCCGATCTTCGCGACCGCTCGTCCCGCAGCTTTCGGCTCGCAGCAGTTTCCTCAAGTGAACACGCCGATGACCGGCGTGCCGGGTCCGCAGGCCGGGAACGTCTTGTCACCCGAGCTGTTCGGATTCGGACCCGGGCCCATCAGCCCGGTGCAGCCGATGTCGTTCGCGCCGAGCCCGTTTCCGCCGTTTGTCGGCCCGGAGATCCCGGGGAACTATGGGATTTCCATCCTGCTGGCCACTGTCGCGATGAGGCGCGGCCAGCCCATGGGCCCAACCAACGATCAGGAATGCGAAGACTTCATCTACGACGCGCTCGAATTGATCCCCGGAACGAGCGAGGTCGAGGTGCGCTGCGAGAACGGGCGCGCCACGCTCACGGGTAGCGTCCACCACAAACGGCTGAAGCATGATCTGGGAGAGATCGCCTGGACGATTCCCTCCGTCGCCGACGTGCAGAACAACATCACGATCGCGACAAGGCGCCGGTCGCGAAGCGGGCGTGAGACGGAGGCGCAGGCGTCGTCGCCCGGGCGGAAGCAGACGTAAACGGAAGGAGAACTGTCGATCTATCTATTGGACGAGGCCTCGATCGGCTGGCGGCGTCGCGCGATCGTCGCTCCATGCTTCGAGCGGATCCACGACGTACCAGCCGTGTTCCTCGTCGAAGCGAATCCGGCCGCGCAGGACGATGCGGGCGCCGACGGGAGGCGGTGGGAGCGGATTTGAAGGACGGATTTCGGCAGCCGCGAGCGCTCCACCTGTTTCAGCCAGGCGCACGCGCCAGCCGCCGCCGCGGAGAGCCCGGACGCGGACGACGCGGCCGGCAACGCTGATGTGTATGCGCCAGGCGGACATAAGGCTCAGCCCCGGACCGAGGTGGCGTATCAGCTAACGCGAGCTCAGAGTACCACCGCAGAGGTCTTCGTACAACCCGTGCTGTCAGCGCGGTGAGTGCAAGAGCAATGCTGAGCTGCGTCCTCTGACGTCGGGGCCTGGGTGCGATCAAATCGCTCGAAAACAGGCCGAATTCGTGCGTTGTGTTTCGGCGCAACGAAGGTGTGCAGAAACTGTCGCGGTGAAAAGCGTGATTAGTCTGCCTGTTGACGACTTGCGCCCGCGACGCCGGTGACGTCGGTCGGTCTCGTCGGGCAGACTACTGACAGAATCGAAACTGAATGACCTTTCGCGGCACACGAAGTGTCCGCGACCCGTTTTCTTCGCCGGACTTGAGACCGAGCTGCGCGGCGAACACGTGCAACACGAGGTCGAGGTCGCCGTCGTGATCGACGTCTTCGAGCGCTCCGGCCCTTCCCTTCTTGTGTTGCGACGTCAGCCGCCGGACTGCGCCGTTCCGGACTTCGAGCTCATCGCGAGCTGAACGCTGCTGCGTGCTCGAGCAAGCGCCTCCGGTACTTTGCGATAGCGCGTGCCTTCCCGTGTGGCGGCGACGTCACACATTTGCCCACAGAAGAACACTCGGTCAACCGCAGCCGGCGAAGAACGCCGCGAGAACGTGCATGGTCGCGCGTGCTGACAGCATGCTTGAGCGCGCACGCAAGCGGCACGCGAGTTGTAGTCCGGCGGCGTGGCCGTGCGAGAACCGCGGCGTTATCCGTTCATCTGTCGCCTCCGACGAGACGGCAGGCGCCGCCGGCTGAGGAGAACGGGGGCAGCGACATGACGACGACGAGAACCACGAGGTACAGGCTGTTGAATCGAGTGACCCTGGCGTCGAGCTTGATGGCAGCCGCTGTGCTCGGCTTCGCCTCGGCTGCAGGCGCGCAGACAACCACCACGACAGAAACGACGCGAACTCAATCGACGAACACTATGCAAGGGTGCCTGGAGCCCGTGACCGTCACCTTTGACGAGACGCACAAGGCAACGACGCAGAACGGTCCCAACTTCGTGAGGATCGCCGACACGGTCCACGATCAGGGGACTGGAATCGGACAGTTCTCAGGCGCGCAGTATCAGTTTTCGAGCATGGGGCAGAACACTTTCCGATCCAGCGTGCCCAACTTCTCCGTTCGGGTCCTGCAACGGGAACACCTCATTCGCCAGGGGCAATCGGTGCCCGGAGACGATCTGTACGTGGTGGAAACATTCATGATGAAGGCCACCAACGGGCATCCGGTCTTCACCATTCAGGACGTCCAGAAGGACACGTGCAAATAGGCATCATATGCGGACACCCATCATCGTTCTCATTGCCATCGTTTCGATCGCGCAGCACGCGCACGCGCAGCTCGTTGCGCCCGTCACGCTGAAATACGCGTTCAGCGTCCCAATCGCCAAAGTGATCCCGAACAGCTGCACCGGCGGATTCGTGCTGGTCAAGGGCACGTTGAACCTGAGCGTCACGACGGTTCAGGGCGGCCAAGTTCCCTTCAGCGTCGCCGTCGCATATACGAGCAGCGGAACGGGCCAGGACGTTCTGGCCGACGGAACGCTGGTCTTCGACGGCTCGCAGAAGCCGGACTACGCCTACTCGTCACAGATGGCGACCAACGCAGATTTCCCGTCCACGCCGCAGGATTTCATGCAGGATCCGCCGGTCCGCGACTTCCTCGTGCGCTCGACCGGCGACGCATCCGATGAGCTCATGGTCGACACGGCAGTCGATCTCACGTTCACGAACGGCGTGCCGAGCCTGCCGGTCCTCCAGGGCCTCAGCGTGGCGTGCAGCGCCGTTCCGTGACCGCCTACTTGAACACGATCGTGCTCGGGCTCGTCGACGACTGGACCGCCAGCGCATCGTCTGGCGCGCTGGCTCCGATGCTGTCCTTCTGGTTGTCGTAGATCACCTTGCCCGTCACCTTGTTCCAGATTTTCACGCGCACCTTGTCGAGCGTCGTCGTGCCATCCACGACCGACACCAGGTAGTAGCAGGGATCGGCGACGCCGCTCGCCGAACCCTCGCCTTTCAGCCACGACTTGTTGCCGGACATCACGAGCCACTTCATGCTGAGGCTCGAGAACGAGAAGCCGGCCGCCGAGTAGGTGAACCTGAACGTGTTGCTGAGGGCGCCGAGGGTTCCGTCGGCGCCGTACTTCGCGGTGAACGAGGATATGGTCGCGGTCCCCCCCAGTGTCGTGTTGGCGGTGTACGACCCGGCCGGCGAGGTGATGGAGCCCAGACCGGTCTCGGATCCGGCCAACGGATCGATGACGGCGACGTACTGGTACACCGATTTTGCGGACGTGTTGTTAGCACCGGTCACCGTCAGCGTGACGGTGTAGAGACCTGTGGCCGCGTACGTCTTGGTCCCGCTGACCGACGATCCACTGATCACGCCCGCTGACGTCGTCCCATCGCCCCAGCTCCACGTCGCGCTCTGCGCGTTGGCGACGCTGGCGGTCCCGACGATCGCGGTTCCCACCTTCACCGGCTCCACCACGACGTTCCAGCCGATGGCACCGACCGTCGGCGCCGGCGGCGGCGCGGGCGGCACGGCGATCGTGATCGTCACCGTGACCGGCGCCGAATCGAGCAGTCCGTCGTTGGCCTTGTAGGTAAACGAATCCGTGCCCGTGGCGGTAGCCTGCGGTGTGTATGTGAAGCCGCCGTTCGCGTTCAGCGCGAGCGTTCCCTTTGCCGCCGTGGTGACGAGGATCGCCGTCAACGAACTACCCTCGACGTCGCTGTCGTTGCCCAGGACCCCGGGCGCCGCAACGGTGAGCGTCGCTCCCTGACTCACGCCGTAGGTGTCGCTGGCTGCAATCGGCGCGTCGTTGACGGGCGTCACCGTGATCGACACGGTGGCCGTGTTCGAGTCGGTCGTCCCGTCGTTGGCCTTGAAGGTAAAGCTGTCTGCGCCGTTGTAGTTCGGGGCCGGCATATAGGTCAGCGCCGGCGCCGTACCCGTCAGCGTCCCATGCGCCGGTCCGGCCGTCACGGTATACGTCAGCAGATTGCCGTCTACATCGCTCGCCGCCAACGTGATCGCCGCCGCCGTGTCCTCCGCCGTCGTCACGCTCTGGGCGATCGCGACCGGCGCGTCGTTTACCGCGTTCACCGTGATCGTCACCGTCGCGATGTTCGACAAGGCGCCGGCGGCATCCTTCGCCTGATACTTGAACGAATCGGTGCCGTTGAAGTTCGCGCTGGGCGTGTAGGTGAACGAGCCGTCGGCATTGAGTGCCACCGATCCGTTGGCCGGACCGCTGGCCGCGACCAGCACCGCCGTGCGCGTGTCGGCGACGTCGACGTCGGTGTCGTTGCCGAGCACGCCCGGCGCCGCGATCGTCAGCGCCGTGTCTTCGTTCGTCGTGTAGGCGTCGTTCGCCGCCACCGGCGGATCGTTGACGGCATTCACCGTCAGCAGGAAGCTGTCGCTGGCAGTCCCGCCATCCGCATCCTTCACCGTCAGCGTCACGGTGGCCGTGCCCGACTGATTGGCGGCCGGCGTAACCGTCACCGTGCGGCTCGCGGCCGCGCCGCCCAGGACGATGTTGGCCGCGGGCACGAGCGTCAGGTTCGACGAGGCGGCCGTCACCGTCAGCGCCGCGGCCGCCGTCTCGACGTCGCCGATCGTGAAGGCGAGCGGTGCCGTCGGCGTGTCCTCGTTCACCGTCTGATTGACGATGTGCGTGATCGTCGGCAGATCGTTCACGGCGTTCACCGTGATCGTCACTGTCGCGATGTTCGACAGCGCGCCCGCGGCATCCTTCGCCTGATACTTGAACGAGTCGGTGCCGTTGAAGTTCAACGTGGGCGTGTAGGTGAACGAGCCGTCGGCATTCAGCGTTACCGAGCCGTTGGCCGGACCGCTCGCCGCGACCAGCACCGCCGTGCGCGTGTCGGCGACGTCCACGTCGGTGTCGTTGCCGAGCACACCCGGCGCCGCGATCGTCAGCACCGTGTCTTCATTCGTCGCATACGCATCGTTGGCTGCGACCGGCGCATCGTTCACGGCGTTCACCGTGATCGTCACTGTCGCGATGTTCGACAGCGCGCCGGCCGCGTCCTTCGCCTGATACTTGAACGAGTCGGTGCCGTTGAAGTTCAGGCTCGGCGTGTAGACGAACGAGCCATCGGCACTCAGCGTCAGCGTACCGTTGGCGGGGCCGCTCGCCGCGACCAGCACCGCCGTGCGCGTGTCGCCGACGTCCACGTCGGTGTCGTTGCCGAGCACGCCCGGCGCCGCGATCGTCAGCACCGTGTCTTCATTCGTCGTATAGGCATCGTTGGCCGCCACGGGCGCGTCGTTGACCGCCTTCACCGTGATCGTCACCGTCGCGATGTTCGACAAGGCGCCGGCCGCATCCTTCGCCTGATATTTGAACGAGTCGGTGCCGTTGAAGTTCAGGCTCGGCGTGTAGACGAACGATCCGTCGGCACTCAGCGTCAGCGAGCCGTTGGCCGGACCGCTGGCCGCGACCAGCACCGCCGTGCGCGTGTCGGCGACGTCCACGTCGGTGTCGTTGCCGAGCACGCCCGGCGCCGCGATCGTCAGCACGGTGTCTTCGTTCGTCGTATACGCATCATTGGCCGCAACCGGCGCATCGTTGACTGCCTTCACCGTGATCGTCACCGTCGCGACGTTCGACAAGGCGCCCGCCGCATCCTTCGCCTGATACCTGAACGAGTCGGTGCCGTTGAAGTTCAGGCTCGGCGTGTAGGTGAACGAGCCGTCGGCGTTCAGCGTCACCGCGCCGTGGGGCGGCACGGTCGTCGGGACAAGTACCGCCGTGCGCGTGTCGCCGGCGTCGACGTCGGTGTCGTTGCCGAGCACGCCCGGCGCCGCGATCGTCAGCGCCGTGTCTTCATTCGTGGTGTAGGCATCATTGGCCGCAACCGGCGCATCGTTGACCGCCTTCACCGTGATCGTCACCGTCGCGACGTTCGACAGCGCGCCGGCGGCATCCTTCGCCTGATACTTGAACGAGTCGGTGCCGTTGAAGTTCAGGCTCGGCGTGTAGACGAACGAGCCATCGGCACTCAGCGTCAACGAGCCGTTGGCCGGGCCGCTCGCCGCGACCAGCACCGCCGTGCGCGTGTCGGCGACGTCGACGTCGGTGTCGTTGCCGAGCACGCCAGGCGCCGCGATCGTCAGCACCGTGTCTTCGTTCGTGGTGTAGGCATCATTGGCCGCAACCGGCACATCGTTGACCGCCTTTACCGTGATCGTCACCGTCGCGATGTTCGACAGCGCGCCGGCCGCATCCTTCGCCTGATACTTGAACGAGTCGGTGCCGTTGAAGTTCAGGCTCGGCGTGTAGACGAACGATCCGTCGGCACTCAGCGTCAGCGTACCGTTGGCGGGGCCGCTCGCCGCGACCAGGACCGCCGTGCGCGTGTCGCTGACGTCGACGTCGGTGTCGTTGCCGAGCACGCCCGGCGCCGCGATCGTCAGCACTGTGTCTTCGTTCGTGGTGTAGGCATCGTTAGTCGCCACGGGTGCGTCATTCACCGCGTTGACCGTGATCGTCACCGTCGCGACGTTCGATAACGCGCCGGCCGCATCCTTCGCCTGATACTTGAACGAGTCGGTTCCGTTGAAGTTCAGACTCGGCGTGTAGACGAACGATCCGTCGGCACTCAGCGTCACGGAGCCATTCGCGGGGCCGCTCGCCGCGACCAGGACCGCCGTGCGCGTGTCGCTGACGTCGACGTCGGTGTCGTTGCCGAGCACGCCCGGCGCGGCGATCGTCAGCACGGTGTCTTCATTCGTCGTGTAGGCGTCATCGGCCGCAACCGGCGCATCGTTGACCGCCTTCACCGTGATCGTCACCGTCGCGACGTTCGACAACGCGCCCGCCGCATCCTTCGCCTGATACTTGAACGAGTCGGTGCCGTTGAAGTTCGCTGTGGGCGTGTAAGTGAACGAGCCGTCGGCATTGAGCGTCAGCGAGCCGTTCGCCGGGCCGCTTCCCGCAACCAGCACCGCGGTGCGCGTGTCGCTGACGTCGACGTCGGTGTCGTTGCCGAGCACGCCCGGCGCCGCGACCGTCAGCACCGTGTCCTCGGCGATCGTGAAGGTGTCGTCGATCGCAACGGGCGGACTGTTGACCGCGACGGTCATCGTGACCGTCGCCGTCGACGTCAGCAGGCCGTCGCTGATCGTGTAGATGAACGTGTCGTCGCCGATGAAGTCCGGCGCGGGCGTGTAGGTGACCGAGCCGTCGTCGTTGAGATCGACCAGACCATGTGCTGAAGCCGTCACAGCGGAGACATGCAGCTGGTCGTTCGTGTTGTCGTCGTCGACGTCGTTCGCCTTCAGGCTGGACGGACCGCTCGCCGGGAACGTGTACGGAATGCCGGGCTGTGTCGACGCGTGGTCGGGGCGGGCCACCGGCGTGCGATCGGTGCTCACGACGACCTCATCGAGCTCGGGCGTCTGGTTCGCATTGGCGCTCGACAGATGCGCCTTGTACTGAACGTATTGTCCGGTGACGCCGGTCAGGGCGCCCGGCGCCGCGACCGGCTGCCACGCGGGATCGGTCGGGTTGGCATCCGCGAACGCCGTGTTGCTGGCGCGAACGGAGAGGCTGACACCGGGCGTGGAAGCGACCCAGGTAAGGCTGTTCCAGACCTCGTTGGGGATGGTCGCGTCGAACACGCGCGAGATGAAATCGCCGGCGGCAGTGTACGGGGCCATGCGGATCCAGTCGACGACGACTTTCCCGGGCAGCAGGCTGAGATCGCTCGCCGCAATCGGCCGCATGCCGTCGGCGATCGCGACCTGGTGCGTCGCGACACCAACGCCGTCGATGAAGTAGTCGACGGAGGTCGGGTTCCAGTCGATGCGATATCGATGCGGGCGGCCATCCAGATAGCTCGGCCCGAGATCGGTCACCGCCTCGACGGGCAGCCCATCGACATTCGTCCTCGCGAGCACCGTTGCGCCCCGGCCGGTGCTGAAAATGGCCCATCGGTTGACCTGATCGAGATCGACGCCGAAACCGGCGTGCTGGAACGCGTCGCCGGCGAACGTCGCCACGAACTCGAGCGATCGTCCGGGCCCGTACGGCGAGCTCTCCGTGCAGACGCCGGTCGTATTGGTCGTGCACGTGCCGACGCGCATGCCGTCGACGACCAGGTTGCCGCCGCCGACGATCGCCGAGCCGCCGTTGGCCCAGGCAATCCCCTTCCAGCCCGGCGGCAACGCGGACCCGAAGAACTCGGCGCCCTCGGTCGGCTTCAGGATCACTTCGCCATCGTCGGTCTGCGCGACGTAGGTGGCGGATCCGATCGTGCCGTTGCTGAAATCGACGGCCGCGCTGTCGTGCAGCGTCGGCCCGGGCACCGTGACGCTCGGCGCGGACGCGAACGTGGCGACGATGCCGCTGCGGTTCGCCGACAGCACGCGGTAATAGTACGTCGCGTTCGCCGTCAGGCCCGACAGGACGACAGAGTGCGAGGTGACGAGATTCGTATCGATCGTCGAGCTCGACGTCGCGTCAGGCGGCAAACCCGGGTCGGTCGAGTACTGCACCTGCGACGTCGCCGGTTCGTTCGTTGACCATCGAATCACCGCGGTCGCGTGATCGAGCGCCGCCGCCCGCACGCTCGAGATCACCGGCGGCGCGAGGTTCGGGCTGGGCGGGATCTGACCCGACGAGGAGAAGATCACGTCGACCCAGTAATTCGACGACCGGAACGACGATGTCGGAAACGCGCTCGTGCTCGCGTACGTGAACACGCCGTTCGCGCCGGAGGGCGCATGGAGCGGCGGCGAGTCGATTCCTGTGGTGCCGAAATACTCCTGGCTCACCGCGTAATGTCCGGAGCCGGCGTGATACGACGCGACGTAGGTCGTGCCGGCATTGATCTGGACGGGGGATGCGAACTGCACTTCCTGCCAGCCCGATGTGCTCTCGCCGCTCGACGCCGCGCTGGCGAGCAGCGCCCCGCCGCTGGTCCATAGACTGACGACGTGCGGGCCAGCGTTCAATTCGCTCTTGTAGAACCGCAGTCCCGAGATGAAGCCCGGGCCGTCGCTGAAGAACTTCACGCCGACTTCGACCGCCGCACCGTCGCCGCTGTCGGCGGCGCCGGGCGTGGTGGTCGCCGGATTCCACAGGCTCTGACACGGGCAGACCGAACCGGCGACGTTCACCAGCACGCCTGCGCCCGGCGTCTCGGCGTTGCCGCTGTCGTCGATCGCGCGGCTCAGCAGCGTGACGGCGCCGCTCGTCGTCGGCGACCAGTCGTAACTCCAGTTCGCCAGACCACGTGCGCGGTGCCACGTCGCGCCGCCATCGACCGACACTTCGACGGCTGTCACGAAGCCGCCGACGTCTGTCGCGGTGCCGGCGATCGACACACGGACGCCGGCCTGAAGCGTCGCGCCCGCGAGCGGATCCACGATGGCCGACGTCGGCGGCGTGGTGTCGGTCGATCCCGTCGCAGCAATCAATCCCGACTGCAGAAGACCGGCCGTGACGCCCATGTCGGCGAACAGGTTGACGGTCGCCTGCCGCATGCTTACGTCGGTCGTGAGATTCGGATCGATCGCCGGATTCGGACGCCGATCGTGGTTGCCGTCGAGCCCCCACGACCATTGGACCGTGCCGGCGCCGAACACCAGCGCGCCGCTCGGATGTCTGTACATCGTGAGCGCGTGTGTCGCCGTCGTGTTCCGCACGAACGTCGCGCCGCTGTCCACGAGCGTCTCGACGCCGTCCACCGTCGTGAGCGAGAGGCGCGCGAGGCCGGCCGGCCGCCGGCCGTTGTCGATGTCCTCGTCCCACTCGTACCCGACGGTGTCGGGCGCGAGCGTGACGAGCGAGCCCGGCGCAGCCGTGGCGACGCTCGTGCCGCGCCACAGACGAAACCCCCGGTACTCGGCGGGCACCTGAATCGCCGCCGTGCCGCTGTTCACCGTGAACAGCGTGCCCGTGACGCCGTTTTCGGGCCGGTTGCCGTCGGACGCTCCGCTCGACGCACCGTTCCGATCGCGCCACGTGCCGGTCCACACGGTCGGATTCGGATCGAGCGCCGAGGCGGGCACCGTGGCGTGAAATGTTTCTTTGTAGCTGACGAGCGTCTTGTAGGTGTCGGCGGCGCCGAGGATGCTCGGCTCCCACCGCGTCTTCCAGAACATCTCGTTGCCGCTGAAGAACGCGAGGTTCACGCCCGCGTTGCGCGCGGCTTCCACATTGGATCGCTGGCCGGCCGACCAGTACTCATCGTGGCCGACCGAGAGGAATGCCTTCGGCTTCGCCGCGCCGCCGACCAGCGCCGCGCCGAAGCGATCCGTGTCGACGCCGGTCCAATACTTCACGTCGTAGCCATTGGCTTCGAGGAAGCGGACCATCGGGTACTCGGCGTTGAAGACAAAGCTTTGCGGGTCGTGGTCGCGCGTGTCGAACGGCCGGTTGTAGCTCACCTTGTAGGCGCGGCCGGCCGACTGCGTCTGGTACTCGGGAGGATTGATGTTGTTGTTGGTCGGGCTGCTGGCGGCGTCGTAGTAAAGGCTCTTGCCGCCGTACCGGTTGTACGCCTGCCAGGTCGTGTCGGACGTCTGAAACAGCAGGTCGGCCGGACGCGCATCGTCGCGCACGACGAAGACGAGATGGCTGGCGCCGCCGCTGTCGGCGCGCGTCAGCTTCGCGATGTAAATGCCCGACGCCGCATCCGTCGGCACGGCCCACGAGCCTGTGACGCTCCAATTGCCGCAGTCGATCACGCCGGTGGCGTCGCCGACGCAGTCCTGCTGATTGTTGGCCGCCGTCACCTCGGCCTCGGTCGGCGTGATCTTCACGATGTGTCGCGCGCCCATGCCGCCGTAATAGCCCAGACGATACACGTCGATCGTGAACGGCGATTCCAGGCCCGCGGTGTTGACCTTGAACTGGACGGTCTCGCCTTTGTTGACGCTGATCGAGGCGGCGAAGCCCTGGATCGCCGGATCGCTCAGGTGGCTGTCCGGGTTCACCGGATCGTTCACGAGGTCCCATTCACTCGGCGGGCTGCCGGGCAGCAAGTTCTCACAGACGACCGCGTTCGCGCACCCGCCGGCCTGCGCCGCCGCGGTCCGCAAGCGCGCCGGCGTCGCGATAACGAGGATCGCCGTGAGCGACAGCACGACGAACGAGAGACGCAGCCGAGGATTCGTAACCATTTGTCCAACGCCCCATCGCAGATCCGGCCTGGCGGCGCACACACCCGCTCCGACTCGTGATGGATCCACGATGCGATCACGGCGGCTCTAGGCGTGTGGATTCGAGCTGTGCCGCGGCTTGAGCAAAGCGCTCGCCGTCGCGGCGCCATTTTTCACGGACAGATTTGTCGGAGGATTGGGACGATTCTGTTATCCGGCGATTGCCGGGCCGGGAAAGTCAGCCTGGGCGGCGACTAAAGTTCCTGGGGGCCCGGAATACGGCGCGAAGTCATCCACATCGGCGGGTGCTGTCAAAAACCGGATTACTTATCCGTTCGCGGCGCGGTCAGGATCCCCTTGATGATGCCTGCGTTCCCTTCGTGGCGGTGAGCGACGTGCGGTTCTCGAATTCGAGCGCGGTGAAGAAGTCAGCAGCGTCGTCGACGATCGTTCGCTGGGCACCGAAGAACGGTCTGTACATCCACCTCGGATTCTACACGTCAGGTCCGCCGTGATCCGGCGGTCGAGGTTGCGGCCCGACGCCTCAACATTGCCGGCAATTGCACAACCCAACCGACGCCGCAGAATCCGTGTGATCCCGGCCGCGGCGGCCTGTAAAGATGTCGTATGATTGCCGGCGGTGGAACGCGGGTACCGACACATGTTCAACGCCTCGAGCGTCCCGTTCTGCGGTTCTGTGGCGACGTTCGTGTTGGCGGGCGGCTTCGCGCTGACGCTCGACGCGCAGCAGCCTCCTGCCACCCCTCCGTCCGCGCCCGCAGCCGCCCACACAGCCTTCATCGCCCGGAACTGCGCGTCGTGCCACAACGACCGCCTGAAACGCGGCGGCCTGACGCTCGACGCGGCGGCCGCGCGCGACGTCGGCCAGACTCCGGAAGTGTGGGAGAAGGTTCTCCGCAAAATCCGCGCGCGGCAGATGCCGCCGGCGGGATCGCCGCGGCCGGACGAGGCGACCTACAACGCCGAGATCGCGACGCTCGAAACCGCGCTCGATCGCGCGGCCGCGGCGGCGCCCAATCCGGGGCGGACTGCCACGCTGCGGCGCCTGACGCGGACCGAGTACCAGAACGCCGTCCGCGATCTGCTGGGGCTCGACGTGGACGTCACGTCGCTCCTCCCCGCCGACGAGTCGAGCTACGGCTTCGACAACGTGACGGTCGGCGATCTCTCGCCGACCTTGCTCGATCGCTACATCGCGGCGGCCGAAAAAATCAGCCGCGTGGCCGTCGGACGTCCGAGCGTGTCTCCGGACGGCGATACGATCCGCACGCCCGTCGACCTCACGCAGGAAGAGCACATCGAAGGGCTGCCGATCGGCACGCGGGGCGGCGCGCTCGTCAAGTACACGTTCCCGATGGACGGCGACTACGAGTTCCAGATCCGGTTGACGCGCGACCGCAACGAGCACGTCGAGGGTCTGAACGACGCCGCCGATCTCGAGCTGCTGCTCGATCGCGAGCGCGTGAAGCTCTTCACCGTGAAGCCGCCGAAGCGCGAGGCCGGATTCTCGGAGGACTATCAGCCGAACCACGACAACATCGATCACGATCTGCACATCCGCGTGCCGGTCAAGGCCGGTCCGCACGCGGTCGGCGTCGCGTTTCTGAGGAACGCGGCGGCGCTGCTCGAGACCGCGCGGCAGCCGTACCAGGCGCACTTCAACTCGTACCGCCATCCGCGCATCCAACCCGCGGTTTATTCGATCTCGATCATCGGCCCGTACGCCGCGAAAGGCCCCGGCGATACGCCGGCGCGGCGCCGCCTCTTCGTCGCGCAGCCCGCGGGCCCCGACGGCGAAGACGGCGCGGCCAGAAAGATCCTGACCTCCCTGATGCGGCGCGCCTACCGTCGTCCCGTGACGGACGCCGACGTGCAGGGCGCCTTCGATCTCTACGAGAAGACGCGGCGCGAGGCGGCCGCCGACGGATTCGACGCCGGCATCGAGATGGCGTTGTCGGCCGTCCTGGTCAGCCCCGAGTTCCTCTTCCGCGTGGAGCCGGATCCGCCGGGCCTCGCGGCGAACACGCCGTATCGCATCACCGATCTCCAGCTCGCGTCGCGGCTGTCCTTCTTCCTCTGGAGCAGCATCCCGGACGATGAGCTGCTCGACCTGGCGATCGCCGGGACGCTCCACGAGCCGGCGACGCTCGAGCGACAGGTGAAGCGGATGCTCGCCGACGGCCGTTCGCGCGCGCTCGTCACCAACTTCGCCTCGCAGTGGCTGCATCTCCGGAACCTCGATTCGATCACGCCGGACATGCGCCTCTTCCCCGACTTCGACGACAACCTGCGCCAGGCGATGCGCGAGGAGACGGAGCTGTTCTTCGAGAGCATCCTGCGCGAGGATCGCAGCGCGCTCGATCTGCTGCACGCCAACTACACCTACGTCAACGAACGGCTCGCGAAGCACTACGGCATCCCGCACGTCTACGGCAGCCGCTTCCGCCGGATCGACCTGGACGAGGACAGCGGGCGCGGCGGGCTGCTGCGCCAGGCGAGCATCCTGACCGTCACGTCGTACGCGACGCGCACCTCGCCCGTGATCCGCGGGAAGTTCGTGCTCGACAACCTGCTCGGCGTACCGCCGCCGCCGCCGCTGCCCGATGTGCCGGCGCTCAAGGACAACACCGTCGACGGGAATCTCACCGTGCGGAAGCGGCTGGCCGAGCATCGCAGCAACGCCATCTGCGCGTCGTGCCACAACCTGATGGATCCCGTCGGGTTGTCGATGGAGAAGTTCGACGCGATCGGGCGCCGCCGGAGCGACGAAAGCGGCGTCCGCATCGATGCGTCCGGCGGCCTTCCCGACGGCAGCCGCTTCGAGGACATCGCCGGGCTCGAGAAGGCCCTGCTGGCCCGGCCGGAAGTTTTCGTCGGCACCTTTGCGGAGAAGCTGTTGACCTACGCGCTGGGACGCGGCGTCGAGTACTACGACGCCCCCGCGATCCGCGCGATCGTGCGCGACTCGCGCGCGCAGGATTTCCACGTCTCCTCGCTCGTCCTCGGCATCGTCAAGAGCGCGCCGTTCCAGATGAGGATGTCACGATGATCATCACGAAGAAGGCTCTGCCGCGACGGACGTTTCTCCGGGGCATGGGCGCGACCGTGGCGCTGCCGCTGCTCGACGCGATGGTGCCGTCGATGACGGCGCTCGCCAGAACGGCCGCCGAGCCCGTGCGGCGCCTCGGGTTCATTTACATCCCGATGGGGTGCGACATCACCCGGTGGACGCCCGGCAGCACGGACGGCACGCTCAAAACGCTGTCGCCGACGCTCCAATCGCTCGAGCCGTTCGTCGATCAGCTGACCGTGATCGACAACATGGAGCTGAAGAACGCGTATCCGGGGACGCACGCGACGTCGAACGCCGCGTTCCTCAGCGCCGCGAAAGCGAAGTGGACCGAGAGCACCGACTACTATCTGGGAACCACCGCCGATCAGATCGCGGCGCAGCAGATCGGCCAGCAGACCGTCCTGCCGTCGCTCGAACTGGCGATGGACCTGCTGCAGACGGTCGGCCAGTGCGACAACGGCTACGCGTGCGTCTACCAGAACAATCTCTCGTGGTCGTCGCCGACGACGCCGCTGCCGGCCGAGGCGCATCCGCGGATCGTGTTCGAGCGTCTCTTCGGCGAAGGCGGCAGCGCCGCCGATCGGCGCGCGGCGCTGAAGCGGCGCGCGAGCCTGCTCGACTGGGTGCGCGACGACATGTCGCGCCTGCAGAACACGCTCGGCGCCGACGATCGCCGCCGTGTCGGTCAATATCTGGACAGCATCCGCGAGGTCGAGCGGCGCATTCAGAAGGCGGAGAGCGATTCCGGCGATCAGCTGCCCGATCTGGATCGGCCGGTCGGCGTGCCGGCGTCATACGCCGATCACGCGAAGCTGATGTTCGACCTGCAGGCGCTGGCGATGCAGGGCGACGTGACGCGCGTCATCACGTTCCAGCTCGCGCGCGAAACGAGCACCCGCACGTATCCCGAGATCGGCGTCGCGGATCCGCATCACCCGCTGACGCATCACGGCAACAACCCGGAAAAGATCGCGCGCATGGCGAAGATCAACGCGTTCCATGTGTCGCTCTTCGCCTATTACCTCGAGAAGCTGAAAAGCACGCCGGACGGCGACGGGACGCTGCTGGATCACTCGGTCGTCCTCTACGGCAGCGGCATGGGCAATCCGAACGTCCACGATCACGTCAACCTTCCGATTATCGTCGCCGGCGGCGGCGCGGGCCGGATGAAGGGCGGGCGACACATCACCTACGCGGAGCCGACGCCGCTGGCCAACCTGCACTTGACGCTGCTCGAGAAGGCCGGCGTGCGGCTCGACCGGTTCGCCGACAGCCAGGGAAAGATCGACGAGCTGCTCGCGCTCTGATCGACGAGATCTCGGTAGCGCAGGCCTTTAGGCCTGTCAGACGGCCGCGCGGCAGCCCTGAAGGGCCGCGCTACCGTAACTGCTGAAAACGGACTCTATCGCGGGGCAACATCATGAGGCGTTCGACATCGTCCCTCCTGTTCGCGACCGCGCTGGTGTTGTCGGCCGTCTCTCTTCCCGCCGCGGCTGCCGACGCGCCGCTGGCGGACGCGATGGAGAAGATGGACCGCGCGGCGGTCCGCACGCTCCTCCAGAGCCGCGCCGACGTCAACGCGCCGCAGATCGACGGCATGACCGCGCTGCACTGGGCGGCGTACCAGGACGATGTCGAGAGCGTCGAGCTGCTGGTACGCGCCGGCGCCAACGTGAAGGCGGCGAACCGCTACGGCATCACGCCGCTCACGCTCGCGATCACCAACGGCGACAGCGCGATGGTCGAGAGGCTGCTCCAGGCCGGCGCCGATCCGAACACGACGCTGCCCGGCGGCGAAACGGCATTGATGACGGCGGCGCGCGTCGGCACGCTCGCCTCGGTGAAAGCGCTCCTCGCGCGCGGCGCGGACGCGGCCAGCAAGGACGAGAAGCACGGGCAGACGGCGCTGATGTGGGCGGCGGCGGAAGGCCACGCGCCGGTCGTCCAGATGCTGATCGAGGTGGGCGCCGACTTCAAGGCGCGGCTCGCGTCGGGCATGACGCCGCTGCTCTTCGCGTGCCGCGAAGGACGCGCCGACGTCGTGCGCGTGCTGTTGAAGGCGGGCGCCGACGTGAACGAAACGGTGCCGGTCGAGGGTGGACGCCGGCGCGCCGTCGGCGGACGCGCGCTGCCGCCCGGCGCCACGCCGCTGCTCACCGCGGTGATGAACGGGCATTTCGAGCTGGCGGCGCAGCTCGTCGACGCCGGCGCCGATCCGAACGCGAACCTTCCCGGCTACACCGTTCTGCACGCGATCGTGCCGGTCCGCAAGCCCGGCGTCGGCGACAACGATCCGGCGCCGGAAGGATCGGGAACGATGAGCAGCCTGGAGCTCGTGCGGAAGCTCGTGGCCGCCGGCGCGGATATCAACGCGCGCATGACGCGGCGCGCGAACCTCGCCAACACACGTCTGAACGAAGTGGGCGCCACGCCGTTCATGATGGCGGCGCTCACAGACGATGCCGAGCTGATGCGCGAGCTCGCGAAGCTCGGGGCCGATCCGTTCATCGCGAACGTCGACGGCAGCACGCCGCTGATGGCCGCAGCCGGCCTCGCCGCACGTTCGCCCGGCGAAGACGCCGGCACGGAGAGCGAAACGGTCGAAGCAGTGCAGGTCGCGCTCGAGCTCGGCAACGACATCGACGCCGTCGACAAGAACGGCGAAACCGCGATGCACGCGGCGGCGTACAAGAACCTTCCCGAGGTCGTGAAGTTCCTCGCGTCGCGAGGCGCGAAGATCGCGGTCTGGAACAAGCCCGACAAGTACGGATGGACGCCGCTGGCGATTGCCGTCGGCTACCGGTTCGGCAACTTCAAGCCGTCGCCCGAGACCGAGGCCTCCATTCGGGAGGTCATGATCGCCGCCGGCGTGACGCCGCCGAAGGTCGTCGTCGCCAAGACACAGCAGATCTACTAGTCGTTGCGCGCGGCTACACCGATGTGGAGGTTGCGATGAGGAATGTGTTACGCCTGGTTGGCGCCGCTCTCGTGCTGCTGGCCGCGCTCGCGGGCTCGTCGTCGCCCGCCCGCGCGCAGGTGATCACCGCGACCTTGTACGGCGTCGTGCACGACAGCACCGGTGCGATCCTGCCGGGCGTTACCGTCGTCGTCACCCACCAGGGGACCAATCTCACGCGCGAAACGGTGTCGGACGACCGCGGCGAGTTCGCGCTGCCGGCGCTTCCCGCCGGACCGTATGCGATCAAGATCGAGCTCTCCGGATTCAAGACTTACAACAGCCAGGGACTGAACCTCGGCGCCGGCCAAACCGTGCGCCAGACCTACACGCTCGAGGTCGGCAACGTCGAGGAATCGGTGACGGTCACGGAAATGTCGCCGCTCGTGCAGACCTCATCGACGGCCCAGATGCAGACGATCGGATCGGAGGTGCAGGAGATTCCGGTGTCGCGGCGCAATCTGCAGAACGTCGTCATGCTGGCGCCCGGGGTGAGCTCACCCGACAGCGCCAACGGCGGCGGCCGCGCCTTTCGCGTGAACGGCGTCGGCGATGGCGGCACCGCCATCACCGTCGATGGCAGCAGCGCTCAGACCAACCCGGAAAACCGCGGTTTCGGCAATTACGGCGGGCAGAATCAGATCGAGATCATGAGCGTCGAGTCGGTTGCCGAGGTGCAGGTCATCAAAGGCGTGCTGGCGGCGGAGTACGGCGGCTCGATCGGCGGACAGGTCAACATGATCACGCGATCGGGGACCAATCAGTTCCACGGATCGCTGCTGGAGAACTTCCAGAGCGACGCGTTCTCGTCGCGCGATCCGTTTTTGCCGGCCACGACGCCTAAACCAGCGATCAAGTTCAACCAGTTCGGCGGATCGCTCGGCGGGCCCGTCGTGCTGAACCGCGTCCATTTCTTCGGCACCTATGAAGGCTATCGCGAGGAGGCCGGCCGCACCGTGTCGGACAACGTCGCCACGCAGGCGACGCGCGATCGTATGCTGGCCGCGCTGCCCTATCCCGAGACCAGGCTCATCCTCGACAACATGCCGCTGCCGAACTCGCCGGTCAACGCCGTCATCGGACGGTACACGGACGCCAGGAACGTGGTCCGGAACGACAACACGTTCCTGGGGAAAGTGGATTACCAGGCTGGCGCCGGCAGATTGTCGGTGACCGCCTCGCGGATGCGGCCGTACGCCTCCGTTCCGCGAATTCAGATCAACAACGATCAGCAGTACACGAACGGCTCGAAGCGCATCTCGACCAACTACGTGCGGACGAGCCAGTCGTGGCTCTCCGAGAGCCGGTTCGGCTGGAATCGCAATACCCTCGATCGCTTCGACGCTTTCTGGCTCGCGCAATCGCCGACGCGAGGGGCCCAGGACGACCTCTACAACGTGCGCAAGCGGGTAAGCACTTTCACCGTGACAGGCCTCTTCGGCAGCGGCGACACCGAAATTCTCGCGTTGACCTACGACGCCTACAACCTGGACCAGAAGGTGACGCGGCTGATGGGCGCGCACACGGTGAAGTTCGGGTTCCGCTGGGCGCGCGAGATTGGCTACAAATCGAATCCGCAGACGAACCGGTTTACGTTCCCAAGCCTCGACGACCTGCTGGCGAACAAGCCGAGCGACTTCCTGCTCGCGATGGGCAACCCGCCGCATCGCGCGTGGGTCGACCAGTACGGCGGGTTCATCCAGGATGACTGGCGCGCCACCGATCGCTTCGTGCTCAACCTGGGGCTGCGCTACGACTACTATCCGGGGTTTGGCTATAAGTCCCTGGATCCGAGCGATCCGGCGGAGATCAACAACCTGAACAATCCGACCGACATCCGCAAGATGGATTTCGGCGCGCCGCGGCCTCTGGACAGTCCTATCGACGCCGACAAATTGAACTTCGCCCCGCGCGCGGGATTTGCCTGGACCCTCGATGCCGCGGGCGCGACGGTCGTTCGCGGTGGTTTCGGCGTGTTCACCACCGGCAACATCATGGCGCTGTTCCAGAACGCGGTGGCACGCCCCTTCACGCCGGTGCGCCAGGGCTGGAACCGCACCGAGCTCGAGGCACGCGGCATCGCCTGGCCGGCGTATGCAGAAGACGCCAACGCGATCGCGATCCGCGACTCCGGCGGCAAGAAGAACCTCTACTACATGTTCCAGACCGACATGAAGAGCCCGGAAACCATGCAGGCCACGTTCGACGTGCAGCGGCAAATCGGACGTCTTGCGTCGGTATCGGCTGGCTACGTTCACACCAGCGGGAAGAACTTTCCGATCCTGCTGAACTTCGCGCTCGCCTACGATCGGGTCACCGGCGCCCGGCCGAACCCGGACATCAACCCGGGCGGGTGGTACGTCACCAGCGGGCAGACGATGAAATACAACGCGTTGGAGGGGAACTTCAGGCTCAATCGGTTCCGCGGTCTCGAGTCGAGCGTGCACTACACGTTGTCGAAAGGCTGGTCGCAGCAGGGCGCCAACCTGGTCGGCAACTTCAACAGCTCAATCGGCGCTGACACCTACAACAACACGCAGGATTTCTTCGATCCCTATCTCGACGTCGACTACTCGCCCCTGATCGGCGAAGTGCGTCATCGCGTCACCGGCACGGTGGTCTACGACCTCCCGTGGCTGGCGAACCGCAAGGACCTGGTCGGCGGCGTGCTGGGTGGATGGCAGGTGTCCAGCGTGCTGAACTTCCGAAGCGGCGAACCGCTGCGGATCACGCAGGCGTCGGGCATCAGCAACAGCCGGCCGGATTGGAACGGCGGGAACCAGGTGTTCGACGACTGGCGCGACACGCTCCTTTACCTCGATCGCAGCGCTTACACGCTGATCCCAACGTCGGCGGTGACGAAGGCGACGATCCGGCCGGGCAACCAGAACTCCTCTCAAGTGCAGGGGCCGGGCCGCCGGCGCGTGGACCTGACGGTTGCGAAGGCGTTCGCACTGCCCGGCCACACGCAGCTTCAGGTCCGCTTCGAATCGTTCAACGTGTTCAACTGGAAGCAATACAACAACCCCAACACCACCGTCACGTCGCCAATCTTCGGCCAGATTACGAGCGTGGCGTCGACGAGGACCGGCCAGATCGGCGTCCGACTCACATTCTGAACGCCGTCCGCTCTGTGGTGTAGGGCGAGGCGCTCGCCGCGCCCTACATCACTCACCGTGAGCCGACGCCGGTCACCTTCGACAGCAAGTCGAAGAACTCGCGCTTGCGCGGCGAGCTGATCGTCCAATTGACCGGCACGCTCTGGTACCCGTCGTCGAACCGCTCTCCGGCGAGGCGGTAGTCGAAGTATCCCCAGCTCGCATAGGTGTGCAGCGCCGCGAGCATGTTGTTCTGCGGCTTGCCGAAATCGAAATGATCGTCCTCGTTGAAGACAATCGGCTGCCCGCGATAGCTCGGGAGCTTTCTCGTCTCGTCGACCATCTCCGCGATGCGCGCCGGATTCTGGACGCCGTTGCCATGGAGCAGAACGAAGTCGACCGCGTTCACCAGCGAATCCGGCGGGACTCTCCCGCCGTTCAGGCTGGTGCTGACGAGCAGCCGGCCCGCCGGCGACGAGACCTTGCCTTTCGATCGCTCCTTCAACCGCTCGATTAGCCGCACTCCTCCTCCGGCGGGTTTGACGACGTCGTACTTGAACCCGGCGTTGTCCGCTTCGTTCGCCACCTCGACGAGCACGTGCCTGTATCCCTTGCCGACGAGCCAGTCCGTCGCCGCGTCGGCCGCGCGCATGACGGACTGCTCGTCGTCCATCCGCCGCTCCTGTCCCTGGTAGAAGAATCCGACGATTGCGACGAGGCCCAGTTCGTCCGCGCGATCGAGGATGCGTTCGAGCCGCGACATGTAGTCCGGCCGCAGCGCGCCGTCGGTCTCGAACGACGAATTGATCCACGGCTGCGATCGGCTGTATCCCTCGGGGCTGCCGCCCTGAAGATTGATCGTGAAGGCCAGCAAACCCTTCGCCTTCCAGAGCGGCATGGCGTCGATGAACTCACGCGTGTTCCGCTCGGGATCCCAGCGGCCGTCCGGGTAATTCCACCTGCCGCGCGTCTCGGAGTTCCGATCGTCGAAGATGCCCTGCACCATCCGTGAGTTGAACAACAGCCCCTGCACCGGCGCCCCGTCGTACGAGCGCCCTTCGTACGTCGCCCGTCCGTTGATCCGGAACTCCCGCCCCTCGATGCTGACGACCGTCTTCCGTGCCGCACGCGTCTGCTGCGGGACGAGCCCGAGACCGAGCACGACGACGAGGCAGACGGTTCGCACGCCTACTTGATCACTTTCACGACGAAGTAGCTGATCGACTTGGGGACTTCCTTGAACCAGTGCGGAACGCCCGCGGGGATGACGAACACGTCGCCTTTGACGACGTGATGCGTTTCGCCGCCGGTGATGTCGGTCCCCAGCCATTGATCGGGCCGCGTCGTCTTGCCGCCGACCATTTTTCCTCCGTAGACGAACGTGGCCTCGCCCTCGAGGATGTGGAGCACGTCGGTCTCCTTGTCGTGGACTTCCACCTGGCCCGCCTTGTCCCGGTGGCTGCCCTGGACGATCAAGTCCGGCCTCGTCACCAGCGTGCCGCCTTTGGCGAGCGCCTCCGCGACTTTCGCGGGATCGACGTGAATGCCTTCGGAACCCGTGTGTTGCTGCGCGTACGCAAGGGCGCCGATCGCCAACACCGACGCGAGTGCCAACCAGAATTTCATCGTGCCTCCTCTTCTCCAGGAACAGTTAGCCTGCCAACGCTCGAACGAACGAATCGGTCAGATCCGCAGCGGTCGTCCGGTTCAGCGTCTCGTTCACGCCGATGAGGAACGTGCCGTCCTGCGGCGGCGCGAGCATCACGCGCGCCGATGCGAGGCGCCGCTGGAGCGACGCCGGATCCGTTCCGCTGACGCGAAGGCGGAACAGATTCGTTCCCGACGGCACGCGATCGATCGTGAATGCGCCGTGGCGGCCGAGCGCGCGAATCCACTCCTCGGATGTGCGCACCGCGCGGCTGTAGCGATCGCCGAACCCGCCGAGATAGTGGCGCGCGACGAGCGCGAACGGCCAGACGTGGTTCAGCCCGCCGCCGAACATCCGACGGCCGTGATACATCCCGTCGAGGAGCTCGCGCGGCCCCGCGAGAATCGCGCCGGACGCGGCGTTGAAGTACTTGTAGAGGGAAACGTACACCGTATCGAAGGGCCGCGCGTAGTCGGCGACGCTCTCTCCGGTGTACGCGGCCTGCAGGAAGAGGCGCGCGCCGTCGAGATGCAGGCGAATGCCCTCGCGCCTGGCGAGCGCGACGATCTTCTTCAGCTCGATCGGATCGAACCGTTCGCCCTGCTTCCTGCGCACGGGCGACTCGATCGAGATGACCGACGCGCGCGAGACCACGCGGCCGGCTTTCGTCTGATCGATCACACGCTGCACGTCGTCGGCGCTGAACGTCGCGCGGCCGGGCGCGAGCGGGATGAGCGTCAGCGCGCTGAGCGTCTGCGCGCAGTCGCCTTCGTCCTGGTAGAAGTGGCTCTCCTCCTGGACGATGACGCGGCTCGATCCGGCGGCGAGGGCTCGCACCGCCATATGATTGGCGAGCGTGCCGGTGGGCATGAAGATGGCGCGCTCCTTTCCCAGCACGCGCGCGCACTCGTCCTCGAGTTGCTCGACGACGCCGCCGAGCGAATAAGAGTCCGGAGCAAAGCCGACCGCCTCGACCAGCTGAGCGAGCAGCGTGGCGTATTGCGCAGGCGTCAGACCCACGCCGTCGCCGCTCAGCCTCACGGTGCGATCGGCGCGATCGTCCATCGCACCGCCGAACGCGAAGCGAGGCAGGCCTGCCGCGATGCCCGATGCGAGGCCGCCGATTCGAACGAACTGCCGGCGATCGACGCGCGCCATGACGTGTGCCTCCTTCGTCGGGTGGATGCTACGCCAAATCGAACGATGATGTCGGCGGATTCACCTCTGGCGCGCCGCCGGAATCTTCAGCAGCACGTAGGTGAGGTGCTTGCCCTGCGGGACGAGGAACGCGTGCGGGATCGCCGCGGGAATGTGGACGATGTCCCCGGGGCCGAGCGGATGACGCTCGCCGCCGTCGAGCCGCGTCCCGACCCACTCGCCTGCGGACGTCGTCCGCTTGCCGGCCATCGCGCCGCCGAGCTGCAGCGTCCCCTCGCCGCTCTGCACGATCACGACGTCGATGATCGCGTCGTGCTGCTCGGGATTGCCGTCGGCGTCGCGGTAGAGCATGCGGAAACGGTGGTCGCCGTAGTCGGCCAGCGTCTCGCGCGACGAGTGATCGGCGGCGACGTGCCCGGCCAGCGCGGCGTCGTGGGACCCGAGATCAGCCGCCTTCCACATCGCGAATCCGGGCGGATCGGCTGCACGAAGCGGTACGGAGACGGCGACGGCCGCCAGAATGCCAACGATCGTCTTCATCGCGAACCTCCGATGTCCGGACGCGAGTTGCCGCCGGCGGTGCTACGATAGCGCCGGAGTTCGACGCGAGGAGTCTGCCATGGACAACGTCTCGCGCAGAGAGTTTCTCGCCGGCGGCGCTCTCCTCTTCACAGCGGCTTCGTACTCGCGGATTGTCGGCGCGAACGATCGCATCCAGATCGGCCAGATCGGCTGCGGCCACCGCGCCTCGGGGCATCGGCAGATGCTCAAGATGTCTGCCGAGACGGATCCGAACTTCGATCTGCGCAGTGTCTGCGATCTGTGGTCGACCAACCGCGAGCGCGCCGCCGACGACGCGCAGCGCCTCTTCGGGCGGCGTCCGAAGACGTATCAGTACTCGGAGGAGATGCTCGCGGATCCGGCGCTCGACGCCGTGATGATCGCGACCGGCGATCACCAGCACGCGCGCATTCTTGCCGAGGTCGTGCGGGCGGGAAAGGACTGCTACTGCGAGAAGCCGATGGCGAACACGCTGGAGGACGCCAGGCTCGCGCGCGGTGCGGTTCTCGGGAGCGCGCAGGTCGTGCAGATGGGATCGCAGTGGCTCAGCTGTCCCTATCAGCAGCGCGTGCGCGAGATCGTCCGGAGCGGCAGGCTCGGGAAAATCGTCGCGATCAGCCAGCGCTGGAACTACAACGGGCCGCGCTGGCACGTCCCGAAGGACGAGAACGTCGCCGCGATCCGCGAGCGGGATACGGACTGGAAGCGATGGCTGCTCGGCCGCGCCGATCGGCCGTTCGATCCGCGCGTCTACTTCGAGTTCCGCATCTTCAGGGACTTCTCCGGCGGCATCACCGATCAGTGGTACAGCCACGGCGCCGGCCTCGCGCATTTCTATCTCGACACGTTCGTGCCCGACGACACGGTCGCCAACGGCGGCATCTTCGCGTGGCACGACGTGCGCGAGAACCCCGACACCTTCCAGTGCGTGTCGACGTTCGCGAAGAACCAGGTGCTGTACGACTACAGCACCACGTTCGGCAACGCGTACGGCGATCACACGATCATCCGCGGCACGCGCGGGACGCTGTATTCGCCCGGCGGCGAAGGGAGCCCGCAGTGGTGGCTGGTCGCCGAACCGCGCAGCCTGTGGGGATCGAACGTCGTGTTCGATTCGGGACCCGGCAAGGCCAGGCCCGAGCCGGTGCTGCTGCCCGGGACGAAAGAGCCGCCGCCGATCAAGCAGGACGACAACCTGAAAGCGCACACCGACAATTGGCTCGCGTGCATGCGAAGCCGCAAGACGCCGAACGGCAGCATCGACACCGGGTTCGCGCATTCGGTGGCCGTCATCATGGCCACGGCGAGCTATCGCACCGGCCGGAAGATGTACTGGGATCGCGAACGCGAGGAGATTCTGGATCACGCGCCGACTGAACACTGAAGCCTGTCACACATCGAGGGATTGACGCTGCGGCTGTACAACCCTCGCGCGCGCCAGTGGAATTGGAAAGCGGCGTTCACGCGGTGAGACGCGCCGTCATTACGTCGTCGTCGCTGCCGGATGTCAATGGCGGTAGCCAGCCCTTTAGGGCTGCGGAGGCCGCGCGGCAGGCCTGAAGGCCTGCGCTACCGAGAGGCCACGGCGCGCAGATCGATGGAGTATCTGCTCGTGAAGGACACTGTCGAACTTCAGCGCGGGCCGGACCAGCGCGCGCCCTCGGCCCGCACCACGATCGTCGAAATGCGCACCTACAAGACCAGGCCGGGCCTGCGGTCGGAGTTCCTCCGGATCTTCCGCTCGAAGACGGTCGAGAAGTACGACGTCGTGCTCGTCGAAGACGCCGACGGCCTCCTGCGCTGGTAGACGATCACTGCACGTTCGCCGTCACCGACGCGTTCGCCGAGATCGTGAACGTGCACGTCTTCGTCCTGTTCCCTCCGCTGGAACACGCGCCCGACCAGATCACGTCGCGGCCGTTCGTCGCGCTCAAGGTGATCGACGTCCCGGTCGTGAACGACGCCGATCCCGTGCTGCCGACCGCGACGTTGATGCCGGCGGGGCTCGACGACACGCGCTCGCCGCTCCTGCCGGTTGCCGTGACGGTCAGCGTCACGGCCTGACCCGGCGGCGGCGCGGGCGGATTCACTGTCAGCGCGGCCGTCCGCGTCACGCCGGCGAAGAGCGCCGAAATCGTGGCCGACGTCGACGCGGCGACCGACGTCGTCGTGACGGTGAAGGTCGCGCTGGTCGCGCCGGCCGGCACCGTGACGCTCGCCGGCACGGCGGCCGCGGTGGAGTTGTCGGAGAGCGAGACGCTCGCGCCGCCGGCCGGCGCCGCGGCGCTCAGCGTCACCGTTCCGGTCGACGAGTTTCCGCCGACGACGGTCGACGGGTTGAGCGAGAGCGCGGAGAGCGTCGGACCCGTCGCGCCTTGCGGGTTGATCGTCAGCGTCGCGCTCTTCGTGACGTTCTGATACGTCGCCGAGATCGCGACGCTCGTCGTCGCCGTGACCTGCGCGGCGTTGACCGTGAACGTCGCGCGCGTCTGACCCGCGACGACAACGACGCTGTTCGGCACGACGGCGAAGACGGTATTGCTGCTCGCGAGCGTCACGACGGCATTGCCGTTCGGCGCCGCGGACTGCAGGGTGACCGTGCCGGTCGACGAGGCCGGGCCCACGAGCGTGCTCGGGCTCAGCGTCACCGAAGACACGGCGCTCGACACGAACAGGAACAGCGTCGTGCTGACGGTCGCGCCTCCAGACGAAGCGGAGACGGTGACACCCGTCGTCTGCGTGACCGGAGCCGTGTTGGCAGTGAAGGTGACGTTCGTTTGACCGGCGGGCACCGTCACGCTCGCGGGTACCGTGACGAGCGACGTGTTGCCGCTCGACAGCGTCACGAGCGTGCCGCCGCTCGGCGCCGGGCCGCCCAGCGTCACGGTTCCGGCCGCCGGCTGGCCGCCGGGCACGTTGCCGGCGAACGACACGCCGGCCAGCAGCGGGAACAGCGTCATGTCAGTGGCCAGCGTGGCGCCGCTGAACGTTGCCGAGATTCGAACGGCCGTCGTCGCGTTCACCGCGCTCGTGCCGATCGTGAAGGTCGCCGTCGTGTGGCCCGCGAGCACGGTGACGCTCGCGGGAATCGTGATCGGAACCGTTCCCGTCCCGCCGTTCGAAAACGCTTTCGAGAGCGTGACGACCGCGCCGCCCGATGGCGCCGCGCCGCTCAGCGTCACGGTTCCGGTCGACGATGCGCCGCCGACGAGATCGACCGGGTTGGTCGACACGGCGCTCAGCGTCGTCGGCCCGCCGGGCGTGATCAGCAGCAGCGCCGACTGTCCCGGACTCCCGGCGAGATCCGCGAAGATGTTCATGTTGAACTGCGAGGTGACCGGCGAGGTCGTGATCGTGAACGACGCGCTGGTGGCGCCGGCGGGAACGGTGACGCTCGCCGGCATCTTCGCGACGGTCGTGGGCGCCGGCGTGGACAGCGCGACGGTGGTCGCGCCGCTTTGCGGCGCGCTCAACGTCACGGTTCCGGTCGAGGCATTGCCGCCGACGACGCTCGACGGATTCACCGACACGCCGGAGAGTACGGGCGCCGGCGGGTTCGCGCGCACGGTGAGCACGCCGCTGAACCGGTAGCGTCCGTCGGTCGCGGTGACCGTGACGTTGGTGTCGGCCGAGGTCGGCTGCGTCTTGATGATCGCCTGGAATCCGAACACGCTCTGGCTCGCGGGCGCCGTGAACGTCTGCGTCGGGACGACCGCCGGGTTGCTGCTCGATACCGTGAAGGTCGGTCCTCCCGCGCGCGAGAGGCCGCTCATGTCGATCTGCCCGATCGTCGTGTCCCCGCCGACGACAGGGTTGAAGCCGGTGATCTGGAAGTCTCCGAGCGTCGGGATGGCGACCGTCGGCGCCGGATTGGGCGGCGTCATGACGAGCCACACGTGCCCGGCGCGCCCGTTCGTGATCAGGAACGGAGGAATCGATGCGTTGAACCAGAATCCGACGACGTCGACGAATTGAATCGACGGCACGTACGACGTCGCGACGTCGAACGGCACGCTGGTCGCGTTGGTCGGAAACGTGATGCCGCCCGCGTGCGGGAAGAACGACGAGTTGAAGTTCACGTCGCGCGTCGCGGGAACGCCCTGCTCCTGATCCTGCGCGTGGCCCGCCGGCGCCTCGAGCACGATCGACGACGGCACGCGGTCGCCGCTGGTGATGAAGTTCCGGCTGATCGACACCGCGTTCGGACCGCTGGTCGCGCAGAAGTCGTTGAACGTGGTCCCCGCCGGCGGCACGCGCTTGCAGCCGAGGCTGCATTCCTGCTGGAACGTGCAGGTGCCGAAGCCGGTGTTCCCCGGCGGCGAACAGCTGTAGAGGATGCCGTGCTCGCCGCCGATCGGCGCGATGCCGCCGCACATCAACCCGTCCCACTGCGCCTGCGAGCCCGCCTGCGCGCCGCTCGAGAAATCGGCGGGCTTCGGTTGCGCCGTCACGCTCACCGTCGCCGTGCGTGTCGTGCCGTTGGCCGACGCGCTGATGGTCGCGTCGAAGCCGAGGCCGCTGTACGGGCGATAGCCGCTGTTGGTGGCGACGGTGAACGTCGCGGACGTCTGTCCGGCGGGCACGGTGATCTGCGGCAGCGTCGCCGCCAGCTCCATGAGCGAGCTCGCGAGCGTCACGACCGTGCCGCCCGCAGGCGCGGCTGCGCTGAGCGTGATCGTGCACGTGGCGGAGTCGCCGCTGCCGCCCGCGATGATCGAAGGACTGCATGCCAACGAGCTCGCGGTTTGTGCGTGAGCGCTCGAGAAGATCAGCGCCGACGCCGTCAACGCAATCGCGACCGCGAACCCGATGTGTTTCGTTGCGCCTCTAAACCTCACGGAGACCTCCTGAGCACTGTGCGTGTGGGGGACCTCAGGACCCGCTCGCCGCGGTCGAAGTGCAAGCCTTCGGCCTTCAACGAAAGCGGAAATATTTCGCGTGTTTGTCGTATGCGGACGAAATGAAGCTGGTCAATGCGCGGCCGACGAATCGTGTAAGGGTGTTCGCTGCGTGTATGTGCTTGAGCAGACTGTGCAGGCGTCGAGGGCGGGAGCTTGAGCGCAGTAAGAGCGTAGGTCAGTCAGTCATCGCCGAGGCGCGCGTCGCTCACTTCGACGACGACCGGCCGATGGTCGCTCAGACGACACCAAGGCCTTCCCTTGTGCACCTCGACGCGCAGAAGCTTCGTGGTCCACTCGAGCGGCACGAAGCAGAAGTCGATGTGGTAAGGCGCGGCGCGTTTCCGGAGATGAAAGTAGGTCGCACAACGCTCGCGTCCCTGCTCGAGCGCGTGAAAATGGTGATACGCGCTCACGAGTCCGAATTCGTCGCGGAGACGAGCGACGAGGTTCGCGTGGCGGGGCCTTCGAGGCGTGTCTGCGTTGAGCGTGCTGTTGAAGTCGCCCACGATGACTGCGGGCGCCTCGAGAAGCGTGGCCCGGAATCGGTCCAGCGTGTTGTTCAAGTGCCCCGGATACGTGGGCTTCGGCTGCGCCCACACGTTCAGCGCCTGGAACGAGAGCGGGCCATCGACGCGAACCGGCGCCGTCATGTCCAGCGCGTCGTGCTCGTGCAGCGCAAAGCGGTCGTTGAGCGCCACGACCGCGACCCCTTGCCTCGGATTGCTGCCGCTCCACACGCACCGCGACCGACCCGCAGCCGGCCGGCCGACTTCCTGCAGGAACGCGACGTCGGCGTTCAGCCTTCGCAGAGCGTCGACGGCGCCCGAAAAACCACGGCGGCAGCAATTCCACGAAACGAGTCGCACGGATCGTTCGGTCGCGTTGCGACTACCGTTCCGTTCTCGCCGTGCACATGGCCGATGAGTCTTTGATCCAGGCCTCACAGCCGGCCAGATCGATCCGCGGCCGGTAGGGCGCGTCAACGGGACGGCGCAAGCCGCTCAGCGGAAGCTTGTTGACCTCGTCGACGATCCTGGCGTACGCGCGCGCCGCGGCCTCCAGCCCGGACCATCCGACGTTGTCGGGCGTGTCGCCGGTCGTGTGCATGTACATGAAATCGTTGGACTGCACCACGACGCCCGGCAGGAACCCGACGAACGGGCCCACGTCGCCTCCGGGCGGCGTCTCGCTGGGCTGCGCCCAGATGGGCAGACCGAACTCGTGAAACGCGTCGCGAGCAATCCTGGTCAGCTCGGGCCTCGACGATCCGCCCGCATACCACGCGTTGGGAATGATCGCTTCCGTCCATCCACTCGCGGCGCCGCCGTGAGTGAGGACCTCCGACGGATGCTCGGCGTTGAACAGCACCGCCGTCCTGGCGAAGAATTTCTCGCGGTTCGCGACGAGCCACTCTCGCCCGTAACCGCCGGGGCTGATCTGGTGATGCCCATCGGTCCCGATGAAAACCATCGTCCGGCGCCGCTGGCTCTGCGGAACTTTGGCGAAATACTCCGCGAGCCCGAGCAAGGTGGCTACGCCGCTGGCGTTGTCGCCGGCGGCGTCGAACCAGCCGTCGCGGTGCGCTATCACGTAAATCGTTTCATCCGTGGCGCCCGGCAGCGTGCCCCACACCAGGAACGACTTCTGGCCCGACACCCATTTCGCGTCGAGGCGAATCCTGATGTGCGGCGGATCGCCCGACGCCGCAGCCGCAATCAGATCGCGAACGGCGAGCGCATCGTCGGTCCCGAGGTTGAAGGACGGGAGCGCCGTGTCCGCGCGGTACGCCTGCACGTTGAAGTTGCCGCCGCGGAGGTCGGACACGAGGACGGCTGCCGCGCCGTGATCCTCGGCGCGCTTCAGCACGTCCGCCGGGCCCACGTTGTAGGTGAGCTGGGCTCTGATGAAGAGTACGGCTTTCCCGCGGACATCCCGTCCCGCGAAGTCTGCTTCGCTTCCGAGCCCGACATACACCGCAGGAAGATCCAGGACTTTCCCGTCGGTCGACACGGCTCCGTACGGCGGCTGCGCCGACGTCAGCTTCACGTCTTTGCCCGCCGCCGCCGCCGTGACCTCCCAGGACTCGGGAGCCCATTGGGGATCGAAGAACGCTACCGTCTGGCTGTGCGTATCGGTCAAGCCAGCCTGCCGATACTTCGCGAGCAGCCACTGCGCGTCCTCGAGATCGCCGGACGTGCCCGCGATGCGCCCCCAGAACTGCGGGTGACCCTGGTCCCGGTACCGTTCCGCGATGTCCGCCTGCTCGCGAACGTACTGCCAGAGATGCTTGCCGTCGATCGTGCCGTACGCGTTGGCCGGCGCCCCATGGAGACGGCCGACCATCATCAGGGCGGCAACCAGACCCACCGAAGCCGACAGTGCTTTCATCGCGATTCAACGCTTGCGCTGTTGAATCTGCGCAAGGAAGAACTGCTTCAGCCTTTCATTCGTCAGCCCGAGCTCGGTCGCTTCCTGCACGGCCTTGTCGGTGTCCCAGCCATCGACGATCGCGCGTTTCATGAGCCACATCCCGGCGGCTCTTCCACCGCCCGCTCAATGGATGAACGCGGGCTGGACGCCCGGCGCCGTGATCGTCTTCAGGAACGTGTCGACGACGGCGGGATCCGGCATCGCCCCGTTGAATGGAATGTGGTAGTAGGGAATGCCGGCCGCCTTGGCGGCGGCGATGTTCCCGTCGATGTCGGCCCCCTCCTCGGTCGGGAGGCGGAGGTTGATGATCGACGCGTATCCCATTTTCTTGATTTCCGTGATCGCGGTGGGCGTAATGGCGCCCGCGCACGCCACGGTCGATTCGACCTTGGCGAAGTTCCGGATGCCGGGAACTTCCTGCCTCACGACCTGCGCGCTCGCCGCGTCAGCCATAAACAAGCCGGCGATGGCCAGCAGAGTCCTCCATCGCATGCCGCACCTCCTTCAGATGCGTGCAGCTTACCACTGCGTGTGCCCATGCACCGCGCCGATTCGGTTGCTATACACTCTCGGCGGATGGCCACCATCAACCGCCGCATTGCCGCCTCGATCGAGGGCGATTTCGTCGTGTTCATCATCGGCGCGCGGTTCAACAAATGGTGGAAGCTCCCGAAGTACTTCTGGTTTCTGTCGACCATGCCGAAGATGATCGCGGAGCTCGCCGCGCACCCGGAAAGCGGGTTTCTCGGATGGGAGCGGCTCGGCCTGACGACGAACGTGCAGTACTGGCGGTCGTTCGAGCAGCTGACGGCGTACTCGCGCGATCGCGATCAGACGCATTACCCCTATTGGGTGAAGTTCAACAAGGAGGTCGGCTCGAACGGCGACGTCGGCATCTGGCACGAGACGTTCCTCGTGCGCGCGGGCGAGTACGAATGCATCTACAACAACACGCCGTTGCGAGGCCTCGCGAAAGCCGCCGGCCACGTCGATGCAGTCGGTCGCGCGGCGACGGCGGCGGGGCGGCTGGGCCGCACGGACGGCAGCGATGGTCCGGTCGCGGCCGACGGAACGGGACGACTGAGGGGAACCGAATGATGCGATCGAATGTCGTGGCTCTTGCGATCCTCTTCGCCATCGTCGCCGCGCCACTGCAGGGCGAGGTGATCGAGAGCACTGCCGCGGGCTTTCTTGTACGAAACACCGCCGCGATCAACGCACCGCCGGCGAAGGTGTTCACCGCGCTCACCGACGGCGTCGGCGGCTGGTGGGATCCGGCGCACACCTTCTCGCATGATGCGCGCAACCTCTCGCTCGACGCGAAGCCGGGCGGCTGCTTCTGCGAGCGACTGCCGGAGGGAGGCGGCGTTCAGCACATGAGCGTCGTGTACGCGTCACCGGGCAAGCTGCTTCGGCTGACCGGCGCGATCGGGCCGCTGCAGGAAGCGGCGCTTGCGGGGACGATGACGTGGAACCTCGTGCCGGCCGCGAGTGGAACGACGGTCGAACTGAGTTACACGGTGGGCGGTTTCCGCGCCGGCGGTTTCCGCGACATCGCCACGGTCGTCGACGGCGTGCTCCGCGGGCAGCTGGCCCGGCTCAAGGCGCTCGTCGAAACCGGCCGCCCCGGCGGCGGATCGCAGTAGGCGCCGGAATTTCATTTGACGAAACGCCTCGCAGGCAAGGAGAAGGTCGACTATGGATCCGAAGAGACGCGCGCTGCTGGCAGCGGGCGCTGCGGTCGCGGCAACGAAAGCCGTGCCGCGCGTTCTCGCGATGCAATCGGGCAGCAGAGGAACGGGCAAGTTCTACGAGAAGGGCGCCGTTCGCATTTACTACGAGGAGGCGGGGGCGGGCTTCCCGCTCTTGCTGCTGCCGGGCGGCGGCTTGAACGCGACGATTGCCTTCTTCACCGGCAACTCGCCTTTCAACGCGATCGAGGAATTCAAGGGCGAGTATCGCTGCATCGCAGCCGACCTCCGCAACGCGCCCAGCGGCCAGTCCACCGGACCCATCGAGGTCGACCGACCCTGGGAGTCCTACGCCGACGATCAGATTGGCCTGATGGATCACCTGAGGATCGACAGGTTCATGGTGATGGGCTTCTGCATCGGCGGCCCGTTCATCTGGAGTCTGTTGAAGCGCGCGCCCAATCGTATTGCGGGCGCCGTGCTGGCGCAGCCGGTGGGCTGGCGTCCGGAGATGCGAGACCCGAAGTACCCGGGCGCATTCTGGAAGGGCTGGCCTGCGCAGATCACCGCGAAGCGGCCCGACGTCACGCTGCAGACGGCCGAGCAGTTCGTGACCAAGATGTTCGAGACCAATCCTGATTTCGTGTTCACCGTGACGCGCGATTTCGTGCGCACGTGCCAGAACCCGATCCTGGTCCTGCCAGACGATGTCCCGGCGCACCCGTTAGCGGTGGCGATGGAGTGCGCGATGCTCGCGCCGAGAGCCGAAGTGAGCATGTTCCCGTGGAAGGAACCCAAGGACCGGATTCCGCTGGCGGTGCGCCAGATTCACTCGTTCCTGCGCGCGCATCGGCCGGCCTAGAGGACGAACACGCCGTTCAGGCCGCATTCAGCCTGCCAGAGGTATGGTTACGGCGAAGAGGTGACCGATGCGATTCGCACACGCGCTGGTAGTGACCATTGTCGCCGCGATGCAGGCCGCGGGTGCGTCTGGTCAGAAGGCGACGCCTGAGATGCGGACGCTCGACGGGGAATGGACCTTCTCCGCCGAGGGCTACGTCATGCCGCTCTCGCTGCGACAGGACGGCACGAAGCTGACGGGAACCCTCGCGGGACCCCATGGCGCGTTCCCGCTTCGAGGAGAGGTCAAGAAGGCGCTGATTCATTTCGAGGGCTGGTCGGACGGCGGAGGAATTCGGCACAGCGACGACTCGAACGAGATTGACATTTTCGCGATTGGAACGCTTCAGGCCGACGGGTCGCTGCAGGGAACGTTGGTGAGCACGGTCGGCAACCTGACCTGGCACGCCGAGCGGAAACCGGTGCACTAGTTGATCGTGCCGCAGCCTGGCAGCCGGAACGCGCCGATGCGGCTGGAGTACCCGTCCGATCCCTTCTTCAGATAATCGCCGACGTACCAGATCGTGCAGTCGTCGCTCGGATCGACGGCGGTCTGCGTGTAGTCCTCCCATCGCAGCGCGTTCTGCGCGTTCTCGCCCTCGGCGAGCACCGTCTCGGCGAGCGTCAGCACGCCCGGCGGATCGGTGGCCAGTCGCCCCGCGAAGCGTTGCCCCGCAAAGTTCGGTGTGCCGCCGAACGAGTAGCCAATCCCGATGTTCCCGCGGCGATCGATCGCAGGGCTCGCCATCCACCGGAAGAACCGGTCAGGCGCGTACGTCCCCTGCTGGTGCAGCCCGACCCGGCGCTGCTTGTCGATCCGGAACTCGTACCACCGCACGCCTCCTCCGCCGGCGGTGGTGTTGACCGAGTGCACGGCCACCACTGACTCCTGATCGCCGATGCGGCGATACACCAGCCTCGCCATGATCTTGTCGCCCTGCGAATCGAGCCGACGCTCGGAGCCGGGCTGCGGCACGCAACTGGACAGCTGGCCGTCGCACAAATAGTGATAGGGCGCGACCCGCACTCGTGATGGGCCAGTCACCTTCGTATTCGCCGCACGTTTCCAGTCGACGTGAAACTGCCAGACGTCGATTGAATCGGATTCGAATACTCGGTCGAGCTGCGTGCCTCCGGCCGCCATCATCACGTTCGGCGCGCCTTCGGGCGGCAGCAGCGTGCCGTCGATGTCGGCGTTGTTCAGGAAGTTCACGTTCTCGATGACGAGGCACTGCTCCGACGCCGGCTCGCCCTTCAGCATCTTCGATCGCTCGACGACGCATGCGTGCTTCTGCGTGGCGACGGTCGCGGAGATCCGATCGTCGCCCGTGCTCGTCGGCACGTAGTAGCCATCCCTCCAGATCGCGGGGCGCGGATAGTCGGGAAACAGCGGCCGCAGGAACTCGTAGCGGTAGTAAGAGCCGAGGGGATCGGGGCCGGCGCTGATCGCGTAACACATCGAATACGGACCCTGCGGCGCCGAATCGCCGCGTCCGCTGCGGCCGCCTTGCCGCGGCGCCGGCGTGGCCGCCGGCGTCGCTTCGCGCGGCGGCTGGAAGAGCGGCGCCGCAGGCCCCGGCTGATCCGATCGACCCGGCGGGCTCACGTAGGCGGCGCCGCCGCCCGTCCACGGTGGCGGCGCGTCGGAACGCGCTGCCCCGCGCGCGAAGATCGGCATCACGATCAGCCAGCGATCGGCGAGCTGGTCGTACCGCACGACCGCGTCGCCGTTGTTCCGCGCGTCGCACTGTCCGCCGAATCCCTTGAACACGTTGTTGGTGGGCACGGGACCGTACAGCGGCCGCCCGGTGGACTCGAACTCTCTTCCCTGTTTCGTGAAGACCGCCATGCGCGAGTTCACGATCTGCACGATGTGATTCGGTCCGACGGCCAGGCTGTTGTCCGATGGGTTGCGGACGGCCGCCGTTCCCTGCGGACCGGTGAAGCCGGCCCCGAGGCCGTCGAAGCGGACCACGAGCACGGCCGCCGGCTTCGATCCCGGCGTCGTCTGCTCGACGGCCCCGGCGCCCGACGGCGTGGTGATCACCGGCACGGGCGGCGGCGCCGGCGGCTGCGCCGACGCGATCGTCGCGACCAGGAGAGCCGCCGCTTGACCGATGCGTTTCATGCGACGCGGATCATAGTTCGTCAGCGGCGCGCGCGGATCTTCTGCAGACCGGGCTCCTTCATCACCTGCTCGATCGCATCGATCTCGATCGGCACGGACGCCGACAGGTTCTCGTATCCGGCGTCGGTGATCAGAATCATGTCCTCGAGCCTGATGCCGATGTGCTCCTCGGGAATCTGCATCGCGGGCTCGATCGTGAACACCTGGCCGGGTTCGAGCGTCGGCCCGGGGCGGCCGACGTCGTGCACTTCCATGCCGACGCTGTGGCCGAGGCTGTTTGGCGCGGCGCTCCGATAGCGCTTGACGAACGACTCGGCCGCGGCCTTGATGCGCGGGTCGGTGAAGCGGAACGCGTCCATCGCACGATCCATTTTCGCCACGGCGTCCTTCACGATGTCGCGCGGCGACGCGTGCACGCGGATCGAGGTCATGAGCGCGCGATAGAGCTCCAGGTAGATCGTGTACAGCTCGCGCTGCCGCGGCGTGAAGCGGCCGTTCGCCGGGAACACGCGTGTTACGTCCGACTGGTAGTACTTGTAATCGGGCGCGTAATCGAACTGCACGAGATCGCCGTCCTCGAGTGCCCTCGTGTTCTTGTGGTAATGCGAATACCAGGTGTTCGGGCCGGTGGCGATCAGCGCGAAATAGGAGGCGCCCGCCGCGCCGAACTTCTTGAACACGAACTCGGCGTCCGCCTGCAGCTCGTACTCTGAGCGCCCCGGCTCGGCGTCGCGCATGGCTTCCGTGATCGCGAGCCCGGCGATCCGCGTCGCCTCGCGGATGATCGCGATCTCGCGGGGGCTCTTGACGGCCCGCAACGCGTCGACGATCGGATCGAGATCCTCGAGCGTCGCCTGCGGCGCCGCTTCCTTCAGCTTTGCGACGAACGCCTCTTCGCGCGACGGCCGGCCGTCCCACGGATCCCGTTTCGTCGCGCGCGCGAGCGCCGCCGCGTCCGAGGACGAGGCTTCGCCGAGCACCTCGGCGCGGAAGGGCGTGTAGACGCGGCGGGCGTCACGCGAGAGCTTCTGGACGAACGCGCGAAAGTCGTCGCGCGCCACGACGGCATCGAGGCCGATCGCCTGCGCGGCCTCGGCGCCCGGGTGGAGTGCGGGCCCGAACATGCGCTGCTCGCGCCGCTCGTCGTACGGCTGGAGGAACAGCGTCGTGCGCTTCGTCCGTCCGTCGATGGCGACGATCGCCCGCGGCTCGACGACGCCCGTGAGATAGAAAAACTGATTGTTCTGGCGGAACGGCTGTTCGCCCGGCCGCTCCGCGGCGCCCTGCAGAATCGCGACCGAGTCGCCGATGCGCTCGACGACCTTCGCGCGGCGCGCGGCAAACTCCTCCGGCGGAAAGATCTCCGCGCCGGTGAAGACAGGCTGCGCCGACGGCCACGCGCACGCGGCAAAGACGAAGACAGCTGCGATGGCCAGATGCGCTCTCATGGACATGCCCCGGGAACAGCCAATGCTAAACGAGCAAAGGCCGACGCGCGCGGCCCGAAGACATCTAGAATCTGCGGCAGCCGTATGGAGCATACACGCCGCGAATTCCTCGAGGCCGCAGGAGCCATGGTCGCCGCCGCCGCGAGCGGCTGCTCCAGACGCCCTGCGTCCACAACCGGGCTCTCAGGCGCGAGCGGCGTGGAGCTTCGCGTCGAACGTGGCGCGCTGCCGGATTACTCGCACGATCTCGAGCGGTACCTCGTGCGCCTCGCACGCGACGCGCGCGCGCGTCGCAAACAGGCGATCGACGCCATCTCCACGCCGCAGGGCATCCGGGACCGTCAGCAGGCCGTGACCGAACAGCTCTGGACGATGCTCGGCGGACGGCTGGAGCGAGCTCCGCTCAATCCGCGCGTCACCGGCGCCGTCGAGCGACCAGGCTATCGCATCGAGAAGGTGATCTTCGAAAGCCGGCCGCAGCTCTACGTCACCGCGAACCTGTATCTGCCGGCAGCGCCGGGACGCCATCCCGCGATCCTCGGGCCGCTCGGCCACTCGACGAACGGCAAGGCGTGGGCGAGCTACCAGAAGCTGTTCTCGAATCTGGCGCGCAAGGGTTACGTGGTGCTCGCCTACGATCCGTTCGGCCAGGGCGAGCGCATCGAGTATCCGGGAGTCCGCGCCGGCCAGTCGGCGCTCGGCCCCGGCGGAACGATCGAGCACGAGCACGCGGGACGCCGGCTCATTCTGCTCGGCGCCAACTTCGGTCTGTTTCGCGCCTGGGACGGGATCCGCGGGATCGACTTCCTGTTGACGCGCGCTGAAGTCGACCCCGATCGGATCGGCTGCTGCGGCCAATCCGGCGGCGGAACGATGACGCAGTTCCTCGCCGCGCTCGACAGCCGGATTCGCGTGGCCGTCGTGTCCGAGGGCAACACCGAGAACCTGGCGCACGGCGACGACGAGCCGCCTGGTTCTGCCGACGACGCGGAGCAGAACATCGTGCCCGCGCTTTCGCATGGGATCGACCGGGCGGATCTCTTGTACGCGTTTGCGCCCAAGCCGCTGCTCATCGCCGTCACGCTGCACGATGCCGGCCACACCTATTCGCCCGAGTATGTCGCCAGCTCGCTCGATCTCGTGGAGGAGTACAAACGCGCGTACAGGCTCCTCGCCGCTGACGATCGCCTGTCGCTGCAGCTCACCACGGCGCAGCACGGATACGTGTACGAACTGCGCCGCTCGACCTACGCGTGGTTCAACCGATGGTTCGAGATGAAGAATGCGAACGATGAAGAGCCGTCGCAGGCTGTGGAGACCGACGAGACGCTCTTCGTGACGCCGACAGGGTTCGTGACGACATCGTTCGGCGGCGAAACGGCGTTGTCGCTGACGCGGCAGATGGCCGCGGCGATCCGGACGCCGGCGGCCGGCCCGGCAGACGAGATGCGCAAGCGCATTCGCGGCGTCCTCGGCATCGAGATGCCGCGCGGCGAAGGGCTGGCGAGCCGCGTCCTCGCCACGATTCGCAAGCCGGGCTATCGCGCAGAGCAGATCGAGTTCACGAGCGAGCACGAGATTCGCATTCCGGGCTGGCTCTTGACGCCCGACGGCGCCGGACCGTCGACGCCGACTGTGCTCCACATCGGAGAAGCGGCGGCATGGAGCTCCGCCGCCGAGGACGGCATTGCCGAGCGGTTGTGTACAAAGGGCGGATGCCGCGTGGCCACAATCGACCTCCGCGGACGCGGCGATTGCGCCATCGCGTACCCGCCGCGCGGCCGGTTTTACTTTCCAGAACGCATCACCGACGAGGCCTACCTCACGTGGTTCACGCTGATGCTCGGCAAGCCGCTTCTCGGTGGACAGGTGTACGACAGCCTTCGAGCGTTGGACTATCTCCGATCGCTGCCGGACGCCGGCGGCGGCATCGTTGTCGTTGGCGAAGGCCCGCACGGCGTGATCGCGCTCTATGCGGCGGCGCTCGATAACCGGGTGCGCGGCGTGGCGCTGCTGCGGACCGTGACCGACTACCGCTCGCTCGCGATCGCGGACCGCTACAGGCAGCCGTTCGGGATCTATGCGTACGGCCTCCTGCGCGAGTTCGATCTGCCGGACGTCGCGAGCGTCGTGGGACCGCGGCCGGTATTGCTCCTCGATCCGGCCACGCCGCTCGGCGAGCCAGCCGGCACGGCGGCGCGAGACCTCTACGGCGGATTGCCGCACGCTCGCGTGCAGACGACCGGCGATCAGGACAGCGTACCGATTCTGGCCGCGTGGATCCGCGGCCAGAGCTCACCGTGAACCGTTGAACCACGGGTGGAGGTGGTATAGGCTGCCCGCATGAAGAGGGGGCGTTCGATGATACGAATTCTGGCTTCCACGTGCGCCGTGCTGACGCTCGCCGCCGGCCCCGCGTTCGCGCAGGCGAAGGCGACGATCACAGGCGTGCCGGAGATCCCGTTCACGACGGCGTCGAACTTCCTCAAGCTGCCGCCCGGGGAATCCCTCGGCGAGTCGGTCGCTGTCGCCACCAACTCGAAAGGCAACGTCTTCGTGTATCACCGGCGCGACACGACGCGCCTCTTCGAGTTCGACAAGAACGGCACCTTCCTCCGGGAGATCGGGAAGGGCTACTACGGCTTCGAGTTCGCCCACTCGGTCCGCGTCGACAAGGACGACAACATCTGGACCGTCGACGAGGGCACGAACCTCGTCACCAAGTTCAGCCCGCAGGGCAAGGTGCTCATGGTGATCGGGCGGCGGCCGCCGGCCGTTGACGGCGCCGTCATCGCACCGGCCGGACCGAATCCTCCGGCGCAGAAATACATTCTCTGTCGTCCGACGGATGTGGGTTGGGATCCACAGGCCAACATCTTCATCTCCGACGGCTACTGCAACAACCGCGTCGTCAAGTACGACAAGAACGGCCGCTTCGTCGCGCAGGTCGGCAGTGAAAAGGCGGGCAACAAGCTTGGAGAGCTCAACCTGCCGCACGGTCTTCAGGTCGACGAGCGCGGCCACGTCTGGGTGGCCGACCGGTCGAACAACCGCTACCAGGAGTTCGACAACGATCTGAAGCCGATCAGGGAGATCACCAACCTCGGCACCGGGTGGACGCTGTGCATCTCGCCGGGGCCGCATCAATACATCTTCTTCTCCAACTCGAACCCGAACGGGAATCCGCCGGGATCGTGGGAGAACACGGGCGAGATCTACAAGGCGGAAATCGACGGGACCGTGATCGGCAAGTTCGGCAAGCCCGGCAAGATCCCGCCTGGCTTCCAGGTGGTCCACATGCTCGATTGTCGAAATCCGAACGAGGCGATCCTCGGCGAAATCGAATCGTGGCGCGTGCAGAAGTTCATCCTGCAGCCGATGCCGGCGCGCCCGAGCGCGGCACGCTAAGGAGGCGCGCCATGAAGCCATTCATGAAATTCGCCCTCGCGCTGTGCGGCGCCGCCGCGCTCGCCACCGCCGTAGCCGCCCAGAACGCGCCGACGATCAACTTCGATTCGGCGCCGAACGCGCTGACGCTTCCCGACGACATCTACTTCGGCGAAGTCGGCGGCGTGGCGACCAATTCACGCGGCGACGTCTTCGTCTACACGCGCACTGGCCACCCGACGATGTCGATCGCGTCGGCGCGTCCGTTCGTGCACGGCGGCTCGCGGCTGTTCCAGTTCGATCGCAGCGGCAAGTTCACGCGCGAGATCGGCCAGGGCGTCTACGGATTCCTCTTCGCGGCGCAGGTCCGCGTCGATCCGCAGGACAACCTCTGGGTCGTCGACGAGTACTCCTCGATGGTGATGAAGTTCGACCCGCAGGGCCGCGTGGCGTTCCTCCTCGGACGCAAACCGGAGTCGATTGCGAATCCGGGCCGAGCCGCTGGACCCGGCGCGGGCGGCGGTGAAGGCGGACGCGGCGGCGAGGCCGGCCGCGGCGCCGACGCCGGCCGCGGCGGCGGCGGCGCGCAAGCGGGCGGACGCGGCGGCGGCGCTCCCGGCGCCGGCGCGCAGCAGGACGTCTTCAATCGTCCGACCGACGTCGCGTGGGACGCGCAGGGCAACATCTTCGTCGCCGACGGCCGAGGCAACGCGCGCGTCGCCAAGTTCTCGAAGGACGGCGTGTTCGTCAAGTCGTGGGGCCAGCGCGGCAGCGCGCCCGGCCAGTTCGCCAGCGTCGACAGCATCGCCGTCGACGCGCAGGGCAACGTCTACGCGGCCGATGGCGGCAACCAGCGCATCCAGGTGTTCGACAACAACGGCACGTTCAAGACCGAGATCAAGAACGTCGGCAACGCGCAGGCGATCTGCATCACGCCGGGCGGCAGCCAGGTGCTGTACGTGTCGAATTCGAATCCGCCGAACGATCTCGACACCGCGGGCGAGATCTACAAGATGCGCCTCGACGGCACGATCGTCGGCAAGTTCGGCCGCGCCGGCAAGCTGCTCAAGGAGTTCGGCACGGTCAACGCGATCGATTGCCGCACCGAGAACACGCTCTACGTCGGCGAAGTCGGCAACTTCAGAGTGCAGAAGCTGACGCTGCACTAGGCATTTTCATGTAGGACATGTGACGTCGACAGGAGATGGGCGGTATGCGAATCCTGTCATCCTGGCTTGGGATCATCAGCGCGGCAGCCGTGACGATCGGCGCGGCGGCGCGCGCGCCCGTCACGGTGCCGATGTCGCAGTACGACTACGCGCGCACGGGCGCCAACCTGCAGGAGTCGATCCTCGCCCCGTCAAACGTGGACGCCGCGCACTTCGGCAAGCTCTTCTCGAGGACGGTCGACGACAGCGTCTACGCGCTTCCGTTGATCGTTCCCGATCTCGAGATCGGCGGCCGGCGCCACAACGTCCTGTTCGTCGCGTCGATGGGAAACACCGTGTACGCGTTCGACGCCGACGATCCGGCGCAGGCGGAGCCTCTGTGGTCGCGCAACCTCGGCACACCCGCTCCCGGCGACAGCTGGATCGGGCCGGTCCATCACGGCGTTCTCGGAACGCCCTTCATCGATGTGCCGACGCGTACTCTGTACGTGGTCGCCATGATGTCGACGAAGGAAGACGAATACAACCTGTGGCTGAATGCCCTGGACATCTCCAGCGGAAGCCCGAAATACAATTCGCCGCAACTGCTGACATTCCCGTTCGCCGGATCGGAGGGGACGCTCACGAACGTGAAAGGCGGACTCCAACGGGCGGGTCTGCTGATGGTCGACGATGTGCTCTATATCGCGTTCGCGAACATCGTGCCCGATCTGAACGATCAGCACTGGTCGCAGGAAGGCTTCGTCGAGACATTCAACGCGCGCGACCTGAAACAACGGTACGCAGTCTTTCAGACGACACCGAGCGGCCGGAAAGGTGGAATCTGGCAGGCAGGGAGAGGGATCGCGGCGGACAGTGAGGGCAATATCTATCTGTCCACCGCCGGTGGCAGTTACGACGGGGTCAGCAATTTCGGGAGCAGCACGCTGAAGTTCACCGGCAAGACTCTCAAGCTCACGGACTGGTTCACGCCGAAGAATCACGAATACCTGTTTCTTCAAAACATCGACATGAGCGCCGGCGGCGTCACCTTGATCCCGAATTCGCCGCTCATGTTTTCGGGTGGCAAAGAGGGCGTCATCTTTCTCCTCAATCGCAATGACATGGGGAAGCTGGAAGGCGCCGGCGGAGGGCCACTCCAGCGGTTTCAGGCGAGCAACGGTTGCGGCCAGCGAGACTGCGCACAAACGCTCGGCACGGCATTCTGGGGCCGCCAGCATGACGGCGTGCTCTACGTCTGGGATAGACGGGACGTCCTGAGAGCCTATAACTTCGTCAACAACCGCTTCGTCACCACTCCAGCCGCGGTGAGCGCGGTGAAACCAGGGCAGACCGGCGGCCCTGCTGTTTCGGCGAACGGCTCCGACGTCGACAGCGGCATCGTGTGGGCCGTGACGACTCAATCCCAGCGGAGCGGCGGGCTGTCGCCCGGTACACTGCGCGCCTTCCGCGCCTCTGATGTGCGCCAGGAAATCTACAATTCCGACACGAACCAGGCGCGGGACGCGCTCGGCGATTTTACGAAGTTCGCGCCGCCGGTAGTCGCCAATGGAAAGGTGTACGTGCCGACGCAGTCGAAGGCGGTAGGCGTCTATGGCCTCCTCGCTGGAAGCCGCGCTCCCGGCGCACGCGGAGAAGCGCAATGACAGTAGAGCATCGTTGGACGCTCCCTCGAGTCGCAGTGATCGCGGCGGTGGCCGCTGCGGCTCTCGTGTGGTCCGCTCCGCGCACGTCCGCGCAGGCGCCTCTGAGGGGCGCTCCTGAGGTCACGTTCACGAAGGACATCGCGCCGATTCTGCAGCGCAGCTGCCAGACGTGCCATCGGCCTGGATCCGTGGCGCCGATGTCGCTCCTGACCTATGAAGACGCGCGGCCGTGGGCGAAGGCGATGAAGGTGCGGACGGCCCTCCGCGACAAGCCAACCGTGATGCCGCCCTGGTTCATCGAAAAGAACATCGGCATCCAGCAGTACAAGGGCGACATCTCTCTGAGCGACGACGAGGTCGGCAAGATCGCGGCGTGGGCCGACGCCGGCGCGCCGCGCGGCAATCCGTCCGACATGCCGGCGCCGCTCGAGTTCCTCGATGCGGCGGAGTGGGCGGTTGGCCAGCCCGATCTGATCGTGTCGTCGCCAACCGTGACGGTGAAGGGCACGGCGCCCGACTGGTGGGGTCCGCTCGCCGAGGTCCAGACGGGCCTTGCCGAAGATCGATATGTCGCCGCCGTCGAGATGAAGGAAGTGAACGATCTCAACAAGGCGGCAGACCGCCAGACGATCGGCGGCCGCTTCATCGTCCATCATCTGATCTGGTCGGCGGTGGGCGACGGAACGACACGAACCGAGATAGAGGCGTGGCCCGTCCACGAGGTCGGCCGCAACGCCGACTTCTTCGATCCCGAGGCGGGAAAACTTCTGAAGGCTGGATCGAAGCTGGTGTTCCCGTCCGTGCACCTGCACGCGGCGGGGGCAGACGCGAAGGCGCACGTGGAGTTCGGGTTCAAGTTCCATCCGAAGGGATATCAACCGGCGAAGCGCGTCCGCGGACTGGATCTCACGGCCACGCTCGACCTCGATATCCGTCCGATGGAGGCCAACCAGAAGATCGAGACGTTCACGACGCTCGACCGCAATGTGAAAATGCTGGTGTTCGAACCGCACATGCACGCCGCCGGCGTACGCATGTGCCTCGACGCGATCTGGAACGGCATGGCGCAGACGCTGAGCTGCGCCGGATACAACCACGGGTGGGTGCGCGTGTATTCCTACGCTGACGATGCCGCGCCGCTGCTGCCGAAGGGCACGATCCTTCGGGTCACCGGATACTTCGACAACACGCCGGCGAATCGCAACGTCGTCGATCCGAGGAACTGGTCGGGCCTCGGCCACCGATCGATCGACAACATGATGATCAACATCGGACAGGTGCTCGTGCTGACCGACGACGAGCTGCAGCAGGAGATGGCGCACCGCCGCGAGGTGCTTCACCTCAAGGAAGGGCAAACGGTGGTCGGCTGTCCGCTGTGCGCGTACAGCAGGAAGGCTGCGGCCACGGGCGCGCCGCAGCAATAGCGTTGATCGTGAGATCGCGAATCACGACGTCACGGCGGGGTTTCGCCGCAGCCGGCATTCTGCTGCTCGCTGCCGCGTTTGCCGGAGTGCCTCGGACGAGCGCGCAGGTCACGAAGACCGGACAGGATGTCGCGCCGGTGTTCGAAGGCTGGGAGAAGAACGCCGACGGGTCGTTCAATCTCGTGTTCGGATACTTCAACCGAAACTGGGACGAGGAAATCGATATTCCGATCGGCCCGGAAAATGGCCTGGAGCCCGGCGGGCCCGATCAAGGGCAGCCGACGCACTTCCTGCCGAGACGCAACCGGTTTCTCTTTCGGATTCGGGTGGCGAGCGACTTCGGCAAGAAAGAGCTCGTGTGGACGCTTACGACGCGCGGGAAGACGACGCGCGCGTATGGAACGCTCAAGCCGGATTACTACATCGACGACATCGTCATCATGAACAACACCGGCGCCGGCGGCGCCGGCGGCGGCAACCCCGACACAATCGGCAACACGCCGCCCGTTCTGAAGTTGGAAGGCGGTACGTCGCGGACGGTCAAGGTGGGACAGCCGGCCGCGCTCGCGGCCGTTGCCACCGACGACGGCAAGCCGAGAGCGCGGCCGATGCCGCCGCCGCAGACCGAGGCCGCGCGCGCCGCGCGCGGGACCCCGAACTCGGCGACCGGGCTTCGACTGTCCTGGTTCGTGTACCGCGGCGCGGGGAACGTGGTGTTCGACCCTCCGCAGATCGAGGTGTGGGAGGACTATCGCGACGGCACGAATTCGCCGTGGTCCGCCGGCTTTCGCACGCCGCCCGCTCCCTCCGACGGCCGCTGGGTGGCGCGCGCGACGTTCACCGAACCAGGCACGTACATCCTGCGGTGTCTCGCGCACGACGGCGGCCTCGGCGCGTTCGAGGATGTGACGTTCACCGTCAGCCGCTGAAACCCCGCTCACACGGCGATCGGAACCGTCTCCTCTTTCCACCGGCACTGCTGCCGGAACTCCACGATCGCGTCGTACGGGAGCATGCGCACGAGCTCCTCCAGGCTCGTGCTTCCCTCGCGCATCCGGAGCCACGCGTGGTCGGCCATCGACACGGTGTTCCGGCGGGCGCTCGCCCGGATGTCCTCGATCGGCGCGCACTTGTTGATCAGGACGATGTCCTCCTCGCTGGGGACCCAGAGCTCGACGATCGTCAGCCGCCCTCGATACCCGGTGAGGTTGCACGCCTGGCAGCCCAGACCCTTGTAGAAGCGGAGGTGCGGAGGGCGCTCGCCGAAGAACTCGCGCAGCAGCCGCTGAGACGGTTCGTACGGCGTCCTGCACTTGTCGCAGATCTGACGGACGAGCCGCTGGCCGACGACGCCGATGAGCGACGACGCCACGGCGTTGGGATCGACTTTCAAGTCCATCAACCGCGCGACGGCGCCGGTGGCGGTGTTCGCGTGCAGCGTGCTCATGAGCAGGTGGCCGGTCTGCGCGGCGCGGAACGCCATTTCGGCCGTCTCGCGATCGCGAATCTCGCCGATCATGATCACTTCGGGATCGTGCCGCAGGAACGCGCGCAGATACGACGCGAACGTGTTGCCGATGGCCTCGTTCACTTCGGCCTGGCTGAGGTGATCGAAGACGTACTCGATCGGATCCTCGGCCGTGAGGATGCGGATGCCCGGCCGCGACACGGTCTGGAGCGAGGCGTAGAGCGTGGTGCTCTTGCCCGATCCGGTCGGTCCGGTGACGAGCAGGATTCCGCTCGGCCGGTCGAGCAGACGCCGCAGTTTGTCGGTGACCGAGGGCGGAAAGCGAAGCTGGTCGAGCGACGACGGCGCGTTCTGCCCGTCGAGAATCCGCATCACGACGCTCTCGCCGTAGTGCGTCGGGACGACCGAGATGCGCAGATCGACGGCGCGGTGCTTGCCCTTGCGCTCCACCTTCACGCGGAAGCTGCCGTCCTGCGGCCGGCGGCGTTCGGCGATATTGAGCTTGGCGAGGATCTTCAGCCTCGAGACCACCTCTCGTGCGCTGCGGTTGCACGACTCGAGCAGATCGCCGGGCTCGAGATACTCGAGCACGCCGTCCACACGCAGCCTGACCTGGACGCGGTCCGACAGCGTCTCGATGTGCACGTCGCTGGCGCGCCGCGCGATGGCCGTCGCCATCAGTTGCCGCACCAGGACGTCGACCTGCGTCTGCGCCGACTGCGCGGCGTAGTGGTTCGCGGGGGCGGCCGGCTGCTCCTCGGAAAGAATCTCGAGCGTCTCGCCGGGCGGGGTCTCGGGCCGATCGTCGTAGAGGCGGCTGAACGCGCGCCGAATCGATTCATGCGAGGCGGTGACGACGGTGATGGTTCGTTCCGTGGCGCGCGCCAGATCCTCGACGAGCGCGCGCTCGGTCGGATCGTCCATGCAGACCGTCAAGGTCTGCCCCGCGAGCGCCACCGGCAGGATGTTGTGCCGCCGCGCGTAGGTCGCGTTGATGATCCGGCAGAGCCCGCGGTCGACGCTCATGCGATCGAGATCGACGAACGGGATGTCGAGCTGAATGGCCAGCGCCTGGCGGACGCCCGGATCGTCGACGTAGCGCAGCTGGATCAGAATCTGACCGAGCGTGCCGCGCGTCTTCTTCTGCATCGCGAGCGCGTGATCGAGCTGGTCGCGCGTGATCGTCCCGTGGCGGACCAGCACGTCGCCGAGCTGCGGCCGCTTCCGGAACGCGTCGAGCACCGCGGCAAGTTGCTGCTGCGTAATGAGCCGCTGCCTGACCAGGATCTGGCCGAGCCTGAGATCGGTATGGATCTTCTGGCGCGCGAGCGCGCGCGCGACCTCGCCTTCGGTGACGAGGCCTTGTTGCACCAGCAGTTCGCCGAGCCGACCCTCGCCGGACATCGCGTTGCTGGCTGCAAACGGCGGTCCGATGCGTCTGCACCGGCCATCTCGCTTCGGCGCATGCCGTCGGTCAGCGAGGCAGAAGATAGTCTGCCTTAACGCGCCAAAGTCGGCGACGCGGTCGGTGTGCCATCTCTCGACACCGTCGCAGAACTGAACACGAAATTCTAGATGTAGGCGGTGAGCACGTCGTGCACTCGCCGTCCCGCGTCGAGCGATGCCAGAACGACGTCCGGCGTCACCGGGATACGACGATAGATTTCGTCGCCGACGGCGTCCGCGATTGCGGAAAGCACCGAGCCGAGCCCCGCGCCCACCGGCGGCTCACCGACGCCGCGCGCGCCGACCGGTGTTTCGGGATCCGGAATGTCGAGCGCGGCATGCCGCATGCCGGTCGGCACGTCGAGGATCGTCAGCGGTTTGCTGTGGTGGAAGCGCATGGCCAGCGGCACGCCGTAGTGGCGGTCGTAGACCGTCCGCTGCGTGAGCGCGTGGCCGATGCCGAGGCAGCCGCCCCCCAGCACCTGACCGCCCAGGCTCCGCGGGTTCACGACGACGCCGACGTCGGCGACGGCTGCGTAGTCCACGAGCTTCACGACTCCGGTCTCGACGTCGACTTCGACTTCCGCGAATCCGACGACGTAGGAGTGTGTCTCGCCGTCGTGCGGGTATGCGTCCTTGGCCACGCCCATCAACCCAAGGCCCGCGAGGGCTGTCGCCGATGCTCGTGTCGTCGCGTGGATGTTTGCCGGCAGCTCGTGACCGTCGTACTTGCCGCCGAGCGCAATCGCACGCTGCGCCGCTGAGGCGAATGTGAGATGTCGCGCGGGATTCGTCCGCTGGTACACGCGGCCGCCGCCGACGCGATAGTCGTCCGGGCGGCCACCGAGATCCGTGGCCGCAATCTCCAGCAGCTTTTGCTTCGCGTCCATCGCCCCCGCGTGATTCGATCGCGAGATCGCGTGGATCGTCTGGCTTCCGTCCGACGTGCACGTGTACGGGAGGTTCTTGCTCGTGTTTCCCCAGACGACCTCGACGCTCTCCCACGGGACGTCGAGAACTTCGGCCGCGACGCGGGCCGTGTCGATGACCGAGTGCGTTCCGAGATTGCCGACGCCTGACTGCACATAGAGCTTGCCGTCGGGACGGATCGTCATCAGGCTGTCGTAGCCGATCGAGTACCCGCCGATGAACGGGCTGACCGAGATACCCAGCCCGCGGACTTTCGTGCCGTCCCGTTTCCCGCTGCGCGCCTTTCGTTCGTTCCACTGGAACAGCTCGACTCCACGATCGATCGCCTGCTGCACGAACGCGCTCGTGACGTAGCTGCGCTTGCCCTCTTTGCCCGCGCCCCCGAGCGGCGCCTTGCCCGACGGCGCGTTGATCCGGTGGAGCGCGGCCGCATCGATCTCGAGCTTGTGCGCCGCCTTCGCGAGCAGCGGCTCCATGATGGCGTTCATCTGCGCGCCGCCCGGCGCGCGCTGCGATGTGGGCGGCGGCGTGTTCGTCAGCACCGAGAGGCCGCGGAAGCGCATCGCCATCGGCTGGTAGGCGAGCGAGCACATCGCCGGCGCCGCCTCGAGATCGAATTGATCTTCGTACGGGCCGGCGTCCTGCAGCACGAACATGTCGACGGCCGTGACGCGGCCGTCTTTGCGGAACCCGATCTTGACGCGCGCCATCAACGACGGCCGGTGGCGGCCGATGTAGTGTTCTTCCTCGCGGCTGATGCGCATCATCACCGGGCCGCCGATTTTCCTCGCGAGCAGCGCCGGCACCGCGACGTTGTACGTGCCCGGAATCTTGCTGCCGAAGCCGCCTCCGGTGTATTCGCTGATGACCACGACCTGCTCGGGTTTGATGCCGACCCACCGCGCCGCGGACTCGGCCGTTTGCATCACGCTCTGCGTCGAGCAGTGCAGGTAGAGTTTTCCGTTCTGCCAGTAGGCCATCGCGGTCCGCGTTTCGAGCGGCTGATGGCTCGTCGTCTGGGTGTGGAACGTGTCGTCGAGGACGAGAGCCGCCTGCTCGAAACCGGCGTTGAGATCGCCGTACGCCCATTGAACGCCGGGCTCGCCCGTCGGCATCTGGCCTTCCGGAGCGCCCGCGAAGTCCTGCGACGTCCACTTCACGGTCTTCAGCTTGCCTCCGACAAACGCGTTGCCTTCCCGGCGGGCATTCGGTCCGTTCGGCCGCAAGCTCTCGAGGGGATCGACGACGAACGGCAGCGGCTCGAGATCGAGCGTGATTCTCTCGATGGCTTCTGCCGCGGTCAGTTCGTCGACGGCCGCCACAGCGAGAATCGGCTCGCCCCTGTAGACCGGCTCGTTCGTGAGCGCGACTTCAGGCGGCAGCGCCGGCGCTTCACCGCCGCCCTTCGGGGCGGCGGGAAGATCGGCGGCGGTCAGCATGCCTCTGACTCCGGGCATCGCCAGCGCCGCAGCGGCGTCGATCCGGCGGACGCGGCAGTGCGGCATCGGGCTCAGAAGGAGCTTGCAGAACGACATGCCGTCGGTCCGATAGTCCTCGGCGTATTTCGCGCGTCCTGTCACTTTCGCGATCAGGTCCGGCGTCGTGTAATCGTGGCCAAGCAGTTTGTATTCAGACATCGGTGGTCTCCGCGCGGCATATGGATACTCCTTTTCCCGGCCGCTGTCACGAACGGTAGAATGTGGCCCATGCGGCCACGATCAATCTCGCTCCTGACGCTCGGATGCCTGGCGCTCGCCTCGGCGAGCCTCGGGCAGGGCAACGCGGACTGGACCCGCCCCTTCCCGCCGTTCCGCATCGTCGGAAACGTCTACTGGGTGGGCTCGTACGACTTGTCGACCTATCTGATCACGACGCCGCAGGGACACATCCTGATCAACACCGGCGTTGGCGACACGGCGAAGCAGATCAAGGCCGGCATGGAACAGCTCGGATTCAACATCGCCGACACGAAAATCCTGACCGCCACGCACGGCCACTTCGATCACGTCGCGGGCATGGCGGAGTTGAAACGCATGACCGGCGCGCGATTGATCGTCTCGGCGCCGGACAAGGAGCTCCTCGAGTCGGGAGGCCGGGCGGATTTCCGATTCGGCGATACGCCGGGCGCCAGATTCGAGCCGGTCACAGTCGACGGCACGTTCAAAGACAGCGACACGATCGCCCTCGGCGGGACGGTTCTCACCGCGCACCTTCACGCCGGCCACACCAAAGGCGCGACGAGCTTCACGCTGAACGTGCCGGACAACGGCAGGACGTACCGTGTGGTGATTGCGAACATGGGATCGATCAATCCCGGCGTCACCGTCAGCGGCATGCCCAAGTATCCCGGCATCGCCGAGGACTACGCGCGGACGTTCAAGGCCCAGAAGGACATGTCGATCGACATCTGGCTCGCGTCACACGCGGCGCAGTTCAGGCTCCACGACAAGTACAAGCCGGGCGACGCGTACAATCCCGATCGCTTCGTCGATCCGCAGGGATTCAAGGCATCGGTCGAGCAGCTGGAGAAAACGTATCGTGAGCAGCTCGCGCGCGAGCGCGCCGCCAAGTGAGGTCGATATGCGCAGGCTGGTGAATCGATTACGATAGGGCCGATGCCGAGGCGCCTCCATTCTGCCGTCGAAGGAGCCGAGCCATGGAGAGCCCTCACCGATTGTCGGCGACCGGCGCGCTCGTTGTCTGCTTGATCGGATCTCAGTTGACGGGCACGGTCTTCGCGAGCGAAGAAGACCACACGCCCGCCGCACCGACGTCGTTTGCGAGCTCGATAGCCTCTGCGTCGCGGGCGCTTGCGGCAACGGAGCCGCGCGCATCGCAGCCCGCAGTCGATTTCAGGGTCGTCGACGCGGCCGCCCTCGGAGAAGAAGGCCAGTATTTCCGGCGCGGATCGCGCGGACGGCGCAACGGCGCCGCTGCGGCCGTCATCGCGCTCGGCGCGGTGGCGTCGATCACCGGCGGTGCGATTCTCGTGTACGCCAATCGCCCCGAGTGCAGCACGACTCAATTCGCGAGCGGGTGCGGCTACGGGACGAAAGTCGCCGGCGGCGCCGTGCTGTCGGCGGGTCTGGTCGGAATCGTGGCCGGAGCGCTCGCCTGGCGATAACGGCGATCAGCGCGCGTGCGTCAGGGACAAGACGGCCATCGCCGTCGCGGCGTCGTTCATGAACTTTGCCGGCTCGGTTTTCGGGTCGCGCTGTTTGTTGGGCGACGTCGCCGTCCACTGACCTTCCGGATCCTGATGGCGGCGCAGCCACTCGAGGCCCTTGCGGAGCCGCGCGTCGCTCGGCGCAATCCCGCCGCACTGCAACGCGAGCGTCGCCAGCGCGGTCGCGTAGCCGTCGCCGGCCGTGTCGATGGTCGATCCATCCTGACGTTTGTACGATCCGATCGCGGCGGTTGACCAGGCTCCCTCCGCCATCTGCATCGCGAAGGTCTGATCGACGAGCGCGGCCCGCTGCTCCGGCGTGATCAAGCCCGGCACCTTCTCGGACGCCCACAGCGCCATCAGCTTGTTCAGCTCGGACTGCTTGTCGAACTCGCGCTGGAAGTAGGCGCGGAGGTTCTTCAGGTTCTCCTGAATCTCGGGAGCGGAGACGTAGCCGTCGGGCGCGGTCCCGACTGCGAGCGCCGCCATCGACGCGCCGAAGTACCCCGAGTTCGGCGACTCCCACGGCTCGTAGCCGAAGTTGAGCCACGTCCACGCGCCGTTCTGCGGGCCGGTCTTCATCTGCAGCGCCCACATGTTCGCAAGCGCCGTCTTCGCATCCGCGCTCAAGTGGCCCGACGCCTGATCGCGCGTCGTCAGCACGAGCGCGTTCATCACCGATTCGATCGCGCGCGACTCGCTCGTTTTCGGAATCCCGCGCGTCTGATCGGGATAGAAGGGCTCCATCTCGCGATAGCCCCTCGCGCGCGTCAGCAGGTTCTCGAGGATCTTCGTCTCGGCCGCGCCCGGTCCGCTCTCGCCGAGCAGTCCGCGGAGCGCCGGCCGCGCGATCGCAAACGGCAGCGTCGTGTGGCACGAGATGCAGAACGTCCCGTGGTCCCGCGCGGCGTTGGGCCACGTCGCCCAGAATATCGCGCGGCTGTCGAGATAGGCGGCTGCCGCCTGCGGGTTCCAGCCGGGCGGGTCTTTCAGATCGGCGCCGCGAACGGCGGCCGCGAGCACGCCGCACATCGCCAGCGCCGTCAGATACGTTCCAAGCCGCGTGATGAACTTCATGGTTTGGAGGATATGGGATCGGCGCTGCTTGATCAAGCGGGTTGCGCGGCCGGTTGCAACGGATCGCGCTTGATCCATTTGTAGACCGCGAGCGAATTCTTCCAGAAATACTTCTCCGCAACCGGCCGCGGCTTCGCCAGGAAATACTCCTTCGCCACCGCGAAGACGCTGTCGATTGGCGCCACGCCGTCGCTGTTGGGCCAGTCGCTGCCGAAGAGAATGCGGTCTTCGCCGAACACCCCCGTCAGCAGGTCGAGACGTCCGCGATACGCGCCGAGGTCGGCCGACACCTGCCCGTTCACGCGATGAATGATCTCCGAGAGCTTGACGAAGATGGTCGGACGCTTTTCCATTTCGCGGAGCGCCGCGTCATAGGCCGTCCGCTCGTCGGGCGACGGATCGAGCGCCGGCAGGTGATCGATCACGACGCGCAGCGTCGGCACCGCGTCGCTGATGCGGATCATCGCCTCGAGCAGCGGCACGCGCGGGTTTGCCGTGTCGAGCACGAGGTCCGCGTCCGCCAGCCGTCTGAGTCCGCTGACGAAATCCGGGGTCGTCGACTGCTTCACGATGTCCCGTCCCCAGAGGTTGCCGTAGCGGATCCCGCGAAACAGCGGGTTCTTGTGAAAGCGCGCGAGATACTCGGCGAATTCAGGTTTATCCGGTTCCAGGTTGCCGACGACGCCGACGATGATCGGATCTCGTTCCGCGACCTCGAGGATCCACAGGTTGTCCTCGATCCACGGGCTCGCCTCGACCTTGATGGCCCCGACGACGCCGAGCGGCGCCGCGAGGCGGCGATAGCGATCCGGGTAGGCAGCCATCGGACGTGCGCCGGGCGGCGGCGGGGGTCCGCTGTACGGCGCGCCCTGCGGTCGATCGGGATCGAAGAGGTGGATGTGCGCGTCGATGATCGGCACCGGCGGCGCCTGTGCCGCCGTTGGCAACGCCACCGCGGTCGCCGCCACGCCGGCTGCCGTTCGCGACAGAAAGTGCCTGCGCGACCAGGCGACGCGGCTGCAACCGGGACGCTCTGCTACGACGCGGTTCGGTGCCACGGATGTCGCACGGTTGGCCGATTCGCGTATCGGCGCATCTCGAGGACGAGCTGTTGTCCGCAGCCAGGTTCGAGCCGCACGGTCACAAGGGGCGCATCGATGCGCGTCGTGCGGCCTCCGGCCGCGACGCTCAGCAGCTGGTGCTCCCCGTATCCGCCGCCCTGAACGATCAGCGTTCGCTGCTGCGACGGGTTGAGATTGATCAACGTCACGACCGTGCGTGAATCCGATAGCTCGGAGACGAGCGCCGCGACATCCTCCGGCACGCCGGCGCGCTTGCGCTCCGGATCGAAATACCGCAGTCGTGCGTTCAGGAGTCCCCCTTCGCGGCCCGGCAGGAGCGCGCCCCACATCAACTGCACGAGCGAATCGGTCGCGGCGGGGTTGTAATCGAGCATGTTGTCGGCCAGCCGCCGTTCCGGCGGCGTCGTGTCGCGGCGCATCGCGGCCAGACGCTGATCGATCGTGCTCACATCGCGTTCCAGGGCTTGTTCGGGATATGTCGGGTTCTGTCCGCCGAGAAACCGGACCCATTCACCCGGGCCGAGCGGCGCCGGAGAAGACTCGCCGGAGATGCGCGCCAGGTCCTGCGGTTTCTGCGACCAGTACCAGACTTCGAGCGCGCCGACGTTCCACGGCGTGTCGCGCCAGCCGTACCAACCGTCAGCGCCGTACATCGACGGATACCGGCGCCGTCCGTCGATCTCGCGCGCGTTCGCGTTCACCGCGTCGATCATCGCGCGCCAGGCGTCGACGTACTTCTGATCGCCGGTCAGGAGCAGTGCGTTGTCGAAGCCGACCAGTGCCCGCGGGATGCGATTGCGATCCTCGCGGCGGCCGGTCACCGGGTTGACCGGGCTGAATCCCCAGCCGTAGGCATTGTTCCACCACTTGCCGTCCGGCCCGCCGATGCGTCCGTCGAGATCGACGAAGCTGGGAATGATGCCGTGGTTGCGCGCCATGCGGTCGAGCCAGGCGTCCATGTACTCGACGATCCACGTCTTGTATTTGGACGCGCCGTCGAGGAGATACGCGTTCATCGGCAGCGTGGTCGCGACAAGGTTCAGGAAGTGATCGCCTACGACGTCGCCGTACTCCTCGTAGTGCGCCAGGAACTGGTCGAACGTCGACTCGCCGTGCAGCGCGTCGAATCCGCTGACGTCGAACGGATCGCCCACCCAATCGATCGCGGTCGCCTTCCGCAGCATCGGTCCACGGCTGCCGTTCTCCATGCTGCGAATGATCTTGTGGACCGGATCGTAATTGGGCGCTTCCGGATCCTCGCCCATGTAGAAGCCGGCGAATCGGCGGGCGCGCTGCTGGTAGGTCGCGTCCATCGGCATGGACAGACCCATCCGGTTGAAGAGCTGCAATCCTTCGCCGTGGTGCATCCAGTCCGACTGGACGATGAACTCCTTGTAGTACATCCCCTGTCGCGCAATGGGCACGGCGGTCGTCTTTGCCGCGGTGTACTGCTCGATCAGCCCGTCGTGGCCTTTGACGAACATCTGCCGCACGTCGTCGCTGGCGCCGAGCGCGTGCAGCTCCGGCCAGCGATTGAAGTTCTCGAACGCGTCGTCTGGGCCGTCGTTGGCGCCCCAGCGGACGACGCACTGCAAGTGGCCGCGCGCATCGAAGTACTTGTCGAAGAACTCGCGGCACGCCGGCGCATTGGAGGCGAGAAGCTTTCGCTCGAGCGTCGCCCACCGGGGCGGGTCCATTCGCGTGTCGACGCGTATGACAACGTCGCTCGGGTTTGCGATCGCGATCTCTCGCGACGTGACGGTGCACGACACGCAGAACGCCGACGTCAGCGCACACAGCAGCGTTTTCACCGCTTGTCCATCCGGCCTCATCACTTCACCTTTTTCGCCACGCCGTTCTGCCCTCGCGCCAGCGCGCGCATCTCGCGGTAACCGGTCAGCCGGTTGAGTCTACCGCGGCGCGGCCGCGCACCCTCCACAACCAATAGAACATCGCGCCGAACAGCAGCACGATCGGCAGCGCGCGCATCGGCCCGGTCGTGAACGGCTGCGGCAGGACTCTCGCCACACGGGCGCGAATCGAAAAGAACGATCCGGCCGCGATGAACAGCGCGAAACACATGCGCCACAGATGGCGCGCGAGGCGGGATCCGCCCCGCGGCATGCCGAATCGCACGACGCGGACGTCGCCGAGCGCCGCCAGGAGCAGGACGGTGGCAACCACCATCGACATCACGCCGATCGTGCGAAACGGGACGCCGCCGGGAGAAAGGCGGGGGCTGTTGAAGGCCTTGACGCCGCCCACGATCGCGACGAGCGCGAGCGCGAGCGCAAACGTCAGCGCCGCGACGTTGATGCGGAGGGTCCATGGCGACGCGGGGCGCACCGTCATCAACGCCGTGGTGACGAAGTACGCCGTCATGAGGCCGCCCATCGCGTTCCCGTCGGCGAGACCGTTGCGAAGCGCCATGACCGAGGCGGTGCCGGCCATGACGAGCATCGCGTAGACGAACAGCATCCCGCTGCGGCGGTGGATCGTCCCGCCCTTCTTCACCGTCAGCGCAACCGCGCCGAGAACCATCGCGAGGCCGCCCGCAGCCACGTGGATCGGTAAGAGCATGCGTTTGCCTTTGACCCCTACATCTGACGGAACAGATGCACGAAGTTGCGGCTGACCGGCAGCACATCGCCGCGGCCCTTCAGGTGAATCTCCGCCGTTTCGTTGTCGTGCCGCTTGACGTGGCTGATCGCGCGCAGGTTCACGACGACCGACCGATGAACCTGCGCGAACTGATCCGAATCGAGCTGCTCGAGCAGCTCCTTGATCGGCGTCCGGACCACCGCTTCGGCGGGTTTCCCTCCGTCGCGCCAGGCGACGAGCGTGTACTTCGCGTCGGACCGAAGGTAGTCGACCTCGTCTATGGCGATGAGGCGCATCGTCTTGCCCGCTTGCGCGCGAATCCACCGCAGCGGCTCGCGCTTCCCGCCGCCCTGCAGCTGCGCGAGCTGCGCGCTGAGTTGCTGCAGGAGCTGCTCGGTGTTGATCGCAGGCCTCGATGCCTGCAGACGTTCCTGGAGGCGGCTCGCCGTTTCCGCGAGCCGCGCCTGTTCGACCGGCTTCAGAACGTAATCAAGCGCGCCTTGCGCGAAGGCCTGCACCGCGTAGTGATCGTACGCGGTGACGAACACGACGTGCGCGCGACGGCCGATGTGGCTCGCGGCATCGACACCGGAAAGGCCCGGCATGTGGACGTCGAGGAAGCAGACGTCGGGATGCCGCTCGTCGAACAACCGCACCGCCTCCCGTCCGTTCCGCGCCTCGGCCACGATCTCGAGCTCGGGCCAGACGTTCGCGAGCTGGCGCCGCAATTCCTCGCGCAGCAGCGGTTCATCGTCCGCGATCAGCGCCGTCGCGTGGACGTTCATCGTTGAGCCGGCATGTCGATTTCGACGGCGGCGCCGCGGGCACCATTCGGTTGCAGGCGCAGATGCGCTTCATCGCCGAAGATCAGCTGCAGCCGCTCGCGCAGAGCCGTCAGGCCGGTCCCGAGACCCTTCGCCGATTCATCGAGGCCGACACCAGTGTCGGTGACGCGGACGATGCAGCGTTCGCCAGCCCGCGCGATGTCGATGGCGATCCGGCCTCCTTCTTCACTGGGGTCGATGCCGTGTCGCACGGCATTCTCGACCAGCGTCAACAGCGTCGTCGGCGGACAGCGAACCTGCAGAACCGACGCGTCGACGTTCATCGCGTACTGCAAGCGGTCGGGCATGCGCATCTGCATCAGCTCGAGATACGGGCGAACCAGTTGCAGCTCGCGCTCGATGGTGGCCGCCGGCTCGTGCAGCAGCGGCACCGCCGCCCGAAGGTACTGGATCAGGCTGCGAAGCACTCGCGACGCATGCGGCGAGCCCGCATCGACGAGCGCCTGCACGTTGGCGAGCGTATTGAACAGGAAGTGCGGGGCGACCTGCGCCTGCAGCAAATGCAGACGGGCGTCGACGGCCTGCCGTTCGAGCTCGCTGCGCTCGAGCGCGAACGCGAGCTTCTGATGGTGCGCGAACGCTTCCTTCTGCCGGACGATCGCCGCGAGCGCGGTCCACGGCGCGACCAGCAGCGCGGCGAACGTCACGAGCATCCAGTCGTTGTCCTCCAGGAATGGACGCGCATCGTGCGCAGTGAACGGAACGTACATCGCCGAGACCGCGATCGGTATGGATGCGCCGACCGCCACGACCTGCAGCGCCCATCGCTGGCACCAGCGCGGCAGGCGGCGCGGCCATGCTTCGAAGAGCGCAAAGGCCATCGTCGCCGACACGGCGAGGACGATGAGGCGGACGAACATCGCCGACGGAGAAGTCCTCCGATGGGTCAGCAGCAGCAGCCAGACGGCAACGGCAATCGTCAGCGCGACGGCGACGCGCCGCGCCGTCTTCGCAAAAATGCCGACGGGCCTCGCGGCCGCCGCCGCCTCGGACATGACACTGAGGATACCTGCAGCCGGGTCACGCAGCGCGCGTCTGGCGATCGAGGCTGGCGTTCCACAGCGCGCGCGCCGAGAGGATGAAGGTGAAGCCCCCGAGCCCCCCGAGCGCCCAGAGTGTCCAGACGAAGAAGAAGCCGCCGGCGGACTTCGCGATCTCGCCGTAATGCGCCCCCCTCATGTGGACGACGGGCATGGCCGCCGCGAACAACCCGACGAGCAGCATGATGACGTGCCCTGATCGCCGTTCGCCGAGTACGAGCGTCCCGTACAGGAAGATCGTGAGGACGAGCAGCGCACTGTTCGAGGGCTCGGCCTTCGATATCCCGCGGACGATGTCGTCCGTGATGTGAAGCGTCAGCAAGAGGATCGAGAGCAGAGACGTGACGATTAAGATGGCGTTTTGCTTCATGGGCGCCACCAGACTGGCGCCAAGCGCGCGCTCGAACAAGGGGATTGCGACGAAGGGCGGAGTTGCGCGGACGAACGGTGGGGGATTGGCGATCCGCCTATGGTTCCTGTCTTCGCGAAGTCATCCGAGAACGTCGCGTAGAATGTCACCCGATCCGCCGCTGAACTTCAACAGTCGACGAACATCGCCGAACGAAGAGAGGTCGAATTGTGGAAGACATCAACTGGCGCCGCGTGTTCTCGTGCGGATCAGGCGCGGGTCTGGCGTGGTCACTCCTGTCCGTGCCGCTCCTAGTCCTGTTTGGCGGCGACATCATCGACACCGTGCCGCGGCCGTTCGTGACGGTCGGCCGGATGGGAAGCGTCGTTCTGAACATTGTGGCTGGGATTTGGGCGGTATGGCTCTACGCCGCCGTCCGTCCGCGGTACGGCGCGGGATCCAAAACGGCTGCGATCGCCGGATTCTCGTGGTGGTTGATCGCGACGATCGCCACGTGGCAATGGATCGACTTAGGATTCATCCGCCTCCGCGACCTGGTCGGCCTGATGATTGCCTCGTTGCCAGCCCTCATCGCAGTCACGATGGTCGGCGCATGGTCTTACCGAGAAAAGGAAGAGAAGGTCGCGTAAACAGGACGCCGTGACTCGGTCGCCAAGCCGGTCTATACTGATGGTATAGACCAAGGAGCTATCGGTGGCATCCACAGCGAAGTTGTTTCGGAACGGGCGCAGCCAGGCCGTCCGGCTGCCCCGCGAATTCAGGTTCGAGGGCGACCGGGTGCGTGTTCGCCGTGCCGGTCGAGGTGTGCTGGTGGAACCAATGTTCACCGACGTGGACGCGTGGTTCGCGGAACTCGACCGTCTTGCGGCCGAGCCATTCATGCGAGGAGGACGCCAGCAGCCAGCCGCTCCCGAGCGTGCCGTGTTCGATGACGACGTACCTGCTTGATACGAACGCGTGCATCGCGCTCATCAACGGCGACGAGGCCGCGGTACGTCGCCGCTTCCGGCGCGCCGTCAGCAAGAATGACGTGATGCTCTTGTCGTCGATTGTCGCCTTCGAGCTGTGGTACGGCGTCGGCAAGAGTCAGCGAAAAGAGACCAACACGCAACGCCTGGAAGCATTCTTCGCGGGCCCGTTTGAATGGGCGGAGTTCGACGACGAGGACGCCCGCGAGGCCGGAACCGTTCGGGCCGAACTCGAATCGGCCGGGAAACCAATCGGAGCCTACGACGTGCTGCTCGCCGGGCAGGCGCGTCGGCGCGGGGCGACCCTCGTCACGTCGGACGCCAGGGAGTTCGCCAGAGTCCGGCACTTGTCGTGGGAGGACTGGGCGAGTTCCCGCCGCTGAACGTATCGCCGTGTCCGCCATGATGCCGACCTGGCCAGGTCGTCCGAATTTGAATACGATGCCGGATGCGAGGTTCCACGCGAACATGAAGCCAAAGAATACGATCTGCCTCTGGTTCAACAAGGACGCCCATGACGCGGCGCGCTTCTACGCCGCCACCTTTCCGGACAGCAAAGTGACCGCCGTGCACCAGGCGCCGGACGACTACCCTGGAGGCAAGAAGGGCGACGTTCTGACCGTGGATTTCACCGTGGTCGGCATTCCCTGCCTCGGTCTCAACGGCGGCCCGGCGTTCAAGCACAACGAAGCCTTTTCCTTCCAGATCGCGACGGACAATCAGGAGGAGACGGACCGCTACTGGAACGCGATCGTCGGGAACGGCGGCGCGGAGAGCGCGTGCGGCTGGTGCAAGGATCGTTGGGGGCTGTCGTGGCAGATCACACCGCGCGCGCTGACCGACGCGCTTGCGGCGGGAGGCGGTGAGGCAAAGCGCGCCTTCGCGGCGATGATGACGATGAAGAAGATCGACGTCGCCGCAATCGAAGCCGCGCGGCGGGGCTGACGGGCTCACCGTCGATCTGACGACTGCGTCGGTCGCAGTCCGCCTGGCGCCGGAAGCGGCGCGTCGGCGGCAAACCGCCGCACGACGTTCTCGGTGATGCGCGACACGTTGTTGTCGTAGTTGTTGTACGAGAGGCTCGCGCACCAGGCGATCGATCCGGTCGAGAAGACTGCGCCGCCGTTCGGGTACTCGAGATACGCGAGATCGGCGTGGACCAGCTTGTTGACCGTCCCCCCCTGCCGCGAGTCCGACGTGTTCACCTCCTCGACGACGTGCTGATAGGCGTCGGAGTGTCCGTATGACTGCGCGAGAATCAACGTGTGCGGCGGCGATCCGAGCGCGTAGTCAACGCGATCGATCTCCTGGCCCGCGGCCCCCTCGCCGAGCGCGAGCGACGGGAAATCGCCGATGATTTCGTCGGCGCCGAGCCCCTGGAAGATGAACGCCGCGCGCGGGTCGAAACTGCCCGGCATCCGTTTGTACGGCGATCCCTTGTCGAAGCCCTGCGCGGTAAAGCCGACGCCGAAATAGCGCTGCGGCGGCAGGCCGCGGAAACGCCAGAGCCCGCCGGGTTCGCCCGTGAGGCTGTGATGGGACTCGCCCGGCGCGCCCTGCCAGTGCTCGGTCCCGTCGCGGCGCCGCAGCTCGATGTAGCGCCCGCTCGGATCCATCGGCGTCACCCAGTAGAAGCCGTTCCCTCCCATGTAGATCACGCGGCCGCCTTTTTCGAGATAGGCGTGGAGCCCTTCGAGCATCTCTCGCGAGTAGTACTCGGGATGCGATCCGGTGAGCACGACCTTGTACGGCGCCAGCAGCGACGCGCCTTCGAAGTGCAGATCCTGATCGGTGACGACGTCGGCAGCGAAGCCTTTCACCTCCAGCCAGTCGGTGATGTAGGTGTCCTCCATGAACTGCCAGGGATTGCGCGTCGTGATCTTCGGCCGCATGTTCGTGATCGGCCGGAGGCGCGAGGAATATCCGATGCCGCTGCCATCGGTGTGATGCGAGTAGTTGCTGAGGATGTTGATGCTCTGATTGCCGGTCGTCCCGTACGCGAGATAACTGAATGTCGGCACCAGAAACGCGATCTTCGCCGACGCGGTGCCCTTCTTCGGACGAACGAAGAACGGCACGTAATCCTCCGCCGACTCGGTCCGCAGCCGCGCCGCGTAGACGCCGCTCTTGAGATCGGCCGGCACCTTGAACTCGAACCCGGGCTCCCATTTCGCGTCTTCGAGATCGTCGTCGTGGAAGTAGATCGCACCGTACTGCGCGCGCGCATGCCGGAAGTCCATTTCGTCGCCGGTCCAGTTGTGGCCGGTGACCGCGCGCGTCGGCACGTTGACGGCGACGCCGTTCAGCTTTCGGGACGAGGTGTCCGTCACGTGGCTCGTTGCGACATCGAGCGAGAAATCCCACGCCGCAATCGCGTCCGTGGGACCACGCCCCGCGCGAATCGCGTCGAGCTCGATCCGGCTCAGTGCGCGACCGTAGACGCGCGGATTCTCGATCTTGCCGTTGAAGTGACCGCCGATGGCCGTTGCGGGCGCGCCGGCCGGCGCGCCGAGCGCGGCGATGAGCAGCGGCGCGGCGTTCGTCGCCAGCGATCGGATCGGCGTTGCCTGTTCGATCGTCGACCGCGTGGGATCGAAACTGAACTCGGTCAGCGGCTCCTGCATCAGCGTGACGCGGCCAGTTGCCGCGTCGAACGTCGATGCGACGAAATACCAGGCGCTGGTGGCCACGTGCTGCGGCCGCGGCGAATTTGCGGCGCCCGGAATCGACGGCACCCACGCGCGCAGCGGCGTCTGCGCCCGGATCTTCTCGACGCGTCCGCCGGCGCCACCGAGCCACAGCGCCAGCCGGCCGTCGTTCTCCACGACCAGGCCGTAGCCGCTGCCGTCGACGGCCGACCATTTCGTCACGATGCCCTGGTCGCCGTCCGGGGCGCGGCCGCCGGGCGCCAGCGGATCGTGTCGCGTCGCCGCGATCCACGCGGTCATCGTGAAGCTGCCGCCGAGTCGCAGCGCGGCGTGGTCCGCGACGGTCACGTGCGACCCCAGCGGCAGCGTTTGACGATGCCCGGCGTACTCGCGGCTCGCCGCCGCGTCGACGACGGTCTCTTTCATCCCCGGTCCTTTGGGGTTGATGTCGCCGTGGATGATTCGAACGATGTCGGCGCGATAGCGGGGCGCGGCCGTGCTGACCATGAACGCGATCACGTCGCCGGGCTGCGCGGTCATGTGATCCGCGTAGCCGACGATCCCCATCCGGTCGAGGCCCTCCTGGGCGGAGGGTTGAACCTGCGGCGGCTGCGCACGCGCAACGACCAGCGCGGCGACGACGCACGCAGTCGCGAGGAGAGACGTCCGCGTCCTAGCCATCGGACCCTCCGATTCCCTTCTTCGTAGCGACGGGCTGAAGCCCGTCGCCTACGAACTGGTCAAACACCGCGTCAACGCACGACGATCGGCGACTCGGCTTCCGCCAGAAACAGCTTCGCCGGCGCGCTGCCATCGACCGGCAGCAGCCACACGTCGGAGATCGCGGTCGTCCGGCGCGGGATGGCGTAGAGCAGGTGCGCCTGATCGAACCACTCGACCTGATCGTCGACGTATCGCGATTCGCCGTCGAGCCTTCGCTCGACGTTCGACGCGAGATCGAGGACGTGAATGCGCCAGCTGTCCGGGCTCGGCCCTACCCGCTTCTTGTAGGCGAGCAGGCGATTGTCCGGCGACAGCGACGGACACTCGACGTTCTCCCTGAGCACCGTCAGCTTCCGCAGCGCCAGCTCACCGCGAACGAGGTATGTCACGCCGGCGGTGCGCAGCGACGCATAGAACGTGGTCCCGTCGCGCGTGAAGGTGACGCCCCAGAAGTTGAAATCGGTGGCGCGAAATCGCTGGCCGTTCCGCCACGTCGCAAAGTGTTCCAGCTCGCCGATTTCGTCGCCCGACGCCAGATCGACGATCGTCGTCCGCGTCGAGAACTCGGCGGCGTAGTCGTCGCCCACCACGAACACGGTGATCGCGCCCACGCGCCCGTCGGGCGCGCTGCGCGTGCGGCTTGGCAGCCCCTGCAGCTTCATCGCGGCGCCCGGGTGCAGGCGATCGTCCAGCAACACGGCGGAGTATGTGTTCAGGAGACCGCGCTCGACGTGCAGGCACAACCCGTGCCCGGATGCGAACGATACCCGCTGGCACGACGCGCTTGTCGTCAGCCGCCCACCGACGTTGTCGAGAGGAGCGATGGCGAGCCTTCCGAAATTCGGTCCCGGTGCAGTGTTACGGAAGAGGATGTGCGGCCGTGACAGCACGGCCGCGATTTCTGCCGCCGTTGCCGCCGGGGCCGGCCGCGACGGCGGCGCGTCGGTGTGCTGCACGGCCATGAAGATCGAACAGAGAAGAACGAGAACGCCCGCCGCCAGACGCCGCGGTGCGCGGGGCGCGCGCCGGCGCGTGAAGGCGTCGACGGCGGGACGCGCGCGATGCCAGGCGAGCGCCGCAATCGGAGCGATGACGAGCAGATCGCTGAAATGCACGCCGTAGATGCCATCCGGTCCGTACGCCTCGGTCGCGGCATGGACGGCGTCGCTCCAGGGAAGAACGCGCGCCTCCGCCCACTCGTGGCCGGTGTACACGACGAGCTCGCACGTGTAACAGAGCGCGAACGTCCTGGTGGCGATCGAAACGCTTTCGGGCGACGCGGTACGGCCGACGCGCGTCCATCCCCATGCGACCGCCGCAGCAAGCGCCGCGCCGGCGACGACGACCGCCGTCGCATCGCGCGATCGCAACTCGATCGCCGCGGCCTCCAGCACCGATCCGATCTCGATCGTCTGGCGGACGACGACTTCGATCGTTGCGAGCGCCACCACCAGCCAGGCCCAGAACGCCGGCTCGACGTTCGACGCCCAATCGCGACCGTCGCCGCCGCGGAATAGTGTGATGAGGCACGCGATCGCAATCGCCAACGCGACGCTGGCCAGAATCGCCTCGTCGAAGGCGCGCGTCGCGCTGTGCTGGAACCACACGCTGCCGGGAAGTGTGACCAGCGCCGCAACCGACGCACTTCGCGCGATCAGCCGTCGACGACGACCGTCGCCGTTGCCCGAACACCACACCAGCGCCGCGGCGACCGGAAGGAACGCCTGCAGGCCTTGCGACAGCGTCCGAAAGAACAGCGTCGACACGGCGCTCACTGGCCGTGCGAATCCTAGCACCAACGACGAACCCGATGGACACGTCGCGCGATCTCGTGTTGACACCAGGTGCCGGCTCTGTTAACAAGGGCGCGACTTTTCAAGTTCAGAGAGCGAGGGGGCAACGTGAAGGTTCTCGTCGCCCGCATCGGCCCTTCATTCCGCTCGCTCGCGATCGCGCTGCTGTGCGCCGCAGCGGGCATCACCCTCAGCGCACACGGCACCGAGGCTCGCCGCGTCGTCGAGCTGGCGTGGAAGCGCGATCACATCTCACGCACGCTCGCGGCCAATCGATCGGAGCTCGGGCTCAACGGAAGCAAGGCGCCGGAGGAGCAGGTGACCATCGATGGTCGATCGTGCATCTTCGGCGACCTGTTCGTCTTCGACGTGGACGACGGCTTCGCGTTCGACATCGACGAAGACGTCGACGTGACGGTCACCTACGCGCCGGATCGGACGCGGCCGTTTTCGGTCGCGTGGGATCGCAACGGCGGCGACGGCTACGGGGTGTCGAAGGAGATCTCGCCCGAACCCGGAGCGAATCTGCGCAACGCCACCGTCCGGCTCGATCGCGCCCGCTTTGCGGGGCTCGGCCTCCTGAAAACCGATCTGGCGATCGGCGCGCGCGGCGGCGTCGTGCTGTGCGACCTGAAGATCGCGCGCAGCGGCACGTCGAAACCACCCGTTGCGACGGGACGGCTTCACCTCGAGCTGCAGGACTCGGACACGCGTGAGCCGGTGCCCGCTCGAATCGGCCTGTACGACGCGACCGGCCGCGCGCCGCTGCCATCCGACAGCGCGCTGCTCGTGCACCGCTACGCCGACGAGACGCGGCTCGTGTGGGTCGCGCCGCGCCTGCTGTGGCCGTCGACGAACCGGCAGGCGTTCTACACGAACGGCAGTTACGACGCGCAGCTCGTTCCCGGTTCGTACGAGCTCGTGGTCACCAGGGGACCGGAGTACCGGGCGATCAAGCGCGCCCTGCAGATCACCGCCGGCGAGACGAGCCGCGTGACCGTGCCGCTCCAGCGATACATCAACCAGCCGTCGCGCGGCTGGTACTCAGGCGACACGCACCTGCACCTGATGCGGGATCGAACGCAAGACCCGGCAGTGTGGGGCATGGTCGCCGCCGAAGACGTGCACGTCGGCAACCTGCTCGAGATGGGCAACATCGTCACCACTCATTTCCGTCAGCCTGCGTGGGGGGCGGCCGGCCGGTATCTGCGCGACGGCCATCTCATCATCTCCGGTCAGGAAGATCCGCGGACGACGGAGCGGGGACACACGATTCATCACAACCTGCAGCACCCGATTCACCTGCCGGCGTCGGACTTCTTCTCGTACCACAAGGTGTTCGAGGGGTCGCACGCGCAGGGCGGCGTCTCCGGCTACGCGCACATGGCGCAGATCTTCAACGGCCGCCGCGGCCTCGCGCTCGACGCCCCGTTCAACCTCGTTGATTTCATCGAGGTGCTCCAAGGCGGGCGCCTCGGCGTCGAGAACTGGTACCCGTATCTGAACCTCGGTTTCAAAATCAGTCCGGCCGCGGGCTCCGACTACCCGTATTACGGACCGTCGCTGCCCGGCGTCGAGCGGTATTACGTGAAGCTCGATCGGTCGTTCGACGCAGACGCCTGGTATGCGTCGTTCAAGGCCGGTCATGTCTTCGTCACGAACGGACCGATGCTCGACTTCACGATCAACGGTCGTGGAATGGGCGAAGAGATCCACGTCGCGCGGGGCGCCCGCCTGGACCTCGCGGCGTCGATGCAACTGAACCCTGACATCGACACACCCGGCCAGCTCGACGTGATCGTCCACGGCGACGTCGTCGCCACCGAGCACGGCGCGCGCGGCGATCGCATCGCGATTCAACAGCAGCTGACCGCCGATCACAGCATGTGGATTGCCGTGCGCGGCACCGGCGCGCGGCAGGCGCCGCCGCAAGGTCCGGTGCAGGAGCTGGGCGCGATCGCGCACTCCGCGCCGATTTACGTCGTCGTCGACGGCGAACCGTTCTGGAAGACGGCAGCGGTCGCGGATCTCGTGCGCAACGAGCGCCAGATTCTGCAGGACCTCCTCACCGCACCGGTCGACCCGATGGGAGATTTGGAAGCGTGGGAGACGGTCAACGTCCTCGCGCCGCAATGGGAGCGGCAGAGATATCTGCTTCGGCCGCGCGTCGAGGAGGTCAACGCCAAGTACGACGACATCCTGCGCCGCGCGACGTCGCGCCGATCGTCGTCGGGGCGGGCGCGACTCGAGAGCGTCGGCCTCGCCGTCGCCGCGGCGGTCGCGCTCGTCCTCGTGCGCGGCGGCCCACGACGCCGTCGCTGAATTCGTGTCGTGTCCCAGGTGAACGTCGTCGGCCATTGAAGGAGGGATCAATGGACTCCGTTCGGACGCGCGTTCTCGCTGCTCTCGTGCTTCTCGCCGCAGCCGCGCCGGCCCGCGCGCAAGTCGAAGCGACGATCGTCGGCACCGTCGTCGACGAATCGAAGGCGATCCTGCCGGGCGCAACCGTCACGGCAGTCGATCTTGCGATCGGACGGCAATTCACCGACGTGACGAACGCCCGCGGCGAGTATCGGCTCGTCGGCCTGCAGGCGGGCAAGTACAAGCTGCAGTCGGAGCTGGCCGGTTTCGCGACGTCGATGTATCCCGAAGTCGAGCTGCTCGTCGGCCAGAACGCGACGATCCCCTTCACGATGAAAGTGGCCACGATCGAAGAGGCGGTCACCGTGACCGCGGCTTCTCCCCTCGTCGACACGCGGCAGGCGCAGGTCGCTGGCAACGTCGATCGCCGGCAGATGGAGGAACTGCCGATCAACGGCCGCAACTGGCTTCAACTCTCCACGATGGTGAAAGGGATCACCGCGAACCAGATCACCGACACGTCGACGCCGAACGGCAGCAGCCGGACGGCGGCGTTTCGCGTGAACCTCGACGGACAGGAAATCACGCAGGAGACGTCGGTCACCGGATTCGGACAGCCGGGCGTGAGCCGCGATGCGATCGCCGAGTACCAGATCGTCACGAACATGTTCGACATCACGATGGGCCGTTCCGTCGGCCTGCAGGTGCAGGCGATCTCGAAGGCGGGCAGCAACAGTTACAACGGCAGCACCTACGGATACTTCCGCAGCGACAAGCTGAACGCGGCCGACGCCTACACGGGAAAAGTGCTGCCGTATTCGAACCAGCAGGTCGGCGCCACACTGGGCGGCCCGATCATCAAGGATCGGCTGCACTATTTCGCATCGTACGAATACCAGCGCGAACCGAACACGATCGTGATCGGTCCCGCGGTCTATCGCGGCGATACGATTACGCTTCCCTCGGACACGTTCCAGCATTACGCGCTCGGCCGCGCCGATTATCAGCTCTCGCCGAAGGATCATCTGATTCTGCGCGGCAACTACTTCGACTGGCAGAACCCGCATTTCTTCTCGGCGACGACGAGCCCGACCCGGGGCGCCGAGCGCTTCCACCACTCGAACTTCGTCACCGGCAACTGGTCGCGCGTCGTGCGGAACAACCTGCTGCAGGAGCTGAGGGTCAACTGGTTCCATTATCAGTTCATCAACGCCCCGCTGAAGGACGGCCCGGCGACATTCCCCGAGTTCATCTTCCCGGCGCTCACGATCGGTCCGAACTGGAACTACCCCGAGGACTGGAACCAGGACCACGTGACGGCCACCCACGAGGTGAAGTGGCACAAGGGCGCGCACGACGTGAAGATCGGCAACGAACTGCATCTCGAAAAGGATGCGGGATGGTGGCGGGCGCGGTCGCGCGGCCAGATGTTCTTCGCGAGCACGCCCGCCGACCTCGCGCAGCGCATCCCGCTGGCGCAGTGGACAAGTCCCGCGCAGTGGAACCTCACCGGCCTCGATTCGATCGCCAACCGGTTCGACATCTATCTCGCCCCGAACGACGACTGGAGCTACAACGTCCCGCGCCCGATGTATGCGGGGTGGATCGGCGACACGTGGATGGTCAACAGCCGTCTGACGTTGAATCTGGGAGTGCGATACGACGTTGCCTGGAAGGACTTCGTCTCTCCAGGGAACAAAGAGACGACGCTCGTCATCGACAATGGATTCAACGTCCAGGACTACGGCTACAAGAACAACATCCGCGATCTGAACAACGTCGCGCCGCGGGTCGGCTTCGCGTGGAACGTCCGCGGAGAGAACGATTTCGTGATCCGCGGCGGATCCGGCGTCTTCTACGGCACGCAGGGCGGCAATCAGGCGGTCGATGCGCAGCTGTTCGGCGGACAGCGTCTCGTCGTCGCCTCGTTCCAGAACGACGGCAGGCCGGGGTTCGTGCAGGATCCGACGAGGGGCGCCACGCTGGCGGACGTGTTGTCGGGTCGAGTCCCGCGGCCGCCGCAGACGATCTCGGTGATCCAGCAAGGGTTCCAGATGCCGTCCACGTGGCAGAGCATGCTGGGGTTCCAGAAGCAGATCAACGAGGTCATGGGCTTCGACGCGGACCTCGTCTACTACAAGGGCACGCACGAGGACGAACAACTCGATCCGAACGTCTTCTACGATCCGGTCACCGGATTCCCGAAGAATCCGTCGAGATTCGGCCGGCCCGATTCGGCGTACGGACCCATCAATCTGAAGGCGAGCATCGGGTACTCCGACTACTTCGCGCTGGCGAGCTCCGTGACACGACGGTATCGGAACAATTTCCAGTTCGGGCTCACCTACACGCTGATGTTCTTCAAGCACGACACCGGCATTTCGAGCGCCGGCTACGGCAGCCAGCTGTTGAACCCGTTCGACGTATCGGCGGAGTGGGCGCGCTCGTCCGAGTTCCAGCGCAACACGCTGAACGCGAACGGCGTCTGGAATTTGCGCTGGGGCCTCCTCCTCGCGGGTTCGTTCCACTACGGGTCCGGCAATTACTCGACAATCACGTCGCCGGCCGATCCGCTCGGTCAGGTCAACGGCGCCCGCCGCGTGCTCGCCGACCTGACGGTGATCCCGCGGAACACGTTCCTCCTCGATCCGTGGCAGTCGCTCGATATCCGGGTCTCGAAAGACATCCGCGTCGGATCGGTCAAACTGACCGGCATGGCCGAAGTGTTCAACCTGTACAACTACGCGCGGTTCAACCGAAATGCGATTTTCGGGAACGCGCTCTTCGGTCAGACCACATCCTCGGCCGGCATTCCGCGCACCGGACAGCTCGCGTTCCGCATCTCGTTCTGATCATGCGATCCGGCCATTCGGTTCGCGGCGTCGCCGGCGCGGCAGCGGCCATCTGCGCGGGGATCGTGGCGGTGGTCGCCGCGCACGGCCGCGACGCGCGCTATGTCGAACCGGTGCCGCTGGCCGCGAATCACGTAACCCGCGTGCTCGCCGTCAGCCGATCGGAGCTCGGCCTCTCCGGCTCGAAGCGCAAGGTGCAGATGAAGACTGTCGACGGGCGATCGTGCGCGCTCGGCAGCCTGTTCGCGCTCGACGTCGACGATGCATACGTGTTCGACGTCGACGAACCGATCGACGTGACCGTGACGTATGCTCCGGGCCTCAGCACGGCGCCGTTTGCCCTCGCGTGGGACAAAAATGGCGGCGACGGTTACGGTGTGTCGACGGACGTTCAGCCGGACGCGACCGCTCCGCTCGGGCGCGTCACGCTCCGTCTGGATCGAGCGCGTCTTTCCGGCCAGGGCATCCTGAACACCGACGTCGCCGTCGGCGCGCGAAACCAGGGCGTGATCGCCCTGTGCAACATCGAGATCGCGCGCAGCAACGCGACCCGTCCGGCCGGCGCCACGGGCCGCCTTCACCTCGAGGTCGTCGACGCAGTCTCCGGCCGCGGCGTCGCGGCGCGCGTCGGCTTGTATGACGCGACCGGTCGCATTCCGTTGCCGGCGCACGACGCGCTCGCCGTTCATCGATTTGCCGACGATGCGCGGCTGCAGTGGCTGAATCGGCGGACGTTCTGGGCGTCCGACAGCCGCCAGGCGTTCTACGTCAACGGTCGATACGACGCGACCGTTCCCGTCGGCGCCTACGATCTGATCTCGACGCGCGGCCCCGAGTACCGTCTCGCCCGGCTAAAAGTGGAAGTACGTGCGAACGAGACGACGACGATCCGCCTCCCGCTGCAACGCTATGTCGATCTGCCGGGCGGCGGATGGTACTCGGGCGATTCACATATTCACTTGATGCGCGACGAGCCAGCCGATCTGTCGGTGTGGGGTCAGCTGTCTGCCGAAGACGTTCACGTCGGGAATCTCCTCGAAATGGGCAACATCGCCGGCACCTACTTCAAACAGCCGGCCTGGGATCGCGCCGGCCAGTTCGAGCGGGATGGCTACGCGATCGTTCCCGGCCAGGAGGACCCTCGAACCGGCATGCGCGGCCACACGATCCACTGGAATCTGAAGTCGCACGTGCACTTCGAGAAGGAGGCATTCTTTCAGTACGACCGGGTGTTCGAGCGCACGCGAAGCCAGGGCGCGTTGACCGGCTATGCGCACCTCGGCGAGTTGTTCAACGGTCGTCGCGGCCTCGCGCTCGACGTGCCGTTCGGTCTCGTTGACTTCATCGAAGTGCTGCAAGGCGGGCGGCTGAACACCGACATCTGGTACTCCTTCCTGAACCTCGGATACAAGGTGCTGCCGGCCGGCGGCGCCGACTATCCGTACTTCGGCCCGACGCTGCCGGGCGTCGAGCGGACCTACGTCAAGCTCGATGCGCCGTTCAGCGCGGCGGCGTGGTTCGAGGGGTTCCGCCGCGGCCATGTGTACGTGACGAACGGTCCGTTCGTCCGGCTCAGCGTCAATGGCCGCGAGATGGGCGAGGAGCTGCGGGTCGCCCGCGGCACGCGGCTCGACATCGCTGCCGACGCGCAGCTGAACCCGGACGTCGACGACCTCGATCGACTCGAGCTCGTCGTGCTGGGCGACGTCGACGCGCGCGAACCGGCGAACGGCAGCGATCGCGTTCACCTTCAGAAGACGGTCGTCGCCGATCACAGCATGTGGATCGCCGCGCGCGCGTACGGCGGCCACCAGCAGCCGCAGTTCACCACCGTCGCGCACACTGCGCCGATCTATGTCGTCGTCGACGGCGAGCCGACGTGGAAGCGCAGCGAGCTGGCTGCGCTGGTGGAGCACCAGCGCGCGCAGCTCAACGAGCTGCTGACGGTGCCCATCGATCCGAGCTCGGATCTCGAGGCGTGGGAAACGGGCGAGACGCTCGTCGATCAGTGGCCGCAGCAGCTGCCGCTGTTGCGGCCGCGGATCGAGGAGGCGGACCGGCGATACCGGCGGCTGGTCGAGCGCCTGCGGGGAGCCTCGTCGCAGCGCTGAACGGATCGCTCGGAGCGCGCCCGATGACTCGCAGCATCACGATACTTCTTGCGCTCACCGTCGCGAACCCGGCTGCCGCGCAGCGCTACGCGTCGCTTCGGAATGGCGACGTCGTTCAGCTTCAGGACACGAGGACCGACACCATCGTCGCGATCCTGCCCTCGGTCGGCAACATGGCGTTCGAGATGAAAGTGAAAGGCCGGAACATCCTGTACTGGCCCTACAGCTCAATCGAGGAATTCAAGGCGCGGCCCGGCATGAGCGGCATCCCGTTTCTCGGTCCCTGGGCCGATCGCCTCGACGAGCCGGCGTTCTTCGCCAACGGCCAGAAGTACGCGTTCGATCTGCAGCTTGGCAACGTGCGCGGCGAGATGCCGATTCACGGGTTCGTCACGACGACCGATCGCTGGAGATTCGTGGAGGCGCACGCCGACGCGGACGCGGCCTGGGTCACGAGCCGGCTCGAGTTCTACCGCCAGCCGGCGTGGATGAAACAGTGGCCGTTCGCGCACACGATCGAGATCACGCACCGCCTGCAGGACGGCGTGCTCGAGGTGCAGACGACGATCGTCAACATGAGCGCCGATCCGATGCCGGTCGCCATCGGGTTTCATCCGTACTATCAGCTGACCGATTCGCCGCGCGACGAGTGGACGCTGTCGGTCGGCGCGAGGACGCACTGGCTGCTCACGCCGAACAAGGTCCCCACGGGCGAGACGGAACCGATCGAACGGTTTTTTCCAACTCCGGCGTCCACTCCGCTCCGTGAATACAGTCTCGACGACGTGTTCACCGATCTGGCGCGCGATGGCGAAGGCCGCGCGACGATATCGGTGGCCGGGAAGTCCCAGCGGCTCGACATCGTGGTCGGTGCGAACTATCGCGCGGTGACGATCTGGTCGCCCAAGGATCGGCCCTTCATCTGCGTCGAGCCGACGGCGGGCATCATCGACGCATTGAATCTTGCGGCACGCGGGCGGTACAAGGAGCTCCAGAGCGTTGCGCCGGGCGGCACATGGCGCGAGCGCTTCTGGATAAAGCCGAGCGGGTTCTAGTGGCCAGGGGTCCGCATGGCCGCCATGCGATCGAAGAGCTCTTTGAGCAGCAGAACTCCCGCTTCAGCGTCCTGCCGGTTCGGTTCCTCGTTGGCATCGTTGAAGCCAAAATCGTCGCCGCCGGGAATCGGCTGCACGACGATGCCATCGCGCCGCGCCACCACGTTCAGATCCTTGTACAGCAGGCTGTAGTGGACGTCTTCCTGCGGAATCAGCCAGGCGATCTGGCCCCGCACCGGGATGATGCTTTCGTCGGACCAGAGCTTTCTGCCGCCGTACCCCGGGCAGTTGATGATCACCCGCTGCGGCACCGACGCCACATCGTGCGGCGACTGAAACTCCCTCGTCTCGATCACGCCGCCGGCAATCTGGAAATCGTTCATCAGCTGCCGCGAGTAGTCGGCGACGTTGAACGTCATCCGCGACGTCCGGCTCGCGTACTTCGTCGGAAACGGATGCGTCCCGGCCGGCAACTCCTGCACGTGCGGCGTGATGTCCGCGATTCGCGCCTCGTAGTGCGCGAAGTCGTGGGTCGCGGAGTCCTCGGGCCGCTCCGTCGGCCGCGCGCCCGCCTCTCGCCGTTCCGCTCCATTGCCTTCTGACGGTGCGCTGTCCGAGAGCACGAACGTGTCGGTCCACTCAACCGGAGTTCCCGGCATCCCGAGGTAGCTCTGGTACATCGCAAACGACGTCCGCGCCATCGCCTCCCACTCGGCGCCGAACTCGGGCGCCGCAGCCGACGTCAACGCGATGCGCGAGTCCGGACTCCACACGCCCGTCGCGCGGGACGACCGCACGTACGGCGGCCGCTCCTTCGCGAAGATCGTGACGCGAAGCCCCGCGCGCTGCGCGGTGATCGCCGCCGTCAAACCCAGCGCGCCGCAGCCGATCACCGCCACGTCGCGGCTTCCCGTCGCGGCCTCGAGCGCCTTTTTCACCGCGACATCAGCAGCGCCCCACGACAGCGACCAGCCGCTGCCGCCGTGTCCGAAGTTGTGCACGACAACCTTGTCGCCCACGCGCTCGACGTCGGTCCGTGGCCCCGCGGCGCGAAACGGCCTCAGGCAGACAGTCGTTCGGAAGATGCGATCGACGTGCGCCCGTATCGGCACGATCGGCCCCACCGCATCGTAAAACGGCACGCCGCCCGCGCCGGGCGGGTTGCCGCGTCGCCCGCATCCGGCGAGGCCGGCCAGGCCCAATCCGGCAAACGCGCCCGACTGCCGCAGGAAAGACCGACGATTCATGGCGCATCTCCTCACGTGTGCCGCAAAGAGTAGTGCATGCCTGCCTCGCAGCCAACGCCTTACAATCCCCACATGGCCACACCATCGACGGCGTATCCGACGGCGGCGCACGTCGCCGCCAGACCGGCGGTGTCCGCGACGCGGGCGCCATGGTCGATCTACGCCGTCCTGTTCGCCTCGCTCAGCGTGATCCTCGGCGTCATCTGGGACATCTCGTGGCACCGCTCGATCGGCCGCGACACCTTCTGGACGCCCGCGCACCTGGCGATCTATCTCGGCGGCGTCGTCGCCGGGCTCACGTGCGGCTGGGTCGCGCTGACGACGACGTTCGGCGGATCGGAACGCGATCGGGCATCGGCCGTGCGCTTCTGGGGCTTCCGCGCGCCGTTCGGCGCCTGGGTCTGCATCTGGGGCGCGTTCGCGATGCTCACGTCGGCGCCGTTCGACGACTGGTGGCACAACGCGTACGGCCTCGACGTGAAGATCATCAGCCCTCCGCACATGCTGCTGGCGGCCGGCATCGCCGCGATTCAGTGCGGCGCGATGCTGATGGCGCTCGCCTGGCAGAATCGCGCCATCGGCGATCGCACGCATATGGGCCGCCTGTACTTGCTGGGCGCCGGCCTGCTGCTGCTGCTCGTCGCGACGGTCGCGACCGAGCACACGCAGCGGTGGGACATGCACCAGGTCCATTTCTATCAGGTGAGCGCCGCCGTGTTTCTGTTCTTCATCCTCAGCGCGGCGCGCGCCGCGGTCGCGCGCTGGCCGGCGACGACGATCGCGTCGGTCTACACCGGGCTGACGCTGTTCATGCTGATCGTGATGCCGCTCTTTCCGGCGCAGCCGCTCCTCGGGCCGATTTATGTGCAGGTCGATCGCTTCATGCCGACCGACTTTCCGCTGCTGCTGATCGTGCCGGCGCTGGCGCTCGACCTGTTGATGCAGCGCGCCGCGCGGCGCGTGAACGATTGGCTGCTCGCCGCGATCGCCTCGATCGTGTTCGTCGGCGCGTTCCTCGCGGCCCAGTGGCCGTTCGCCGATTTCCTGATGACGCCGGCGGCGCGCAACTGGTTCTTCGTCAGCCACCGGATGCCGTACAGCGTCGATCCGTCGTTCCAGGCGCGCTGGTACGCGCTCAAGCCGCCGGACAATTTCGCCGCCGGCCTTCCGATTGCGATCGCGCTCGGCTATGTCTCCGCGCGCTGCGGCCTGTGGTGGGGCAACTGGATGGCCCGGGTGCAGCGATGACGCGATGGCGCGCGCGGGCGGCGGCGATCGTGTTCGCGGCGGCGTCGATGGCGCACGTCGGCAGCCCCGACACGTTCTTCTCCGGCAAGGCAGGCCCGTACGACGTGCGCGTCAGCGTGCGGCTGCCGGGCGTCATTCCAGGGCGCGCGCAGATTGCGGTGCGCGTCGTCGGCGCGACCAGGCCGCAGGATCAGCGCGTCACCGTTCGCGCCGGTCAATGGAACGTCGGTCTCGAGGGCGCGCCGCCTCCCGAACGCGCAGCGCCGGTTCCGGGCGATCCCGAGCTCTACGCCGCCGAGCTCTGGTTCATGACGCCCTCGTCGTATCAGATGGCCGTCGCCGTCGAAGGACCGTCCGGCGGCGGCAGCGTCGTCGTGCCGGTGCTCGCGCTCGCGACCGCCCAACGCGCGATGCCGCCGTGGCTCGGCGCAGTGCTGGCGGCGCTTGGCGTGTTTCTCACGGCGGGTCTGCTGACGATCATCGGCAGCGCCGTACGCGAGAGCGTGCTGCCGCCGGGCGTCGAGCCCGACCGCGTGCGCGTCCGCCGCGCGCGAGCCGGCGTCGCGATCATGGCGCTTCTCGCCGGGCTCGCGCTGTGGGGCGGCAACGCGTGGTGGACCGCCGAAGCGTCGAGCTACAGCCGCTCGGTTCTCTATCGTCCGTTCACGAGCGAAGCGGACGTGGCGCGCGATCGTGATCGCCGCATCCTGACGCTCGGCATCCGCGATGTTCGATGGAGCGGCCTGCCGGCTCCGCAGTCGCCCTACAACGCGCTGCTGCCCGATCACGGCAAGCTGATGCACCTCTTCATGGTGCGCGAGCCGGGCCTCGATGCGCTGGCGCATCTGCATCCAGTGCCCCGCACGCCAGAGGCGATGGACTTCGTGACCGACGTGCCGCCGCTGCCGCCAGGTCGCTACCGCGTCTACGGCGACATCGTCCACGAGAGCGGGTATGCGCAGACGCTCGTCAGCAGCGTCGAGCTGGCAGGCGCGGAGGATGCGGGCGGCGCCGCGTTGGACGCAGACGACTCGTGGTTCGCCGGCGGAGCGACGGCCGAAGCGGCGGCGGCGACGTTCGATCTCGGTGACGGGACGCACCTCGAGTGGCAGCGCGGCGATCAGCCGCTGGTGGCCGGCGTCGAGCGCGATCTGCGCTTCGTCGTGCGCGATGCCGCCGGCGCCGTGGCGACCGTCGAGCCGTACATGGGGATGGCCGCACACCTGGTCGTCGCAAACCGCGACGGATCCGTCTTCGCGCACCTGCATCCGGCCGGCAGCGTGTCGATGGCGGCGATGCAGAAGTTTGCCGGCGGCGCGGCGGCGGATCCTCACGCCGGTCACGACATGCCGATCGAGGGAGCGGTGGCGGTACCGTACGCGTTTCCGAAAGCCGGTCCGTTCAGAATCTTCGTGCAGATCAAACGCGGCGGCGGGGTGAAGACCGCCGCATTCGACGTCGACGTCCGGCAGATCGCCGCGAGCGCGTCGCCGTCGGGTACCCGCGCGTCGGCAGCGGCAGTGCATCCACTCGATCCGCTGAGCGCGGATGAAATCCGCGCCGCCGTTCAAATTGCCAGGACCGATGCGCGCTTCGCCGGCGCGTCGTTTCCCTCGGTCGCGGTCCAGGATCCGCCGAAAGCCGAAGTCCTCGCGTGGCAGGCCGGTCGGCCGCTCGTCAGGCAGGCCCGAGTTCAGGCGATGACCGGCGGAGGCTTCTACGAGCTGCTGATCGATCTCACCGCGCGGCGACTCGTGTCTGCGATCGAGCGGCGAGGCGTCGAACCGTCGATCACCTTGTCCGAGATCGAAGGAACAAGAATCGTGCTGTCGAATGCCGAGTTCAAGGCGGGGCTGCAGAAACGCGGCATCACCGATCTGACGAAAGTGTTCTGCGCTCCGTTCTCGGCAGGGTACTTCGGCAGCGCGGCGCAGGACGGCAAACGTCTGGTCAAGGTCGGGTGCTTCGACACACGGCGGTCCACGACGAACATCTTCGGCTGGCCGATCGAGCGTCTGTACGCGCTCGTCGATCTCCGGCGGATGGAAGTGCTGAGCGTCGCCGATTACGGCGTCGTGCCCATCGCAGAGGGCGACTTCAACTACGATGCGTCGGCGGGACGGACGCGACGCGAGCCTCGGAAACCGACAACGCTTGCGCAGCCGCTCGGCACGAATGCGCGCATCGACGGCCACGAAATCTCCTGGGGCAACTGGCGCTTCCACGTGCGCATCGATCCGCGCGTCGGCACGGCGATTTCGCTGGCGCGCTGGCGCGACGGACAGGCGTGGCGCTCCGTGTTGTACCAAGGCTACCTGTCGGAGATGTTCGTGCCGTACATGGACGCCGCCTACGGCTGGCAGTCACGCACCTACTTCGACACCGGGGAGTACGGCGCGGGCGTGCTCGCGTCGACGCTGAAAGCCGGCGTCGACTGCCCCGAGACCGCGAGCTTTCTGCCGGCCGACTTCGCGAGCGACAAAGGCGAGCCGTTCACCACGCCGAACGCCGTGTGCGTCTTCGAGCGGAGCGGCGGCGATCCGATCTGGCGTCACTTCGAGGCGGTCAACCAGACCTACGAGGGCCGCGCGAACGTCGAGCTCGTCGTGCGGATGGCGGCCGCGATCGGGAATTACGACTATCTCTTCGACTGGATCTTCAACGACGCCGCCGAAATCGAGGTGCGCGTCGGCGCGACCGGCATCGATGCGCTCAAAGGCGTCGGCGCGCGGACGATGCGCGATCCGGGCGCGGCCGACGACACGCGCTTCGGCACGCTCGTGGCGCCGAACCTCGTGGCCGTCAACCACGATCACTACTTCAACTTCAGGCTCGATCTCGATATCGACGGTCCGACCAACAGCGTCAATCGCGACGTGTATCGGCCCGTTCAGCTGCCGTCCGATTCCGCCCGGCGCAGCCTCTACGTCGTCGAACGGCACATCGCCGAAACGGAGACGGCGGCGGCGCTGGACACGCACGGCGATCCGGTCCGGCTGCGCGTGATCAACGAGCACCGCGCCAACGGCGTGGGCAACCCGGCGTCGTACGAAGTGCTCGCGTTCAGTCACGCGCGGCTGATGCTCGATGCCGACGACTGGCCGGCGAGGCGCGCCGGATTCCTTCGACACGACCTGTGGGTCACGCCGTATCAGCCCGACGAACGCTATGCGGGGGGCCAGTACATGCTCGGCAGCCACGGTGACGATGGCCTGGCGGTGTGGGCCGCGCGCGATCGGGCCATCCGCAACCAGGACGTGGTCGTGTGGATCAATCTCGGGATGCATCACCTGACGCGCGCCGAAGATCTCCCGGTGACGCCGACGATGTGGCAGTCGTTCAGGCTGCGGCCGAACAACTTCTTCGACCGGAATCCGTCAATCGACCTACCCACCGGCACGGTCACGCGCTGAAACGCGTCGCGTGCGAAGACCTCAAATCTGGCGAATCGCGCGGACGCGGCGCGGGAAGTCCTTGTCGTCGTAGTGCTGCCGGCCCGCGTCCGCGAAATCGATGTGATGCGCCATGTCGGCCGTCGCCTGCGTGGACGCCCAGTAGCTGAAGTTGTCGGGCGCGCCGCCGTCCACGAATCGGCCGAGCCCCGCGGATCGCAAGGACCGATACATCAGCGCAAGCTCGTCACGCGACGGCAGGAACCAGCCGCGCACGCCGTTGACGGACAGGTTCGCGCACAGCGCCGCCGCCGTCGACCCGTCCGTGCACGACGCGAGGATGTCGGCGGTGTTCTGCCGGCCCGTGCCGACGGCCGTGCCGCGCGCGCCGGAAATCGCGCGACGGAAGCACCCCCAGGGAGCGCCGGCGCTCTGATCGAACGGCGCCGCCTCGAGATACCGCCACCCGTCGCGCAGGTAGTCGGGATTCTCGTAGAAGATGAATCCGCCGGCCGGACCGGCATCGCCGACGGCGAATCCGGACGCCGGCAGCCACACGGTCATTTCCGCAACCTGACGATTCGCCCAGAGATAGTACGGGATCAACGTGATCGCCCGCGCGGCGGCGGGATGCACGAGCGACGCTCCGACGCCTCGCATCACGGTCGCGCCGCCGAAGAAACCGTCGTCGCGCGCTGCCGTCAGTTCCGCGCGCCGATCGATCTCGAGATCGAGCACCGGCCCGGCGGCGTCGTGCGCCTCGAGGCAGTAGACGATGGGTCCGCGTTCGATCGCCACGCGGCGACACGCGTCGCGCACGCGGTCGTCGGCAACGACGCGGCGCGGGTGCATCGGCAAGTCGACCTCGACGACGTCGCCGGACTTCCAGGTGCGATCGAGCGACACGTAGCCGTCGCCGTCAACCGGTGCGTCGACGCGCGCACGGTTCACCTGGATCGTGACGCGATCCTCGAAGCTGTCGGCGTAGCGATACAGCGCACCCGGCGCCGGCCGACTACGGGCCCATCCCGGAACTCGCAGCTTGATCGCCGCGCGCACCTCGTCGCGCGATGTCACGCGCAGGGCCGAACGACCGTCCCACGGCATCCCGCTCGTCGTCGACAGCGCGAGCGTCCGGCCGCCGACGCCGAACGACGACTCGCCCGAGACGTACAAGTTGACGTACACGGCATCGCGGCGGTCCTGCGCGTAGATCAGCCCCGGCATGCCGGCGAGGAAGCGGACGAGATTCGGCGGACAGCACTCGAGGGAGGCGCGCTGCCATCGCGCATCGCGACCGTCGCCGGCGCTGGCCAGACGGTTGACATAGAAAAACCGATCGCCGCTCGCGGCCACGCCCGAGAGCGCGTTGTTGTACATCCCGCGCTCCATCACGTCGACGTACCGGCTGTCGCCCGTCGCGAGAAACAGCCGGTGGTTGAGCGTGATGAACATCAGCACGGCGCAGGTCTCGGCATACGCCGAGATGTTCGGCAGCGCGTACGGCTCGCCAAAACCTTCGTTGCCGGTCGCGCCGACGCCTCCCGTCACGTACATCTTTCGCGTGACGATGTCGGTCCACATCCGTTCGGCCGCGTCGAAGTACTCGCGCAATCCCGTCAGCACGCCGACGTCGGCCAGCGACACGAGCAGCGTGACGCAGTTGACCGCGTGCCCGACCGCTTCGCGCTGCGCCAGCACCGGCATGTGCGACTGGTTGTGGCGGCTGCGGTTCACCGAGTTCTCGAGCCCTCGAATGTCGAGATAGTGCTTCGCCAGATCGAGATGCCGCGTGTCCCGCGTCGCGCGATAGAGCTGCAGGCAGTTGATCGCGTCGCGCTCGCCGCCCGAAAACGGCGGGTTGTTGCGAACGAAATCGTCGGCGATCTCCTGCGCCGTCGCGATTGCGGGATCGAGCAGATCGCGCCGTCCCGTGGTGAAATAACGCGTCGCGGCGACTTCGAAGCCGGCGTTGGTGCGCGTCCGCCGCGCCTTCAGCTGCGCCACGCGCGCTTCGACACGCGCCTGCAGATCCGGATTCGGATGCGTCTTCAGCGAGAGCATGGCGGCTTCGAGCACGTTGCCGCGAAAGCCGTCTTCGAGCTCGCTGAGCTTGTCGACTTCGAAGGGAATCGTCACGCGCGCGTTGGTCGCGACCTTCGGCTGCCAGAAGGCATCCGTCAGCGTGACGGCGGTGTACGGCTGCGGCCGGATCGGGTAGTCAGCCGCCGTATACGCGACGCTCGAGATGCGAACGTCGTGCGACGCCTGTCCGGCGAAGAGAGGCCTCGGGACCGCGAGCCCTGCGGCGGCTGACGCGGCCTTCAGGAAATCCCTGCGCTTCATGGTCTCCTCTATTCCTGGCGCAGCGCCACGACCGGGCTCACGCGGATCGCTCGACGCGCAGGCACGCCGCACGCCATCAGCGCCACGACGACCAGCAGCGCCAGCGCGCTGACGATGTTCGCCGGATCGAACGGCGACACGCCGACGAGCTGCGATTCCAGCAGTCGGTTCGACGCCATCGACGCGAACAACCCCGCCACGATACCGAGCGCCACCGGCTTCATGCCGTCGCGGAACACGAGCGCGCGGATATCGCGCACCGTCGCGCCGATTGCGATGCGCACGCCGATTTCCTGTGTGCGCTGGCTGACCGCATGCGCGATGACGGCGTAGAGCCCGACGGCGGCCAGCAGCAGCGCGACAGCGGCGAAGATCGGCGCCGCGGCCGCGCTCTTGCCAAGCTCCATGTGGTCGAGGTCCATGTAATCACCGTCGAAGGCGAAGCTCGCCTTCAGCGTCGTCAGGGCTTCGATCGTGACGTCCGGATCCAGCCGCTCGATCGCCGCGCGAAGCGCGCGTGCGACCTGATCCGTCGAGACGCGCGCGCGCGCCAGCACATGGACGAGCGGCATCGGCGACTGCGCCAGCGGCACGTAGAGCACCGGCTTGAATTGCTGGCGGATCGCATCGCCTTCGAGGATGTTCGACACGACGCCCACGACCTGCCGCAGCGCTCGCGGCTGTCGCGGCGCGGCGACGCGGACGCGCGCGCCGATCGGCTGCGCGTCCGGCAGGAATTTCTCGACGAAGCTCTGGTTCGCGACAGCGACCCTCGCCGATGTCGGGCGGTCGTCGCTCGTGAATGCGCGTCCGGCTGTTATCGCCGCCTCGAGCACACGAAAATAGCCGGGCGTGACCGCGATGACTTGAACGTGTTGTTCACCGGTGGAGGGTGGCGGCACGCCGTCGAATTCGAACGGCTGCATCAGACTGCCTTGGACAGGAAGCGCGCTGGCCACTGACGCGCTCTGAATGCCCGCGACGGTCGGCGCTTCCGCGTCAAGCCGCTCGATGTACGCGCGCCGGGCCTCGTCGGTCGCGAATTTCTCCGAGGGCAGCCTGAGCGTCGCAACCATGATCTGCTCGGGCGCGCGGACGCCGCTGTCGGCGCCGACGATGTTGATCAGGCTGCGCACCAGGACACCCGCGCCCGACAGCAGCACGATCGCAAGCGCCATCTGACCGGCCACGAGGACTGCGGCCAGCCGCTGGCTCCGCACGGGCTGCGTCACGCCGCGGCCGGCGGCCGTCAGCGTCCCGCGCGCGCGCAGACGCGCGATGTGCCACAGCGGTCCAACGGAAAACAGCGCTGCGGCCAGGAGCGTGATGCCGGCGACGTACGCCTGCGTCCTGTTGTTCAGGCTGTAGTCGGCGATTTGAAACGGCGACGCCGTCGCGTCTGCCCACGCGCGCACGCCGGCTGACGTGATCCACCACCCGATCACGCCGGCCGCCGACGCAAGCACGAGGCTTTCGATCAGCACCTGCCGCAGCATCCGCCATGGCCCTGCGCCCAGCGCGATCCGCGTGATGAGCTCGCGTCGTCGACCGATGGTGCGCACCAGCGTGAGATTCGACACGTTCGCGCACGCGATCAGCAGCACGAAGCACGCGCCCACCCACAGCGACCCGAACACGAGCGGCCCGTTCGGGCCGGCGTGATCGTGCGCGTTGTCGACCACGTCGATCTGCAGATCGCGATTCGTGTCGGGAAACGCGGCTTGCAGGCGCCGATGGATCGTCTGGAGCTCCACGCGCGCGTGCTCGAGCGTGGCGCCGCGGCGCAGACGGCCGAAGGCGACGTAGCCTCCGCTCCCGGGACCGCGCCGCTCGAGCTCCGGTGTGCGAACGGCGGGCATCCAGACGTTGCTCTGGTGCGGGAACTCGAAGCGCTCGGGCATCACGCCGACGACCGTCGCGGGCAGGCCGGCGATGAACACGGTCGACCCGATGACGTTGGCGCTCCTGCCGTAGCGCGTCGCCCAGAAACGGTCGCTCAGGATCGCGACCGGCGATGCGCCCGGCGCCTCGTCGGCTCGCACGAAATCGCGTCCCAGCACGGGCGCCACTCCGAGCAGCCCGAACGTGTTCGCCGTCACCGTCCAGATCGTCAGATCCTCCGGCCGCCCGCCGCGTCGATCCCGGAACGCCACGCGGCGGCCCAACGCCACGGCGCACATGCCCTCGAACGACTGCGCGTGTGCGCGCCACTCGTCGAAATCCGGAAACGACACGGCTCGGGCATGGGACGGGAAGATCTCCTGAATCATCACGAGACGATCGTTGTCTTTCACCAGCGGAAACCCGCGCACGAGCATCGCGTCGACGATGGTGAAGACGATGCCGTTCAACCCGATCGCCAGGGCGAGCATGACGACGGCGGCGACGCTCGAGCCGCGGTCGCGGCGCATCAGCACGCGGCAGGCATACCGCGCGTCGCACGCCAGGCCGTCCCACCATCGCAATACCCGCGCGTCGCGCCAGAACAAGGAGCCTCCAACGGCGAGCATCGCCGCACCCGGCGATCAACGCCCTTGTCAAGTCAGTGCCACGAATCGACGACGCGGCGGATGTCGGCGAGCAGCGCCTGGTCGACCGTCCCGCCGGCTCGAATCAGCTGGAATGCCGAGTAGGGTTCGGGCAGGAAACGGACGGCGCCGTACACGCGTCGGCGCGGACCGCCGTCGACCGTCGCGGCTTCCTTCAGGAACGCGACCGTGTTGCCCGCGACCGTACATTCGGTCACCCCCGGCGCAACGTTGCCGAGACGATCGAGCTCGGCGATGGCATTGCGCTGCGCTGCCGGGACCGCCGCGAACGCTGCTGCGGCAACGTCGAGATGCCGCTCGCGTCCCAGCTGTTCACAGAGGTTGTGCACCGTCAATCGTGGCAGCGCGCGGTCGATCAGGGCCAACAGCGATGCCGTCAGCGCTTCGCGCGCGATCGCGTCGTAGAGACCACCCGCCGCCTGGATGTCGAGCATCGGTGCGTCCTTCGTGAGCGCCGCCTCTCCGCCGATGCCGCCGCGCGAAAATATCGAGAACCGGATCGCCGCGACCCGATCGCCAAAGCCGTCGTTCGTGCCTCGCGCCGTCGTTCCGAACGCGACCGGGTAGGAGAAGCCGAACCGCCCAGCCGGATCCCGATAGTCCGCGAGTTCCGTGGGCTGCCCCGAGCCGGCCATTCGCTCGTGAGCACACACCAGAACGAAACCCAAACCGAGCGCGCCGATCGCCTGCAGTGACGGCCGATGTCTCCGAGCAAGCATAGTAGGCCCTGAGGGTTGCGGAAACATGCGCGCGGCCCTAAGCTGGCGCGATGAAGCTCTGGCCGGCCTTGTTGATTGCCGCGGTCGTGGGCGTCGTGCAGACGCGCCCGGCAAGTGGCCTGCACATCTATGTCGTCGACGTCGAAGGGGGCGGCGCGACGCTCGTCGTCGCCCCGTCGGGCGATTCGATGCTGATCGACAGCGGCAGCCCGGGGCCCGCCGCGGAGCGCGACTCGAAGCGCATCGCCGACGCGATGCAGGCCGCGGGCCTCACGAAGATCAACTACCTCTTCACGACCCACTACGACGGCGACCACGTCGGCGGCGCGCCCGCGGCCAACGCGGTCGCGCATTTCGAGCGGTTCTTCGATCACGGCGAGATGGACCCGCGGTGGGAGCAGAATCGAGGCATCGAGGATCGCTACAAGGCGTATCTCGACATCGCGGCCGGCAAGCGAACGATCGTGAAGCCGGGCGATACGATTCCGCTTCGCGGCGTCCGCGTCGACGTCGTCGCATCGAGCGGCCGCGTCATCGACAAACCGATCAACGGCGGCGGCGCGCCGAACCCGTACTGCCGTGACGCCGAGCGGAAGGAGCCCAACAAGACCGAGAACTCGCAGACGGCCGGCGTGCTCGTCTCGTACCGGCGCTTCACCTTTCTCGACGTCGGCGATCTGACGTGGGACAAGGAAATGGACCTCGCGTGTCCGGCGAACAAGATTGGCCGCGTCTCGCTCCTGCTGGCGACGCACCACGGGTTCTTCAACGATCAATCGGGCGCGCCCGCCCTGCTGTGGGCGATTCAGCCTCAGACCGTGATCGCGAACAACGGCCCACGCAAGGGGATGGCGCCCTCGGCGTTCGAGCGGATCCAGAAGGTCAGCGGACTCGAAGGGCTGTGGCAATCGCACCTCGCGCTCGCAAACGACAAGGAGCACAACACCGCCGACGAGATGATCGCCAACACCGAGGCGTCCGCCGAGTGCTCCGGCCACTGGATCAAGGTGGATGTCGGCGCCGACGGACGCTACGCCATCAGCAACAGCAGGAACAACTTCACCAGGACCTATCAGGCGCGGTGACGCGCCGGGCTGAATCGAGCACGCTGGTTCCAGTCCTGGGGGCGCTTGGCGCCGGCGCGTTCCTCATCCGCGCGTTTCGCCAGAACGGAACGCCGCCGTTGCTTCAAGTCTTGATAGGGCTGTGGGTGCTTGCCCCGTTTGCAGCGTTGCTGTCGACGCGCCTGTTCGCTGGCCGCTGGTTGAACGACCGGCGGCACGCGCTTGGTCGCGCGATCGTCGTGGGAACGCTCGCTCCGCTCGTGGTGTACGCGATCAACGTCGTTCGCCCGCTGTCCGACAAGGCCGCAGCGGTCTTCGTGATAACGCCGCCGCTCTCGCTCGCGGCGGCGGTCGCGACATTCGCGTTGGGCATCACCGCCGTTCGGCCGCGCTAGCGCGCTACTTCGAGGCGATGGTGGGGTTCACCCAGCCGTTCTTCATCACGCCGTGCGACGGACGGAAGCTGAGATAGTCGACATGATCGGGAATATCGGCCCAGCCATGTATGACGCCCGGCGGAACGATCAGCACGTCACCGACCTTCAACTCGACTTTGCGTGAGCCAACCGCGACACCGCCGCCACAGCCCGGCCCGTTCGGTCCGCCGTCCGGGTTGTTCGTGCTCCGCCGGCCGTTGACGACCTTGCCGTCGATGAACGCCGTGCCGCCGCCGGAGACGATGTAATAGCCCTCGGTTTGATTGTCGTGCGTGATGGCGCCCTGAAGGGCGTCCGCCGGCGGAGTGGCCATTTGTTCTCCACATGGGGTCGTTGGCGCCGCCGCCTGGGCATTGCCGCCGCGCGCGGACTGCGCGTTGGCGCGGCCGCGGCCAGACTGCGCGGCCTCGCCGACGGTCATCACGCGCTGCTTCGAGCGATGAACGATGCCCAGCTCCATGCTCCAGCCGTCGCCGATATCGACGACCCTGGCGTTCTCGTCGCGGGTCGTCTGGCTTTGTTCTGTGGCGCTGATCTTGTCGATCTCCGCCTTGGTGATGACGGTCGCGGTCGTCGGGTTTCCCGGCCTGGGCTGGGCGTAGACCGCGAGAGGAATCAGAACCGCCGCCGCCAGCAAGACTCTCAGCGCAGTGTTTTTCATCGTGTTCCTCCTGCGGAAAGGCTGAATCCTAGCACGGCCGACCGTCTCTTCCGGCGCAGGAGTTGCCGCGCGACCTGGCGGCTTACCTCTACACGTTGAAGTGAGCCGACGACACGTTGCTGCGGCTTTCAGCGGGTCGGGCGCTCCTCCAGGTAGGTGTAGCCGCCGAGGCCGTCCTCGTAGAAGCGAAGCAGCCGGCCGGATTGCTCGTAGTCGAGGCGACCGCTGCGGACGGCGGATTCGAGGTCCGACCGCAGCTTGGCCGTCAGGGCGTCGGCATCGAACTGGACGTAGTTCATCACCTCGCGGACCGTGTCGCCTTTGATGACGGCATCCAGGACGACGGCATCGTCGGCGTCGAGGCTGACGTGCACGGCATGAGTGTCGCCCAGCAGGTTGTGAAGATCGCCGAGAATTTCCTGATACGCGCCCACCAGGAAGACACCGAGGTAGTACGGCGATCCGTCGAAAGCGTGCAGCGGCAGCGTGCGTTTCACGTCGCGCCGATCGATGAACTGATCGATTTTGCCGTCCGAGTCGCAGCTGATGTCGCACAGCACGGCGCGCCGGGTCGGCCGTTCGTTCAACCGATGAATCGGCATGACGGGAAACAGCTGCTTGATCGCCCACTTGTCCGGAATGGACTGAAAGAGCGAGAAGTTGCAGAAAAACGTGTCCGACAACGACTCGTCGATGCTCTGAAGATCTTCGGGAACCTCGTCCATCGACTGCACCAGCTTTTGCAGCTTCAGGCAGATCGCCCAGTAGAGATTCTCGGCCAGCGTTCGCTGATCGATCGGCAGGTAGCCGCCCGCAAACAGGTTCGTCGCCATGTCGAGCGCCTGTTGGGCGTCGTGGTAGCTCTCGAGCGCGTTCTTCATCGTGAGACTGTCGTACGTCCCGAACAGATCGATGAGCGGCTGTTCCATCTCCGGCGTAGGCGCTTGCGGCACGGGCTCGTCGCCGAAGCCGGAGGCGCCGAGCACGTTGAACACGAGAAGGCTGTGATACGCGACGACGGCGCGGCCGCTTTCCGATACGATCGTCGGGTGCGGAACGTTCGTCTCGTCACACACCGTTTGCAGGTGATGGACGACGTCGTTGGCGTACTCCTGCAGCGTATAGTTCACGCTCGAGTCGAAGTCGGTCTGCGAGCCGTCGTAGTCGACGCCCAGGCCGCCGCCGACGTCCAGATACCGCAGTCCGGCCCCCGCCTTCACCAGCTCGACGTAGACGCGCGCCGCTTCGTTCAGCGCCCCCTTCACGATGCGGATGTTCGGGATCTGGCTGCCGACGTGAAAGTGAAGCAGCTGAAAGCAGTCCTCCATGCCGCGCGTCTTCAGTAGCTCGAGCCCGCGCAGTATCTCGCCAACGGTGAGGCCGAACTTCGAGCGATAGCCTGCCGACGATTGCCATCGGCCGCTGCCCCGGGCCGCAAGCTTGACGCGCATGCCCAGGATCGGACGCACGCCGACCTTCTCGGCGTGCTCCAGGATCAGGTTCAGCTCCGTGTATTTCTCGACGACGGGAATGATGGTCCGGCCGATTTTCTGCGCCAGCATGACCATTTCGATGAATTCGGCGTCCTTGAAGCCGTTGCAGATGATCGGCGTGTCGTTGTCGGCGAGCGCCACGACGGTCATCAGCTCCGGCTTGGATCCCGCCTCGAGCCCGAAGTGGTATGGCCGGCCGAACTCCAGGACTTCCTCCACAACCTGGCGCTGCTGATTGACTTTGATGGGATACACACAAACGTAGCGCCCCGAGTATTCGTGTTGCGCGATGGCGGTCTGGAACGCTTCATGGATTTCCTTCAGGCGGTGCTGCAGGATGTCCCGGAACCGGATGACCGTCGGCAGACCGATGCCGCGAAGCTGCAGATCGTCGACGAGCTGTTTGAGATTGATCGACCGGCTGGTGTCCTTGGTCGGGTGAATCCTGACCTGTCCGTTCTCGCCGATCGAGAAATATCCCTTGCCCCATCGCGCAATTTCGTACAGCTCGGCCGCATCGTCGACGGTCCAGCCCTCCCCCACGGCATGCACGGCGCGGAACCGACTCATTGTCTGATTCATATCGCTCCATCGCGGCGGAGCTTTTTACAGAACCACCGACTCCTCGATCCTGGCGGTACGTCCTGGAGTTCCCCCAGGACGCCGTAGCCATACCTCTCGTAGAAACCCGGCGCCTGAAAGTCGAACGTGCTCAGGTACGCGACGTCGCATGACCCGGCGCGGCCGGCGTCCTCGGCTTCCCGGAGGAGCGCCGCGCCGTAGCCGCGTCGCCGATGGTCCTCGTCCACCCACAGGATGTCGATGTACAAGGCGTTCCAAAAGATCTCGGCGGTAAGGCCGGCGATCAATCGATTCCTGTCGTCACGAACTGCCAGCACCACGCGCTTCGTCCGCAGCGGGCCGGCTGATGCCTCGTTGAACGCTCTCAGGCGCTTCTCCAGCTCCGAGGACACTTCGACGGGATTGCGATCTTCTACTGTCACGAGGTGCTGCATGACGAGTCGAGCGGAGTCCATTGCCAATGACGCAAGCGCCAGGCTGTTCCTTCGATTGCCAGGGCTCCGGCATAGTCCGGAGCGGGTTGCAAGGTATAGAGCGACCAGCGCGTCGCTGAATCATTCTCAGTCAACGGCATCGTGAGACCCTCGCCGCGCGCTTTGACGTAGGCCTCCTTCTTCGTCCAACAATTCATAAAGGCCGCGGCGTAGGCATCGCTCTGGAGACCGCTCAAGGCGTCGACTTCAGCGGCTGAGAAGAAACGGCGTGCGATCTCGGGGTAATCGGATTGGAGGCGAATATATTCGAGATCGACGCCGACGCTGGAGGCCGTGGTGATGGCGATGAGAGCAAGACCAGCAGCGTGAGAGAGATTGAATTTGAGTGGCCTGCCGAATCGCGGGCTCAAGTCCGGCTTGCCAAATGCGTTGTAAACAAAGCTGACGTCGCCAGGGTCGGTCTCGAGGTAGCGCCCTAAGAGTTCACGCAGCACACCGCGCGCGACAATGAAACGCTGCCGATCGCGATCGAATTGAAAACGGGCGCTCCGTTGACGCTCGTCTGGCGTGAGACTCGCGTAGAGGCGCGCCAACGTTTCGGACGGAACGTCCAGACTGGCGCACCAGGTATGGACTTCGTCTGACGCCAGTTGAAAAGGCGTCATGAGACCACGGGGTCGGCCATCGCGACGAGCACTTCGCGCGGTCCCTCGAAGCGCTCCCTGGCGTGCGCGCTGCGGACGTTGTCCACGAGCATCAGGTCCCCGCTCTGCCACGGCTCGCGGGTCGTGTTTGCCTCGTAGGCGTCATTGATCAACTGGACGATATCCGCGCCGATCGCGTCTCCGTTGCCGAAACGGGTATTGAACGGCAGCCCGTCCTCGCCGTAGACATCGACGAGGTACTCGCGCAACTCCGGGTTCATCGTCCACTCGTTGAGGAATGCGACCTGGTTGAACCAGCAGCGCCGCGCGGTAACCGGGTGACGCATGATCGCGCTGCGGCGCTGCCACGTGCGCAGCGCGCCGTCGGCTTTCCATTCGAACTCGATCGCGTTGGCACGGCAGTAACTCTCGACGGCGACACGATTGTCGGTACCGAATGCCTCGGCGATCGTCGCGCCGATCTCGTTGTTGTAGTTGCGAATCAGGAGCCAGCCCGCACGCTCGAAGCGCTCGATCAACCCGGCAGGCAACGCTTCGAGTACTGCCGCAGCGTCGGCTACCGGGGTCGCACCGCCGCCGGTCGGCGCGACGAGGCACGCGAACAGGATGAGGGAAGGGAACTCGAGCAGGTAGCTGAGCTCGTGGTGCATGCACATCGGCTGATTGGACGGCCACTTCGATGACGAGTACACGCCCGGCGAGTAGCGGTGTCGGGACGCGAAGGCCTCCCTCTCCGTCATCGGATTCGCCAGCCGTCGAAACACCGCTTCGGTCTCCACGGCGTCGCGGAGCCCGAGACCACGAACCAGAAGCGAACCGTGCTCGGCGACGGCGGCACGCAAACCGTCGCGGTGCGCGGCCGCCCAGCCCGGCGCGTCGTCGGTTGCGTCGACACGCAGCATCGGCGGCTTTCCCGATTGCACATCCACGTTGAGCAGTGAAGTCGGGGACGAGAACGACATCTCGATTCCTTTCGGTTGCTGCTGCTCAACGTGAAGACAACAGTTCTGGAGCCGTACGAAGCCGCTGCACGGACCTGTCGTCGATGAGCGTGGCCAGATCGGCGAGAACCGGATGATCGGTGAGGTCCTTGAAGGTCGCCAGACGGTCCAGGGCAATCACGAGCCTCAGTCCCGACAACGAGGTGCCGCCGAGGTCGAAGAACTGATCCCGCCGGCCGATCTGCTCCTTGGCGATGCCGAGCACCTCTGCCCACGCGGCCGCCAGCCGGCGCTCGGTCGCCGTGCTCGGCACGTCGCCGTCCTGTTCGGCAACATCGAGTGCTCCGGCGAGCGCCGTCAAGGCCTTTCGATCGATTTTGCCGTTGTCCGTCAACGGCAGCTTTTCCCGCCAATGGAAGGCGGACGGAACCATGTATTCGGGCAGCGACTCGCGGAGCTGCTCCCGCAGCACGTTGGCATCGAGTGGTCGCTGGCCGGAGTAGAAGGCCACCAGGCGCTTGCTCCGGTCGGTCTCCTCGATGACCACGACTGCGCCCTCGCGAACCTCGGGCAACCGTACGAGTGTGTTCTCGATCTCTCCGATCTCGATTCGAAAGCCGCTGATCTTGATTTGCGCATCTCGGCGGCCGAGAAACTCCACCTTGCGCTCGGGCAGCCAGCGGCCGTAGTCGCCACTTCGGTACAGCCGCTGGCCCACGCGGTGCGGATCGCTCATGAAGGCGAGCCGTGTGCGCTCGGGGTCGTTGATGTACCCGCGACCAACACAGACTCCCGAGAAGACGATCTCCCCTGGCGCGCCGAGCGGCACGAGCGAGAGGTGATCGTCCACGATGTAGACGGACACATTGTTGATGGGACGGCCAAGAGGAATCCGATCCCGCTCGGGCACGCCGTCCATGACTTCGTGGTTCGTGTCGTCGGACGTCTCGGTCAGCCCGTACGCGTTCACGAGCTTGATTGCGGGCTGGGCCGCGAACCAGCGCTGCACGAGATCCTTCTTCAGCGCCTCGCCGGTCACCGAGACGCACTTCAGGTCCGGCAGCTCACGGGGGTGCTGCGCCAGATGCGAGAGCACGACTTCGAGGTAGGACGGCACGACCTGAACGACGTTGACCCTGCCGTCGACGATTCTGTCGATGAAACGCCCGGCGTCGAGGATCGTCTCCTGCTCGACCAGCAGCGTCCGCCCGCCGACCAGGAGTGCCGATACGAGTTGCCAGAGCGAAATGTCGAAGCATTGCGGAGCGGTCTGGGCCACCACGTGCCCTTCGGCGATGCCGAGATCGTGGATTTTGGCGCAGAGGTGGTTGCGCATACCCGCGTGCTCGCACATCACGCCTTTCGGCTGACCGGTGGAGCCGGAGGTGAAGTAGATGTACGCGAGCTGGTCGGGCGCGACGCCCACTCCGAGATCACCGTCGGGATGATGCTCCCGGTATGCCGCGTCGATGAACAGCGTCTGGACTCCGGACAGCAAGTGGATGGCCTGGTCGAGCATCGCGGTGCTGCCGCGTTCGGTCAGCACCAGACGGCAGCCCGCTCGCGAGAGCGTTCTCGCGATGCGCTCGGCCGGGAAATGCGGCTCGATCGGCAGGTACGCGCCACCCGCCTTGAAGATCGCGAGCACAGCGGCCATCCAGTCAAGGTTGCGCTCGGTCACCACGGCGACAACGCCTTCGCGACACAGCCCCCGCGCCAACAGCGCTCGTGCCACCTGATTGGCGTCAGCATTGAGCTCCGAGTACGTCCGCTGACTGTTGCCGTGCACGGCCGCAATGGACTCTGGATGCGCTCGAACCCGCTCTTCGAACAACTCGTGGACCAGGCCGGCAGGCAGCCTTCTGCGCGGTCCGGCGAGGCCATTGAGCTGGAAATACGATTCCGCGGCGGAGAGCAGGCTCTGCCGCTTGTGCGCGGCATCCGGATCGTGGGCGATGCAGGCGAGCGCGGTGAGGTGATAGCCGGCGATCCGCGCGGCGCATTTCGCGTCGATCACGTCGGTCCTGTACCGCAATCGCAGGACGATCCGATCGCGCTCGAAGATGCCGACGCACAAGACCGTGTCCTCGGCGAGCCCGCCGCTTGCGTCGGCCGCCGGATCGAACACCGTCTCGAACAACGGCTCGGTCAGCCGCAGCTCCGCCTTCAGAGTCTCGACGGGAAAGTCAGCGTGCGAGAGCAGCTCCAACTCGGCTCGATGCGTTTCGAGGAGCATCGTTCGCCAGGAACGCGGTTCGGTCGTCAACCGGCAGAGCAACGGTGAACGGCCTTTCGTGACGACATAGCCGGTCGAGACCTCGCACTCGCCGGAGAGCGCGCTGAGCACCTTGGCATGCGCGGTCAGCCACACCGTGCTGAGCGGCAGCGCCAGTTGGTCTGCGAGCCGTCGCAATGACGCCACCAGGTCGTCGGGGATCCGCGCGTCGTGTTCGCCGACGCGGCCCGCCGGGTCCTGGCTCCACCGCGGGAGCGCCGTGGGCGCACGAGCGAGAAGCGCACTGCGCCAGAATTCGCGGTCGCGTTCCGCAGCGGTCGTCGTATCGTCCTCGCGCAACCCGATATTGCTCATCTCACATCTCCCGCGCCGGGTTCCCTCCCCACTGCGCGCCGGGCGGGACATGCTCCCCCTTCATCAGGAAGGAGTCGGCGGCGAGCACGGAGCCGTCGCCGATCGTTACGCCGTAGTGGACGAACGCGCCGACCCCGATCGTGCAGCCGGCGCCAATCGTGCTCGGGCCGGACTTGAACGTGCCGTCCTCCTGCGACTCGCACTGGATCTTGCTTCGCTCGTTGAGCACACACTCGTCCCCGATCGCGGTCAGCGTCGGCTCGGAGATGTACACGCCGTCGTCGTACACTCTCTTGCCGATGCGAACGCCGATAAGACGCCAGAGCACGTTCTTGAACGGCGTGCCGTTGAAGATGTGGAGGAAGTGAAACGCGTGCAGCTTCCACACGCGCTCGACCCACCAGAAGCGGCGGTCGTAGATGGCGCAGATGACCGGCGGCGGCGGCGTGAGCGCTTCGAAGGCGCCCTCGACCGACGCGTAGTAGACCGCCGCAGCGACGGCGCTGAAAGCGAATAGCGCCGCCATGATCGTGTGGGCCAAGACGCCGTAGAAGAGCTCGACCGCCGCCACGTCGATGATCGTGACCAGGAACACACCCAGCCACCGCGTCAGCAGAAAGATGCCGATGGTTCCAAGGTTGAACCGGTTCTTCGCGGCCAGGCCGCGGCGCAACGCGTCTCCCGTGCGCAGATGGTCGAATTGGCTGTCGCGCTCGACCGACCGCGGAATCTCGAACGGCGGTGAGCCGAGCAGGCCCACCCCTTCACGGACCTTGCCGTCGATCGGAACCATCACCTTGATCGCGAGCAGGCAGTTCTCGCCCGTCATGCCTCCCGGGGGATAGGTGACGTCGTTGCCGAAAAAGTTGCGGCGCCCTATCGCCACCCTGGATACCCGGAACGAGCTGCTCGAGATCTCGTCGTTCACCACGCTCAGTCCGTCGGCGATCATCGTTCCGCTGCCGACGGAGGTGAGGAGAGGGTTCGAGGTGAACACCTCGCTGCCGAAATTCGATCCGGTCTGCACGACGGGAGAAAGGTGCAGTCCAGCCCAGCTCAAGTAGCGGACGATGTAAGAGCTGTCGCCGAAGAGAAGGGGAAAGAACTCCAACCTGCCCAGCCGCGAGATCACACGGTGCACGCCGTAGCGGAAGCCGTAAAGGGGATAGACCGTGTCGGGCTTGATGAAGACGCTCAACACGCGAGGAACGGTGCCGACGGCCAGCAGACCGACGAGGATCGCCCCGAAGAAGAGGACGACCGAGAAGATCAGCGCTTCGATGAAGAGGCCCCGAGTCGTCAACACGCCGGCGCCGGATTGCACGCTCGGGTCAGCCGCCTTGACGAGCCCCGACACTGCGAAGAGGAGCAGACCGAGCCCGCCCTCCAACAACGGCGCCCACAGGAGGAGGATGGTGATCAGCGTGAGGGCGGCATAGACGCCTCGACGCAGTCGGCCGCACCGGGCCGGCGGGATTTTCAGGTAGTTCGTTTCCGTGCGCTGTGCCGGAGATCCGTGCCAGCGCTCGCCGACCGGCACCGACTGGCCGCTCAGCAGCGCGGACGAGTGGCCGAGCTGTGCCCCGTCGCCAATCGATGTATCGATGTCGAGCACGGTCGTTTCGCCAACGTATGCGTCGCGGCCTATGGCGACCGGGCCGATTTCGATCCGCCCGGCTCGCGCGCGATAACAGAGAAATGTCGCCTCCCTGCGGATCACCGTTCCTGCGCCGATCGTGAGCAGGTCGGTGCACACCGGTATCCGCCGGGACAGAATCACGACGCCGGGCCCGATGTTCGCGCCCAGCGCTCTTAGATAGAGTCCGTACAACGGCGAACCGACGAGCAAATACACGCCGGGGTTCGATCGGATCAAGGTCTTGACGACCCAGAAGCGGACATAGGCGAGGCTCCAGATACGGATGCGTTGTGGCTTCCAGCGACCGATGACCAGCCACTTCGCCGCGATCGGAACTGCGCACACGACGACGATTGCTATGCCGCTGAAGAGGACCGCCCGCAGGTAACTCTCGACACCATCCGATTCCGCCACCATCCACTCATAGCCCTCGATGGCGGACAGCACGCCAAGGTAGACATATCCAAGGTAAAAGAGCGCTTGCAACGCTCCGCAGAGGACGTACTCACGCGCGCGTGTCGGCGTCGGCAGCTCCAACGGGGCTGCAGCCGGCGATTTGGCACGCGCGGGCGCGAGGTCCCCGATCGCCGCGGCAAGGCTTCTGATCGTCGGATGCGCGTAGACGTCCTTCATCGAGACGGGCGGCAGGTCACCACGCTTCCTCACCCGAGCGCAGAAGTGGGCCATCACCAGCGAGTCGGCGCCCAGCTCATCGAAGAAATGGCTGTCGACCGATACGCGGTCGACGCGCAGGACGTCCGCGAGCACCTCGGCGAAGATGCTCTCGGCGCCTGTCGTTGCGGCGCCGGGTCGATCGTCAATCAGCGTAGGAAGCATGACGCGGCACCTCTACCGAACCCGAACAGCGCGCTTTTCGTACTCGACCGTGCGAATCAGAAAAGCGGAGACCGTGCCCTGGCCGTCTGAAAGGAACTGGATCACGTTGCCGCTGTCGGAAAAGGTCGTGTCGGACATCGGCACCAGCCTTCGGGGTCCCGTGTGATCCAGATCCAGGAACAGCGCGTCGCCCGAACGCGAGACAACGGCGCTTGTCACCTCGTCTTCCTCCTTGATCTCGTATGAGCCGACGTACTTCGACAGCAGCGCCGCCGCCACGTTGACCGCGCCCGCTCCCTCCGATGCGGCCTTGACGGGCGCGTGCGCGGCGAATTTCTCGTTTTCCTTGCACACGGCCTCGAGCAGCTCCGTGTCGGGGAAGAGCTCCAGCGGCAGCGAGACGGTCCACGGTTTCGTATACGCGCCAGGATCGTCGAAGGTGACCGCGACATCGAGATGGCCGAAATCGCGCCGGTGGTAGCGCTCGGTCATGCGGAGCGCTTCCGTGTGTGGATGGCCGTCGTAATCGAGCCACGAGCGCTCGGTGAAGCCGGTGGTTTCGACGACGAGCGTGTCGCCGTCCCAGTGGCCCACGGAGTATCCCATCCAGCTCGGATTCGGATCCTTGGGAAGCTTGCGGCCGTCCAAGTGAATCTGGCGAAACGTGAGGTCCTCGATGAGGATCACGAGGACCGAGGGCGTCTGGATGAACTTGAAGTCGAAGAACGACGTCGTGATGGCCGCCGGACCAAGCGGCAGGCACTGCACTTCCATGCTGTCCTTGCCGAAATCGCGCAATCGACGCTCGTACAACGTCTGCGCCCACGGCTTGACGTCCGAGGGCTTCAGATCTGCGGCCGCGTTGTTGTAGTAGCGGTCGTCGCCTTCTCGCGCCCACATTCCGGAGAGATCGGGTTTGCCGTCTCGCGTCTTCGGCGCGGGCGCGGTCAGATTCGGTTTGCCGTCCGACATGCGCGGAATTCCCGGCGTCGGAAGCTCGAGCCACTGCGCACCCGACGACGAGGCGATGAGCGTGAAGACGATCCCTCCGAGTAGCGTTCTCATTGAACTGTCGCTCCACATCAATGAACGCGTCATCGCACGGTCTCGTAGAAGAAATCGGATAAGCGCAGGTCCTCGCCGGCGGCGACTGCCTGGTCGTACACCCACTTGCCCACGGCCACATCGAGCATCCCCATGCCGAACGGGGAGAAAATGATCGGGCGGCTGCGGTCCACCGATCGGCATCCGGTCATGATCTCGGCCAGCGTGCCTGTTACGAAGTCTCTGTTGCCCGTCTGCTGCTCGGCGAGATGGGGAGAGGTGTTGGCCTTCATGACGTGCTCGACATCGTCGACCACGTTCTGCGATCGCAGGAGGATCTCGGGCGCGAGATCGCGAAGCGAAATATGCAGCACCAGCGGGTTGTGCTCGAACAGGGCGACGTCGGTGATGTGGGGCGCCGACGCGACGGTCGTGAAAAGGATCAGATCAGAGGCTCTTACGAGTTGTTCCACGTCGGAGGCAATCGTCACCGTGCGGTGCCGGTCGAGCCGGCACACTGTGCTTCTGAACTTCTCGCTCTCGAGAGGCGATCGGTCGTATAACCGCACGTCATCGATGACCCATCCTGTATCGACCAGGAAGTCGTAGACGTATCGGGCGATGAACCCGGTGCCCACGATGCCCAGCGACTGCGTGCGGCGCGATCGTCCGCTCAGCCAGTACGCGGCAAGCGCGGCTGACGCCGCCGTTCTCGCTGCGGAGATGATCGAGCTCTCGAGAATCGCAAAGGGATACCCGGTGTCGTAGCTGTTGAGCACGAGCACGGCCGACGCGCGCGGAAATCCTCGCTGGACGTTGCCAGGATAGCTGGCGATCCATTTCAGACCGGCCACTCCAAAGCCGTCTCCGATGAAAGCCGGAAGCGCGATGATCCGGCAATCGGGCTTGTCGGGGAACCGCAGGAAGTAGCTGTCGGGGTTGACCGACTTGCCCTGGGCATGCGCGAGATACGCGTCGCGCACGACGTCGATGCATTCGCCGCGACGGGCACGGACGATCTCGAATACCGATTTGCCGTTGACGATCGACAGCTCGAAGCGCATGACCTTACTCCAGCCTCGTCGCCCACAGGGGATCGAACACCGTGTCGAGGTAAGGCGTCCCGCGGTCGGCGCACAGAAACAACACGTTGGGGCGCCTGGCCCCCGCCATCCTCGCCGCATGCCGCTTGATCGCCGCGAACGCTGTCCCGCTCGATCCGCCCACGAACAGTCCATGGCTCGTGAGGAGCTCCTGACACGCTTCGACGGTCTGGCGCTCGGATATCAGGACAACGTCGTCAATCTCGGCATGCGACAGGAGCTGCGGGACGATGCTCGACCCGATGCCCGGAATATGGCGTTTGCGGGGTGCGCCGCCGAAGATGACGGAGCCTTCCGTATCGACGGCGACGACGCGAACTTTGGGATAGCGCTCTTTGAGCCGACGCGATACTCCGGCGATCGTTCCCGCCGTGCTGACGCCGATGAAGACCAGATCAAGCGAGTCGAAATCGGCGCAGATCTCCCCGGCCGTGAGCTCGTAATGCGCCTCCATCGCGTCCAGGTTTGCGTACTGGTTCGTCCAATAGGCGTTCGGCGTCGTCACACACAGGTGCTTCACCATCTCGAGGCGCGTCTTCAGGAATCCGCCTGTGTCGTCGCGCTCCTCGACCTTCACCACCGTCGGACACATGCGGCGGAGGAACGATTCGTACGTGCCGGAGATGTTGGGATCGATCACTGGGATGAACCGCAGGCCGAGTAGATGCGTGAACGCTGCGAGAGCGGAGGCAAAGTTTCCGGAGGAGGACTCGACGACCGTTGTTCCGTCGCAGATCTCGCCTCGCTCGGCCGCGCGCTTGAGGATCCAGTAGGCGGCGCGGTCCTTGATGCTTCCGACCGGGTTGACGTACTCGAGTTTGGCGAAGAGGTTCATGCCCGGCATGCACAACGGCACATGCGGTGTGGGTCGCAGGGTATTTCGCAGAAGTTGCAGGCGCGTGGCGAGCCGCGACGCCGACTGCCGCTCCAGGCCAACGACCGGGACGGGGAGTTGTTCCGGTTCCGCTACTGTTACTGACACGCGCATCTAGAATTCGACTCCTGTCGTAAGCCCGACAAAGAACAAGGTCGGCCGTGCCGATCCCGCGCGCACGGCGCGGTCCACGATGGTGCTGAACTCGAAGTACGGCTTGATATAGGTGTGCCGGTTCACGTACGCCGTCAGCGAGCCCTCGACGCCCACGAGGTTGAACGCTGATTTGTCGACGTCGGCCCAGAAATCGTTGAACGCGGAGGAGGCCCACCCGGCCTTGAACGAACCTCCGACCTTGAGGGTTGGCGAGACACGACGGTCCATCGCAACCCCGGCGTCGCCAAAGTACCCGCCTCTGTACGCCAGGAGATCGACGCTCTGATTCGAGAACAGCCGGAACCGCCCCGCTTGATACGAGAGAGACAACCAGCCCTCGATCGAACGGGAGCTGTAGATGCTCGCTACGTCACGGTAGACGTGCATCCGGACCGCCGGCGCGATCGTGAAGTTCCTCCACTCGTGGGCCCGCGTCAGCTCCAGCTCCACAATCTGCGGGCGCGAGCCCTCCGTCGTCTCCGCCAGCGTGATGTTGCTCCACACTGAGAGCTCGGCGAGGTGGCCGGACACCCACGCGACGGGTTGGACGACTGGAGAATCGCTGACGACGAAGCCGCGGTCCGCAAAGCCCGACCTGAAGTCGACCTCCACGCCATAGGAAGTCGATCGCTTCTGTTCCGATCGTTTCTCTTCAGGTCGATTCGGAGAGTTTTGAGCAGCGAATGCGTCAGCGCTCGGCAGAACCACTGGCGCCGGCTGGACGAGAGCAGATTGGATCGGTATCAGGTTCGTCCCGCACAAGGGCTCGAGGCTCGACGCGGCTTCCGTGGCCGGACTGTCGTCTTGTGTGTCTCGAACACCACATGCGGTTTGCAGCGTCGCGCGCGGTGGAGCAGCATTCTGGGCGAAGGCCGGGACATACCACGCGGAGAGGCAGGCGGCAGCGGCCGTGTTGGTGAATCTCGAAGTCCGAATCGTCATGCGTGTCGGCGCCGCCCCACCGAGCCGGCGTGGAGCGACGCGCCGCGTCCGAGCAAGACGAATACCGCCGACTAGTCGCGAACGTTGTCGATGTGATCTTCAATGCTCGCCAATGTTCACCGATGGCTTCATGCGATGAGTTGTTCCACACGACGTTCAACGAACAACATGTAATTCGGACGTCGCCGACGACGGATGTATCGAACGAGAACGGCATCAAGCGGAGGAGGTGAAATGATCTCGGAGACGGACTGCGTAAACCGTGACCGTTCAAGCACATATGCATGGTCGTGCAAGCATGTCGATCTCTCACGAACGTCGTGTCGTCGCGTGACGAGGTGTATTTTTTTCCGTGTCCGTTCGGGCAAACGCTCGCGGCTGTGTGCCATTCGCTCAGCAGTTGTCGCAGAGTCCATCGAACCGATGGGTCGCGCGCAACCTCAGCACACGAGGCATCTATTGTTCAGCGATCATGGTTCGACGCTTTGTCGGATGGGAGCAGCTGGCGGGCGACGAGGAAATCGAACATCGCCTCGGCGTCGATTGAGTGCGCGAGCGTGTTGGGGTGACCATCGGCTTCCGACACGGCGAAGTTCGCGTTCGGATATCGTTTCAAATACTCCATGTAGTTGGCGTAGGTATTCAAGAAGTGAAACCCCAGGCGACGGCTTTCTCGCTCGAGGAGCTCGCGTTGGCCCTCGCGGAAGTCGTCGCGTACGTAGTTGTCGACGACGCCTGGGTAGGCCTTCACGGTGAACACGACAAATGGAATGGCGCGCTCGCGCGCCGCACCCGCCAGCTGCTCGAGAGCACGGACTACGCCCTTGGCGCCAACCATGTACCGATACTCGCTCGGCAGTGCGGGATCTTCATCGAGGTGCGCGGCCTCTTGAAGTGGAGTGGTGCGGTTGCTGAAGTCGAACGGCGGTGGTTGCCGTTCTGCAACGCCTAGGACACCCTCATAAACGGAGTACGCCAAATCGAACAAGTATGATCTGCGCAACGTTGCCAGGTCGCTCGGGAGCCGCATGAAGTTCGGCACATCGTAGTCATTGGTATTGAAGTTGAGAATGACGAGATCCGGTGCGTACTCGAGGCACCTCCGCACGAACGTTTCGGCCTCCATCGCGGTGTTGTAGCCCGGCACCGCGAAGTTGATGACCTCGAATTTCCGTGGACCGAATGTCTCATTGAGGCGCCGTTCCAGCACTTTCAAGCCGCTGTCTTCGAACGGCACGCCCCACCCGAACAGCGACGAGTCCCCGACTCCGACGATCCGGAACGTGCCGGGTTCTTTGCGCAGGCTGTACTCGTTATCGTGAAGCCCCTGAGAGTTGATGACGATCGACTGGCCCATGAATCGTCCACGGACGTTCGGCCGCAGTTCGTAGACGATGCCCGGGTACCGGCTCGGTTGAACGATGTCGCCGAGATTCAGCGCGTGCATCGAGGCCTTCGCCTGGGCACGGGAACTCTGCAGCTGCACCATCAGCGGCCGCCGATCCTCGCGGAAGTAGCGCGCAAGCCGAATGATGCCTTCCGCGACGACCAACGCCACGATGGTCGTTGCTAGCGCCAGCGTCAGGCGCAGTGCGAATCCGCGCACGTCGGCATTCGCGGTCTCGCGCGCGTTTTTCGCAATCCGTGCCGCAATCGTCAACGCGAGCGCGAGCCAGCACAGCGCCCAGAGCAAAGAGACGCGGCGGGTCAGAAACACGATGGCGGCAAGCGGTTTGTGGACGAACAATTGCTGCGTCGGGAACGCCGATTCGTCTTTTTCGCCCGGCGGCGTCCACGACGCATCGAACTCGTAGGTTTCTGTCGCCTGCAGGAAGCGCACGCGAATCTGGTGCAGCCCCGTGGTCATCGCCACGGTGGCGGATCGTCGTCTTGGCGCATGAAGACCGCCGTTGTCGACGACGACGCGGCCATCAATCTCGATCGTCGAGCCGTCGTCGCTCCGCGTGGCGAACATGTACTGACCGTCGCGATCGATCCGAAGCCAACCGTTCCATTCGACGCTGAAGTTCAATTGCGGCAACGACGGATCCGCGGTCACGAAGTCGAGATTGATCCGTCGCTCGACGCGCATGATCGCCGGCTCGTTTCTCCACTGCGGGTTGGCGTAGAACGCCGCCGTCGTCCCCCGCTGCGGCCAAACCCACAGGATTGGCACGAGGACGATCGCCACGAGGAGAATACGTGTCATGCGCTGCATGTTCGGGCTCAGGCCGGGACCCGGGTCGGCGGCAACGGAAACCTTCTTGTATGCGTGAGCCTGCGTCATGTCAAGGTCGGGTGCTGTGGTGCGCAGAATAAATCAAGGCGCGGCGCCGCCGATCAGACTCAAAATCACCGCCTCGACGAGAAACTGCCGCAGCACGTCGCGGCCGCGGGCGCCGACCGCCTGACGCAGGCCGATCTCGCGGGTGCGTTCAGTCACCGACACCAGCATGATGTTCATGATCCCGATGCCGCCGACGAGCAGGCAGTTTGTTCTGCGCCAGGGCCTTCAGCGCCAACCGCGGGATCACCAGAAGATGCATCGTTACTTGGAACCGTAGGTGAAGTCGTCGAACACCGTGACGCTATCGGCTTTCGTCCAGACGCCAATCCTGCCGGGGTCGCGGAATGTTTGATCGTCCCACTCGAGCGCTTTCTTCCCGTCGAATGTGACCGTGAAGCGACTGCCGTCGAACTCGACTCGCAGGTCGTGCCACTGATTCGTCGTCACCTTCATGTTGGCGCGCTTCTTCTCGGTCCGCCGGCCGTTGATCGTGTGGTAAATCGTGACGTTGTCCTCCAGCGCGTTCGCTCGAGCAATGTAGTAGTTGTCTGCGTCCCTGGCGCGCCAGACGAGTCCTCCCGCTTGATCCTCACGACCCGAGATCGGCTTGAACTTGACCGCGACGAACCCGTCTTTGATGTTCGTGTCGTTCTTCAGGCACACGGGGTACGTGGCCCGTCCCGACTGCTTGAGAACGTTCGGTTTGCTCGGCGCCGACGGATCGGCGACGACGGCCCAGTTCGCCGTGCCAGAGCCCGTTTGCGTCGCAGTCCATCCGGCCGGGGGCTTCCCCACTTCGTCGCGATCGAAACCGACGCTCGCCGGTTCGTTTTGCGCATGAGCGGTCATGAGCATCGCATTGACGAGAGCCGCGCCGACGCATGTGGCACATCGCATATAACCTCCGTCGATGTCACGGCGCTGACGGCTTCGTTAGCGTTATGTCGCCTTCTTCGGCGCCGCCGGGCTGACTTTCGCGCCCTCACGGATCGCGTTCGTCTTCGACAACTCGCCCGCGCCAATGCAAATGTTACCGAGTGAACGCGGGGCCAATCCTGAATTTTCTGTAAGGCGGATCGCTTGGGTTCGTTCACCCAGGCCGTCTCGATCTTTTCGTGGCGGGTTACGGCCGCAACTTCCTGTACCGCAATGACGGCGGGGGGAAATTCACGGATGTGGCTGCGGAGGTTGGCGTCGCGGGCGGCGATAAAGCGACCCCATCGAGCTTGGGCGACTACGACAACGACGGCCGCCCGGATCTGTACGTGTCGTCATACGTCGACAGGCCGGTCAACGAGCGCGACTATCTGTACCACAATGACGGGAGTCATTTCAGGGACGTCCTCCCGACGGCGTTTGCGAAGCGCGGTGCCACCCACGGCATTCAGTGGGTCGATTTCGATGGTGACGGCGCGCTGGACCTCATCATGGCGAACAACAACCCCGAAGGCCATCTCTCGCTCTATCGCAATCTCCTGCCGCCGGAGCGGGCCCGGCGCTCTCTTCAGGTGCTCGTGCTCGACGACAAAGGTCACTACACGCGAGCCGGCTCCGAGGTGCGGGTCTACGCCGCGGGTACACGCAAGGTCCTCGGCAGTCGAATCGTCGACACCGGCAGTGGCTACCGCTCCCAGAACGCCATGCCCGTGCATTTCGGCCTCCCGACCGAGTCTCGAGTCCGACGTCGAGGTGACGTCGCTCACCAGAGCGGGGCGAAAGGTGACGAGAGTGGCAAAGGTCGATCCCGATAAGTTGCCGAGGCGCGTGCTCGTCGTCAGGATCGCGGCATGAAGTCTCCTATCCAGGCAACTTGAACGCGACGAGCTCCGCGCTGTAATTCCCGCCCGCAATCGACACGACGATGTACTGCGCACCACTCAGCATGTACGTCATCGGCCCGCCGGTTTGTGGGGCCGGCATAAACACGGCGCCAGCGTCCGCGCCGGTCATCTTGTCGTAGGCGCGAAGCATCGCGCCGCGCTGGCCGTTCGGCGCCGTAAAGAATCCTGCCTCGCCACAGATCACGAGCGTCTTGGTGATGAGCGTCCCGTTGCGCCCGGCTCGCCCGGTCCGCGCGATGTTCACGCCTGCGAGCGCGGGGTGATTCTTGATGTTGTCGGGCGTTTCGCCGTGCGCGACCGACCACAGAATCTCGCCTTTGTTGAGATCGATGGCGGTGATGCGCGCGTACGGCGGCTTCGCGAGCGGGAGACCTCGAACCGTCAGACCGCCGCCGCCTTCACCGGCCGGCGCGGCGGCGGCGGCTGGCGCATTGGGATCGCGGGCTGTGCCCGCGATGTAATCCATGTCGGAACGCTTGCCATCCGACTTCACCAGCCCGAGCGACGACACCGTCGTCGTCGAATGGATGTACGCGATCTTCGTTTCCGGATCGAACGAGCCGGTTTCCAGTTGGATCCCCCCGCCGCCGTGGCCGGGAGCAGCGTCGCCAGCGGGCCCGGCCAGGTGCTGACGACCGGCGGCGTGAAAATGGGTCCGAGCTTGTAGCGCGACACCAGCTTGACGGCTTCGGCCCTGAGCTCCGGCGTGAAGTCGATCAGATCGTTCACCGAAAAGCCCTGAAGATCGTAGGCGGGCGGCTTGGTCGGAAACGGCTGCGTCGGCGCGTACCACTCTCCGGGCACGTCACCCTTCGGAACCGGCCGCTCCTCGATCGGCCACACGGGCTGACCGGTGACGCGATCGAAGACGTACAACCAGGCCTGCTTGGTCGGTTGCGCGACGGCCTTGATTGGCTTTCCGTTGACGACGATGTCGGCGAGAATCGGGGGCGACGGGATATCGTTGTCCCAGATCCCGTGATGCACGAGCTGGTAATGCCACTTGCGCTTGCCGGTTCTCAGATCGAGCGCGACCAGCGACTCGCCGAACAACCCCGCTCCAGGACGATGGCCGCCGTAGTAATCACCGGTCGGCAACTCCACCGGAAGGTAGACGGTGTCGAGCTCCTCGTCGACCGTGATCTGTCCCCAGACGCCGGCGTTCCCTGTATATGACCACGAGTCTTTTTCCCAGGTGTTGTTGCCGAACTCGCCCGCCTGCGGAATCGTGTGGAAGATCCACAGACGCCTGCCGGTGCGCACGTCGAACGCGCGCACATAGCCTTTCTCGTTTCTCCTGCTCTTCGGAACGCCGCCGGGCAGATGCGCGGCGCCGACGATAATCATGTCTTTGGCCACGGTGGGGGCGGCGTGCAGACCGACCTCACCAGTGACCAGGTCCATGTCCTGATCGTCGTCCAGCTTCAGATCGACGATGCCGCTCTTGCCGAAGCCAGGCACAGGGATTCCCGTCTTCGCGTCGAGTGCGACGAGACGATATCCGGGCGTCACGTAGATCACCCGCTGCTCTTTGGTATCGGACCAGTACGCGAGCCCGCGGCCCGAGAGTTTTCGCGGGGCCGCATCGCCGCGCGCCCCTTCGTCTTCACGGTGCATCCACAGCAATTCTCCGGTCGCGGCGTTGAGCGCCACGACCGCGCGCCGCGTACCCGCCGTCGCGTAGATGACGCCATTCGCCATCAGGGGCGTCGTCTCGTAATTGAATTCCGGACGCGGGCCCAGCGCATCGGTCTTGAAGCGCCACGCCACCTCCAGCGTGTCGAAGTTGTCCCTGTTGATCTGGTCGAGCGGCGAGTACTTGGTGTTGGCGAGATCGCCGCCCCATGTCCGCCAGTCGCGTGTTTGCGCCCCTGCTTGCCCGGAGAGTCGGCCGTTCGCCGCCGCGAACACGACAACGAGGATCGCGAGCGACGAGCCGTGCAGTCGAATCCGTCGCGGCATCATCGAGCCTCTCTCTCTGATACCCATTGAGCATCACTCGAGGAAACGCCGGTCATGATGCGCCGGGCTCTCGAACGGGTCAATGGCGAACGCGTCCGGTCGTCGCACGCGCGCGATCTTCTTGACGAGACGCTTCAGGAAGCGGTAGATCCTCCGTGTCGAGTCCGGCTTCCGAGGGCTTCCGATGCGAAACTGGCTCCGAAGCGCGTGCGCCGCGAGTCTCGGCCTGGCGCTGGCCGCGATCGCGGCTGGCGGTCAGGCCCGAACGTATCGTGCGCCGCGCACGGCCGACGGCAAACCCAACTTCAACGGGATCTGGCAGGCGCTCAACGAGGCGTATTGGGACATCGAGGCTCACGCCGCCGCGCCGAGCCCGGTCCTCGAGCTGGGCGCCGCGCATGCGGTCGCCGGCGGCCTGAGCATCATCGACGGCGGCACGATTCCGTACAAACCCGAGGCGCTGGCGAAGAAGCAGGAGAACTACGCGAACCGGCTCAAACTCGATCCGGAGATCAAGTGCTATCTGCCCGGCGTGCCGCGCGCGAACTACATCCCGTATCCCTTCCAGATCGTTCAGGGCCCGAAGTACATCATGATGGTCTACACGTTCGCCGGCGCCGTGCGCACCATCTACATGGATGAACACAAGGAGGCGCCGGCCGACAGCTGGATGGGATGGTCGAACGGACACTGGGAAGGAGAAACGCTGGTCGTGGACACGACAGGGTTCAACGACCAGACGTGGTTCGATCGCGCCGGTAATTTCCACAGCGACGCCTTGCACGTCGTCGAGCGATTCACCGCCGCGAGCCCCGACCATCTGCTCTATGAGGCGACCATCGAGGATCCGAACGTGTTCACGCGTCCGTGGAAGATCAGCATGCCCCTCTATCGTCGACTGGAAAAGAACGCGCAGCTGATGGAATTCAGCTGCGTGGAATTCGTCGAAGAACTGATGTACGGGCACCTCCGCAAGAAGCCGAGCCGATGAAGAGGTGAATGGGAGATTCGAGATGAGCCATCGATGTCTCGTTCCGGCGAGCGGTTTCGCGCTTGCCGCCGCGGTCGTGTGGTTGTCGACGATACCCGCTGCCGGCCAGGCTCGTCCGGCCGGCGCGAGAACGACCGGAAGTCAGGCGACGGCTTACACGGCGCCGCGCACTCCGGACGGTCAGCCGGATCTGCAGGGCTTTTGGACGAACGCGACGTACACGCCTCTGGAGCGGCCGAAGAACGTCACCAAGGAGTTCTACACTCGTGAGGAAGCGCTCGAAATCGCCAAACGAGCGGCCTCGCAGGAGGCGGAGCAGACGGAACCCGGCACGGTCGCCGACGTGCACTACGACTTCACGCAGTTCGGACTGGACAAAAGCCAGGGAGCCATGGCTCTCAATCTCCGGACGTCGCTGATCGTCGACCCGCCGGAGGGAAGACTGCCTCCCCTGTCCGCGGAGGGGACGCGCAGAGCCGCCGAGCGTGACGCGGCGCGAAAGAGCAGGGGCGGCCCCCACGATGCCGTCCAGAACGAGCCGCTCAGCGCGCGGTGCATCCGCATGGACCGCAACGGGCCGCCAATGCTCGGCGGCGCCTACAACAACACCTACCAGATCATGCAGACGCCCGGGCAGGTGATGATTCTCACCGAGATGCTCCATGAAGCCCGCATCGTTCCGCTCGACGGACGTCCGCACCTGCCGCCGAACGTCCGCCAGTGGGCCGGGAGCTACCGCGGTCATTGGGAGGGCCAGACGCTGGTCATCGACACGACGAATCTCACGGATAAGTTTGCGTTCCAGGGCGCGAGCGAGAACATGCACTTGACCGAGCGCTTCACGCGCGTGGACGCGGAGACGATCCGCTACCAATTCACGGTCGAGGATCCGTCGACGTGGACGAGACCCTGGTCCGCAGAAGTCCTGTGGAAGAAGGACATCGGTCCGATATTCGAGCACGCGTGCCACGAAGGGAATTACGGTTTGTACAACACTCTCGCGGGCGCTCGCGCGGAGGAGAAGCGGGCCGCCGAAGAAGCCGCGAAAAAGAAATCCCCGAAATAAGGAGAGATTTCAATGCGAACGAGGCAAGCTGTTGCGACGGGCGTCGCCGTCGGCCTGCTGCTGGCTGCAGCGCCAATACTGGCGCACCACGCATTCTCCGCGGAGTTCGACATCAACAAGCCGTTCAAGCTTCGGGGAACGCTCACGAAGTGGGAAATGATCAATCCCCACTCGTGGTTCCACCTCGATGTGAAAGACGAAGGCGGCACCCTGGTGCCCTGGATGATCGAAGGCGGCAGCCCGAACCAGCTCATGAAACAGGGCGTGACGAAAAACTCCCTGGCCGCAGGGACGGAATTGGTCATCGAAGGCTATCAGGCGAAAGACGGAACCAATAAGGGAGTGGGCCGCAATCTCGTGCTCGCCGACGGGCGGAGACTGTTCATCGGCTCGAACGAGAAATAATCGGGACTTCTCTACTGGGCGGCCGTTGAGGGTGGGCGCGCCGGGAGGTCGTTCTTCATGACCACGCCGCCCTTCATCACGAACTTGACGCGCTCCATCTCGGTGACGTCACCGATCGGATTGCCGGCCACCGCGATGAGGTCGGCGAACTTGCCTCGTTCGAGGCTTCCGACGCGGTTCATCCAGTCGTAGTTGAGCACGCCGGCTTCGGTCATGAAGGCGGTCTGCAGCGCCTGCGCCGGCGTCATTCCCCACTTGACCATCCAGGCGAACTGGTCCGCCTGCTTCCCGTGAGGGTACCCGCCGTCTCCGGCGACGGCACCGCTGCCGAACGGAAGCGCGACACCCGCCTTCAGGAGCTTCCTGAACGTCCGTTCGGCCATCCCGAGGCGGGTGACCGCTTTGTCGCCGGTGAGCCCGAGGTTCGCGAGCAACCGCTTGTCGCCGGCGTCGAGTGCCGCGAGATCGTCGATCGTCACCATGATGGGCAGCTTCTTCTGCACCACGGTGTTCAGCAGCGCGTCGTCTTTGTAGAGCTCGGTGACGTGCATGCTGAGATCGACGCCGGCGTTGATGCACGAGCGCATACCGTCGCCCCCGTACGTGTGGCAGGCGACTTTCACCCCCATCCTGTGCGCCTCGTCGACAATCGCCTCCACTTCCTCGAGCGTCAGCGACGGCGAGGCCACGAGGGAGCCGTCGGCTTTGAACTCGTTCAGGTCGTCGCCGACGAAATCCTGCGTCGTGTAGATTTTTATCCAGTCGACGCCGTGCAGCTTCGCCTCGCGCACCGCGGCGCGCGCGAGCCACGGGCCGTTGATGTTCTTGTTTTCCGTGAACCCCGAATAGAAGCCGGGGCCGGGGTTCGGGTACGCGGCGCTCCCTCTGGGATTCAGCGACTGCCCCGCAACCTGCATCCTGGGGCCCTTGATCACCCCTTCGTTGATCGCGTTTCTCAAGTCCACCGTGCCGAAGCCGCCGCGCGAGTCCATGTCGACGGTCGTCGTGAACCCGGCTTCGAGGTCGCGGATGGCGCTCTGCACCATGACGATGGTCTTCATCTCGACCGATTCACCGCGTCCGGCGTTGTGCACGTGGCCGTCGATCATTCCCGGAAGGACCGTCGCTCCGCTCAGATCGATCACCCGCGCCTGAGGCGGGATCTGCACCGCCGGACCGATATCGGCGATCCGGTCGCCCTTGATCAGAATGATCCGGCCGTTCAGCATGGCGCCGGTGTTGGCGTCGAACATCCGTCCGGCCCGGACCGCCACGAGATTCTCCGGCGGCGGCAGATATGGCGACTGCCGCGCGCGCGGAGTCTGGGACCACACGGCCGTGCCGAAGGAAGCGGCGGCCACGACCACGAGGCTCGCGCAGCGAAGGCGGTTGGGCACCTGAGTCCTCCAGCCTGTCCTACCGATCGCCCGATGACGATCGCGTTCCCGGCTTCTGCGCGCCAGCCGCGTTCTTGTAGACCGTGCCGCCTTTCATCACGAAGACGACGCGGCGCACGGCCGTGATGTCCTGGAGCGGGTTGCCGTCGGTCGCGATGATATCGGCGTCGAAGCCCGCGGCAATCGTGCCGATCGTCTTGTCGAGGGCGAGCGAACGCGCCGCGGTCGACGTCGCCGCCAGAATCGCGTCCATCGGCGCCTGGCCGCCGTCGCGCACGCGGTAGACGAACTCCTCGTAGTTGCGGCCGTTCGCGCCCGCGACGGCGTCCGTGCCGAACACGATCGGAATCTTCCGCTTGAGCGCGCGCTTGAACGTGTC
>Ga0075425_100000025_pt1 | contig 153418 bp, 156 predicted proteins | sample SoiMethybrSBSTD4_FD_75300 | JGI IMG/M metagenome (GOLD analysis project Ga0075425, IMG submission 75300) | Bulk soil microbial communities from a Populus tree surrounding site in Tennessee, USA - Soil MetaG P. TD hybrid SBSTD4 | ecosystem: Environmental > Terrestrial > Soil > Tree plantation...
GTGCTGCTCCTGCCGTGGATCACCCAGGAGCTGGAAGGGAAGGAGGAGCGCCGCCCGACGATGCGCATCGGGGAGGTGATCGTCTTCATCCGCGAGCTGATCCAGCCGCTGGTGACGCGCATGGCCCTCTCGGCCGGGACGCGCCACCAGATCGAGCAGACGCTGGAGACGATGTGGCGCCTGCTCGAACTCCGCGTTCGCGGCTATCCTATAGACAAAGAGCAGGGCTATGTTTCGGCTGGCCGTCACCTGTATTGCCGTTGCCGGACTCGCCGCCGTTGCCTCGGCGTCGGCCCGGAAGGGCGATCTCTTCGTGGCCATGAATGGCGGCGATGTGGCGCGCTACGAATCGCCTGCGAAGGAGCCGGTGCAGACGCTTCGTGCCGGTACGTATGGAGAGCTCGGCGGGATGGCCTTCGATCGCGATGGGAAGCTCTATGTCGCCGCGTTTTCCGATAACCGGATCGTCAAGGTCGATCCCGCCACGGGCAACAATCTGCAGTGGGTCAACTTGCCGAAGGGGCGGGCGGCTGAATCGCTCGCATTCGACCGCCAAGGAAACTTCTACGTCGGCTCGGCATGCGCGACGGCTCCTTGTCCCGCTGACGATTCGGCGCCGCTCTTCGAGTTCGACGCGGCCGGCGCTCTTCTGCAACGCTGGGACGGATTGAGAAAGGACGGGCGGGCGGTGGACTGGATCGAGCTGGCGTCCGACCAGCGCACGATTTTTTATACCTCCGAGGGGCGCCGCGTCTTCCGCTTCGACACGCGCACGGGGAGGCAGCTCCCCGACTTCGCGACGTTGCCGGGGGATGGAATGGCGTACGCGCTGCGACTCCTTCCAGGCGGCGGCCTGCTCGTGGCCGACGACGTCGACATCAAGCGCCTCGACGCCCGCGGCAAAGTCGTGAAGACGTATGGGATTCCGTCGAGCCAGCGGCCCGGATGGTTCGCGCTCACTCTCGATCCCGACGGGAAGTCTTTCTGGAGCGGCGATGCGACGCGCCACATCGTCGCCAGGTTCGATCTCGACTCCGGCGCGCTGGTCACCTGGTTCAAAACGGCCGCCGGCGTCGGTGGCATCGCCGTCGCCGGCGAGCCGGTCTTGGCAGCCGCGCCCGTGGCGGCGCGGAACAAATTCATGGAGGAATTCATGGACACCACCAAAGTCGTCGCTACGTTCGCGCTCCTGGCCTTCATGGTCGAGCGCCTGACGAACGGGCTCGCTCTCCTCCTCTCTTATTCGAAGCGGTGGCGCGCCAGCTTCGACGGGACCGCCGAATTCGATGCGGCGAAGCGGGAAGCGATGGACCGCAATCGACGCGTCCTTCTCTTCTTCCTCGGCGCGGTCATCGCCGTCATTGGCGCGCTCGCGGCCAAGCTCGAGCTGCTGGCGGCGTTCGGAATCGCCCTCGCGCCGATCGCCGACCGCATCGTCAGCGGTCTGTTGATCGCCTCCGGCGCCGACCCCATCCGCGAAATCCTGCAGAAGCGTGCCGAAATGCGGCGCGACGAAAGCCGTCCCGCGCCGCCGATGCAGATCACCGGCACGCTCATCCTGCAGCAGCCCGGCCCGCCCGCGCCGCCGGCGGTCCCGCAGATCGCCGAGCATTGATGGGAGAGCGGCGGGATGGCCGCCGCCCTCCGGGATCATTTCAGCGCCGGCTTGATGTACTCCCACACCTTCGTGTCGAAGCCGAAGCGCTCCGCGGCGCCGGGCTCGCTGCGGTACATGTTCGCCACCGACTGCTCGATGGCCTTGTCGCCGCCGCTGAACTCGTTCAGCAGCGACCTCCAGCGCTGCGCCAGCGCCTGCACGCGCGGCGAATGCACGTCCGTGCCGCGCTGCATTTCCTGGCGCACCTCCTCGATCAGACGCGGCCACTCCTCCTGCACCTCTTTGATCCGCCGCGGCCCGACTTCCTCCTCGCGCTTGCGCAGCGTCTCCAACTGCTCCTCGGTCATGTACTTTTCGAACATCGTCATCTCCTCGATCGTTTTGAAAAACTCTTCGACCGAGACCTCCGTCTCCGCGCGCAGCCACACCGACATCCGCTCCAGGCGCGACATCAGCCGCCGCTGCCGCTCGATCTGCTCGCGCAGGCGCGCGAGGTGCAGGTCGATGAGGCGCGGGAGCGATGCGTCCGCGAGCATGGCCCCGATCTCCTCGAGCGCGAAGCCGAGCTGCCGCAGCATCACGATCTGCTGCAGGCGCACGACGTCATCGCGGTCGTAGAGCCGGTGCCCCGATTCGGTGCGGTGCGACGGGCGCAGAAGCCCGATCTGGTCGTAGTGGTGAAGCGTGCGGACGGAAATGCCGGTACGCTTCGCAAGCTGGCCAACTTTCCACATGGCCCAAACTTACAACCTGACGCCGCGTCAGGATCAAGAGGTATCCTAAAAGAAGAGGACTGAGCGATGAGGACTGAGGACTGAGCTCAGTCCTCATGCCTCAGTCCTCAGTCCTGACTTCCGTGGAACTGCTCGTCTACCTCGACCACCACGCCACCACGCCGTGCGATCCGCGCGTCGTCGAGGCTATGCTCCCGTACTTCGGCGAGCACTTCGGCAACCCGGCCTCGCTCACGCACGAGCACGGCCGGCGCGCCGCGAGCGCCGTCGAGGACGGGCGCATCGCCGTGGCGCGGTTCTTCGGCGTGCAGCCGAACGAGATCGTCTTCACCGCCGGCGCCACCGAGTCGAACAACATCGCCCTGCATCAGATGAAGGAGGGCGATCACCTCGTCACCTCGCCGATCGAGCACAGCTCCGTCGTCCGTCCGGCGCAGGGGCGCGACGCGACCTTCGTGGCCGTCGACGGCGAAGGCTTCGTCGACCTCGAGGCCGTGCGCGCGGCCATCCGGCCGAACACGCGCCTCGTCTCCATCGAGGCCGCCAACGGCGAGATCGGCACGCTGCAGCGCATCGCCGAGATCGGCGCGATCTGCCGCGAGCGCGGCGTCCTCTTCCACTCCGACATCACCCAGGCCGCGGGCAAAGTCCCGCTCGACCTCGCTAACGTCGACCTGGCCTCCTTCTCCGGCCACAAACTCTACGGGCCGAAGGGGATCGGCGGTCTCTTCGTCCGCCGCGGCGTGCGCATCGATCCGCTCATCTCCGGCGGCGGGCAGGAGAGGGGCCTCCGCTCCGGCACCGTCAACGTCCCCGGCGTCGTCGGCCTCGCCGCGGCCTTTCGTCTCCGCGCGGCGGAGATGGCCGAGGAGGCGGTGCGGCTCGCGAAATTGCGCGACGATCTGCGCGACAAGATCCTCGAGAACGTCGACGGCGCTTCCGTGAACGGACCGCGGGCGTTAAGATTGCCCGGCAACCTGAACGTCAGTTTCGAACGCGTCGAAGCCGATTCGCTGATGATTTCCATGCGCCGTTTCTCGCTCTCCTCGGGCTCGGCGTGCGCCTCGGGCGAGCGCGCCCCGTCGCGAGTGCTGACGGCCATCGGAGTCCCCGAGGCGCTGGCGATGGGCTCCATTCGCATCGGCCTCGGCAAATCGAACACCGCGGAACAGCTTTCGATGTTCGTCGACGACCTGAAACGCTCCATCCGCAAACTGCGGGAGATCTCCGCCGCCTGATGAGCCAGCACGGACGCATTCTCCTCGTCGATCACTCCCGCGGGGCGATGCTGTTTCAGGAGACGATCCTGCGCCGCCGGGGCACGGTGGTGATGACGGCGCTGGCCGGCAGCGAGGGGCTGCTGAAGGCGCGCAGCGAGCGGCCGCACCTGATCATCTTCGGCTTCGACCTCTTCGACATGACCGCGCCGGAGTTCTGCCGGGCCATCCGCGAGGACGAGCTGACCCGCGGCGTGTCGCTGCTCCTCGTCTGCGATCGCGAGAACGCCCAGCACGGCGACCTCTGCCTTGCCGCCGGCTGCAACGACGTGATCTTCCGCCCGCTGCAGCGGCACGACCTCGACGAGAAGGTGGCCCGCCTGACGACGATTCCGTCGCGGCGCCAGCTCCGCACGATCACGAAGATCGAAGTGTCGATGGAGAAGAACGGCCGCTTCATCCTCGGCCGCAGCCTGAACATCTCCGCCAACGGGATGCTCGTCGAGGTCGACCGCGTCCTTCCCGGCGAAGGGCACATCCGCCTGCACTTCTTCCTCCCCGGCGACCCGCGGCCGCTCCAGCTCGACGCCGAAGTCCTGCGGGCGGAGTTTTCCGGGGCCATGGCCAAGTACGGTGTCCGCTTCGTCAGCACCACCGACGGCGACCGGGAACGGATCGAGCAATTCGTTCATCGGCTGCGCGCCCGCGAGCTGCTATGACCATCACCCGGCGAATCAGCGAAGCGATCGAGGCCACGCGCGAGGAGGATTACCTCCGCGCGCTGACGCTCTTCATCGAGGTCTACGGCGGCGACGAAGCGGCGGTGCTGAACGCGAAGGCCGCGACGGGCCTGTCGTACTTCGGACTCTGCGTGGCGCTGGTGCAGAAGAAGTACAAGGCGGCCATCGACCTCTGCAAGCGCGCCCTGGAGCTGGAGTTCTACAACGGCGATCACTACGTCAATCTGATGAAGGTCTACGTCGCGGCAGGCAATCGGAAGAAGGCGCTGGAGACGATCGAAGCAGGCCTGAGGCTCCATCCGGAGGACACGTCACTGCGTCACGCGCGGCGGACGCTGGGCGTCCGAGCCCGGCCGGCCGTGCCGTTCCTGGAGCGAGCCAATCCGATCAACGTGAGCATCGGGCAGGCCCGGCATGCGAAGAAGGTGGCGAAGGCGGAGGGGCGGAAAAAGGGTTCTTAGTTCTCAGTTCTTAGTTCTTAGTTCTTAGTTCTTAGTTTTTTTATCCATCCGTTCAGGAGTCTGCCTACTTCTGCGGCGGCGGCGTTCAGTGCTTCGCCGAGGTTGTCGTCGATGAAGTGCTGACGGCGTGCGATCTCGATCTGGGTCTGCAGCTCGAGCACCGAGCCGCGCGCGTGCCGCGCGAACTGGCGCTGCTCGGCCTGCGTCCACCGCCCGCAGCCCTCGGCGATGTTGCATGGAATCGAAATGGCCGCGGAACGCATTTGGGCGCTCAGCACGAACAGCTCCTCACGAGGAAAACGACGCACCGTGCGATAGATTGCGTCCACCAGATCCATAGACTTTTGCCACACGAGCATTTCACGATATGTACTCATTTTTTCGAGGTGCGGAGAGGACAGGCCAGGAGTCAGGTGGGCGCGGACAATCTACCTCGGAAACTAAGAACTAACAACTAAGAACTAAGAACTAAGAACTATGACGACCTCCCAAACCCGCGAGCAGTTCCTCAAATACTTCGAGTCGAAGCGCCACCGCCGCGTCTCCAGCTCCTCGCTTGTGCCGGCGGGTGATCCGACCCTCCTCTTTACCAACGCCGGCATGAACCAGTTCAAGGACTGCTTCCTCGGGCGCGAGCAGCGCGACTACACGCGCGCCACGACCTCGCAGAAATGCGTGCGCGCCGGGGGGAAGCACAACGACCTCGAGAACGTCGGGCGGACGGCGCGGCATCTCACCTTCTTCGAGATGCTCGGGAACTTCTCCTTCGGCGACTACTTCAAAGAAGACGCCATCAACTTCGCCTGGGAGCTCATCGTCGACGTCTTCGGACTCGATCCGGAGCGGCTTTGGTTCAGCGTCTTCGAGGGCGACGCGAACGTTCCCGCCGACGACGAGGCGGCGAGGCTGTGGGTGAACGCGGGCGCGCGGCCCGAGCGCGTGCTGCGCTTCGGGCGCAAGGACAACTTCTGGCAGATGGGCGATACCGGTCCGTGCGGTCCCTGCTCCGAGATCCACTACTTCCGCGGCGACGACCTTTCGCAGAACGTCGCATCCCTCGTCAACGGCGAGGGCGACGACACCATGGAGATCTGGAACCTCGTCTTCATGCAGTACGACCGCGCCGCCGACGGCACCCTCACGCCGCTGCCGGCGCCTTCCGTCGACACCGGCATGGGCCTCGAGCGCCTCAGCAGCGTTCTGCAAAAAGTCTCCACCGTCTACGACATCGACTCCTTCCGGACCGTCATGAACGCGATCGCGAAGAACGCCGGCCGCGGTTACGGCGGCGACATGGACGACGAACTCGACACCGCCATGCGCGTCCTCTGCGATCACGCGCGCTCCTCGACCTTCCTCATCGCCGACGGCGTCATCCCCTCCAACGAAGGGCGCGGCTACGTGCTGCGGCGCATCATCCGCCGAGGCATCCGCTTCGGGCGCAAGCTGCCGGCGGCCGTTGTCCTGTCGAGCCTCGTCGACGCTGTCATCGAGTCGATGGGCGGCGCGTATCCGGAATTGGCGGAGCGTCGCGAAGCGATCCTGCGCACGCTCGAATCCGAGGAAGAGCGTTTCTCGCGCACCCTCAGCTCCGGCATGGAGCGCGTCGGCGCGGCGCTCGACGACGTCCGCGCCCGCGGTGAGCGCACCCTCGGCGGCGCCGAGGTCTTCCGCCTCTACGACACCTACGGCATCCCCATCGATCTCATCGCCGAGATGGCCGAGGAGGAGGGCGTCACCCTCGACCGCGAAGGCTTCGAGGTCATAATGGCCGACGCCCGCGCGCGGGCCAAGGCGTCCTCGAAATTCCAGGCCGCGGCCACCGCCGACATCGACTTCGAGGAGAACGAATTCGTCGGCTACGACCGCTACGTCGACGTGGCGGCCGAGGTGAAGACCATCGTCAGCGACGGCGCGCAGGTCTCGCAGTTGACCAAGGGCCGGAGCGGCGCCGTCGTCATCGCCCCGACGCCGTTCTACGCCGAGAGCGGCGGGCAGATCGGCGACAGCGGCGAGATCGCCTGGCCGAACGGACACGCCACCGTCACGAACACCTACAAAGTCGGCCCGACCACGCTCTCCGACGTCACCGTCGACGAGGGCACGCTCACGCCCGGGCTGCGCGTCAGCGCCACCGTGCCGCGCTTTACGCGCCTCGACACCACCGCGAACCACACCGCCACGCACCTGCTCCACAAGGCGCTAAAAGACATCCTCGGCCCGACCGTGCAGCAGGCCGGCTCGCTCGTCGCGCCCGATCGCCTGCGCTTCGACTACACCTACCACCAGCCGCTGACCGACGAGCAGATGCGCCAGATCGAGGACCTCGTCAACGAGAAGATCCGCGAGAACGTCGAGGTCACGAAGACGGTCATGCCCATCGCCGAGGCCAAGCGGACCGGGGCCGTGGCCATGTTCGGCGAGAAGTACGGCGACAACGTGCGCATCGTGGCCGCGGGCGACTGGTCGCGCGAGTTCTGCGGCGGCTGCCACGTGAACCGCACCGGCGACATCGGCCTCTTCAAGATCGTCTCCGACCGCTCGCTCGCCGCGGGCGTGCGGCGCATGGAAGCGGTCACCGGCCGCGGCGCGCTCGAGCATTTCCGCCAGCGCGAGCAGCAGGTGCGCAGCGCCGACGCCGCCATGCAGGCCAAGCAGAAGCAGCTCGAAAAAGAGATCCGGCAGTTGAAGGCGCGCCTGGCCAGCGGCGGCGGCGCCGTGGCGGCCGAGGCGCCGCGCGAGGTCGACGGCGTCAAGTTCCTCACGCGCCGCGTCGACGACGTCAGCGGCGGCGATCTGCGCAACCTCGCCGACGAGATGCGCTCGAAGATCAAGAGCGGCGTCGTCGTCATCGGTTCCGTGTCCGACAGCAAGGTCACGCTGCTCACGGCGGTGACGAAGGATCTCGTCGAGCGTCTCCCGGCGACCTCGGTGTTGAGCAAGCTCGCGCCGATCGTCGGCGGCAAAGGCGGCGGCAAGCCCGACCTGGCCCAGGCGGGCGGCAAGGACCCGGAGAAGCTCGACGCTGCGCTCGCCGAGGTGCCGGCGGCGCTGCAGCAGCTGCTGAGCCCGTAAGTTCGGTATAATCCGGCGATTAGACCGCGCAGTTGGGGAGTGTGAAGATGGCTACGTTGCGCGTACGAGCTCTCTGGGTGGTGGCGGCGGCGCTGATCGGGGCTGGCCTCGCGGCCCCGGCGCGCGCGCAGCAGTGCGGACCGATGGACGTCACGTTCATCATCGACAACTCCGGCTCGATGACGAACGTGATCAACGAGGTGCAGACGCAGGTCAGCAAGATCGCTGACGCCGTCCAGGCCGCCTCGGGCGGCGACTACCAGTTCGGTCTCATCGCCATGCCGGCCAACGACGTCGCCGTCTTCCTCGACATGTCGGCGAACAACCGCGCCGCTCTCGACACCGCCGTCCAGCAGATGAAGACCGTCTCGAGCTGCGGCGCCGGCATTGCCTACGACGAGGCGCTCGACACCGTCATCAACCATCTCGGTCCGCGCAGCGGATCGTCGGGCAGCCAAACCGGCAGCTTCAACGGGCAGTGGCGCGCGAAGGCGGCGAAGATCATCATCCTCATCACCGACACCGGCCCGCAGGGCTTCGATTGCACCCTCGGCCAGCACGGCGTGAACGCGCACAACCAGGCCGCGGCCGCGGCCGCGGCGGACATCCACGTCACCGGCATCTTCGTTCCCACGGGCGGCGGCACCGATCCGCTCGTCGACATCCCCATCATGCAGGACGTCGTCACGACCTCGGGCGGCCTGTTCGAGGAGTCGAAGGCCGACGCCAGCGACGTCGCCGACGTCATCATCACCGTCGTCAACGCCTGCGGCGGCGCCGCGGGCGCGGGAAGCCAGTTCCTCGTCCTCGACCCGCACGAGCTCGTCCTCTCGAACACCGAGCACGCCGACGTCAACGTCACGCTCTTCCTTCCGGCGAAGGGCACCGAGGCCACGCAGTTCAGCGCAAGCGGTCTGCCGGACGACTCCACGGTTGTCTTCCTGCCGCGCACGCCGGACGTCGACGGCACGGAGGCGCGCCTGATGCGCGTGACCATCGGGCCGGACACGCCGGCGGGGACGTACGTCCTGACGGTGAAGGCGTCGCGCAGCGACATGGCCGATCAGTTCGACTACGTCCTCGTCTTCGTCGATTGCCAGCCGCCGTTCATCCTCGGCGTGAACGATCTCGGCACGCAGTCGCAGAGCGTCACCTCAGGACAGAGCGCCACGCTGAGCGTCGTTCCCGGCGGCAACGGGCCGTTCCACTATCAGTGGTACAGCGGGCATAGCGGAATTACGTCATCCCCGATATCGGGAGCGACGTCGAACACTCTGAAGACGCCGGCCATCACGGCGCCCTCGGAGTTCTGGGTGCGCATCACCAACGCGTGCGGCACGCGCGACAGCGCCACCGCCACGGTGTCGCCGAGGTAGTGGCCGCCGGAACGCATGCGTGGGGGACGCAGCCCGAGATGTTCGGGCCGCGCCACGAATACCGCGTCGGAATCATCCTCCGCGAAGTCAACCGTCTCGGCATGTGCGTCGTTCTCGATGCCGCGGTCGGGCTTGGCCAGCTTGCCGGACGCCTTCTCGAGCGTGGTCATATCGTCTATGGCCTCGACTTCTCGTTTGAAGCGGCGTTGTACGCCCGACGACAGGGCATCACCACCGTCGTCGGCGACATGACCCGCATGCCCTTCCGCGACGGCTCGTTCGACGCCGTCACCACCGGCGAGACCCTCGAGCACCTCGACGACGACGCCGGCGCCGCGCGCGAGATCGGCCGCATCCTCAACAGCGACGGCACATGCGTCGCCACCGTCCCCGCCCTTCCGGCGCTGTGGACGCGCAGCGACGACTACTACGAGCACCGCCGGCGCTACACGCGCGCGCAGCTGACGGGACTCTTCGCCGGCTTCGAGATCGTGAAGGCGAAGTTCTGGGGATTCCCGATCGTGCTCGCCTACGACACGATCTTTCTCCTGCCGATGAACATGCGCCGGGCCCGCCGCGAAGTTGCCGGCGACGCGGCGCTACAGTCGGTCGCGCGCGCGGGGCGGGCCTGGTGGCTCGTCAACATCGTGCGCGCGGTCTTCTCGATCGACCGGCTCTTCGGCTGGATCCCGTTCGGGCCGGGTCTGTTGCTCGTGGCGAGGAAGCGATGAGAGTAGCGATCGCCGACGGAGACATCACCGCCGAGGACCTGCTCGCCGACTGGCTCGTCGTCACCGAAACGGCAACGCTCACGATCGACGCCTCGCTCGCCGGCCCGCTCCTCTGGCGCCTCGGCCCGGACGCGTACCACCGCTATCTCCTCGGCGAGCTCGACGCGGGCGCGGTCGAGGACGGCATCTTCACCCTCGGCGCGCGCAGCGAGCTCGCCCTGGCCGTCGCCGCGGAGCTCCTCACGCGCGGTGGCGGCGACGCCCTCGAGCGCGCAGCGTTCGCCCTCCTCTTCGCTGCCGGCGAGCCGCAGGAAGGGCTGGCTGCCTTCCTGCAGAAGCGCCCGCCGCGCTTTGGGATACGATGAATTCATGAGCCGCAACCTCGACCTCGAAAAGTCCGCCCCAGTTCCGCCGCCCGGCGCGCACGACGCCGAGCAGCTCCCCCTCTTCGCCTCCGAAACGCTCGATCAGGTGAAGAAGGAAGAGCCGGCCTGGCGCCGCGAGGCCACGAAGAAGCCGGCCTGGAAGGACGACTTCACCACCGTCAGCGGCATGGAGACGAATCCGATGGCCACGCCGCTCTCGGTAGCCGGCCAGGACTGGAACGAGATCGGCTGGCCGGGCGAGTTCCCGTACACGCGCGGCATCCATCCCAGCGGCTACCGCGGGAGGCTCTGGACCATGCGCCAGTTCGCCGGCTTCGGCAGCGCGGCGCAGACGAACGAACGCTTCAAGTACCTCCTCGCGCACGGGCAGACCGGGCTGTCGACGGCGTTCCATCTGCCGACGTTGTACGGCTACGACTCCGACCACCACTTCAGCGCCGGCGAGGTCGGCAAATGCGGGGTGGCCATCGACTCGCTCGCGGACATGGAGATCCTCTTCGACGGCATCCACCTCGAGGACGTCACCGTCTCGATGACGATCAACTCCACGGCGCCGATCCTCCTGGCCATGTACCTCGCCGTCGCGGAGAAGCAGGGCGCCGACTGGAAGAAGATCAGCGGCACGTTGCAGAACGACATCCTCAAGGAGTACATCGCCCAGAAGGAGTACATCTTCCCGCCGCGCCCCTCGATGCGGCTGATCACCGACATCTTCCGTTACTGCGCCGAGAACGTGCCGAAGTACAACACGATCTCCATCAGCGGCTACCACATCCGCGAGGCCGGATCGACGGCGCTGCAGGAGCTGGCCTTCACCCTGCGCGACGGCATGGAGTACGTCGAGTACGGCGTCCGGGCCGGGCTCGACATCGACGACTTCGCTCCGCGGCTGTCCTTCTTCTTCAACTCCCACAACGACCTTTTCGAAGAGGTGGCCAAGTTTCGCGCCGCGCGGCGGGTGTGGGCCAAGGTCATGCGCGACCGCTACGGCGCGCGCGATCCGCGCTCGTGGATGTGCCGCTTCCACACGCAGACGGCGGGCTGCTCGCTTACCGCGCAGCAGCCGTACAACAACATCGTCCGCGTGACCGTGCAGGCCCTGGCCGCGGTGCTGGGCGGGACGCAGTCGCTGCATACGAACTCGCTCGACGAGACCCTGGCCCTGCCGACGGAGAAGGCCGCGCGCATCGCCCTGCGCACGCAGCAGATCCTGGCCCACGAGTCGGGCGTGATCAACACCGTCGATCCGCTGGCCGGCTCGTTCTACATCGAGGAGCTGACGAACCGCATGGAGCAGGGCTGCTTCGACTACATCGAGAAGATCGACCGCTTCGGCGGGATGGTCGAGGCCATCGAGGCCGGCTTTCCCCAGCGCGAGATCTGGGACGCGGCCTATCAGTACCAGCGCTCCATCGATAGCAACGAGAAACTCGTCGTCGGCGTGAACGCCTTCCGACTCGAGGAGGAGGAGCCGTACGACGCCCTCTACATCGACGAGTCGGTGACCGCGGAGCAGCTCGGGCGCTTGAACGAGGTGCGCGCCACGCGCGACGCCCGCAGAGTCGAGGAGACGCTGCAGGCCCTCCGCAACGCCGCCGCCGACGCCGGCGCGAACACGATGCCGTTCATCCTCGACGCCGCGCGCGCCTACGCGACGGTCGGCGAGATCTCCGACGCCCTGCGCGACGTGTTCGGGACGTATCAGGAGCCGGCGCTGTTCTAGAGGCCGCCTTCGATTTGCAATAACGTGACATCACGGATGTGATCCCGGTCACTTAAGCAAGCGATTTCGTGGATAATTGTGCCCTCATGCGACGGATCACGACGCTCTTCCTCCTGCTCAGCGGTCTCGCAACTCTCGCATTCTCAAAGGATGTGTTCCTAAGCATCGGCGGCAGCGTCGGCGTCTTCCGCACAGACATGCGCATTTTCAACCCGTCGACGACGAAGGACATCCAGGTCCAGGCCTACCTCCTTCCCGTCGGCGGCGGCGACAACAGCGGCGTCCAGCCGAAGACGATCACGGTGCCGAAGCGGCAGCAGATGATCTTCGACGACGTCGTCACGTCGCTCTTTCAATCGAGCGGCCTGGCAGCCATCCGCCTCTCATCGACCGATGACTTCGTGGCCACGCAGCGCATCTACGCCGGCACCTCCACCGGTACGCTCGGCCAGTACGTCGGCGGCGTCGACTCGGCGTTGGCGAAGAAGAACGGCGTGCTGATCCAGCTCAAGTCGAGCAGCAGCTTCCGCACGAATATCGGCATGGCCAATCCGAACAACGCCACGGCAAATACGACGTGGCGCCTGTATGACAAGAACAACAACCTGGTCGGGACGGCGAAAGCGGTCGTGCTGCCGCCGTACGCCGTCATCAGCCCGCAGGAGATGCGCGGCTATCTCGGCGCGTCCCTGTCCGACGATCTCAGCGACTCCTGGGTCGGCTACACCTCCGATCAGCCGATCGTCGCCTACGCCTCCGTCGTCGACAACGGCACGACGGACCCGACGTACATCCCCGCGGCCGAGGATACGAATCCGCCGTCGACCACGCCGGCGAACAACAACAAGGTCCTCAGCGTCGTCGAGCACAATTTCGTGATCACCGTCACGGGCGCCGAGGCGCTCAACGTGGGCGACACCGTCACCGTACGCGTGCAGGTGTTCGACGGACCGCACGGCTTCGAGCTGCAAGACCCGAACGGCATCGACGCCATCCCGCTGCACGGCGCCACCACGCCGGGGACGACGTACGAGGAAACGTTCGTGGTGAAGAAGACGGGGACGTACGCGTTCTTCTGCACGAATTCTCTTTGCGGGGCGCATACGGGGATGTTCGGGACGTTCAACATCGGCAGCGGCAGCAACGAGCCGCCCCCGCACTACTGATTCACACGGCGCGTTTCCTGCTAAACTCAAGCGGCTGGGGGTGTTGGGCTGGGGATGCAGCTTCTTGAATTTGCTCGAAGCCGGCGCGGAGGGGAGCTGATCGGACTGGTCGTTCTTGCGGCCGGAACGATGCTCCTGCTCTCCCTCGTCACGTACCACACCGACGACTCCTCCGCGTTCCACACCTCGACGAACACCGTCATCGCCAACGCCATCGGCTATTACGGCGCCACGATCGCCTGGCTCTTCGTCAGCTTCTTCGGCTTCGCCTCGCTGCTCTTTCCCGCGGCGCTGCTGGTGATCGGATGGCAGCGCCTGCGTGCGCACGAGATCGAGTACGCGCAGACGAAGCTGTTCGGCTTCGCGCTGCTGACGATCGTGCTGCCGCCGCTGTTCGACCTCGCCGCCGGCAAGGTGTGGCTGCGCAACGCTCTGATCCCCTCGGGCGGCTACCTCGGCGCGGAGATCAATCGCGCCGCCTCCGCGAATCTGAACCGCACTGGCGCGGCCATCGTCCTCGTCACCGCGCTGCTCGTCGGCGTATTGCTGGCCACGCGCATCAGCCTGGCCGCGGTGTTCGGCGGCCTGCAGCTGCAGCTCCTCGGCGGCGGCCGAGCGCTCTCGCTGCAGTGGGCGCGCTTCACGGAGCGCCGGCGCAAGGAGAAGATGAAGGAGGCTATCGTCCGCAAGCACCTCGAGAAGATCGACGCGCCGCCGCAGCTCCGCCTCGTCGAAGGCGGCGCCGGCAACGGCCCGATCGTCCGCGAGGTCCAGGGCGCGGGTCACTTCCAGATCCGCAAGGTGACGAAGGCGGATCTGCGCAAGGCCGCGGAGGAGCTGTCGAAGCAGGAGAGACCCGATCCGTTCGAGCTCTACGTCGCTCGTCCCATGCCCGCGCCGGAGCTCGAGCCCGAGCCCGATTTTGAAGAGCCGCTCTTTCTCGACGAGCCGCCTGTGATCCGTGCCAGGCCGATGCCCCGCCCCGCCGCCCGCCCGGCCAAGCAGCCGGGGCGCCGCGAGCCGCGCCGCGGCAACGACTCGCTGCCGCCCGTCAACCTCCTCGCCGCCGGGCCGAAGCAGGACCAGATCAACGACGAGGTGCACAAGAAGTTCCTCGAGATCGGGCACCTGATCGAAGAGCGCTGCCGCGAGTTCGCCGTGGAAGGGGAGGTGACGGCGTACCATCCCGGCCCCGTCGTCACGACGTTCGAGTTCAAGCCTTCGGCCGGCGTGAAGTACGCGAAGGTGGTGAACCTCGGCGACGATCTGGCGCTGGCGCTGAAGGCGGAGTCGATCCGCATCGAGCGCATCAGCGGCTCGTCGACCGTCGGCATCGAGGTGCCGAACCGGAAGCGCGAGATCATCACCCTGCGCGACATCGTCGACACGGAGACGTTCCACGCCTCGCCGTCGATGCTGTCGCTCGCGCTGGGGAAGGACATCCACGGCGACCCGGTCGTCACCGACCTCGCGCGCATGCCCCACCTGCTCGTCGCCGGCGCCACCGGCGCGGGGAAGTCGGTCGGCCTGAACTCGATGATCATCTCGCTGCTCTACAAGGCGCTGCCGAAGCAGCTGCGCCTGCTGATGATCGATCCGAAGATGGTCGAGCTGAAGATCTACGAGGACATCCCGCATCTGCTGCATCCGATCGTCACCGATCCGAAGCTGGCCTCGAACGCGCTGATCTGGGCGGTCGCGGAGATGGAGAACCGCTACCGCACGCTGGCCGAGTGCGGGGTGCGCAACATCGATCAGTACAACGCGCTGCTGAAGGACCCCGAGGCGCACCGGCGCGCGCGCAAAGCGTCGCCGGACGACGATGCCCCGACGCCGGAGCCGATGCAGTACATCGTGATCATCATCGACGAGTTCGCCGACCTGATGATGATCGCGCCGAAGGACGTGGAGGACTCGGTGACGCGCCTGGCCCAGAAGGCGCGCGCGGTCGGGATCCACTTGATCGTGGCCACGCAGCGGCCCTCGGTCGACGTGATCACCGGCGTGATCAAGGCGAATTTCCCGTCGCGCATCTCCTATCAGGTGGCGTCGAGGATCGACTCGCGCACGATCCTCGACACGCAGGGCGCCGAGAAGCTCCTCGGCAACGGGGACATGCTTTTCCTCCCGCCCGGCACGGCGCGCATCCGCCGCATCCACGGCGCGTACGTCTCAGAAAAAGAGATCGTCGAGATCGTCGACTTCGTGAAGAAGAACCAGGGGGAGCCGAAGTTCCTCGAGGAGATCACGAAGTCGATCGAGGAGAAGAGCGGCGTCGACGGCATCGAGTACCTGGAGGATCCGAAGTACGACGAGGCCGTGCGCGTGGTGCTCTCGACCGGACAGGCCAGCGCGTCGTACCTGCAGCGCCGCCTCAAGCTCGGCTACTCGCGCGCCGCGCGCCTGATCGAGATCATGGAGGCCAACGGCGTGGTCGGCCCGTCGCAAGGATCGAAGCCGCGCGAGATCCTCATCCGCGCCGAGGATTACCCGCCGGCCAGCGGCCAGATCTGACCCTCGTCCCGCTCGATGTCATCACAAATCGCGTTCGCCATCCTCTGGACGATCGGCTACGTTGTCTGGTCTCTGCTCTACTACCGCGTCGTCGATCCGCTCGTGCGCCACGCAGCCGGCGCGGTCGTCGGCGTGCCCGTGGTGTGGGTTCAATAGGGGGCGGGGCGCAGGGCGCGGGGCGCAGATGGTGGTCGTCGCGAGAACATCACCTGCGCCCCGCGCCCTGCGCCCTGCCCCCTTCAAGCTGGTCGCCATGTTGCTCTCGAAACGGCTGCATCCGCTCGCGGCGCTGCCGCCGCTCTTCCTGGCCATTCCGATCTACTCGATCTGGTGGAGCGGCCGCGACAAGGTTCACGGCACGTAATAGAGGCGGATCGATTTCCCGACTCGCTCGTACGGTAGCGCGTCGAGCCACTTGAAGCCGCCGCGGCGCGCGTCGGGATCGAGGGCCACGATGGTCTCGCTCACCGCCACCCACCCCTTGGTGATGGCGAACGGCGGCAGCGGCGTGTCGTGCACGCCGAAGTGGTCGAACGGCATCGTGGTCACGCAACGGAGGGCGATCCGATCGAAGTTGCGCTTTCGCGTCAGCTGCGCCAGGCGGAACATGTCCTGTCCCCAATCGAGGTTGCTGTCAACCGCGATCCGCTGCGGCTCCGGCCCTGCCGCTTCGTTGAACCAGGCGAAGTAGTCGGGATGCGCGGCGGCGCTGCCGAGGAAGAACCAGGCCGCGAGAACGAGCGCCGCCGCGCGCCATGCTTTCCGCCGATGCCGCCAAAGCCACGCCAGCCCCGCTGCCGCGAGGATGGAGACGAAGGGGGCGATCGGCAGGAGGTGACGCACGCCGATCTCGATTGTGCTGTTCAGCGCGGAGAGCATGATGGCCGCCGGGATCAGCGCGAATTTCAGCGGAACGCGCGCGGCGCCGGCGCCGGCGAAGATCAGAAACGGCAGCGGGGTCTTGAAGAAGAAGACGACCGGGAAGTAGTACCACCAGCCTTGATGCGTGGTGTGGCCGAAGAGGTACGACAGCGTCCCCACTTCGGTGTAGCGGCGGAGCATGAAGAGCCCGCCCACGTACGACGTGGCCGGAATGGGCAGGCGGGTGTAGAGCCATCGCAGCGGCGGTGAGAGGGCGCTCGCCGCGGGCATGATGACGGACTGGAACGACGCGAGCGGCCCGAGCTCGAATCGATAACCGGCCCACAAGATGACGATCGCCGCACAGGCGAAGGCGGCGATCTGCCGCGCCTTCGCGGTTCGTTGCTTGCGCTCGCAAACCAGCAGCACGAGCACGCCGAGCGGGAAGAAGAGCGGAAAGGAGAGCTTCGCCAGCGCGCCCGCGCCGGCGGCGACGCCGGCGAGAACCGCGGCGGACCACGTGCCGCGCCGCAGCCACCGATCGGCGGCGAAGAGGGCCAGCGTGAGCGTCGCCGCGCCGGCCATGTCGGTGCCGGCCAGTCCGGCGTTGCCGAGGACTTGTGGCACGCAGGCGAAGAGGACCACGGCCAGGATGGCAACGCGGTCGCCGAGCTCGCGCGCCCACGCCGCGATTGTGAACATGGCGATGCCGAGGAAGAGCAGATTGGCCATGCGCGCGCGGGCGAGGGCGCTCACGACATCCGGCCGGTTGAAGACGACCATGGCCGGCAGGAGGGCGCGGTCTTCCGCATGCTCGGCCGGCTGAGAGAGGTACGGAATGGCGAAGAGGATTTTCGCCAGCGGCGGATTCAGCGCTTCCCACGCCGGCACGCCCGCCCACCACATCCGCCCCGCGGCGATGTGCGTCGGCTCGTCGACGACGGGCGCGAAGACGCGGTAGGTGGAGGCGACGCGCACCGCGCTCAGCAGGAAGACCGCGGTCGTGAGGATCCAGAATTTTTTGCTGTTCATGCCGCGGCGCGCATCGTAACCTCGTCGCCGCCGCAATGGAGCGCGTCGCCGTTTTCTTTCTTCTCCTCGCAGCGTGCGTGCGCGAATCGCCGCTGCCCGCCCCTCTGACCAGCGCCGCCGCGACTGTCGCGCCGGGCGACGCGCAAGTCGTGGCCGCCGGCGATATCGCCGACTGCAAGGTTCTCGGCGGCGCGCGCGCCACGGCGGCGCTGGTGGCGGCGTTTCCGAACGCCACGGTGCTGACGCTCGGCGACAACGCCTACCCGAACGGCTCTGCCAACGATTTCGCGCGCTGCTACGACCCGACCTGGGGCGCATTCAAGGCGCGCACGCGCCCGTCGCCCGGAAATCACGAAGGAAGGACGGCCGGATCGTCCGGCTACTTCGCCTACTTCGGAGTCCCGCCGTACTACAGCTTCGACCTCGGCGGCTGGCATCTCGTTTCCATCGACAGCGAGATCGACATCGGTGCGACCGCGCCGCAGATCGAATGGCTCAAGCGTGACCTCGACGCGACGACAAGGCCCTGCATCCTCGCGTATTGGCACCACCCGCGCTGGAGCTCCGGCCTGCACGGCGCGCAGGCCAGGGACCGCGGCCGCCTGACCGGCGCGCTCTGGTCCGTCCTGGCCGCGCATCGCGCAACGCTCTTGCTCAACGGGCACGACCACGACTACGAGCGCTTCGCGCCGCGCGACGGAGTCCGCGAGATCGTCGCCGGCACGGGCGGCGCGGCGCTGCGCAAGTTCGACAAGGTTGTCGCGGGCAGCGAGGTGCGCGTGGAGCGGCAGCACGGCGTGCTCCTTCTGACGCTGCATCCGCGTTCGTACGAATGGCGCTTCGTCGGTGTGGACGGGCGGATCCATGACGAGAGCCGGCGCGAAGAGCCTTGCGCGCGCTAGCATGGTGCGATGGACTGCCGCGTCGGCTGCGGCGCGTGCTGTATCGCGCCGTCGATCTCATCGCCGATTCCGGGCATGCCGGACGGGAAGCCGGCCGGCGTGCGCTGCATCCAACTGACGGACGATCACCGCTGCGCGCTTTTTGGCAAACCGGAGCGTCCGGCGGTCTGCGTCGCGCTGCGGCCAATGCCGGAGATGTGCGGCACGAATGCGCGCGAGGCGTACGACTACCTCGAGCGCCTGGAGCGCTTGACGGCGCCGGGTAAAATCGGAACGTGAGCGACTTCCTGGAAGCGCACGTGCTTCTCATCCCCTCGGAGGCCGGCGGGCGCGGCGATGCCATCGCGCCGCGGGCCGGCGACTATCATCCTTTCGTGAAGAGCGCCGCCGGCGCGATGCTGCGGCTTCGATTCATCGAAGGTCCGCCGCGCATCGCGCCGGGTCAGGCGGGCCGTGTCGTGGCCGAACTGGAAACACCGGTAGCCGACGACGCGCTCTTCGCGCCGGGCGCGGAGCTCGACGTGGTCGAGCACGAGCGCGTGGTCGGCATTTTTACGGTTGCAAGGTTTTTCTGATTGCTACCGCGGTGACGCTGGATCGGGTCAGGCGCGGCGTCTACGCCCGCCGGCGTCTTCAGCAACAGATCGACGGCGGTGATTGGGCATGTCGGCGGATCAACTCGCGTGAGCGCGGGTTGCCGCGTTGAATTGGCCGGCGAGATCGTCGCCGGCATCAGCAGCTTCATTTTCAAATCCTTCAAACGGCCCACTCCAGCTTGAGGCCGTTGCTGTTGCACGACACGAAGAGCAGCGTCGTGAAGAGCAGTGCCGACAGGATGACGATGAGCGTCAGCATCGGCGAGGGGACGGGGACGAGCTTCGGTTTGCGGCGCGTGTGCATGGGCGGCTCCTGATGCCGCTTCTTAGACACCTCGTTTTTTCGGGGCGAAACTTCGCCGCGGCACATGGCGCGGCGCGGATCGCGGCGCCGCGCCGCGCGTTGCCGGCGCGGGGGCGGCGGTGCGCGTGCGCGGTCCCGGCATTGACTCGCCGAGGTACGTCATGCGCGACGTGCTGCGATAGGCGTGCGTGATGAGCTGGCCGTTGACATAGAGCCCGTCGGGCGAGCGGTAGACGTCGCCGTTCTCGACGAGCACCCAGCAATTGCCGAGAAGCGAGCGGAGATAGTCGGCGGCCATCGCTTCGTCGGGAGGCGGAATGTCGACGCCGCGCAGCGTCACCGTGGCGCCGCCGTCGAGCGCGATCGTGTGGCTGTCGATCACGCGTGCGACGCGCATCATTGGATTCGCACTGAGGGAAAGAGGAAGAGCAAACAGACAGAAAAAGAAAATCGCAAAGTATCGTTTCATCGCTGGTTCGGTGCGGGGAGAACGACGGTGTGCGGCGGGAAGCCGCCAAGGTGGGCGCGCGGAAGATACCACGTTCGTGCGAAAATGCAAACGCGTATGGCCGGACGGGTGGGGAAACGCAACGTGACGCCGCGGCAGTCGTCGTTCCGGACGGTCGCGCTCCTGATGCTCTTCCCGATCGCCGCGCTCCTCATTTTCCTCGGAGGCCGCTTCCTGCGCGACGTCGTCTGGCAGCCGGTCATCGAGGATAGCGCCGTCGGCCGGCCGGCGAAGCAGCAGCCTCGGCGGCGCGGCGACATCGTTCTGATCCTCGACGACGTCGGTTTCGACCACCAGCCCCTTGCCGGCGCGATGACCATCGATCCGAAGGTCAACTTCTCCGTCCTTCCGAACAGCCGCAACGCCGCGCTCTTCGCCAACGAATTGAGCGCGCGCGGATTCGAAGTTCTCTGCCACCTGCCGATGGAGCCGGACGGCTTTCCGCGCGTCTCGCCTGGCGCCGGCGCGGTGTTGACGACCATGAGCGACGGCGAGATCGCCGCCGCGACACGGGCGAACTTCGCCGCCGTGCCCCACGCGCGCGGCGTGAACAACCACATGGGCTCGCGCGCCACCGCGGACCGGCGTGTCATGAGCGCGGTGCTCGGCGCGCTGCCGCACGGCATCTACTTCATCGACTCGCGCACGACGGCGTCCTCCGTCGGCGAGACCATGGCCCGGCAGATGAACATCCGCACCGCGGCGCGCAATGTCTTCCTCGACGACGTGCAGAGCGAGGAGGCCATTCGCGCCCAGCTGCGCGAGCTCGAGCGCGAGGCCGCGGCGCACGGCGTGGCCATCGGCATCGGGCACATGTACCCGGCCACGATCAAAGTGCTGGCGTACGAAGCACCGCAGTTGCGCGCGAGCGGGTATCGTTTCCGCCGCGCTTCCGAAGTCGTGAACTGAATGCTCCTCGCCCTCTTCCTCATCGACCTTGCCGCCGGACTCGTCGTCTTCCTTCCGCTCGTCGGCCGCCGCGACGCCGGCGTGAAGTTCTATCGGATGGTCTTCATCGTCAGCGCCGCGCTGGCCGGGTGCGCCGCGGCCGCGCACGCCATGGCCGGCGCGCGCGAGCTGGCCATCGTCGACGCCGTTCCGGTGGCACTGACGATCTTCGTCTGGTTCGTCCTCCGCTATCCGAAGCGTCTCGTCTTCCGCGTCCCGGCCGCGTTCCTCGGCGCGTCGTACGTCGTCGCGGCGGTAGCGGCGTGGCGCGCGGGAACGCAGGCGACGCTGGCGTGGAGCATCGCCGGCGCCCTGGCCTCCCTCGCGCTCCTTGGCAGCGTCAACCTGGCCATGATCCTCGGTCACTGGTACCTCGTCGTGCGCGGCATGGCCATCGATCCGCTGAAGCGCCTGACCATGGCGACGCTCGCGACCGCCGTCGCGCGCATCGCCGTCGTCGTGGCCGCGCTCTGCGTGACGGGCGTCTGGAACGAGATCGCCGTCCGGCAAGGCATCTTCTTCTGGATGCGGGCGGGATGGGGTTTGATCGGACCGCTGCTGCTCTATCCGATGGTGTGGGGAACAGTGAAACTTCGCTCGACCATGGCGGCGACCGGGATTTTGTACGTCGACGTCGTGGCGGTGGTGATCGGCGAGGTCTTGGGCGGATGGCTCTCCGCCATCGCTCACGTTCCTGTCTAGTGCCGCTCCTCGGCGCCCGGCGGCGCGGCGCCGTAGACGTGGCGGTCGTGCGTGGCGAGGTCGAACGGCTTCACGCCCGCGGGCACGGCGTAGCCGCGATGGACGGCCTGGCATCGATAGCAGACGACGACGTTCTTCACGAGGCGCCAGATCGTCCAGTCGAGAATCGTGACGAAGAGCAGCGAGAGGAAGTACGTGAACGGCGCGAGGACCGCGCCGATGACGACGAGGGTGATGCCGGTGGCGCGGTTGAAGTCCTTTTGAAAATAGAGCTCGTCGTGGCCGCAGGCGGCGCAGCGCTCGATCGTGGCGGGGGCCACGACCTCATTCGGCGTGCCGCAGCGCTGGCACGGACGCGCGGCCTCACCGGATTCGCGGGCGAGGCGCGCGTCGCAATTCGCGCAGAGGAAGTGGACGGAGGGCACGCGCCGCTATTTTGCTCTTTCGATGTAGCGGTTCTCCGAGGGATCGACGATGATCTCTTCCCCCTCGCTGACGAAGGGGGGGACGAGCACGGTCACGCCGTTCTCGAGTTTGGCCGGCTTGTACGACGCCGAGGCCGTGGCGCTCTTCACCATCGGCTGGGTCTCGGCGATCTTGGCGCGCACCGTCTTGGGCAGCTCGATGCCGAGCGGCCGCCCCTCGTAGAACTGCACCTGCAGCTTCACGCCGGGGGAGAGCCACGACGTGGAGTCGCCGAGGTCATCGTCGGAGATCTCCACCTGCTCGTAGTTCTCCGTGTTCATGAAGTGGTGGGCATGGCTGTCGGAGTAGAGGTACTCCATCTCGTGCTGGTTGATGAACGCCTGCTCGACCTCGTCCTGCGAGCGGAAGCGGTGCTCGAACTGGTTGCCTGTGCGGAGGTTCCGCAGCTTGGCCTGCACCATGGCTCGGAGGTTGCCGGGCGTGTGGTGGTGGAACTCGAGGACTTTGCACAGATCGCCGTTGAAGAGGACGACCATTCCTCGTCGAAGATCGTTGGCCTGCATGGGGGGTGAATCCTTTCGCGAAAATTCGGGCGGGCAAACGGTGCTACACCAGCCGCAATTCCCGCATCTTGCGCCACAGCGTCGTTCGCGACATCCGCAGCGATCGCGCCGTGGCCTCCCGGTTCCAGTGGTGCGTGTCGAGCGCGGCACGGATCAGCTGCAGCTCCCCCTGGTCCGTGCCGCGGAAGCGCGGGTCGTCGAACGAGCGCGTCACGTCGTGGGGCAGGTCGCCGGGCTCGATCGTCGTTCCCGCGGCCACGACCGCGCCGTGCTCGACGGCGCTCTCGAGCTCGCGGACGTTGCCGGGCCAGGTGTGGCGGAGGAGGACGCGCACGGCGTCGGGGGAGAGGCTGAGGCGGCGTCCGTGCCGTGCGGCCGCGCGGGCCAGGAGGTGTTGGGCGAGCGGCTCCACGTCCTCGATGCGGGCGCGCAGCGGCGGCACGTCGATGGCGATGGTGCGGAGCAGGCGGGCCAGATCTTCGCGGAACGTGGCTATGTCCACGCCGCGGCGAACGTCCGTCTTGCACGCGGCCACGATGCGCGCGCCGGTCTGGCGCCGTTCGATCATGCCCAGCAGCTTGGCCTGCAGCGTGAGCGGTATGCGCTCGATGTGATTGAGAAACAGCGTCCCGCCGCCGGCCACGTCGAGGGAGAGGAGCTCGGCGGAGAGGACGGCGCAGTCGAGCGGGACGAAGCGGCCGGCGCGGCGCGGCGAGGCGGCGTGGAGGGCGCGGGCCAGGGTCTTTTTGCCGGTGCCGTCCTCGCCGGTGAGCATCAGCGGCGCGTCGCTGGCGGCGACGGCGTCGAGCAGCGTGATGATGTCGAGCATCGCCGGCGAACAGGCAACGGCGCCGAAGAAGAACGTCGGAGGCGCGCTGCCGAGGAACAGGTCGTCCTCGGCCGGGCAGAGCGTGACGATGTAGCGCACGTCGTCGAGCTGGCAGGGGGCGGCGGCGAGCGACATCTGCGCGCCGCCGCGGAGGACGACGCGCCATCCCTGGCGCGATTCGCCGCGCTCGAGGATCTGGCGCAGCGTCCCCAGCGGGCCGAAGAGCTCCTCGCCGAGGATCTCGGTCGCCGGCTGGCCGGGGCGGGCGATCTCGGACGAACAATATTGAATGTTGCACGACGCGTCGAGGCAGAGCAGCGTCCGCCCGAGCGCGGCGAAGAGCGAGCCGGCGGCCGTAAGGCTGCTGAGAGGGCGTTCGGCAATGGCGGACATAGGCGAAGACTAGGAAGACCGTAACCATTGCACCGTGCGTGACATCGCGCTGGGACGTGACTCGTGACACACTCTCGTGAGAGGTGACTTGATGCCTGCCAAAGTTCCTCCCTTCGTCGCCGACTTCCGCACCACCCACGCCGACGTCTGGGAAGCCTTCAACACCCTCGCCGACAAGTGCCACAACGCCGGGCCGCTCGATGAGAAAACACGCCGCCTGGTGAAAGTCGCGCTTTCGATCGGGGCGGGGTTGGAGGGCGGCACCCATTCCGCGGTGCGCAACGCCAGGCACGCCGGAATCACCGACGAAGAGCTGGCCCACGTCTGCGTCCTGGCCATCACCACCCTCGGCTTTCCGGCGGCGATGCGGGCCCTGACGTGGATCAGCGATCGCGGTGGCCGCCGTGAGAACGATCACAAGCGCGCGTAAGCGGCCCCACGATCGCGTGTTTGCCGGCCTCGTACGCTCCCCACCATGCAGCGACCTGTCGCCGAGCCCTACAAAATCAAATCCGTCGAGCCCCTCCGCATCACCACGCCCGCGGAGCGCCGGCGCGCCATCGCCGCCGCCGGCTACAACACCTTCCTCCTTCGCAGCGAGGACGTCTACATCGACCTCCTCACCGACAGCGGCACGAACGCCATGAGCGACCGCCAGTGGGCGGCGATGATGAGCGGCGACGAGGCCTACGCCGGCGCGAAGTCGTTCTACCGCTTCGAGGAGGCCGTGCGCGAGGTCTACGGCTTTCGCCACGTCGTGCCGACGCATCAGGGCCGCGGCGCCGAGCACCTCATCTCTCGCATCCTCATCCGTCCCGGCCACGTCATCCCCGGCAACATGTACTTCACAACGACGCGCGCGCACCAGGAGCTGCAGGGCGGGCTCTTCGCCGACGTCGTCATCGACGAGGCCCACGACCCCGGCGCGCTCCATCCCTTCAAGGGCAACGTCGACGTCGTCAAGCTGCGCGACCTCATCGAGCGCGTGGGCCCGCGGAACATCCCCTACGTCAGCGTGGCCGTCACCGTGAACATGGCCGGCGGCCAGCCGGTGTCGATGAACAACCTCCGCGCCGTGCGCGAAGTCTGCAACGAGTTCGGCATCCGCCTCTGGTGCGACGCCACGCGCGCGGTGGAGAACGCGTTCTTCATCAAGGAGCGCGAGCCGGGCTACTTCGCGACACCGGTGCGCCAGATCCTTCGCGAGATGATGGCGTTCTTTGACGGCTGCACGATGTCGGCAAAGAAGGACTGCCTGGTCAACATCGGCGGCTTTCTGGCCATGAACGACGAGACGATCCTGCAGAAGGCGCGCGAGCAGGTGGTGATCTTCGAGGGGATGCCGACGTACGGCGGCCTGGCCGGGCGCGACCTCGAGGCCATCGCCGTCGGGATTCGGGAGATGGTCGACGACGATTACATCGCCCACCGCATCCACCAGGTCCGCTACCTCGGACAGCAGCTCGACGACGCCGGCGTCCCGATCGTGAAGCCGGTCGGCGGCCACGCCGTCTTCCTCGACGCGCGGCGCTTCCTGCCGCACCTGGCGCAGGAGGAGTTCCCGGCCCAGGCCCTCGCCGCGGCGCTCTACCTCGACAGCGGCGTGCGGGCCATGGAGCGCGGCATCGTCTCCGCAGGGCGAGATCCGGAAAGCGGGGAAAACCGAAGGCCGTCGCTGGAGCTGGTGCGCCTGACGATCCCGCGCCGCGTCTACACCGACCGGCACATGGACGTGGTCGCGTACTCGGTGAAGCACCTCCATCGCCACGCCGAGGCCATTGGCGGGATGCGGATGGTCTACGAGCCGCCGGCGCTGCGCTTCTTCACGGCCCGTTTCGAGCCGCTGGCCGTTATGATCCCGGCGTGAAACGCTTTTCGATCGCGCTCGCGCTCCTGGCCGGCTGCGCGGCCACGACCGGCGGAGGCGTCCAGCTCGCCGCCGAGCCGACCCTCGGCGCGGCCCTGCCGATGCAGGAGGCGTCGTCCGCCGTCGTCGTCGGCGGCGCGCAGCAGAGCTGGTCCGCGTACCGCGTCGTCTTTCGCGACGTCGAGTACGTCGCCGGCGTCGACGCCGCGCGCCGCATCCGCTTCATCGAGACCACCGACGCGAACTTCCGCACGCGCGAGGGGCTGCGCGTCGGCGCCACGCTGCAGGACGTCCTCGCCGCCGGCGGGCGCATGCCGGTGTACGAGGCGGGGTGGGGGCGCTGGTCGCTGCTGCAGTCGGGGTGGTGCGCGTTCTTCGCCGCGCCGTCGGCGACGGACCACCTGGGCGGTCCGCCGCTGGTGCTCAGCTACTTCCGCCGCGACGGCGTCGTCCAGTAACGTGCTACACTGTCAATAACTTGACAGGGAAATCATCCTTTGCGGCGGTGGTGTGCGGACTCCTCCTGGCAGTCTCCGCCGCCGCGCAATGCGTCTCTGGCCTCGTCTCCGTCTCGCAGCCGTTCGTGTTTCCGAACCACGCCGCCGGACCGCTGGCCTGGAACGGCTCCGTCTACGGCGCGGCGAAGGTCGACCCGGTCAGCGGCGCGAACCCGCTTTTCTTTGCGCTCTACAACGCCAATCTCGATCAGGTCAAAGCCGACGGGCAGGTCGCGGCGGGGGCGTCGTCCGGGCGGCGTTTTCTGATCTGGAACGGCAGCGAATTCGCGCTCTTCTACGAGATGCCGGATCTGCGGCTGGTCTTCCAGCGGATCGACGCGAACGGCAACCCTATCGGCGCGCCGGTCGCCGTCGCGCCGCAGCACGGCGTCGCCCCCGGCGCGGAGTACGACGCGGCGTGGGATGCCTCGCGGAAGGCCTACGTCGTCCTCCACACCTTCGCCGCCGGTTTCGACCGCGGGCTGTGGCTGACCGTCGTCGGCCTCGACGGCACGCAGAAGTCGGACGAAGTCGTCACCTTCTTCAACGCCTCTCCGACCTACCCGCGCGTGGCCGTGACGCCGGCGGGGACGATCGGCATCGCTTGGTCGCGCCTGGTCAACAACGACCAGCAGGAGCTGGCCTTCGCGATCTACGTGCCGGGAGCGGGACCGCTGAGCGTCTCCAGCGTGCGCGCGGGCGGATCGAATCCGCGCCTGGCCACGGACGGCCGCTTCTTCTTCCTCGTCTACAGCGCGCCGGTGACGGGCGGCACCGTCCTCCGCGACGTGAAGTACGACACGGCCGGCCGCGTCGCCACCGCGGACGCGCTGCTGCTCAGCATCGGGCAGGACATGGCCGCGTTCTCGGCGATCCCGAACCCGACGCTCAACGAGTGGGGCGTGCTGTACGTGAGCTACCCGATCGGCTTCTCGAATCCGTCGTTCGGCGAGACGCGTCTGCTGCGCGTCTTCTATTCCGGCGCGCCGCTGACGGACGCGCAGCTGGCCACGGACGGCACGAAGCGCACCCTCCCGCCGCAGTCGGATCTGACCTGGAACGGCACCGGTTACGTCGCCGCGATCGGCCGCCTCTTCACCACCGGCGAGGCCTCGGAGTCGTACTACGCGCGCTACTGCCCGCTGCTCGTGACCGCGACGGCGAGCCCGGCGCTGAGCTCTCCGTTCGCGCCGGTGACGTTCACGGCGAATCCGTCCGGCGGCACCGGACCGTATAAGTTCTCGTGGTCGTTCGGCGACATCTCCTCGCCCGAGCCGGGGCAGACCGTGACGCACGTCTATCACGATCCCGGCACGTACACGGCCACGGTCACGGCGACCGACTCGACCGGCGCGGCCACGACCGGCACGGTGACGGTGACGATCGCCAAGCTGCGGCGCCACGCGGCGGGCCGGCCGTAGCGGTGCAGCGGCGCTTCGTCGTCTGGCTCTGCGCGTCGGCCGCGTTCATGGCCGGCATCCTCCTCCTCGACCGCGACGGCCTCGTCCCTCAGCTCATCCTCGGCGGCGCGACCGCGGTGTTCGTCGCGCTCTTCGTGCGCCATCTGCGCCTCGATGCGCGCCCGATCCTCTGGTGCGTCGCCGTCGCCTCGACCGGCGAGGTCGTGCTTTCCCTCGGCTGGGGCCTCTATCGCTACGGCCATGCCCTGATCCCGCTCTACGTCCCGCCCGGCCACGGCCTCTTTTTCGCGCTGGCGATGGCGACGGCGCGCCAGCCGCTGCTGCAGCGCCACGCCTCCGCGGTCACGCGCGCGGTCTTCGCGGCCGGGACCGTGCTGGCGTTCTGGAGCCTGTTCGCGCGCCACGACGTGTGGGGAGCGCTCTGGTGGCTCGGCGCGCTCGCGCTCGTGCGCTCGTCGCGCAACCAGCTCATGCTCGCCGCCTGCTTCAGCTACACGATCCTGCTCGAGTACGCCGGCACGGCCATCGGCAACTGGCGCTGGGCGGCCGAGGTGCCGTACGTCGGACTGCACTCGGCGAACCCGCCGGCGGGGGTGGGGATTCTCTACATCCTGCTCGATCTGATCGTGATGGGGATTACGTTGGCGGCCTCACGAAATCAGATCGACGAACTCGTGCGCGGGCACCGGACCTTTGATCAGGTACCCCTGCATCTGGTCGCAGTTGTACCGCCGCAGGAAGTTCGCCTGCTCGGTGAACTCCACCCCTTCGGCGATCACCTTCAGGCGCAGCGAGCGGGCCATGGCGATGATCGCGCTCACGATCGCGGCGGTATCGGGGTCGGTGGTGATGTCGCGGACGAACGACTGATCGATCTTCAGCGTGTCGATGGGGAAGCGCTTCAGGTAGCTCAGCGATGAGTGGCCGGTGCCGAAGTCGTCGAGGGAAATGCGCACGCCGAGTTTTTTCAACTCGTACAGAGTGCGCACGCTCGACTCCGGGCTCTGCATGGCGCTGCTCTCGGTGATCTCCAGCTCCAGCATGCGCGGCTGAATCTGCGTCTCCTCGAGGATCTCGCGCACGCGCTGCACGAGGTCGGGCTGCTGCAGCTGGCAGACCGACAGATTCACGGCCAGCGAGAGATTCTTGAATCCCGCCTCGTGCCACTGGCGGGCCTGCAGGCACGCGGCGCGCATGGCCCACGTGCCGATCGGCACCATCACCCCGTTGGCCTCGGCCAGGGGGATGAACATCGCCGGCGGGATCGAGCCCATCTCCGGGTGGTTCCAGCGAAGCAGCGCTTCCATCCCGCTGATGCGGCCGGAGCGGAAGTCGAAGATCGGCTGGTAGTGCACGGCCATCTCGTCGTTCGACAGCGCCCGGCGCAGCCCGTGCTCGAGGGCGATCCGCTGCAGGGCCCGGGCGTTGATGAAGGCGTTGAAGAGCTGATAGTTGTCGCGGCCCTGCTCTTTGGCCTGGTACATGGCCGTGTCGGCGTTCTTGATCAGCGTCTCCGCGTCGAGGCCGTCCTCGGGGTAGAGGCTGACGCCGCACGACGTGGTGATGAAGAACTCGCGCCCCTCGATGTGGAACGGATAGCGCACCGCCTCGAGCAGCTTCTGCGCGACCGGCGCGGCGTCGTCGGAGCGGTTGAGATTCGGCAGCAGCAGCGTGAACTCGTCGCCGCCGAGGCGCGCCACCGTGTCCGACTCGCGCACGCATGATTGCACGCGCGCCGCCACCGCCTGCAGCAACTGGTCGCCGATGTTGTGTCCGAGCGAGTCGTTGATCACCTTGAAGCGATCGAGGTCGAGGAACAGCACCGCCAGCCGCGAGCCGTTGCGCTGCGCGTGCGACAGCGCCACCGTGAGCCGGTCCTTGAACAGCAATCGGTTCGGCAGGCTGGTGAGGACGTCGTGGTAGGCGAGGTGCTTGATCTGCTCCTCGGCGTACGTGCGCTCGCTGACGTCGCGCACCACGCAGACGATGCCGCCGCCGTCGAGCGCGGTCATGGAGATCTCCTGCGGGAACGTCACGCTGTCGCGCCGCAGCCCCGTCGTCTCGCCGCGCCAGCGCCCGTGCTCCAGCACCGTCGGCAGGATCCAGGTGCGGAAGCGCTCGTTCTCCGACGGCTCGTACAGGTCGCCGAGCGATTTTCCGAGCAGCGCCGCCGGCGACGGGTAGCCGTACAGCTTGGCCAGGGCGTCGTTGACGTAGCTGAACTCGAGCTCGGAGTCGAGGATGCCGATGCCGTCCATGGCCGCGGTGATGGCCGCGGACTGCTTGCGCAGCATGGCCTCGGCGGCCTTGCGCTCGGTGACGTCGGTGGCCACGTGCAGGTATCCGGTGATCGCGCCGGCGTCGTTGCGCAGCGCCGTCACGGCGAGCAGCACGGTGATCTCCCGGCCGTCCTCGCGCACCCACGTCCACTCGCGCTCTTCGAGTCCCTCGGCCGAGGCACGGACGACGAGGACGTCGAAGGGCCGCTCGACGCTCATGGCCAGCCGCTCCGCGTAATGGGCGAGCTCGCCCGGCTGGTGGAGCTCGATCACGGAGCGCTTCCCGACCATCTCCGGCTCGTCGTAGCCGAGCATCCGCTCCGCGCCGCTGTTGAACATGCGGATCACGCCGTGCGGATCGGTGGCGATGATGGCCACGCGCGTGGCGGCGTCGAGCACGGCCTTGCGCTGGGCGTTGACGGCGGCCACTTCCTGCTCGGCGAGCTTGCGCTCGGTGATGTCGTGGATGATCGAGTAGAGCACCGTGCGTCCGCCGAGGTCGACCGGGCCGGAGTGCACCTCGACGTCGCGCACCTCCCCGCTGGCGAGCATGTGCCGGAAGACGTGATAGCTGCGCTCCTGCGACTTCGTGCGGGCCATCTCCTCGCGCACGCGCTCGGGGCCGAGGACGTTGATCTGCCAGATCTTCATCGACAGCAGCTCTTCGCGGCTGTAGCCGTAGAAATCGACTGCGGCCATGTTCACGTCGAGAATCGCGCCGCTCTCGGGATCGAGGATGATCTGCACGGCGCGGGTGTTCTCGAACATCTGCCGGTAGCGGCGCTCGCTGTCGCGGACGGCCTCCTCTTTGCGGCGGTGCTCGATGGCCGAGGCCACGTGCTGGGCGACGAAGACGAGCACCTCCTCGTCGCCGGGGCGGAAGCGCTTTGACTCGTCGTAGGTCTGCAGGCCGATCACGCCCCAGGTGCGGTCGCCGGACTTGAGCGGCGCGCCGAGCCAGTCGACCGAGGGCGCGCCGATCTGCTCGACCTCGCCGGCGGCGCAGAGCTGCGCGAACGTCTCCGGCGTCGAGAACAGCGGCTTGCCGGTGCGCAGCACGTACGCGGTCATGCCCCGCCCCGGCGGCATCCCCTCGGGCTTGGCATCGAACTCGTCGACGAAGTACGGGAAGCGCATGATGTCGTGCTCGGCGTCGTACTCGGCGATGTAGAAATTCGTGGCGTCCATCAGCGTGCCGATGACTTCGTGCACGGCGTTGTAGAAGTCGTCGAGGTTGCCGGCCTCGCGGGTGAGGCTGGCGATGCGGAAAAGGCCGCTCTGCAGGACGCGGGCGCGCTCGCTGTCGGTGACGTCGCGGAAGTACCAGGCCCGCCCCACGATCTTGCCGCGCGCGACCACCGGCACCGAGGAGCGCGAGAGCGTGCGGCCGTCCTTGAGCAGGATCGGATCGCTCGTGCGCACCTCGTCGGGATGTTGGTAGAGGTACTCGACGAGGTCGATGAAGACGTCCCAGTTGGCGACGCGCTCGGCGGCGTAGCCGAGGAGCTCGTTGTCGTCGGCGCCGGCGGCGGCTTCGGCGGGAATGCCCCAGATCTCCAGGAAGCGGCGGTTGTGGGAGAGGATGCGCCCCTCGCTGTCGACGACGAGGATGCCGTCGAGCGTGGCCTCCTGCTGCGCGCGCAGGATGGCCACGCTGGTCAGCGACGCCGAGGCCCGGCCGCGGCTCTGGCGCAGCCAGCGCACGAACGCGCGGCGCGCATGGATGTAGCGCGGCCGCGCCTGCGGGATGTCGGTTGTCGAGACGGTCATGGAGGGCGCTGCCCGCCATTGTACCGATGTGTGGATCGCGGTATTCCTCGCTGGCTCAGATGTCTGTCCGGTTCGTCTTCCGGTAGAACTCCCAGCGCTGCCAGTTCATGAACAGCATCCAGCCGAGGAGGATGCCGATGAACCACTGCTTCGCCACGAGCGCCCACACGATCACGCCCGCGGCGGTGATCATCGACAGCCAGACGGTGATGACGAAGGACGTCTGCTCCCGCGCGATCATGCGCAGGAAATTGCGCACCACGCCGGAACCGTCCAGCGGGATGACCGGCAGGAGGTTGAAAAATCCCCAGAGGATGTTGGCCCGGACCAGGAACGGATAGATCTCCCGGAAAAAGCGGTCCTGGCTGAGATAGGGGACCTTCTGCCAGAGCACAACCACGATCCAGACGAGGAGGAAGCTCGACGCCGGCCCAGCCGCGCTGATCAGCATGTCCTGCCACGGGCGGCTCTCGCGCTTGTTGATGGTCAAGCCGCCCATGCTTCCGAGGAGGATCTCGCTGGGGCCGTAGCCGAGGATGGCGATCATCGCCGCATGGGCGAGCTCGTGGAAGAGGATGCTGATGAAGATCACCGGCACCCACAGCAGCGCGCCGGGCATGCCGGAGGTGTCGAGCGAGGTGATGACAAAGAAGGCGATGAGGATGAGGAAGGAGAAGTCGAGCGCGATGGTCGTGCCGAGGATCGTGCCGAGGTGGATGCGGCCCATTGGATGCGGAGTATAGGGGAGAGGGTCTCAGTGCATCGCCGCGGCCCGGCTCTGCTCCGCGCTCATTCCCCTGCGCCTCGTCCCCTTCTTTCGGTACAGATCGCGATCGCAGGCGGCCAGGAGGAGGCCGAGCGTGGGCGACTCAATCAGCGCCGAGGAGGCGACGCCGGCGGTCGCGCCGACGCTCACGCTCTGCTCGCTGAACGTCCAGCGCAGGCCGGCGATCTCCGCGCTCAGGCGTGCAGCGAGGGCGTTGACCTCGTCGAGCGTCGTCTGCGTGGCGGCGAGGACGAACTCGTCGCCGCCGTAGCGGGCGATGAGATCGTCGGCGCGCGTGTCTCGGAGGAAGAGCCCGCCGATGTCGCGGAGGATCTGGTCGCCGGCGAGGTGGCCGTGGCTGTCGTTGATCTTCTTGAAGTCGTCGAGGTCGAAGAGGGCCAGGTTGATGGTGTAGCCCTCGGCGAGCATCCGCTCGGCCTCGGCGAAGAAGTAGCGGCGGTTGAACAGGCCCGTGAGCTCGTCGCGCGTGGCCAGGCCGTACAGCTCGCGCACCGCGGCGTCGAGGCGCCGCTGCCGCTGCACGAGCCGCCGCGCCGCTCCGAGCTTGGCCACCATCTCGGCGTCGCCGGTGGTCTTGGTGAGGAAGTCGTCGTAGCCGAGGCGCAGCGCGGCCACCTTCGTCTCCAGCTCCGTGTGCCCCGTGACCATGAGCGCGTACATGTCCGCGCAGCGCGGGTTCGTACGCATCGCCGAGATCAGCTCCAGGCCGTTCATGCCCGGCATCTCGAAGTCGATCACGGCCACGTCGAAGGGTTGCGCCTGCGCCGCCGCCAGCGCGGCGTTGCCGTCGCTGGTGACGGTCACGTCGAAGCCGAAGCGCCGCAGCAGCGCGGCGATATACGCGGCGTAGTTGCCGTCATCCTCCGCGACCAACGCGCGCAACGGCGGCAGTCCCGCGGAATCGGCATCGGTACGGCGGCGGAGTGGAAGGGACATGTCCGGGCTCTTGCGCGCCGAGGACATTCAATTCGGGGACCAGCGTGACCCACATCACGTTTCGACTTACGCGCCCCACCCGCGGATCTCCTCCCACGTTGCAGGCTGCGCAAAGTAGAAGCCCTGGCCGATTTCGATGCCGAGCTCAAGGCAGACGCGGAGTTGCTCCTCGGTCTCGATGGCCTCGGCGATCGTGCCGGCGCCGATGGTGTCGGCGCAGCGCGCGACGAGCTCCACCAAACGGCGCCGGATCGGATCGCGCTCGACGTCGTGGAACAGCGAGTGGCCGACCTTCAAGTAGTCCGGCTGCAGCTCGGCCACCGCTTCGAGCGTGGCGTAGCCGGAACCGCAGTCATCGATGGCGATGCGGAAGCCCATGGCCTTGAGGTCGTGCAGCGTGCGCCGGAAGGTGCGGTAGTCGCGGATGGCGCTCCGCTCCGTCACCTCGATCACGACCTGGTGCCGGCACTCGAAGAAAGTGTCGAAGACGTCGGTGCCGCGCTGCTGCAGTTGCTGGATGAACTGCGACTCGAGGTTGAAGAAGAGGAAGCCGCGGTCGCAGACGTCGTGCAGCCACGGACGCACGTTCTCGATGCAGAGGGCTTCGAGCTCCCACACCAGATCGAAGTCGCGGGCCATTTCGAACATGACCTCGGGGCTCTCCACTTCGCTCCCGGCCGGGCCGCGCGACAACGCCTCGTAGCCGATGACGCGTCGCGTGCGCAGGTCGAGGACCGGCTGGAAGACGGTGCTGACCGTCCGCTCGCGCACCGCGCGCGCCAGGCGCTCGCGGATGGCGTGGAGGTAGCGCGTCTCGCGGCGCTCGGCGTTGTCCTTGGCCTCGCGCACGGCGGTGTAGAGGATGCGCGGCGCGAAGAGCGGGCTCTGCTCGGTGATGGCAGCGCCGGCGAAGATCATGACTTCGTCGGCGATGGCGGGGTCGGCGTCGATGGCCTTCAAGGCGTTGCGGGCGTTGCGCTCGAGGTCGCGAGCGAGCTGGCTCTGTTCGCCGGCGCGGCGGCCGTCGCGGCCGAAGCAGTAGAAGTCGTTCGCGCCGGAGTGGCTCGTGGCGATGACGACGTCATTGCCGAGGAGCGGGGCGATCATGACGTGGAGGCCGCGGACGAACTCGCGGCGCAGGGCGTCGAAGCGGTCCCAGTGATCGCGCTCGTCGACGCGGAAGAGCGGCTCGAGCTCGAGGCAGAAGACCTGCAGCCGCTCGCCCTCCTCGATCAGCTTGCGCAGCTCGTCGACGACGACCGCCAGCGTCGGCACCTCGGTGGTGGCGTCGAAGAAGAGCTCGCGCAGGCGCGTCACCTGGTCGGCGCGCAGCGTCATCGTCCACCACATGTCGTCGCGCGCGGCCAGCATCTCCGCGAGCACGCGCCGCAGCGTCTCCGGCCGCACGGGCTTGACCAGGTAGCGGTCCGCGCCCATCTTCAGCGAGCGCTGGCGGTCGAGCGTGTCGGAAGAGCCGGTGAGCATGACGATGGGGATGCGCTCGGTGTCGCTCTGCGCGCGGAGGTGGCGAAGGAGATCGAAGCCGGAGCCGTCGGCGCTGAGCGAAATGTCGACGACGGCGATGTCGGGCGCCTCCTCGGCGGCGGCGCGGATGGCGGCGTCGACCGTGCGCTGCCAGTTGACGCGGTAGGTCGTCTCCGGCAACGCCGCCGTCACGAACGCGCCAACGTTGGGATCGTCGTCGAGGACGAGGACGACTGCCTGACGCGTTCCGATCATGACGACACCGCTGCCCAAGTTTATGCTTCCCCGATGAAGTTTGAGACGCTCGCCGTTCACGCCGGCGCGGAGCCCGACCCCGCCACCTCCGCGCTCGCACCGCCGATCCACCTCTCCACGACCTTCGAGCACGCGCCCGACGGCGCGATGCTGCACGGCTTCATGTACATCCGCGACGGCAATCCGACGCAGGCGCGCCTCGAGGCGTCGCTCGCGGCGATCGACTCCGGCGCGGCCGCGCTGGCCTTCGCCTCGGGCATGGCCGCGGCGGCGGCGCTGCTGCAGTCGCTGCCGCGCGGCGCGCACGTGCTCATCCCCGACGACAGCTACTACGCCGTGCGCGCCCTGGCCGCGGAGTTCTTCCCGCGCTGGGGCCTCGAGCACGACCTCGTGGCCATGGACGACCTGGGCGCCGTGCGCGCGGCCATGCGCCCGTCGACGCGCGCGCTGTGGGCGGAGTCGCCGTCAAATCCGCTGATGAAGATCTGCGACCTCGGCGCGCTGGCGTCGATGGCTCGCGAGCGCGGGGCCGTCCTCGTCGTCGACAACACCTTCGCCACGCCGGCCCTGCAGCGCCCCATCGAGCTCGGCGCCGACGTCATCCTCCACTCCACGACGAAGTACCTCGGCGGCCACAGCGACGTCCAAGGCGGCTCGCTGGCTTTCCGCGAGCGCGGCGAATTGCTCGACGCCGTGGAGCACACGCGCAAGATCGTCGGCGGCGTGGCCTCGCCGTTCAACTGCTGGCTGGTCCTGCGCGGCATCCGCTCCCTCGCCGCGCGCATGCGCGTGCACAGCGCCAACGCGCGCGCCGTCGCCGAGTTCCTCGCCCAACATCCCGCCGTCGAGGCCGTGCACTATCCGTCGCTACCGTCGCATCCCGGCCACGAGATCGCCGCGCGGCAGATGTCGGACTTCGGGGGGATGCTCTCCTTCCGCATGCGCGCCGGCCGCGAGGCCGCGATGGCGCTCACGGGAAAATTGAACGTGTTCAAAACCGCGACGTCCCTCGGCGGCGTGGAGAGCCTGATCGAGCATCGCGCGTCCTCCGAGGGGCAAGGCTCGACCACACCGCAGAACCTGCTGCGCGTGTCGGTCGGGCTCGAGCATCCGGACGATTTGATCGATGACTTGCGCCGCGCGCTCGAGTAGCCGTCAGGCTCCGCGCTGCCACTCCTCGGCGCCCGAGCGCGCTCCGTGAAACGGCGGCTCGCCCTGCAGCTCCGTCACGGTCTCGACGATCAGACGGAACTTCGCGAGCAAACTGTGCTGCACGGGTTGCGGCAGCGTGCGCAGATCGTCGAGCAGTTGCACGGTCTCCCTCTGATTTTCGTCGAGCTCCCAAGGCGCGATCTCCTTCTCGACCGCGCCGCTGAAAAATTCTGCCTCGGTCAAGCCGTACGCGGCGAGCAGCCGACCGAGCTGCGCGAGTTTCATCGACCCGATCCGCTCGCCCGTCTCGAACGAGCTGATCGTTTTCTCGCCGACGCCCGAGATGCGGGCGACGTCCTTTTGGCTCAGGCAGCGCATGCGGCGCACTTCACGAAGTTTCAGGACGAGGTCCATCGCAGTCATCTCCTCGGCACATATAGTAGCAGAAGGACAAAAAAGGACAAATAGGGACTTAAAAGGATGGCTATCTCGGGCCTGCGCTAGAATCGTGAAATCATGGCCGCCAACCTCGAAATCACCTGCCCCTGCTGCGAATCGCTGATGGTGGTCGACCGCCTCACCGGCGAGATCCTCCTCCACAAGAAAAAGGAGTCGAAGTCGGGCCTCTCCCTGGAAGCGATGGTCGCCAATCTCGACTCCCAGAAGAGCGAGCTGGCCAAGAAGTTCGACAAAAATATGGAGAGCCAGAAGGACCGCGCGCGCATCCTCGAGGAGCGCTTCAAGGAGGCCCTGAAAAAGGCGGAGTCGTCGGACGAGAAATTCGTCAATCCGATGGACCTCGACTGATGGCCTTCGACCCCGACGCCGCCGCGGCCGAGGGCTCGGGGATCTACGGGCTGCCTCACACGCCGGCGGAGGCGCGCGTCGTCATCGTTCCCGTCCCGTTCGAGGCCACGACCTCGTACGGCGGCGGCACCGCGGACGGGCCGCGAGCGATCTTCGAGGCCTCGAAGCAGGTCGACCTCTTCGACCGCGAGACCGGACGGCCGTACGACGCCGGCATCGCCATGCTCGACGAAGACCCGCGCGTCGTGCAGTGGAACGCCGAGGCCAAGCGGATCGCCCAGGCGGTCATCGCCCGCGGCGGCGTGGTCAACGAGGAGACCCGCCGCGCCGCCGAGGAGGTGAACGGCTACGGCGAGCGGCTGAACGAGTGGGTGTATGCACAAGTGTCTGCACTACTCGACGGCGGCAAGATCGCCGCGATCCTCGGCGGCGATCACTCCGTCCCCTTCGGCGCCATCCGCGCCCACGCCGAGCGCTTTCCCCGCCTCGGCATCCTCCACCTCGACGCCCACGCCGACCTCCGCGACGCCTACGAGGGCTTCACCTGGTCCCACGCTTCGATCTTCCACTGCGTGATGACGCGCCTCGACAATGTCGCCAAGCTCGTGCAGGTCGGCGTCCGCGACCTCGGCGGCGCGGAGAGTGCCATGATCGAAGCGTCGCGCGGCCGCATCGTCACGTTCTTCGACGCCGACCTGGCCGCGCGCAAAGAGGAGGGGACGCCGTTCGCGAAGATCGCCGACGAGATCGTGGCGGAGCTCCCGAAGGACGTCTATCTGTCGTGGGACATCGACGGCCTCGATCCGACGCTCTGCCCCGGCACCGGCACGCCCGTCCCCGGCGGCCTGTCGTGGAACGAGGCTATCGGCCTGCTGCGCGCGCTGGTTCGCGCCAAGAAGCGCATCGTCGGCCTCGACCTCTGCGAAGTCGCCCCCAGCGCCACGGAGTGGGACGCGAACGTCGGCGCGCGCCTGCTCTACAAGATGATCGGCTTCACGCTGTTGACGAATCGGTAGGACCGTCGGCGGCGACGACGCGCCGCCCGGTGATCGCGCCGACGATGCGCGGCACGTGCACGTGGCAGGTCTCGACGATGACGCTGACGCGCTCGGCCGGCGTGCCGGCGATGGCCGTGCCGGCGATGAAAACGCCGGGGACGTTCGTCTCCATCGTCTCCGGGTCGTAGCGCGGCTTGCGGTCGCGCCCTTCCATCTCCACGCCGAGCATGTCGAAGAGCGGCGTTGCCTGGCGATAGCCGGTCATGGCCAGGACGAAGTCGGCGTCGACGATCTGCTCGTCGCCGCTGTCGACGTTCGTGAGCCGGACGATGCCGTGGCCGATCTCGACCGGACACGTGCGCGGCAGGTAGCGCACGCGGTCGTCGCGGATCATCGATTTGATCTCCGGAAGCAGCCAGAACTTGACCGACTTCGGATCGAAGTCCGCGCCGCGGTGCGACAGCGTGACCTCCGCGCCGGCGCGCTGGCAGCGCACGGCCGCCTCGACCGCGGAGTTGCGTCCGCCGACGACGAGGAGCTTCCTGGCGAAGTAGTCGTGCGGATCGCGGAAGTAGTGGTGGACGTGGGGCAGCTCCTCGCCGGGGATGCCCATCATCTTCGGCACGTGCATGGCCCCGACGGCGAGGACGACGTTGTCGGCGCGGTAGCGATGCTCGCCGTCGACGGCGCGCGTGCGCAGCTCGAAGCCGCCGCCGGGCGCGCGCACGGCCAGCTCGACGCGCTCGTACGTGCGGATCTTCAAGTCGAACTGCAGGACCACGGTGCGGAGGTAGGCCAGGTACTCCTCGCGCGTCGGCTTCTGCTGCATCGGCTCCTGGATCGGCACGCCCGCCAGCGAGAGCCGCTCCGCGCTGGAGTGGAAGAGCATCTGGATCGGATACCAGGCGATGGTGGTGCCGATCTGCCCGGCATCGAACTGGACGTAGTCGATGCCGGCCTGCTTCATGGCCACGGCAAGCTCGATGCCGATGGGGCCGGCGCCGATGATGGCGGCGTGGTGGTGGGCGATGGTCACTTCGTCTCGATCCCCAGCTCGCGCAGCACATCAACTTTCGCGCCGATCATCACGTGGTGCTCCAGTCCGAGAAGGTCGGCCAGCTTGCGGACGAGATAGTTCTCGTAATCCGTCAGCTTGCCGTCGCCGTAGACCATGCGCCACATCGTGCGCACGATCTCGACGCGCCGCTCCAGCGAGCTGTTCTTGCGGATGTAGTTCGTCAGCGCGAAGTGGTCGATCGTGCGCGCCCGGATCTCGGCGGCCGCGGCGATGAGCTCGCGGGCCTCGTCGTCCGCGAGCGCGAACGTAGGCTTCAAGAAGCCGACGATGTCGCCGTCCTCGGCCGGCGTGAAGGTGCCGTCGGCGTAGGCAATGTCGAGTAGGATGGCCGCGGTGGCCAGGCGCAGCGGGTCCTCCCGTTTCTCCGCCGGCTCCACGCCGCCCTTGAACCGCTGCATCAATTTTGCGAAGCTCACTGCCGGGAGTTTAAACCGATGCCTCGAATCGACCTCAACCAACTCGACGACGACGCCCGCATCTGGATCTTCGGCATCTCCCCGCCGCTCGACGCGCAGAAGAGCGCGCGCATGCTCGAGGAGGTCGACGCCTTCCTTGCCGGCTGGACCGCGCACAACGTCCCGGTCGCCGGCGCGCGCGAGCTGCGCGACGGCGCGTTTCTGATCATCGCCGTCGGCAAGGACACGGAGCAGTCCGGCTGTTCGATCGACCGCATGTTCGGCCTGCTGCGGCAGTTCGAGCGCGACTTCGGCGTGGCCATCCTCGACCCGAACCGCGTCTTCGTCCGCGGCGGCGACGGCCGGGTGCACGCCGTCACGCGCGCCGAGTTCCGCGAGAGCGGCGATCCGCACACGATCGTCTTCGACACGCTCGCCGAGCGTCTCGGCGACGTGCGCCGCGGGCGCTGGGAGCGGCGGGCAGAGGAGTCATGGCACCGAAATCTGCTGCGCCGCACGGCCTGAGCGCGCAGCGGCAGCTCGACGGATTCCTCTCGCGCTACGCGCCCGAGCTCCGCGCCCTCGCGGAGGCGACGCTGGCGAAGATGCGCGAGCGTCTGCCCGGCGCCGTGCAGATCGTCTACGACAACTACAACGCCCTCGTCGTCGGCTTCGGCCCATCCGAGCGCGCCTCGGAGGCGGCGTTCTCGATCGCGCTCTATCCGAAAACGGTGCGGCTGTTCTTCCTGCGCGGCGCCGTCCTTCCCGATCCGAAGGAGTTGCTCGAAGGCGAAGGGAAGGTCGTGCGCAGCATCGTCGTCGAAGACCCTTCCGATCTCGACAAGCCGCCGGTGCGCGCGCTGATGAAGGCGGCGCTGAAAGCGCAGCCGATCGACCCGGCAGGGGAGGGGCGGCTGGTCATCCAGTCGATCTCGAAGAACCAGCGGCCGCGGCGGCCGAGGCGCTGAATTTTCAGAATGCTACACTGACAGCAATATGCCCGAAACTCCGGAAGTCGATACGGAGAAGCTGCGCGAGCACATCCACGAAGAGGCGCACGCGCACGGCGATCCGCTGGTGAGGCGCATCGCCTTGACCACCGCCGTCTTCGCGGCCATCGCCGCCGTAGCTGCGCTCTTCGCCGGCGGCACGGCCAACGAGGCCCTGGTGCTGAAAAGCGAGTCCACGCGCCTGCAGGCGGAGGCGTCGGATCAGTGGGCGTACTACCAGGCCAAGGGGATCAAATCGGCGGTGCAGGACTCGATCGCCGCGTCATGGGCCGCCTCGGGACACGCCGTGCCGCCATCGGTCGCCGGCGCCAAGCAGAAGTACGAGGGCGAACAGAGCTCGATCCAGGCCAAAGCGCGCAAGCTGGAAACGGAGCGCGACCGGAAGTCGTCCGAAGCGGACCACCTGCTCCACCGCCATCACCGCTTCGCCGGCGCCGTGGCCCTCTTCCAGGTCGCCATCGCCCTCGGCGCCGTGGCCGCGCTGGCGCGCATCCCTGCCGTCTGGTACGCCTCCATCGCCGTGGCCGCGATCGGCGCCGGCTTCTTCATCGCCACCTACATGCCCTGAGCCGCGCGATGATCGACTGCGAAGTCGCATCGGCCGGTCATTGAGAAGGCGGCGGGAGCTCGACGTTCTCGTAGATGTCGGCGAGGCTGATCTCGCAGCCGATCGAAGGCAATGAAAGCCGCTCTTCCGCCGCGATCAGCGCGGAGAACACCCATTGGCCGTCTTGCAGCCCGTAATGCTCGACGCGCATGCTCGTCTGCGCGACGAGCACGTACTCGCGCAACGAGGCGATCGTCCGATAGTGATCGAATTTTTCGCCTCGGTCATATTTCTCGGTCGTGTCGGAGAGCACCTCGATGATGATGCTCGGGTTGAGCAGCGTGTCGACGATCGTATCTTCAAAACATGGCTCACCGCACAGCGCGGAAAGATCGGGGTACGTGTACATCCCGGTCGGGCTGACCTTGACGCGCATATCGGCCGTGAAGACGCGACAGGGGCGGCCGTGCGTCGCGGTCAAAAGCACGCGCAGGATGTTCGTCACGATGTGATCGTGCTCGTTGCTCACGCCTGGCGACATCGCGTACATCCGCCCATTGATGTACTCGTGCTTGATCTCCGAGTGCCTCTCGATCTCGAGATACTCGGCCGGCGTCAGTGACTCGTTTTGCACGGTCGTCATGACGTCACCATTATCCCACCGCCTCCGCCACGATCGCCTTCTGCTGCTCCTCGTGGCGGTGGTGCGACCCCGTCGCCGGCGACGCGCTGATCGGGCGGCCGATGTAGCGGAGCGTCTGGCCGTTCGCCAGCAGCGACGGCAGGCGGTCGTGCAGGAACGGCCATGCGCCCATGTTGCGCGGCTCCTCCTGCACCCAGACGATTTCCTTCGCGCTCGGGTACTGCTGAAGCGCGGCGGCGAGCATCGGCTGCGGGAACGGATAGAACTGCTCGAGGCGGATGATCGGGACGGCGGCGTTGCCGCGCGCGGCGAGCAAGTCGTAGTAGATCTTCCCCGTCGTCAGCACCACGCGCGCGACCTCGCCTTCGACGCTGTCTGGCAGTACCGGCTCGAAGCGGCCGCTGGTCAGCTCGTCGATCGCCGACGTTGCCTGCGGGTGGCGCAGGAGTGACTTCGGCGTCATCACGATCAGCGGCTTGCGCGGATCGTTCTTCATCTGCCGGCGCAGCGCGTGGAAGTACTGCGCCGGCGTCGTCGGATAGATCACCTGCATGTTCCCTTCGGCGCAGAGCGTGAGGAAGCGCTCCAGGCGCGCCGACGAATGCTCCGGCCCCTGTCCCTCGTAGCCGTGCGGCAGCAGCAGGGCCAGGCCGCTGTGCTGGCTCCACTTCTCCTCGGCGCTGGAGATGAACTGATCGATCACGATCTGCGCGCCGTTCATGAAATCGCCGAACTGCGCCTCCCACGCCACCAGGCACCCAGGGTCCGCCACGGCGAAGCCGTACTCGAAGCCGAGCACGCCGTACTCCGACAGCAGCGAGTCGTAGACCGCGAAGCTCACCTCCGGCGCGTTCTCCGCCGCCTCGCGCGCCAGCGCATTGAGCGGCGTGTAGCCCGCGCCGGTCACGTAGTCGAACAGCAGCGCGTGCCGCTGCGAGAACGTGCCGCGGCCGGAGTCCTGTCCAGAGAGACGCACGCGGAAGCCGTCGAGCATCAGCGTGCCGAAGGCCAGCAGCTCCGCGAACGCCCAGTCCATCGCCTCGCGTCCCTCGGACATGGCCGCGCGTTTCGCGAGAATCGGTTTCAGCTTCGGATGCGACGTGAAATCGGAAGGCACCGTCGTCAGCGCCCGCCCCACCTCGGCCAGCCGCTCGCGCGGCACCCCCGTGTCCGGCGACGGCTCCTTCTGGAATCCGGTGATCTCCTCGTCCGTCCAGAGCGGCTCGCGCGGCGACGGCGGCGGCTCCGTCTCCTCGCGCGTCCGGTCGAAGGCCTCCTGCAGCTTGGCCTGGAACTGATCGAGCCACTCCTCCGCTTCCTTCGGATCGATGTCGCCTTTGCGCAGCAGCGTCTCCGTATAAATCTTGCGCACCGAGCGGTGCTCGCGGATCAGCTTGTACATCTTCGGCTGCGTCAGCGACGGCTCGTCGCCTTCGTTGTGGCCGTGGCGGCGGTAGCAGAGCATGTCGATCACGACGTCCTTGTGGAACTGCTGCCGGAAGTCGTAGGCGAGCTTGATGGCCCGGATGCAAGCCTCGGGATCGTCGCCGTTGACGTGGAAGATCGGCGCCTGCACGCCCTTGGCCACGTCGGTCGCGTACGTCGACGAGCGCGCCGACTCCGGCCCGGTCGTGAAGCCGATCTGGTTGTTGATGACGATGTGGATCGTCCCGCCGGTGCGGTAGCCGCGCAGCTGCGACAGATTCAGCGTCTCCGCCACCACGCCCTGCCCGGCGAAGGCGGCGTCGCCGTGGATCAGCACCGGCAGGACCCAGGAGCGGTTGCGGTCGTTGATGAGCTTCTGCTTGGCGCGGACCATCCCTTCCACGATCGGGTCGACGGCCTCGAGGTGCGACGGGTTCGAGGCCAGGGTCAGCTTCATGAACGAGCCGTCGGGCGTCTGGTGCATCCCGTCCGCGCCGAGGTGGTACTTGACGTCGCCGGAGCCCTCGCGCGTGTTCGGGTCGATGTCGCCTTCGAATTCGTGAAAGATTTTCTCGTACGATTTTCCTAACACATTAGCGAGCACATTTAATCGCCCGCGGTGGGCCATCCCGATCACGGCCTCGGACACGCCGTCCTGCGTGGACTCGTTGAAGAGATAGTCGAGGATGGGGATGAGCGTCTCCGCTCCTTCCAGCGAGAAGCGCTTGTGGCCGATGTACTTCGTGTGCAGAAACTTCTCGAAGGCCTCGGCGTCGTTGAGCTTCATCAGGATTCGCCGCTTGGCAGCGCCATCGAGCGGCTGCTGGTTCCGCGCCGGCTCCATGCGGTCCTGCAGCCACTTCTTCTGCACCGTCTCCTGGATGTGCATGTACTCCGGGCCGATCTTTCCGCAGTACGTCTCGCGCAGCGTGTCGAGGATGTTGCGCAGCGTCTGCGTGAGCCGCCCGCACAACCCGCCGCAGACGAACTCGCGGTCGAGGTCCCAGATCGTCAGGCCGTAGAACGCCGGGTCGAGCTCCGGATGGTGCGCGACCTTGTACTCGAGCGGATCGAGGTCGGCCAAGAGATGCCCGCGCACGCGGTAGGCGTTGATCATCTGCAGCACCGCGGCCTCGCGGGCGATCTTCTCGTCCTCGCCGGCGCGCAGGCGGTGGCGGTCCTTGGCCCAATGCAGCGGCTCGTAGGGGATGCGCAGCTCGCGGTAGATCTCTTCGTAGAACTCGTCCGCGCCGGTGAGGAGCTCGTGGATGCGCGCCAGGAACGCGCCCGACTCCGCGCCCTGGATGATGCGATGGTCGTACGTCGACGTCATCGTCATCACCTTGGAGATGCCGAGGTCGGCGACGACGGAGGGGTCGGCGGCGGAGAACTCGGCGGGGTAATCGATCTGCCCGGTGGCGATGATCGTTCCCTGCGTCTGCATCAGGCGCGGCACCGAGGCGATCGTGCCGATGGTGCCGGGGTTCGTGAGCGAGATCGTCGTCCCTTCGAAGTCGGAGATCTCCAGCGTGTTGTTGCGGGCCTTGCGGACGACGTCGTTGTACGTGCGCAGGAACTGCGCGAAGTCGATGGCGTTGGCGCGCTTGACGTTCGGGACGACGAGCGAGCGCGTGCCGTCCTTGCGCTCGACGTCGATGGCCAGGCCGATGTTGACGTCGTCGCGGTCGATGCGCGCCGGCTGCCCGTCCTGCGGCGCGAAGGCGGAGTTCATCCGCGGAAACGTCTTCACCGCTTTGACGATCGCCCAGGCCACGATGTGCGTGAACGACGCCTTCGGCTGGCCGCTGAGCGAGAGGTGATGGTTGATGACGCGGCGGTTCTCCTCGAGGACTTTGACGGGGATGGTGCGGATGGAGGTCGCCGTCGGGACGGTGAGCGACGCCTCCATGTTCGTGGCGATCTTGCCGGCGGCGCCGCGGAGGGGGACGAGGTTTTGATCTTTGGCGACGGCGACCGGCCTCGGAGGCTCGGGCGCGGGCGCGGGCTCGGGCGCGGGCGCGGGCGCGGGCAGGCGGACGGGCGAGGTCTGGCCCACGGCGATCTCTTCCTCGAACTCCTCGGCCAGCTGGGGCTCGTAGTCGTGGAAAAACTCCCGCCAGCTCGAGCTCACCGCGTTCGGATCGCTGCGGTATTTCTCGTAGAGCTCTTCGATGAAAGCGATGTTCGCGCCGTAGCGCTCAGCGGCCACTGGAGTCCTCTGCTCTGTCGACGACGGTATGCGAAAGCGATGTCAGCCCGAGCCATCCAAAGCCGGCTGCAAAGCCGCCCAACACGTCGGAGGGAAAGTGTACGCCGAAGTAGACCCGCGAAAAGCCGACGCTCAGGATCGTCAGCGTGGCCACGGTGTGGACGATGGCCTGCGTGGCCACGGAGCGGTTCTGCACGAGGTGGTGGGCGACGATCGGATACGTCGCCGCCGACAGCAGCGAGTGCCCGCTCGGGAAGCTGTGCGACCTCGGCAGCTTGATGCGCCGGGCCAGCTCCTGCGGCCGCTGGCGCTGGAAGATGTTCTTGAGGATGGTGTTGATGGCCATGGCCCCGCCGGTGGAGACGACGACGGTCCAGGCGTCGTCGCGCTTGCCGTCCCTGAGCATGGCCAGCGCGGTGAGGCCGGCCGCGGAGCCGATGGCGAAGTGCGACCCGAGCTGCGTGACCGCTTCCATGATCTGGTGCATGGGGGCGTTGTCGATGGTGTGGACGGCCTCCATGATGATCTCGTCGTAGCGGTCGGCCCGCCCCTCGACGACGTGCTCCGCCTGCTTCTTGAAGAACCAGAAGGCCACCGCGGCCAGGGCCACGCCGCCGGTCGTGCCGATGGCCAGCGGGAGGAAACGCTGGCGCCGCTTGGGCTTTTCTTTCTTCACGGAGTCGAGTCTATCAAGAAGGTTGCGAAGCGCTCGTGGACGACGGCGCCGCATGCTTTGGCGTAGAAGCCGAGGGCGTCGGTCCAGGCGATGACGGCGTGGTCGTAGCCGCGGTCGTGCATGTCGGCGAGGCTTGCTCTTAGAAGTTTCGTGCCGTAGCCGCGGCCGCGGAATCGTTTGGCGACGCCGGTGGGGCCGAACCAGCCGAGGCCGCGGTTGTTGGCGTCGTGGGCGGCGAAGCCGGCGATGGCTCCGTTGTGTTCGATGTAATGGAGGGCCTCGGCACGTTGGGCTTCGAAGTGCCAGATTTTTCCGAATTCTCGTTCGATGAAGTCGAGAACGCGTTCGCGCGTCGCGCCTACCGCATCCGGTAGGGGCGCACAGCGTGCGCCCGTCGCGCAGATCAAATTTTGCGTCTCCGCCGTCTTCCGCCCCCGCTTGGCAAAATAATCAATGGACATCGGCACGCCCGGCGTGAAGTAGTTCCCCGCCTCCGCCCCCACCACCCGCGCCCCCCGTGCGTATGCATCGCGCAGGAGCTGCGTGGCGATGCCCTGGCGCCGAGCCTCGTGGTGCACGGCGAGGAGGCGCAGGAAGCGGCCGCAGGTCACCGAGGCGCCGAGGAAGTCGCCGAAGACCGTGACCACCGGGGCGCCGGCCACGCCGTTGCCGAAGCACTTCTCCTCGGCCACGCGCACCAGGTCGTACGGCGTGTCGTTCGCGTGCGCGAACAGCTCGCGGAGGCGGGGGAGGTCGTCGCGGGTCGCGGTGTGCACCGAATTCGCAAAGATACCGCGCATGATTATCAACTGTCCCTCATGCGGCCAGCCCAACCGCGTGCCGGAACAGCTCGGCAGCGGTGCAAAAGCAGTCTGTGGAAAGTGCAAAAGCGATTTAACGGTCGGGTCCGGCAACGGCGACGGCCACCCCGTCGCGCTCAGCGACGCCGGCTTCGCTCAGGAGATCGCCCGGGGGAAATGGCTCGTCGACTTCTGGGCGCCATGGTGCGGCCCGTGCCGGATGATCGCGCCGGCGCTCGATGAGATCGCCTCCCAGCACGGCGATGTCCGCGTCGGCAAGCTCAACGTCGACGAGAACCAGCGCACCGCCGTGCAGTATCGGGCCATGAGCATTCCGCTCCTCGTTTTCTTCGAGGACGGCGTGGAGAAGGGGCGCGTCGTCGGCGCCGTGCCGAAGGGGCACATCGAGGCAGCCATCCGGCAGTACCTCGGCTGACGGACGATGGCCTTCGTCCTGCGCGATCCAGAGCACCGCGATGAGCTCGGCATCTTCGCGCGGAAGGTCTTCGTCGTGGCCGGCGTCGTCGTCCTGCTGGCCATCCTCTGGGCGGCGCGGCGCGTCCTCTTCCTCGTCTTCATCGCCGCCGTGCTCGCCGCCGGCATCGCTCCGGCGGTCCATCGCGTGCGCGTCCTCGGGCGTCATCTTCTGCACCGCAACGTCTCGCGCGGCACGGCGGTAATGATCGTCTACTTCCCCTTCGTCGTCCTCGTGCTCCTGCTGCTGCTCATCATCGTTCCGCGCGTCATCGTCGAGACCCGCAGCCTCGGCGCGCAGTTGCCGGCGCTCATCGACCAGAACATCCTCACGCCGCTGGAGCGCTTCGTGCCGATGGGGGGCGCGCGCGCCTACCTGCGCGCGCACGGCCTGGCTCTGCCGCGCGCCAGCGTCGTCGTCTACGTGCGTGGCGCGGCCGCCGCGGTCGGCTCCTTCATCGCCGTCCTCTTCATGGTCGTCTACATGCTCATCGACGCGAACCGGCTGCGGAACACCGTCCTCCTGATCTGGCCGCCGGAGCGGCGATCGGGACGGCGGGTCATGTTGAACCGCATCGGGCGGCGGATGAGCAACTGGCTCGGCGCGCAGCTGATCCTCTCCGGCATCATCGGCGTGGCCACGTTCGCCGGCCTGCTGCTGCTGCGCGTGCCGTACGCGCTGCCGCTGGCGATGTTCGCGACCGTCGGCGAGATGGTGCCGGTCATCGGCCCGATCGTCGGCACGGCGCCGGCGCTGGTCCTGGCCCTGCTGCACTCGAAGTGGCAGTTCTGGGGCGTGCTGATCATGGTCCTGGTCCTGCAGAAAGCGGAGAACCTCTTCATCGCCCCGCGGGTGATGTCGCGCAAGGTGGCGATCTCGCCGTTGACGGCGTTCGTGGCCTTCATGATCGGCGCGGCGGTCTTCGGCTTCGTCGGGGCGCTGATGGCCATTCCGATCACGGCGGTGCTGCAGGTGGCCTTCGAGGAAGCGTTCGTGGAGCGGCGCGAGCGGCGGCGCGACTCCGCGCGGGCCGGCACGCTCCGCAAGCGCACGTGGTAACCTTAGTTCTTCCCTTGCTGAAACTACCGACGCTTCTCCGCAAGCCTGCGCCGCCGCCGCCGCGCGACCGCTTCCGTCCGGCCGTCGAGCACGCGCCGCTCGGCATCGCCATCGTCGGCTCCGACGGTGCCTGGCTGCACTTCAACGACCGCCTCGGCGAGATCGTCGGCTACACGCGCGAGCAGCTGCGCAACCTGACGTTCAACGACATCACCCATCACGACGACGCCCGCCGCGAGGCGACGTTCCTGCGCCGGCTGCGCGCCGGTGACATCCCGCGCTACCGCATCGAGAAGCGCGTCGTCGATCGCCGCGGCAGGACACGCGAGATCGTCGTGGCGGCGACGCTCGTCCGCGACGCCCGAAGCAACACGCCCGACTTCTTCGTCTTCGTCGTCGACGACGCCCCCATGCCGCCCGAGCCCGTGGTCGTGGAGAAGCCGTCGGCGCAGGACCGCGCCTTCCTCGAACAGGCGCGCGTGAACGCCGAGACGCACGGGCGGGAGCTGAAGCGGACCATCGGCGAGCTGCGCGGGGAGCTGGAGCGGACGTACAGCCAGCTCGAAGAGAAGACCGGCGAGCTGCGGATCATGGCCAACGCCCTGCGGATGGAGATGCAGCGCCGCAAGGCCGCGGAGCGGGCTCTGCTCGAGGAGAAGCTCTCGGCCTCGGCGATCGACGCGCTCGTCCATCTGGCCGAGGAGTTCGAGAACGAGATCGAGATCCCGCCGCCACCGCCGCCGCGCCCGCCCGCCACGGAGCTCCTCGTGGCCGGCCCGGTGGCGAAGAAGTTCCATCGCATGAGCTGCGGCTCTGCTCGCCGGCTCGACGAGGAGACGCGGATCATGTTCACGAGCGTCGCCGACGCCATGAACGCCGGCTACGCGGCCTGCCGTCTTTGCGGCGCAGTCTGATAAAATCGTCGCGACTCCCCAAACAACCTGCGAGGTGCGGGATGCGACGTGTCGCCGCGTTGATCGTCTTTTTGTTCGCCACATCGCTGCACGGGCAGTGGACCTTCGCCACGCGCCTGGAGCTGCGCGCGAATTACCGCGACAGCAAAGAGGCGAAGCGCGCGCTCGCCTTCCCCTTCCCGCCGAGCTTCCTGCCGGTGGGGCAGACCACCGGCTTCCTCGAGACCGTGAACGCCGGGCGGCACACGGAGTTGAGCGTCGCCCAGCTGCGCCTCGACGCGAATTACGGGAACGTCTTCGCCGCGCATGCGCAGGTGCACGGGCAGGACAAGTACCGCCGCAATCCGACGAGCGAGGACAAGAAGTTCGACGCGGACGAGCTGTGGTTGCGCCTCGGTCCGAAGCCGGAGTTCCTCGAGCTTCCGGAGCGGACGTCGTTCTTCATCCAGGCCGGCAAGTTCCCGCACGCGGAGCGGCAGCCGACGCGCCTGCTGGAGAGCTACGGCCTGGCGGCGACGGCGTTCAACCGCTTCGAGGACGTCGGCTTCATGGGCGGCGGCTCGATCGGGCGCAACCTCTATTGGCGTCTCTCCGGCACGAGCGGGAATCCGCTCTACTTCCGCGATCCGAACGCGCTCGCCGGCGACAACGGCATCAAGGAATTGCTGCTGCCGAACCCCGATCCGAAGCTGAAAGCAGGGATTCCGATTCTCTACAACACGGAGACCGAGGGGTACTTTCTGAAAACCGATCACGTCCAGTTCGGGCAGGCCATCGGCTACCGCTGGCAGAACGCCGCGCAGACCGGCGGCTTCGACGCCATCGTCTTCCACTACCGCCGCTCGATGGCGGATCGGGAAGCACTTACCGGCACGTTCTACAGCGCCGACCTGCAGCTTCTCGCCGGGCCGCCGGGCTTCGGCATCAGCATTCCCGTCAGCGGCCGGCGCAAGGAAGAGACCGGCACGCGGATCTACACGGAGTGGCATGGTTTGACAGCGACGGCGCAATGGACGAAGCAGTTGTTCGCCGGCCTTCACCGGCAGGGGGAAGAGCTCGAGGCCGGCTACCAGGTGCCGTTGTCGTTCGGGCCGAGCGTCGGCGGGGAGTCGCTGCTACAGGGCATCCAGCCGGTCGTGCGCTGGAGCGGCCTGCAGAACAGTTTCAAGGGGCCGAAGAACTTCGTCGATCCGAGCATGTGGTGGAACTGGGTCAAGATCGACTACGGCGTCCGTATCGGCTTCGCCAAGCACACGGACGTGACGATCGAGCACGCCAAGCACGTCATTGTGGTGCCGGGAGTGCGGTTGAGGCCGGATGAAACGTTAGTGACGTTGCGGATTCGGGTTTAGACCGTACTGATCCGCCACCGTCATCAACTCCTTTTCAACATCATCGCCCCCCAGGCGATGACGAATCCGCTCGATCTCGGCCATCTCCTGCTCCTCCAGCGCGAAGCCGTGGGCCTGCAGGGCCTCGTTCGGATTCTCGATCAGGCGGCGGCGGAACTCCGGGTGCTCCATCGCGCGGCGCACGACGGCGCCGATCATCTCGTTACGCATGCGTCCTCCCGCCCGCTACCAGAGCAAACGATGGGCCGGAACTTTCTCTCGCCCGGCCCGTCTCAAAGGGGATTTTTCCTAGCACCAGTCCGGTTGGCACCGCGAGCAACCATGAGCCATCACACGTCCCGCCGTGCGCTGCTTTTCGCCCTCTTCCTTCTCCTGCCCGGCGCCGCCGCCTTCGCGGTCACGCCGAGCGCGCGCTACGACTCGAAGATGGTGTACGACCCCGTCACCACGCACTCCGTTCTCTTCGGCGGCACCACCGCGCTCGACCCGTCGACGAGAGTGTCGTACGAGTTCAGCGACACGTGGGACTGGAACGGCACGATCTGGACGCAGCTCTTTCCGCTGCACAATCCCCCGGCCCGCTTCGCCCACGTCATGGTCTACGACTCCGCGCGCGACCGCATCGTCGTCTTCGGCGGCCGTACCGGCAACAGCAAACAGGACCTCAACGACACCTGGGTCTTCAAGAACGGCGACTGGACGCAGATCGACACGCCCACCGCGCCGCCGGCACGCCTCCTCGCGGACGCCGTGTACGATCCGGTGCGCGACCGCGTCGTCCTCTTCGGCGGCCTGACGATCACGAGCGACTCCAAGTCCAGCACGCCGTACTACGACACGTGGGAGTTCGACGGCACGACGTGGACGCAGGTCCTCAGCGACGGCCCGCACGCCGACAAGCCGATCATGGTGTGGGACGCCCCGCGCCTGAACATCCTCATGCTCGGCGTCGACACGAACTTCGCCACACATCAATACAACTACGATCCCAAGGCCAAGGCTTGGGTCGAGAAGACCGGCACGCGGCTGCCGTCCTGCGTGAACCAGGGCGGGCTGTCGTACCAGTCGAACAGCGGCACGGTCTTCTTCACCGGCGGCGCCTGCACCGGCGTCACCACCATCGAGGTCAGCGAGGAGTGGGACGGAAACCAGTGGAATCCGAAGACCGTCGTCTTCAACGTCGGCCGCGTCTACGGCTTGGCCTTGACCTTCGATGATCTCCGCCAGCAGACGCTCCTCTTCGGCGGCGTCCTGGCCGGCAACACCACGCCCCGGAACGAGCTCTGGATGTTCACGAACGACTGGACCCAGGGCTACGACCCGAACTACACCCCGCCGGCGCGGGAGCTGATGGCCTTCCACCGCGACCCCGCCAACGGCCTGATCTGGCTCTTCAGCGGCCGCGACCCGAACATCCTCTACGCCGATCTCTGGAAGTACCAGTACGGCAAGTGGCAGCGCGTCGTCACCAACACTCCGCCGCCGCAGAATTGCAGCTCGCCGGCCAGCGCCTTCGACACCGACCGCGAGAAGCTCGTCGTCCTCTGCCCCGACGATACGCTGGCGGAGTTCGACCTCAGCGACTGGAAAAGCTTTTCCGGCCTCAGCAAGAATCCGCCGACGCGCTCGTTCAGCAGCATGACCTACGACGCCAATATCAAGAAGAGTGTCCTCTTCGGCGGCTACAACACGAACTACATCAACGACACATGGCTGTGGGACGGCACGGCCTGGTCGCAGGTGACGAAGAACCTCCCGCCGCAGCGAATGAACGCGGCCATGTGGTTCGATCCGCACCTCAACCGAACCGTGATCTTCGGCGGCGTCGGCCGCCAGTCGTCGCAGGACCGCGTCACGCGCTTCAACGACATGTGGTCGTTCGACGGCAGCGGGTGGACGCAGATCAAGCCCGCCCATACGCCGCCGATGCTCTACGGCTCGCAGGTAGCGGTCGATCCGACGACGGGCAACGTCCTCCTCTTCGGCGGCGTCCGCACCGACACGGTCACGACGCCCGCCACCGGCAACACCGCCGCCACGACGACGCAGGTGCAGACCTACACCAACGAATTCTGGCAGTGGGACGGCACGGATTGGACGCAGGTGACGTTCCCGCGCATCCCCTACGCGCGCGAGAACGGAGGGATGGCCTTCGATCCGTCGACGCAGAGGATGGTCGTCTTCGGCGGCTACGCCGGCCAGCAGTGGCTGTCGGACACCTGGATCCTGACGCCGGACAAGGGTTGGCAGCCGCAGATCACGAACACCTTCCGGCGCCGCGCGGGCGGGCGGCCGTAGCGCGAACGCGTAACGCCGCTGTGCTAAGCTCCGCCGCCTGGTTCCAATGCCGGGCCCCACGCAGATCGCACTCGGCGCCGATCACGGCGGCTACGAGCTGAAGGAAGCGCTCAAGATCCATCTGCGCGACCGCGGCCACGCCATTCGCGACCTCGGCACGCAGAGCAAAGACCCCGTCGACTACCCGAAAATCGCCCGCGCCGTAGCCGAGTCCGTCGCCTCCGGCGCGGCGAAGTTCGGCATCATGATCGACGGCGCCGGCATCGGCTCGGCCATGGCCGCCAACAAAGTCCCCGGCGTCCTCGCCGCGGCCGCGAACAACGAAGCGCTGGCGCGCAACAGCCGGGAGCACAATGACGCCAACGTCCTCACCCTCGGCTCGGGACAGGTCGACCTCGACACCGCCAAGCGCATCGTCGATGTCTTCCTCTCCACCGACTGCACGGCCGACCGCCACCGGGCCCGGGTGAAAATGATCCGCGACTACGAGAAGAACATGACGCCAACCGACCTCTCCGCCGACGACATGGCCCGCATCGCCGCGCGCGTGCGCGAGCTCCTGCAGCAGGGCGGCGGCGGCGCGGCACGCCAGGCCGCCCCGATCACGCCCGACCAGCTCGTCAAGCTCATCGACCACACCGTCCTCAAAGCCGAGGCTACGGCTGAAGAGATCGAGAAACTGTGCAGGGAAGCCGTCGAGAACAAATTCTTCTCCGTCTGCCTCAACCCCTCGTGGGTGCCGAAGGCCAAGCAGCTCCTGCGCGGCACCCCTGTCAAAGTCTGCGCCGTCGTCGGCTTCCCCCTCGGCGCGCAGTCGCCGGAGATCAAGACCCTCGAGGCCCGGCGGGCCCTGCGCGAAGGCGCCAACGAGATCGACATGGTCATCAACATCGGCGCGCTGAAGAGCAAGGACGACCTCCTCGTCGCGCGCGACATCCGCGGCGTCGTCGAGGTCTGCGACGAAGCCCACGGCGTGTCGAAAGTCATCATCGAGACCGCGCTGCTCTCCGACGAAGAGAAAGTGCGCGCCTGCCAGCTCTCCATGAAAGCGGGCGCCGACTTCGTCAAGACGTCCACCGGCTTCTCGAAGTCGGGCGCGACTGTCGAGGACGTCCGCCTGATGGCCCAGACCGTCGCCCCGCGCAGGCTCGGCGTCAAGGCCTCGGGCGGCATCCGCAGCTACGCCGACGTCGTCAAGATGGTCGAGGCCGGAGCCACGCGCATCGGCTCATCGAACAGCGTCAACATCCTCCAAGAGGCCCGGCAACTCGCCGCGGGGAAGGGGTAAGTTTTGAGCGAGCTTCGCTGCTACGTGTTCATCGACAGTCTCCAGCCGCAGTTCGCGTCGTTTCTCGGCACCGTGGCGCAGGGATTCCTGCCCGTGCCGGGGCAGGCGTCGCTCTTCGTCGAGGTCGCGCCGGGGATGGACATCATGCGCGTCACCGATGTGGCGCTGAAGGCCACCGACGTCCGCCCGGGCATGATGATCATCGAGCGCCTCTACGGAATGCTGGAATTGCATTCAGATTCTCAGGCGGATGTCCGCCAGGCCGGCCAGGCCATCCTCGACGCGCTCGACCTGAAGGAAGAGCAGCGCATCAAGCCGGAGATCACCTCCAGCCAGGTCATCCGCAACATCTCCGACTACCACACCCAGCTCATCAACCGCACGCGGCACGGCGACATGATCCTGCCGGGGCAGTCGCTCTACGTTTTGGAGTGCGCGCCTGCCGGCTACGCCGCCATCGCCGCGAACGAGGCCGAGAAGGCCGCGAACATCAACGTCCTCGAGGTCCGCGCCTTCGGCAGCTTCGGCCGCGTCTACCTCGGCGGCGAGGAGCGCGACATCGATGTCGGGTATCGTGCTGCCGAACAAGCGATCCAGTCGATTTCGGGACGGGCGGGAAGAGCATGAACAAACCAGAAACCAGAAACCAGAAACCAGAAAACGAGCCGCGATGGGCGGGCGGGTTCTGGTTTCTGGTTTCTGGTTTCTAGTTTTAAATATTGGAGGAATGAAAATGACAGATGCACTCGGCATGATTGAAACAAGGTCTTTCCCGGCCGTCGTCGAGGCCGCCGACGCCGCGGTCAAGGCCGCGCGCGTGGAGCTCGTCTCGTACGAGAAGACCGGCGGCGGCTACACGACCATCGTCGTGCGCGGCGACGTGGCCGCGGTCCGCGCGGCCATGGACGCGGCCCAGACCGCGGCGGGGCGCGTCGGCGACGTCGTCACCGTGCACGTCATCGCCCGGCCGCACGACCAGGTCGACGCGGTCATGCCGCTCGGGCGCACGCCCGCGCCGGCGGGCGGCGGCGGCAAGAAGGGATAACCTCCCGCCATGCAACTCGCCAGAGTGGTGGGCACCGTCGTCTCCACCCGTAAGGAGCAGAGCATCAACGGCATCAAGCTCCTCGTCGTCAAGCCGCTCGACGAGGACGGCAAGGAGACCGGCAACGCCGTCGTCTCCGCCGACGCCGTCGGCGCCGGCCCCGACGAGGTCGTGCTGATCGCCGCGGGCAGCTCCGCGCGCCAGACGACCGTCACCGACAAGCGGCCGGTCGACTCCGTGATCCTGGCCATCGTCGACAGCTGGTACGTCGGCGACGTCGAGAAATACAAGAAATGAGCACGCCCATGAACCGTCTCACCGACCGGGAGATCGACGAGATCGCGCGCAGGATCGCCGCGGACATCCGAGGTGGAGGACAGGCGCCCTCGCCTGTCCCGGCACTCGGATCGTCGGGGGCGCCTGTCCTCCACGGAGTTTTTCCGACCGTGTCGGAAGCCGTCGCCGCCGCCGCGACGGCGCAGAAGCAGTTTGTGGCCCTCCCGCTGTCGACGCGCGCGAAGATCATCGCCGCCATCCGCCAGTCGATGCTCGACAACTGCGATGCCCTGGCCAAAGCCGCCTTCGACGAGACCGGCTACGGCCGCTACGAGGACAAAATCGTCAAGAACCGCCTCGTCACCGAGCGCACGCCCGGCATCGAGGACCTCGCCCCCATCGCCGTCAGCGGCGACCACGGCCTCGGCCTCACCGAGCCGGCGCCGTTCGGCGTCATCGGCGCCATCACCCCCGTCACGAATCCGACCTCCACGATCATCTGCAACTCCATCGGCATGCTCGCCGCGGGGAACAGCGTCGTCTTCAACGTCCACCCCTACGCCAAGAACTGCTGCATGCAGACCATCGCCCTGCTGAACAAGGCCATCGTCGGCGCCGGTGGGCCGCCGAACGTCGTCACCGGCGTGGCCAACCCGACCATCGAGTCGGCGCAGGAGCTGATGAAAGATCGCGGCGTGCGCCTCGTCGTCGTCACCGGCGGGCCCGACGTCGTCCGCCAGGCCATGCTCAGCGGCAAGCGCGCCATCTGCGCGGGGCCGGGCAATCCGCCCGTCGTCGTCGACGAGTCCGCCGACATCGACAAGGCCGCGCGCGACGTCATCCTCGGCGGCTCGACCGACAACACCATCATCTGCACCGACGAGAAGGAAACGCTCGCCGTCGCCTCCATCGCCGACGCCCTCATCGCCGCCATGGGGCGCAACAACGCCGTCGTCCTTCCGGCGAATCGCTTGCCCGAGCTCGAGCGCGTCGTCTTCGCGGAGATGAAGGGGCCGCGGCAGAAGGCCCGCCTGAACAAAGACCTCATCGGCAAGAACGCCAACGTGATTCTCGGCAAGATGGGCATCAGCGCCCCCGACTCCGTGCGCATGGTCGTCGTCGAGGTCAACGAAGAGCATCCGCTGCTCTGGACCGAGCAGATGATGCCGGTCATGCCGGTCTGCCGCGTGCCGAATGCGAATCGGGCCATCGACCTGGCCGTGGAGATCGAAGGCGGCAACCGCCACACCGCGATCATGCACTCGAAGAACCTCGACAACCTGAGCCGCATGGCCAAGCTCTGCGACTGCTCGATCTTCGTGAAGAACGGGCGCTCCCAGGCCGGCCTCGGCCTCGACGGCGAGGGCTACTGCTCGTTCACCATCGCCAGCCCCACGGGCGAAGGGATGACGTCGCCGCGCAGCTTCTCCCGCTGGCGCCGCTGCGTCCTCGTCGACCATTTCAGGATCACGTGATGAAGAAGGCCTCCGCGCTCGCCGTCATCGACTACGAAGACATCCCGGCCGGCGTGTACGCGGTCGACGCCATCCTGAAGAAGGCGCCCATCGCCTTCGTACGCGCCGGCACGGTCTCGCGCGGCCGCTACCTGGTGCTCTTCGGCGGCTCCACGGCGTCGACGCAGGAGTCGCTCGGCGAGGCCCTGGCCACGACGCGCGCGGCCGTCCTGGACTACGCCTTCCTTCCCGATATCCATCCATCCCTCTACGATGCCGTCTTCGGGGCGAAAAAAAAGACCACCGGCTCGCTGCTGATCCTCGAGACCGACACGGCCTCCTCGATCGTGCGGGCCGTGGAGGCCGCGATGAAGGGGACGCCCGTCGAGCTGATCGAAGTGCGCCTCTCCGACACCGGCCTGGCCGGCAAGGGCATCGCCCTCCTCACCGGGACGCTGCACGATGTCGACGCCGCCGCGGTCCTCGCCGCCGCCGGCACGAGCAGCGAGGCCCCGCCGCGCGGCTTCTCCCACCGCATCATCGCCGCGCCGCACGACGTGCTCGAGCGCGACATCGCCGCGGCCACGCGCTTCGACGTCGCGCCGCTGCTGGAGCTCGACGGGGAGGCCGGCTGATGGGGAACCGAATGCAGAATGCAGAATGCAGAATGCAGAATGAGGCCGCGCTCCGACAATTCTGCATTCTGCATTCTGCATTCTGCATTCGCCGCGGAGGCGCCGCATGCTCCTAGGCCGCGTGATCGGGCAGGTCGTGCCATGCATCGTCACGCCGGGCCTCGAAGGCGTGCCGATGCTGATCGTCCAGCCGCTCGACAAGAAGCTGAACCCGAAAGGGAAGTCCCTCGTCGCCGCCGACTCGACGCGCATGGCCGGCCCGGGCGAGCTGGTCTCGTACGAAGGCGGCCGCGAGGCCGCCCTGGCCCTCGACCCCTGGTTCGTCCCGGTCGACCACGCCATCATCGCCATCGTCGACGGAGTGAACGTCACATGATCCTAGGCCGCGTCATCGGCGAGATCCACGGCACGATCAAGCACCGCTTCTACGAGACCCGCCGCATGCTGGTGATCGAGAAGGAAAACGGCGATTACCTCATCGCCGTCGACGCCGTCGGCGCCGGCGCCGACGAGCGCGTCCTCGTCCTCGACGAAGGCAACGGCGCCCGCCAGGTGCTCGACTCCAAGGACGGGCCCGTGCGCTCCGTCGTCGTCGGCATCGTCGACGACGTCTTCCCCGGCTAGCGCCATCCATACCGGTCGGTATTGACCATCCGGGAAAAGATGACTACAGTGCACCATACCGAAGGGTATGGAGGCACTCATGGTTCTCGTCAGAAAGCTCCTCGCCGCGATTCTCGTCGTCGCCCTGGCCGGCTGCGTCACCGCCAGTCGGATCGAGCGCCGCAGCAACCTGATGTCGTATCTCTACCCCGACGCGAATGCGCCGCAGACGCCGAACCCGGCCGGGGCGCGCCTGCAGCTTCCCCTCCGGATCGGTCTGGCCTTCGTTCCGGCCGACCGCGGGCAGAGCCGCTACGCCGGAGATTTCCGCTCGACGTTTCCGGCCGCGACGGAGACGCGCCTCCTGAACATCGTCAAGCAGAACTTCCAGGGGCGCGACTGGGTCAGCGACATCGTCGTCATTCCCTCCGCGTACCTCGTCTCTCGCGGCGGCTTCTCGAACCTCGACCAGGTCGCGCGCCTGATGAACGTCGACGTCGTCGCTCTCGCCTCCATCGACCAACTCCAGGTCAGCAATCCGCGCCGGGCCTCCTTTCTCTACCTGTCGATCATCGGCGCGTACGTGCTCCCGCTCGACAGGAACGAAACGCGCACGATGATCGACGTCGCCGCGTTTCATGTCCCGTCGCGGACCTTCCTCCTGCGCGCGCCCGGCACGAACATCATCACCGGGACTTCGTCGGCGATGGACGTCAACGCCAAGCTCGAAGAGCGCTCCGTCAAGAGCTTCGAGATGGCCATGGCGGACCTGTCGAAAAACCTCAGCGTCGAGGTCGATCAGTTCAAGGCGGCGGTGGCGAGCGGGCAGGTGAAGAGCGTCGACATCGTCACGAAGGAGGGGAAGTCGGTGCGCGGCGGCGGCTCCTTCGGCTGGCTCGGCGCGGCCGCCGCGCTCCTCGCGCTGGCGCTGGTGATGAGGAAGTCGTGATCGAGCTCTGGACCTGCCATTTCCTGCATTGGGGATGGCAGCACGCCCTGCTGAACGCCGTGGCCGCGGTGCCGCCGGTCGTGGCCATGCGTCGTCACAAATCAGCGTGGCTGTTCCTCCCCTTCCTCTTCGCGGCCGCGCCGTTCATTGCCCTCGCCGTGCGCGCCGGCTTCGCGGGCGAGTACCGCGGCGCATCGGGCCTCGTCGTGGCCATGTGGATCTTCGCCGGCATGCTGCTGCGCAATCGCGTGCTGCTCGTCGTCATCGCGGCGAAGCTGACCGCGGAGGCGCTCGGCCTCCTGCCGTCGCACGACGCCTTCACGACCGTGTCGATCGCGCACTACGCCGGCGCGGTGGCGGGGCTCGTCGGCGCGATGATCGCCTATAAAGAAAAAGCCCGTTCCTGGCCGGGGAACGGGCGCAGCGCGCTAGAGTGCGCCGACTGGGTCGCTGCAAAAATCTCGGATCAGCGACGCACGCAATTTACGTCCGCAGCGCGCGAGGCGCCACTCGTTTTTGCAACCTCATGCGTATTACCTGTCACTTGACTTTTGTCCCCGCCGGGACTGCTGAATCGACGCTCAGCAGCGAGGGCTCGCCGTCGATCGACGCGGCCAGTACCATGCCGTTCGACTCGATCCCCATCAGCTTGGCCGGCTCGAGATTGGCCACGATCACGATCTTCCGTCCCACCAATTCCTCCGGTGCGTACTTTGTGGCGATGCCGGCGACGATCGTCCGCTCTTCGTCGCCGGTGAAGATCGTCATCTTGATCAGCTTCTTCGACTTCGGCACGCGCTCCGCCGCGCGCACCTCGGCCACGCGCAGGTCGGCCTGCATGAACTGCTCGATGGAGATGCGCGCCAGGTCGGGCGGCGCGGCCTGCGTCGTCTCGATTTTCGGCTCTTCCATTTTTTTCTCTCCCATGAATGCCGCGGCGTCGATGCGCGGAAAGATCGGCTCGCCCGCGCGGATCGGCGCGCCGTTCGGCAGCTTCCCCCACGCCAGCGCGTCCGCGCCGATCGCCTCGGGGTCCGCGCCGAGGCGTGAGAGCGCTTCGCGCGCGGACGCGGGCATCACCGGTGCCAGCATCACCCAGATGATCCGCAGCGACTCCAGCGAATTCCAGATCACGCGCGACAGCGACTCGTCCGCGCCGTTCTGCTTGAACATCTTCCAAGGCTCGCGGCTGACGATGTAGCCGTTCACCGCCACGAGCAGCTTCCAGGCAACGTCGATGGCGCGGTGGAACGCGTAGTCGTCCATCGCCCGCAGGTACTCCGGCCCGAGCTGGCCTGCCAGGCGCAGCAGCTCGTTGTCGTCGCATGGCGCCGGCGGCGTCTTCCTGCCGAAGTACGTCTCGCTCATCTTCAGCGCGCGCGAGAGCGTGTTGCCCAGGTCGTTGGCCAGGTCGGCGTTGTAGCGTGTGATGAAGGCCTCGTCGGAGTAATTCGCGTCCTGCCCGAAGACCATCTCCCGCATCACGTAGTAGCGGAACGGATCGGTGCCGAACGTGTCGATGACCTCGTGCGGGCGCACCACGTTGCCGAGCGACTTGGAGATCTTCTGGTTGTCGCGCAGCCACCAGCCGTGGCCGACGATCTGCCGCGGCAGCTCCACGCCCGCCGACATCAGGAAGGCCGGCCAGTAGACGGCGTGGAAGCGCACGATGTCCTTGCCGATGAGGTGCACGTCCGCCGGCCAGTAGCGGCGGAAGCGGGCGTCGTCGTCGCCGCCGCTGCCGAAGCCGAGCGCGGAGATGTAGTTCGTCAGCGCGTCCATCCAGACGTAGATCACGTGTTCGGGATTGCCGGGGAAGGGAATGCCCCATTTGATCGACGTGCGCGAGATCGAAAGGTCCTTGAGCCCCTGCTCGACGAAGGCCACGACCTCGTTGAGGCGCGTGCGCGGGCGGACGAAGCCGGGATTGCGGCGGTAGTGTTCGAGCAGCGGCTCGGTGTAGCGGGAGAGCTTGAAGAAGTAGTTCTGCTCCGTCGTCCACTCGACGGGGTGGCCGTCCTGGTCGCGCCCGTCGCGGACCTGGTTCTCGGGGATGAAGGTCTCCTCGGTCTGGCAATACCAGCCGGCGTGCTCGCCGAGGTAGATGTCGTCGGGCATGCGCTCCTGGATGCGCCGGATCAGCTCGTACACCCCGACGCGGTGCCGCCCCTCGGTCGTGCGCACGAAGTCGTCGTTGCTGATGTTCAGCTTGCGCAGCAGCTCGTGGTAATTCGCCACCACGCGGTCGACCAACTCGATCGGCAGGACCCCTTCCTTCGCCGCGGCGCGCTCGATCTTCTGCCCGTGCTCGTCCGTCCCGGTCAGGAACCAGACGTCGTCGCCCATGCGCCGGCGATGGCGAGCGATGACGTCCGCGGCCACCTTCTCGTACATGTGGCCGATGTGGGGATCGTCGTTGACGTAGTCGATCGCGGTGGTGATGTAGAACTTCATAAAGGAGGCGGATTATAGCGGCCCATCTATTGCGCCTTCTCTTTCAACCGCGCGTACAGCGTCGACGGGCTGATCTTCAGCTGCCGGGCCGCCTTGCGCACGTTGCCGCCGGCGGCGTCGACCGCGGCGGTCACGTAGTCGGCGACGACGTCGTCGAGCGGGCGGATCTCCCATTCCGCCGACGGCAGCCCCGACGACGTCGCCGCCACCGCAGCCGAGGGCGTCTCCAGCAGCAGCGTCTCGCTGCGGATCTCTTTGCCGTTCATCGTCAGCAGGGCCCGCTCCAGCACGTTGCGCAGCTCGCGCACGTTGCCCGGCCACCCGTACTGCTCGAGCTTCTTCAGCGCGCGCGGGCTCATGGCCGGCAGCGGCTTGCCGATCTCCTTTGCCAGCGGCCGGAGCATCACGTCGACCAGCACCGGAATGTCCTCGGGGCGCTCGCGCAGCGGGGGCATGCGCACGCGCACGACGTTCAGCCGGTAGTACAAGTCGTTGCGGAACCGGCCCGCGGCCGCCTCCGAGGCGAGATCGCGATTCGTGGCCGCGACCAGGCGGAAATTCGCGGTCAGATCCTTGATCCCGCCGACGCGGCGGAAGCGCTTCTCCTCGATCGCCTTCAGCAGGCGCGCCTGCACCGTCAGGTCCATCTCCCCGATCTCGTCGAGGAACAGCGTGCCGTCCGCCGCCACCTCGAACAGTCCCGGCTTCGTGTTCATCGCATTCGTGAACGCGCCGCGCTCGTGTCCGAAGAGCTCCGACTCCAGCAGCTCCTTCGACAGCCCGGCGCAGTTCAGATCGACGAACGGCCCGCGGGCGCGCGGCGAGCGGCCGTGGATCAGGCGCGCGAACACGCCCTTGCCCGTGCCCGACTCCCCTTCGATCAGCACCGGCGACGGCACGCGCGCCACCTGGGCGAGCAGCTCGTTGAGGCGCTGCACGGCGGGGGAGATGCCGGGGAGGCGGTCGGCGTCGGGTGCGTCGGCGCGGCGCAGGGCCTGCAGCTCGCGGCGCGTGGCGATCATCCGCTTCACGTTGGCGAGCGTGAGCTGGAGCGTGTCGTAGTCAAACGGCTTCTGCAGGAACGTCTCCGCGCCGAGGCGCATCGAGTCCACCACCCGGTCGAACGTCCCCTGGCCCGACATCATGATCACCGCCACCGCCTCCGAGTACATCTTGAGGTCGTGCAGCAGCTCGATGCCGGAGACGTCGGGGAGGTTGACGTCGAGCAGGGCCACGTCGGGCGAGGACTCGGCGAAGGCGGCGCGGGCCTCGCGGCCGTTCATGGCCGTGAGCACGTCCCACTCCTCTTCGAGCAGTCCTTTGAGGCCTGCGACGATCGACGGGTCATCGTCTACGATCAGTAGCGTATCGCTCATGTCCGAAAATCATACACTTGTTCGATAGCGAGACACGAGCGCTTTTTTTCGTCGAGGCTAAGTTGCTGATTTTAATAGTCGAATCGTGTGGTACGGCGATTGGACATAGGGGCGAACATGATTATCGAGGCAATCACGTTGGCCGCTCTCCTCCATCGCCCGGCACCGAGCGTGACCTGCCACTCAGGCGCGGTGTCGTACAAATTCGTCGGCGCGCCCGGTACGCAGTTCACCTACATCGGCAAGCAATACACCGTTCCGCCGCGCGGCTGGATCGAATTGATCAGCCACGGCAAAGACTCCCAGTACGCGGCGAACGGCCGCGCCCTTTCGCTCGACACCTGGCCGATCGACGAGTTCGGCACCCGCACCGTCCCACTTCCATCATCAAAGGAGACTCGAGATGACTCACGTTCTGGAATTCGTTGAGAACACCGCATCGGATCTGCGCGGCGGCCGCCACAGCTGGCGCGTGCTTTCGATCCTCTGGACCGTCTCGATCAGCGCCGCCGTCGCGGCCCGGCTGTTCGTGCACTGAGGGAAGCCATGGTCAACGACGATCGCCGCATCATGCTCGTCAACCGCTCGACGTCGGCGCCGGAGCGGCCGTGGCTCGCTTCGCGCGAGGCGCCGCGCCGGCTGATCTTCGTCAACAGCTTCGGCATGATTCCGTACGCGATCCGCCGCGGCATGGAGGACCTCGGCAAAGACATCGAGGGGGTCGTCATCGACGGCACCGCCACGGCGTCCGAATACCTTCACCTTCTGGCGCTGCTCCCGGCCGGCTTCACGGGCGATGTCGTTTTCATCGAGAGCGATGTCGCCTTCGTCAGCGCAAGCGGACGCTGCGGTGACCGCGTGCTCTATGCGCTCAGTCCCGACGACCTGCAGTTCTATTTGCAGACGAAGATGCTGACCGCGGCGGCGTGAGGTTCCTTGGTATCATGACCGGATGCGAACGGTCCCCCGATATGGTGTCGAGATGTGCGAGAGCTGTCTCGACTGCCCCTGGCGCGACGACAGTTTTTTTTGTCAGCTTGACCCGAACACGTTGAAGGCGTTCGACGCCATCACCTTCGCCAATGTCTATCCCGAGGGGACGCTGTTGTTCGCGGAGGGGGAGTCGCCGCGCGGGCTTTTCATCCTCTGCTACGGCTCGGCCAAGCTCACCATCTCCTCCGGCGGCGGGAAGAAGCTGATCACCCGCCGCGTCGTGCCGGGCGACGCCCTCGGATTGGCCAGCGTCCTCTCCGGCCATCCCTACAAAGCCACGGCGGAGACGGTCACGCCGTCGCAGCTGAAGTTCATCAAGCGCGACGACTTCATCCGCTTCATGGGCGAGTACCGCGACGTGGCCTTCAACATCGCCCGGCAGCTCATCGAGGAGTGCGAGTCCGACGCCGACCAGATCCGCTCCCTCGGCCTTGCCAACTCCGCGGCCGAGAAGCTCGCCTATCTGCTGTTGTCGTGGTGCGACGAGTCGGGCCGGCAGTCGGAGAGCGGCGTGCGCGTGCCGGTGCTGATGACCCATGAGGAGATCTCGCAGACGATCGGGACCTCGCGCGAGACGGTCTCCCGTCTTCTCAAGTCCTTCAAAGAGAAGAAGATCATCACCATGCGGGGCTCGTCGATGACCGTGCATCGCCGCGACGAGCTCGAGGATCTGATCCTCCTCTGATCCTCAAATAACTGCGTTTCCCGTGACCGCGGTCACCCCCTCCCTCCACAGCGGTCCGCGCTGCGCCCGGCAAGCGTCCGTTCGCGCCGTGCAACCGTCCATGCCGCGTTTCCTCCCCGCGCCGACATTGCACGCATACAAAGCGGCATGACGCCGCGGGCAGAAAGAAAGACGGAGGGAGCCATGAATACCAGGAACTACTTCAAATCACTGTTCACCGCGATCGCCATGACGATCGCAGCCACCACGGCGATGGCAGCCGACCCGGTGATCCCGACGACGCACAACCCGTACACGGTCCTCGGCGTGCAACTCCGCTCGGTGCTGCTGGCCGATCCGGCCAACGGCTCGTCGGCGGTCGCCCTCGGCCCGGCGATCTTCCAGGAAATCGTCCCGTGCCGCTTCATCAGCACTCTCGAAGCGGATCACTACCCGGCCCAGTGGGGCGGCCCCGGCTTCTCGCCGAACGAGAGCCGCTCCTACCGGCCGACCGGTGAGCTCGTCGACGCCAACTTCACGAATCCGTGCTCGAATCAGATCCCGGTCAACTCGCTCGCCGTGGCCGCGCGCATCTGGGCCACCGGCACGAAGTCGACGAAGTCGGTTGGCAACACCGTCGTGTGGCTGACGCCGGGCCGGAGCGCCGCGCCCTCGGACAGGAACTCCAAGATCGCACTGCGTCCCGACGAGCAGGCCATGAACGAAGCGAGCGTCGTGCTGCAGGACAGCATGTTCACGCTCACCGCGCAGCAGGGCAGCGCCGACATCCTCGTCGACATCATCGGCTACTTCATCCACGACGACTACCAGGGCCAGGGCGCGAAGGGCGACAAGGGCGACGCCGGTGCCGTGGGTCCGGCCGGTCCCGCGGGTCCGCAGGGTGAGAAGGGCGACAAGGGCGACGCCGGCGCGCAGGGCGACAAGGGCGATGCGGGCGCGAAGGGCGAGAAGGGCGACAAGGGCGACGCCGGTGCGCAGGGCCTCAAGGGCGACAAGGGTGATGCGGGCGCGCAGGGCGAGAAGGGTGACAAGGGTGACGCCGGCGCGCAGGGCCTCAAGGGCGACAAGGGCGATGCGGGCGCGAAGGGTGAGAAGGGCGACAAGGGCGACGCCGGCGCGAAGGGCGAGAAGGGCGACAAAGGCGACCAGGGCCTGCAAGGTCTCAAGGGCGACAAGGGCGACAAAGGCGACCAGGGCCTGCAAGGACCTCCGGGGCTGAGCGGCGGACCCTATGTCTCCTCGGTGAACTGCATCGCCCAGGGCAACAACTCGGTCACGGTCAACAACCCGGTGGTGCACGACAACAGCGCCATCATGGTCACGGTGATCGGCCGCTCGCTCGGCAACATCATCTCGGTCGCCGGGCAGGGCGAAGGGTGGCTCACGGTCTCGGGCAAGCCGGCCACCTGCTTCAAGTACATCGTGTTCAACTGAGACGCGTCACGAAGTTTCGGGCCAGCGAGGGGCGCCGGGCAACCGGCGCCCTTCGTTTTTTGTCTGCAATCACGGACGCGCGATCCAGATATCGCTTCGCTCCAGCGTCTGGCCGATGTAGAGGTTGGCGCCGTCGGGCGAGAGGATCGGCACGGCGGCGGCCGCGTCGAGCTCGAGGCCGGGAGGCGGCGTGAAGGGATGCGTCGTGATCCGGCCGGTATCCAGATCGAGAATGCCGCTGCGCTCCTTTTGAAAAAAGGCGATCCGTCTGCCGTCCGGGAGCCACTGCGGAATGCCGCGATCGAGAACCGTCACGGTTCGCTTCGTCTCCAGCGAATAGACGGCAATGCCCGCGTGGGTGATCCCCTTCGCATCGACCGGAGAGCCGACGAGGCGGCGCCCGTCCGGCGACCATTCCGGAACGCCCAGGTCGCGGGTGAGGATCTCCAGCCGCCGTCCGAGGGGCCGGTCGAGATGTACGAGCGCGGTGGCGGACGGCTCCGTTTGCACGGCCAGAGTCTTGCCGTCAGGCGAGACGTCCGGCACGAAGGCATCGCGCACGCCGGTGCGTTGAAAATCGCGCTCATCCGTCACGCGCGTGAGTCCGCTGCCGTCGAGATGGATGCTCCAGATGTGATCGGCTCCCTTGCGGTCCGAATACCAGTAGATGGTCTTTCCGTCGTGCGACCAGACGGGATAACGGTCTCTGGCGGGGTCGTTGGTCAACCGCCGCAGATGCGTTCCGTCGGCGTTGATGACGAACAGATCCTCCTGGCCGACCGTCGTGAAGGCGATCATCGTCCGGTCCGGAGAGGGGGAGAGCGTGAGGATTTCCTCGGAGCCGCCGAAAAGGACATGCGGCGGCCCGAGCGCGGCGTTCGTCGTGTCGAAGGGCATGGTCACGGCGAGGCAGGAGCGCGTCATGCTCGTGAAGGCCATCTCTCCCTCTTTCGAAAAGGAGAAATGGCCGCTGAGCGTCGCCGGCAGCCGGATCGGTTCGGCCTCCCCGGTCGCGGCGCCGCTCTTCTCGTCGATGGGAATCCGCCAAAGGTTCAACGTTCCGTTCCGGTCGCTTCCGAAGTAGAGAAACCGCCCGTCGGGCGACCAGACGGGATTCCAATTCGCCCCCGCCGCGGAGATGACTCGGATTGCCGTTCGCGGCGGATCGGGCGCGTCCGCCTCGATGGTCCAGATCTCGCGGTGATGGGTTTCGGGGCTGACACCCCAGAAGGCGATGCGCTTTCCATGCGGCGACCAGGCCGGTTGCAAGGCGTCGCCGCCGGTGCCGTTGTTGCGCAAAACGTGCTTCGCACCCGTGCGCACATCGATGATCCACAGCTCGCCGATGTTCGGGTGAACCTGCGGCTTCATCTCCGTTCCCGCCGTGGAGACGACGAGGCGGGCGGCATCGGGCGACCACGATGGGTTGTGTCCGAAGTCGGTCAGGCGGCGAGCGGACTCGCCGCTCGCGCCCATGACGTAGATCCCGCCTCCGTCGCGCTCGGAGCGAAAAGCGATCTGCGCGCCGTCGGGCGAGAACGCGGGCTCCGAGTCTTCGGCGGGCGAATCGGCGGTGAGGTTGATGGCCGCCCGGCCATCGACGCGCTGCACGTAGATGTCGCGGTTGCCCGACTGCGTGGAGACGTAGGCGAATGACTTCCCGTCCGGCGCCAACGACGGAAAGATCTCCACGCCGCCGGCGAAGGTGAGCTGCCGATAGCTGCTCGGGAGCCCGGACGCCGTTCCGCGGGAGTGAAGGAGCCCGAACGCGGCTGCTCCGGCCCCCAGCAGCGCCAGGGCGGCGAGCGCGGCAAAGTAGAGAGGCCGTCGCCTCGCCGGTTCCGGCTGGGGCGGCGTCCAATTCATCGAGCTCGCTCCTTCCTGGATGATGCCGAGCTGGAAGGCGAGATCGCGCGCCGACTGGAATCGGTTTCGCGGATTCTTCTCCAGGCAGTGGCCGACGACAGCCGCGAGCGCCGGCGAGACGGCCGGAACGACGCGCTCCAGCGGCGGCGGCTCCCGGTCGAGCACGGCGGACATGGTCTCGACCGCGGAAGGACCGTCAAAGGCGCGCTTGCCGGAGAGCATCTCGTAGAGAACCGCGCCGAGGGAAAAGAGGTCGGTGCGGTGATCGACGGGGCAGCTGCGGACCTGCTCCGGCGACATATAGCCCGGTGTTCCGACGGCGACGCCGGCGGACGTCAGACGCCTGAGTGTTCCGCGCTGGCGGTCGGCATCGGTCGCCTCCTGGGCGAGCTTCGCCAGTCCGAAGTCGACGATCTTCAGCCGCTGATCGGGCATGACGAAGAGATTCTCCGGTTTCAGATCGCGATGGATGATCCCTTTCTCGTGCGCGACCGCCAGGGCCTCGGCGATCTGGATCGCGTAGTCGATGGCCTTGCGGAGCGGCAGCGGGACCGGCTCGGAATCGCCGATGACCTCGCGGAGGGTTTGTCCCTCCAGCAATTCCATCACGATGTACGGCGATCCCTCGGTCGTGCCGACGTCGAAGATGGTCACCAGTCCGGGATGGTTCAGCGCCCCCGCCGCGCGCGCTTCCTGCTCGAAGCGCTGCAGGCGCTGGTCCCGTGCATCGAACGACTCGGGGAGAACTTTGATCGCGACGTCCCGGCCGATGCGCCGGTCCCGCGCCCGCCAGACTTCGCCCATGCCACCGCCACCAAGGCGGCCCAGGACCTCATACGGTCCGACAAAATCGCCCTTCCGTATTGCCATGGATAACCGAAGTATGCAGATTATGCACGAAACAGACGGTACCAAGCACCTCGGAAAAGCGTCGCCGCCTAGTTGTCGTAAACGTAGAAGACGCCGAGCGTCTTCGCGTCTCGATAAAGAAGCTTCCGCCACGAGATGGTGTGCATGTGCTCGGTGACGCGGCAAATCTTCCGGTCATCCCTGACGACGTCGCGGGTCACGTCGAAGCTGATGCCGCACACCAGTTCGAGCGACGGACGGCACGGCGTCGGTTGATCCGCTTTGACGGCCGGCGCCCGCAGCGACTTCGCGAAGACCCGTTCGTCGACGACGTTGAACGGACTCTCTTCCGTCACTTTCCGGGCACGAGCTCGACCATGCCGTTGAGATCGAACAACTGGTAGGTATCGGGATTCGAGAAGAAGCGCACGTATTCGAGTGCCTGTGCCGGCGTGGTGATGTGCACGTGGCCGGCGAAGTTGTTCGGATCGGTGACCAGCGTGCTCACTCCGTCGCACGTAAGGAACATCGCCTCCGGTTTGACTTGAAAGAGGCCGACCCACCGCTTGCCGAGGGAGCACCCGGGCAGCAGCGAGGAAAGGTGGTAAGCCTCGTCCGTCCCGGCCGCGGACGACGGCGCCGAGGCCAGAACGACGACGATTGCCGCGATCGCCAGGTGCTCGTGTCGCATTTCGCGTTCTCCGGCATAGACGGTACCAAGAGTCCGCGCTAATCGGCGGTCCGCCGCATGCGTCGTCAGCGGATGCTGACCGCTGGTTCCACCTGCCGCGGTTGATATGCATGCTCGTTCAGAATCGCGATGAACGCCTCCGGTGACTCCACCGCACGATCGAGGAGCCCGTTCGTCATCAGCGACACGAACAACGCGCATGAGCGCGCCTGACAATTCACCGAACGCTCAGGATTGAACTCGATGTCCGTGAATCCCGCATAGCGCTGCAGCCGCGTGAGCCATTCGCGATGCGGATAGATCGCGTTGATGTAGAGCCAGTCGTAGAACGCCGTCCTCGGTTCCGTCGGAAAGTGCACGCCGCCGAACTTGAAACCGACGATGCGCCCCGAATCACGCAGCCGCGGGTCGCCCTTCGCGGTTCTGGCGTCGGCGTGGTAGAGCTCCGTGAACGGACCGCCGCGCTCGAAGATCTTGCTTCCTTGGAACGCCGACTCCAGCGGCATCACATCACCGTTGTTTCGCACGGTGAGATGAAACGCACTCAGGTGCCGCCCCAGCTTCTCCGTTGACTTCGACGAGACCTCGAGCAGCGGTGCATATCCGGCAGCAGCGCCCGCTGCGTGCAGGCCGGCGACGTTCTTCTGCTTCTGCACCGCAGCGAAGCCGGGATGCCACGTCATGCGCACGTAGATCTCGCGCACGAGCTCGGGCTCGCCGGGGACAGGAATGAAGATCGGTCGCTCAGCCATGCGGGAAGTTCCGAATCAACTCCAACGGGATTAAGCGCGGCACCAGCACTTCGCATTTCTCGGCCTGCTGCAACCGCTGCCGGATTGCCGGCTCCTTCCAGTCCGTCCGTGTGTACAGAACCTCATAATCGATCATCTCCGCGGCCTGCGCGATCGGGTACGCTGGCACGCCGCGTTTGTTCGCTACATCAGGCGTGAACAGCACGCCTTCCCACTGCAACACCTCCGGGTGCACCATCAGAAAGATCGAATCGATGATCCGCCCTTCTTCGCGAGCGACGAACTCCATCGGGTGCGTCGGCCGGAAGCAGAGGTGCACATACTCGTCCATACCTTTGATGCCGTTCGCTTCGCGGCTCCATTCGTTGCCGCCCGGTGCCGGGATTTCGATGCGTTTCCGCCATAGCTCCGCGAGCGGGTAGAGCCCGCCGAGCTCGCGGATGCGATCCAGGTTGCGCCGATCCGTGAAGTGATACAGCACTGGGATTCGCTTCAACGGATCCTTGGTCATCTACTCGTCAGATCCATCCTTTTGCCGATCATCGTACGCGCTAAAAAGGCCGAATGCGATCCGTGTGTTGCCGCTGCGCAAGCCCCCGTCGCGATCGCACCGAAGCGCGGACTCTACCTCCGGACGTCCATCGTGTACGTCGCCACCGGCGCCTCGGCGTTCCCGCGCACGCCGTAGGCGACGATCGAGTACGTCCCGGGAGCCAGGACGGCCGCGGGGACGACGACGTCGAAGCTGTTCGTCTCCGTCGCCGGCAGCGGGCCGCTCGACCAGATGCGCTTCTGCGATCCGGCGCGGACGAGCTCCAGGCGATAGGTATCGTAGTCGGCCGGGCCGACGATCGACACCACCAGCAGCACGGAATCGCCCTTCGTCGTGATCGTGTAGTGCTGCTGGCCCGGGCCGCGGCGGCCGTCGGGTGTCAGGATGTACGTTTCGGCGAACACGCGCGGCTGCAGCAGCTCGTTGTGCTTCTGCCACAGCATCGCTCCGAAAATCACCGCGAGGGCCGCGGCGATGGCCGCGACGGCGCGCCAGAACGGGAGGACCTTCGCGCCCGTTTCATTCGTGGCCCGAAAGGCCTTCCACTGCCGGTCGACGGCGTCGTCCGGCAACTCGCCCTCGGATGGGAACGGTGTCGCGAACGCGCGGGCGAGCTCGGGGTAGGCGACGAGCAGCAGCCGCACGCGCGCCGCCGCCTCCTCGGATAGCTCGCCCCGCTCGTACGCCAACAGCTCCTCGGCGGTCGGCGGCTCGCCGAGCTTGGCGCGGTCGCCGGCGGCCAGCGCCTCGCGCACCGCCTGCCATTCGAATTCGTTCAGCATGGCTTTTCTCCGAGCTGCTCGCGCAGGCACCGCTTCGCGTCGCGCAGCCTCGATTTCACGGCATCCATGGAGATGCCGAGGACTTTCGTGATCTCGTTGTATTGCAGCCCTTCCATCTGCAGGCGGAGGCACTCCTGCTGCCCTGGCGGCAACGCCGCCACCGCCCGCCGCACCCGCTCCCAGCGCGCCTCCTCCTCGACGCGTTCGGCGTAGTCGGGCTCCGGCGGCGCCTCCGGCTCGTTGAAGGCCAGATCGGGATCGTCGATGGCCACCACCGGCGCGTTCCGCTTCTGCGTCTGCCGGGCTCGCACGCGATTGAGGAGGATCGTCTTGGCGATCGACGCCAGGAACGGCCCGGCGTCGTCTTTTCGTATCTGGTCCATGCGTTCGTAGAGGCGTTTGAAAGCGTCCTGCGCGAGGTCGTGAGCCTCGTCGTCGGAGATGTTGTTGATGCGGAAGTAGCGCCATACCCTCGCGTAATTCTTCCGATAAATCGATTCGAAGCGCCCTTCGTTCATCGGTATGATCCGCGCATCGTGAGAGTCCTCGTCGCTGCCGCCGCGGCGCTGCTGCTGTCGGCGTGTCCCGGCGAACATGAAGACACGGCGGGGGGCGGTGTGTGGGGCCGCGCGGTCGAGCCGCGTCTGAGCACCACGAGCTCCTGGCACTCCTGTACGAGCCATTATCCGCCGGGCCATGTGGTGAGCGAGGCCCAATGCGGCGCCGCGCCGCCCTTGGAGGGCCGCTGTGACGATCCGGTAGCCTCCGCCGCCGAGGCCGATCGCCTCCTGGTCTCGCAGCCGATGTGTACGGACGCGGCCATTGCGGCATTGGAGACGCTCTCGCGCGCCGTGCCCGACGCAATGAGCGATCTCGCCGCCGCCTATTACGTGCGCGCCCAGCGCACCGACAATCCCGGCGATCTCCTGCGCGCCTTCGACGCCGCGCGCCAGGCGGTGGCGATGAATCCCCGTCCCCGCGGCGCACAATTCAATTACGCATTGATCCTCGAGGCGCTGTCGCTCAATGCCGAGGCGCTCGAGGCGTGGAGCGCGGCGGCGGCGGAAGGAGGCGAGTGGGGGAGTGAAGCGCGCACGCGCCGCGCGGCGCTGTTGCGGAACATGGCGCCGCTGCAATGGAAGGATGTGCGGCCGCGCCTCGACGCGGCCATCGACGCGCACAATGCCGAGGAGGCGCGCCGGCTCGTGGCGCTCTTTCCTTGGACGGCCGAGACGTATTTCGAGGAGGAGGTGCTTCGACAATGGGCGCTCTCTCCGGCGCCGCAACAGCTGTCCCGGGCAACGACACTGGCGAACGCCCTGTCGCAGTTTTTTCATGACCGGTTTTTCAATGACGTCGCCGAGGCGCTCGCCAAACCTTCCGAACCGTTGCGCCAGGGCCATCTGGCGTACGCCGAGGCGCGCTCGAAGAGTTATCCCGATGCCGCGCCGCTCTTCGCTCGCGCCGCGCGGTTGCTCCGGCAGGGCGGGAGTCCTCAATGGCTGCTCGCCCGCCTCGGCTATGCCGTACAAGACGCCATTGCAACCGGCCGATACGATCTGCAGCTCAATGAGCTCGACGCCGTCGCCGCAGAAGCGCGAGCGTATCCCAGCGTCCTCGCCCGCATTGAGCTGAACCGTCTCAATGCCGAGACCTTCGACAATCGCTACACGGCGTTCTTCGACACATACGACTCCGTCAAGAAGAAATACGAATCGCTCGGCGACTGGGAGAACGTCGTCGAGGCCAATACGCAGGCCGTCGCCACAATGGACGTCGTCGGCCTCAAAGAAGCCTCGTGGAAAAAGGCCCTGGCCACGTTTCGGCAGCTGCCCCGCCTTTCGAACGTGCGCAAGCAGCAGAACATCATGCGCAATACCGCGTTCATGGCCCTCGAGCTCGGGCATCCCGAGGCCGCGCGCCTCTATCAAATCAAGGCCGTGGAGCGTGCCCGCGTCCAGAAAGACGATCCCCATCTCGTCAGCGATCTCGATCATCTGGCCGTCATCGAGGTCGAGCTGCAGCGCTATGACGACGCGCGGCAACATCTCGACGAAGCTAGCAGGAAAGCTCTCAATCCGGAGATGCGCCGCGCGCTGCAAGTTCACCTGACCGAGGCGCAGGGCGAGCTGGCCATGCGTCTCGATCCCGCCCGCGCCGTCGCCGCGCTCACCGAAGCCGTCGCTCTCACCTCGGGCACCGCAGACAAAACCTTCCACGCCCAGCTGCTCGCCCGCCGTGCCGATGCCTACCAGCGCCTCGGCCAGGACGCCCAGGCCGCCGCCGACCGCCGCAACGCCCTCGACGAGCTCCACCGCGAAGAGGAAAGGCTCCTGGCCGAGCGGACCCGCGGGCGCTCCGACGACCTCTGGAATTCGTACTTCTCCCGTTTTCAGGAAACCTACGACCTCCTCGTCCGCCAGTTGATCGCCGACCGCAACATCGAGGAGGCCTTCCGCTACGCCGACCGCGCCCGCGCCTTCGAGGTCGTCGATCTCGTCCGCAAGCTTCCCACCGCCCCGGCTGCCTTCCGCGGGCTCGCCGCCGATCCCGATCATCTCGACCTCGCCAGGCTGCGGGCGAACATCCCGCCCGGCACCTTCCTCATCGAGTACCGCGTCTTCGACGACCAGACCTACGCCTGGATCGTCGGCCGCGACCTCTTCACCTCGCTGTGGCTCCCCGCGCAGCGCACGCAGGTCAAGAGTTGGGTCGAGCGTTTGCGGTCCGCGGCCGCGGGACGGCGCGCCGCCGCGTACGAGGCCGTCCTGCAGCCCGCGTACGACGCGCTGCTCAAGAAGCCGCTCGACCTCATCCACCGCGCGCCCGGCGGCGCGGCGGCGCGCATCGTCATCGTTCCCGACCGCGACCTGCGCGGCCTTCCCTTCGCGGCCCTGCGCCATCCCGACACCAAGCGCTACCTCATCGAAGACCACGCCGTGTCGATGGCAGGCAGCGCGCTGCTCTACGTCTTCTCCGTCCTGCGCGACCGCGATCTGCCGGCGAACGGCGACTCCGCGCTCCTCGTCGGCGATCCGGCCTTCGATCCGAAGTCGACCCTCGCCGAAGGGTTGCACCGCCTCCTCGGCGCGCGCTGGGAGATCCGTGAGATCGCTCCGCTCTACCGCTCCGAGGTGGTCATGGACAACGAGGCCACGCCGGAGCGCTTCCTCCGCGCGGCCGGCGGCGCGTCCATCATCCACGTCGCCGCGCACGGCGTCATCAACGGCGACGAGCCGTCGAAGTCGTTCCTCCTCCTCAAGGGCCTGCTCACCGCGCAGACGCTCATGAACGATCTGCACGCCGACAAGACCCGCCTGGTCGTCCTCGGCGCGTGCAGCAGCGCGGGCGGCCTGCCGGTCGGCGCTGACGGCATCGCCCCGCTCGTGCGCCCGCTCGTCGGCGCCGGCGTGCCGGGCGTCGTCGGGGCCCTCTCCGACATCGACGACGCCACAGCGGCCAAGCTTCTCGTGTCTTTCCATCGTCGCTACCGCGACGGCAAGGACGCAGCGGAGGCGCTCCGGGAAGCACAGCTCGAGATGCTGCGGAGCAGGACGCCGGGCGAAAACCTGGCGTACGTCTGGGCGCCGTTCCAGGCCATCGGCCAGGCCTCCTCGCCGTTCGCAACGATGGCGAACATCACGAAGGAGAAACCACCTTGACCACGTTCATCCTCAAGATCCTTTTCAGCGGTCTGATGATCTTCACCCCCAGCCAGGACGGCCAGGAAGTGACCGTCCTCCTCATTTCCGCCAATCCATCCCACCACACCTCCGACGGTAGCGCCCTCCAGCAGCACAAGCCGCTCCTCATCGCCCGCGGCGGCGGCTGCAGCGGCGACTGCCCGACGCGCGACAGCGAGATCGCCGAGTTCGTCTACGCCGACCAGCCGGCGGCGACCGCGCAGGACTCGCTCGAAGCAGCCACCGCCGGCGGCGGCGCCTGGGTGCTGTCCGGCTCCGACCTCTCCCTGGCGAAGGCCAGCAGCAGCGATCCCGCGCTGCCGGCGCTGTCGCTGACGAACGACGCGCGCGCGTCGTCGTCCATCATCCCGTCGACGTCGGGCGAGCGCGAGGACATCAGCTGGATCGCCAGCGTCAAGCAGCTCTGCGGCTCGACCTGCGCGCTCGACTCGTCGGTGCTCGACTCGGTGCCGCCGTCGTCCATCGTGGCCCGCCTCCACCTGCGCAACGGCCGCCTCTTCACCTACTCCGTGACGCGCATCGGCGCGAACGTCACCCCCGTCCACTTCGCGCGCCTCGACGGCTCCGGCAGCGCCTCGACGTACTCGCAGGCCATGGCCTCGTGGGTCGGCGCCGAGCTGCAGATCTCCGGCAGCGGCATCGAGGTCGTGGAGAGCAAGTTCAACGGCGATCCCGGCCGGACCATGACCCTCACGCCCGACGCGAACGACAGCATGGAGATCGCCGTGATCAACTTCCCGCCCTTCGTGCCACCGGCATCGTCGATCAACGACGCCCCCCAGGTCGGCAAGCACTTCGAGATGTACTACGACGCGCTGCAGGACCCGCCGGCGACGGAGACGCGCCTCGTCCCGTTCGCGGGAGCCGTCGCCGGCGCGGAGTACCCGTCCGTGACGTACACGACCGTGCATCCGTCGTCGGCGGTCTACTCGCCGCTGCTCAACAGCCTGCGCCTCGACGTCGGGCGCACCGCCTTCGAGCGCGTCTTCTGCCCTCCCGGCTTCATCGAACCGTAGTCACCCTCGACGGAGGACAGGCGCTCTTGCCTGTCCTCCACTTTTTGAACATGTTCAAAACTGCGCTGACTCTCTCTCTCCTCCTCGCCGCCTGCATGCCCCGCACGGAGCGCGACGAGCAGATCGCCGCGGCGGCGCTGCTCACCGACCGCTGCGCGGCCTCGCGACTGGCGAAGTGGAACATCCGCGGCCGCGCCGGCGGCGCCGACTGCAAGGCCCTCCTCGTCGACACGTCGATGGTGCTCGACGACGCTCTCGTCGAGGCCATCCACTACGGCAGCGGGCCGTACGCGGTCGTCGACGGCGGCGTGCGCCGCTTCACCCGCGACCATGCCTTCGACACGGTCGTCTACCGCGACCGCACCGGCCGCGTCTGGACGTACGGCGACCTGGCCCGCGGCGAGGCCAAGGAGCTGCAGCCGTGCCGCTGAGCTTCACTCGCCTGATCCTCGCGCTCGCCTTCATCGCACACACCGCCGCCGCCGCCCCGCATCGCCTCGCGCTCCTCGTCGGCATCAACGACTACAGCGCCTCGCGCCTGCCGCCGGCCGCCGCTCCCGCGCCGGACCGCGACTGGCCGAATCTCGCCGGCGCGGTGAACGACACCGCCGCGCTGCGCGAGCTCCTCGTGCTGCTGCACGGCTTCGACGCGCGGGACGTCGTCGTGCTGAACGACCAGGACGCCACGCGCGCCGCCATTCTCGCGGCCATGCATCGGCTGGCCGCGGCGGCCGCGAAAGACGACGTCGTCTTCGTCTACTTCGCCGGCCACGGATCGCAGGTGCGCAACTCGCGCTCCGACGAGATCGACAAGCTCGACGAGTCGATCGTCCCCGCCGACTCCCGGCGCGGCGCCGCCGACATCCGCGACAAGGAGCTCCGCCGCATCTTCAACGCCGTCCTCGACCGCGGCGCGCGCCTGACCGTGATGCTCGACAACTGCCACAGCGGCTCCGGCGCGCGCGGGCTGCTGACGCTGGCGCAGCTGCGCGGCATCCGCCCCGACCTCCGCGACGTCGCCGACGGCGGCGACTACGGCCCGCGCCCCGAGAACCGCGGCGCGCTCGTGCTTAGCGCCTCGCACGACGACGAGGAGGCGAGGGAGCTGCGCGATGACCGCGGGACGATGCACGGCGCCTTCACCTGGGCCTGGCTGCGCGCCATGCGCGACGCCGCGCCGGACGAGCCGTCGAGCGAGACGTTCGCCCGCGCCCAGGCCCGCCTCCGCGCGGAGATGCCGTTCCAGAATCCTGTCCTCGCCGGCGACGACGCCCCCCGCCGGACTCCATTCCTCGGCGGACGCGAGTCGTCGCGCGCCGCGCGTGCGGTGCTCGTCGTCGAGCGCGTCCGCGATGTCGACGTGGCCGTGATCTCCGGCGGCTGGGCGCACGGCGTGACCGAGGGGAGCGAGCTGCGCGTGGCCGGCACGCGCGGGCCGGCGCTCACCGTCACCGCCCTCCTCGGCCTCGGCCGCTGCGAGGCGCGCGGCGCGGCATCGGCGCACGTCCGCAGCGGCACGCTGCTCGAGCTGAGCGGCTGGGCCGCGCCGCCGCCGCGCGCGCTGCGCGTGGCCATTCCCGCCGCCGACATCGACGTCGCCGCGTTCGCAGGCCGCGCGGCGGCGATCCGCAAGTCGATCGCCGATCCGACGACGCGCACGCCGGATCACCTCTTGCGCCGCGGCGGCGCGCGCTGGGAGCTGATCGACGAACATCCAACGTCCTTCCCCTCGGACGACGAAGCGCTCCGCGCGCTGGCCGGGATCAGCGGCTCCGTCTTCGTGCAGTTGCCAGCGACGACGGCGCTCGCCGCGCAACTCGCCGGCGTCGGCGCGATCGACGTCGTTGCACGCGCCGAGGAGGCCGACTACGTGCTCGTTGGCCGCGTCGCGCGGGAGCGCGTCGAGTACGCATGGGTCCGCCCGAACGCGCGCCGCGGCGACCGCCGCAACTCCGGCCTCCCTCTGCGCACGACGTGGATCACCGCCACGTCCGACGCCGCGGCGGCGCTCCGCGACGCCGTGCTGCGCCTGCACAAGATCGCCGCCTGGAACCGCCTCGAGTCGCCGCCCGACGCGCGCTGGCCGTATCGCCTGGCGCTGCGCCGCGAGCGCGACGGCCGGCTCGTCGAGGACGGCGGCCGCGTCGCCGGAAACGAGACGTACACGCTCGAGCTCCGCGCGCCCTCGCTCCCGCGCGTCGCGCGCCGCCACGTCTACGTCTTCGCCATCGATTGCTACGGCCAGAGCCGGCTGCTCTTCCCCGTCAGCGGCTCCGTCGAGAACCATCTTCCGCTGGCCGCCGACGCCGTCGTCCCGCTGCAAGCGAAGTTCGAGGTGGCGCCGCCGTTCGGCGTCGACACGTACGTCCTCCTGGCCACGGACGAGCCGCTGTCGAATCCGTGGATCCTTCAGTGGGAAGGCGTGCGCAGCCCGGCCGTGACGCCGTCGACCGCGCTCGACCGCCTGATCGCCCTGACCGGCACGTCCAGCCGCGGCACGCGCGTCGTCACGCCGGCGACGTGGTCGATCGAGCGCATCGTGATCGAGTCCGTCCATCCGCGCCACAAACGCGCCGCGGCGGTGTCCCTCCTTCATGCGGCCTCCTCGTGACCGCGGCCGGCTGTGGCACGTTCATCCGCCGCAGGCCGCGATGGAGGTCGCATCCGCAAATGAACTTTTGTCTTCGCAACGGAGTCGCGCTCGCACTGGCGACGACGGCCGCGGTCGTGCCGCTGGCCTGGCGCGACACGCGCTCGGTGCGCGTGTCGGCCGAGCCGCCGCGCAGCGCGAGCACGCATTTCGATCGCCGGCAGTCGGCGGCGCTCTTCGTCGGCGTGCGCCGGTTCACGAGCGGCTCGGTCGAGGAAGTGCCGTTCGCCGTCGACGACGCGGTCGACCTCGCCCACGTTTTCTCGCTCGATCGCCGCGTCGGACTCGTGCCGGCCCGTCGCGTGGTGCTGGCCCTCTCCGGCCATCCGGTGAAGCCGGAGTCGCGGGCGCGCCTGCGCGAGCTGCGCGACGCCGGCGCGGACGTGCGCTTCCACGCCGACGCCGGCGAGATCCTCGCCGCGTTGCGCGAGCAGACGGCGCTGGCCGGCCGCGACGGGCTCCTGGTCGTGTCGATCGCGGCGCACGGGTTCCTCCGCGACGGCAAGGACTACATCCTCGGGGCCTCGTCGGTCGTGCACGATCCGGCGACGATGCTCTCGACCGCGGACATCTTCGAGATCATCGCCTCGTCCGCGGCCCAGCGCTCGCTCGTCTTCATCGACGCCTGCCGTGAACGGATGGCGAAGGGGAGACGCGCCGTCCTGGCGAACGCGGCGACGACCGCGCCGCTGCTCCGCCGCCTCGGCCGCACGCGCGGCCAGGTCGTCTTCTATGCCGCCGCCGCGGGCGAACCGGCGTACGACGATTTCGACGCCCGCAACGGCGTTTTCACGAAGGCGGTGATCGGCGGGATCCATTGCGGCGCGGCGAAGGTGCGCGGCGTCGTGACCGCGGAGACGCTCGCCGGCTATGTCGAGCGCAGCGTTCATACGTGGATCCGCGACAACCGCGACCCGAACGTCGGCTCCGCAACGCAAGTGAGCATGGACGGCGAAGCGCGCAATATGCCGCTCGCCCAGTGCGGCGGCCCGATCCTCGGCGGCCCGGCACGCGCCGCCGCCGCCGGGACGATGGTGCGCGCGTTTTCGAAGGACGAGCTGCTCTGGCAGCGCGACGCGGGCAGCGCGGTCATCGGCGCCGCCGCCGTGGACCTCGACGCCGACGGCTGGCGCGAAGTCGTCTTCGCCACGCACGACGCCGTCGTGGCGCTCGACGAGAAGGGCAACGAGCTCTGGTCGGCGCGCGAGCCGATGACGCTGACGGCGTTCGAGACCGGCGATCTCTTCCGCCAGCACACGAACGAAGTCGTGGCCCTGTGGCGCGGCGAGCACGGATCGCGCCTCGCCGTCTACACTCCCGACGGAGCCCGCTTCGGCGCGTTCGACGATGACCACCCCCTCGACCGCATCATGATCGCCCGCCCGACCCCCCGGCACATGCCGAAGATCGTGGCCACGTCCGGCGACGTCGTGCTGCTGTTCGATCCGAAGAAGCTCGCCAAGCCCCTTTGGACGGGCCGCGTTTCCCACGGCACGATCGCCGCGCTCGCCGTCGTCGACTGCGACGGCGACGGGAAGGACGACATCGCCCTGACAACGACGAGCGGAGCAAAAGCCTTCGTCGACTTCAACGGCCACGCCATCCGTTCGCAGTCCACCGCGCGCTTCGAGCGGCTCGCGCCGAGAAGGAAACGCGATTAGCATGAGCAGACCCTGTACGAGACGGTGACGCGGTTCGACAAGTACGTGAAGAACGTGCGTTAATTGACGCCGGAAAGGCGAGCGGCCGCGCGCGCGATCTCCCACTCCTCGTCCGTCGGAACGACCCATACCTCGACGGCGGCGCGATCGGCGCTGATGCGCGCCTCGACGCCCTTCGCGCTCCGGTTGCGCGCCTCGTCGAGCTCGATGCCGAGGAAGGCGAGCCGCCGGCACATGCGCTGCCGCATCGACGGCGAGTGCTCGCCGATGCCGCCGGTAAACGCGACCGCGTCGAGCCCCTCCAGGACCGCGGCGTACGCGCCGATGTAGCGCGCCACGCGGTAGGCGAAGAGCTCCAGCGCCAGCTCGGCGCGCGCATCGTTCGCCGCTTCCAGCTCGCGCACGTCGCCGCTCCTGCCGGAGAGTCCGAGGAGGCCGCTGCGATGATTCAGCACGTCGTCGACCTCGGCGGCGCTCATGCCGCCGCGCAGAAGGTAAAGGATCAGGCCGGGATCGATGTCGCCGGAGCGCGTCCCCATCACCAATCCTTCCATCGGCGTGAGGCCCATGCTCGTGTCGATGCTCTTGCCGTCGCGGATCGCGCAGACGCTCGCGCCGTTGCCGAGGTGGCAGGTGATCAGGCGCGGCTTGCGGAGGCGCGACGCGACGTAGCCGTGCGAGATTCCGTGGAAGCCGTAGCGGCGCAGGCCGCGGCGCTCGGCGAGATCGCCCGGCAGCGCGTACGTCGACGCCACCGGCGGGAGGGTCTGGTGGAACGCCGTGTCGAAGATGGCGACGAGCGGCGTCTTCGGAAGGCGGCGCCGCGTCTCGTGCAGGACTTCCAGCGCCGGCGGATTGTGCAGCGGCGCGAGCTCCGCGAGCTCGGCGATGCCGGTGAGCACGGCGTCGTCGACGAGCACCGGCTCCACGAAGCGCGAGCCGCCGTGGACGACGCGGCAGCCCGCCGCCTCGAGTCTTTCCCCCTGCAGGCGCTCGAGGATCGCCGCCGTCGCCGCGGTCATGGAACGCTCGGAGTGGACCTCCACGACGTCCTTCGCCGCCAGCGTCTCGCCGCGATAGAGCGCGAACTTCAGCGTGGAGCTGCCGGGGTTCAGCGCTAGTACGGCCACGTCCAATCCCGGATTTGCGGCAGGTCGTCGCCGTGCTCGCAGATGTACTGGTGATGCTCGACCAGCATGTCGCGCATCTCCTGCTTCACGTGCGCATAACGCGAGCCGAGGCGGGGTACGCGGTCGATCACGTCCATGACCAGATGGCAGCGATCGAGGTCGTTGCGCACGGTCATGTCGAACGGCGTCGTGGTCGTCCCCTCCTCCTTGTAGCCGCGGACGTGCAGGTTGTCGTGATTGGTCCGGCGGTAGGTGAGGCGGTGGATCAGCCACGGATAGCCGTGGAAGGCGAAGATGACCGGCTTGTCTTTCGTGAAGAGCGAATCGAAGTCGGCGTCGGAGAGGGCGTGCGGATGCTCGCGCGGCGACTGCAGGGTCATCAGGTCGACGATGTTGACGACGCGGATGCGCAGGTCGGGGCTGCGCCGGCGGAGGACGTCGACGGCGGCGAGCGTCTCCAGCGTCGGGACGTCGCCGGCGCAGGCCATGACCACGTCGGGATCGGCGTCGACGTCGTTGCTGGCCCAATCCCAGATGCCGATGCCGGCCGTGCAGTGCTTGATGGCCGCGTCCATGTCGAGGTATTGCAGCGCCGGCTGCTTCCCGGCGATGATGACGTTCACGTAGTTCCGGCTGCGCAGGCAGTGATCGAGCACGGAGAGAAGTGTGTTCGCGTCCGGCGGCAGATAGACGCGCACGACCTCGGCCTTTTTGTTCACGACGTGGTCGATGAATCCGGGGTCCTGGTGGCTGAAGCCGTTGTGGTCCTGCCGCCAGACGTGCGAGGTCAGAAGGTAGTTTAGCGAAGCGATCGGACGCCGCCACGAAATGTCCCGCGTCGTCTTCAGCCACTTCGCGTGCTGGTTGAACATCGAGTCGACGATGTGGATAAAGGCCTCGTAGCAGGAGAAGAGGCCGTGCCGCCCGGTGAGGAGATAGCCCTCCAGCCACCCCTGGCACATGTGCTCGCTCAACACTTCCATGACCCGGCCTTCGGCGGCGAGGTGCTCGTCGGTCGGCAGAATCGTTCCGGTGAAGACGCGGCTCGTCGCCTCGAAAAGAGCGCCGAGGCGATTCGACTCCGTCTCGTCGGGGCCGACGACGCGGAAGTTGTCGGGATTCCTCTTCACGATGTCGCGCAGAAACGCGCCGGCAATGCGCGTGGCCTCGCCGAGCTTCGTCGCCGGCTTCGCCACCGCCACGGCGTAGTCGCGGAAGTCGGGCATGCGCAGGTCGCGGAGCAGCACTCCGCCGTTCGTATGTGGATTCGCGCTCATGCGCCGGTCGCCCTTCGGCGCCAGCGCGCGCAGCTCGGCGATGAGCGCCCCGCTGTCGTCGAAGAGCTCCTCGGCGTGATAGCTCTTCAGCCACTCCTCGAGCAGGCGCAGATGCTCCGGATTTTTCGAAAGCTCGCCGAATGGCACCTGGTGCGAGCGCCACGAGTTCTCCGCCGGCTTCCCGTCGACGGTCTTCGGCCCGGTCCACCCCTTCGGCGAGTGGAGGACGATCATCGGCCAGCGAGGGCGCTCCGCGATTCCGTTCGCGCGAGCGCGGGACTGGATGTCGTGGATCTCGTCGAAGACGGCGTCGAGGGTCGCCGCCATCTGCTGATGCATCGCAGAGGGGTCGTCGCCGTCGACGAAGTAGGGACGATGCCCGTATCCGGCGAGGAGCTCCTTGAGCTCCTGCCGGCTGATGCGCGCCAGTACGGTGGGATTGGCGATCTTGTAGCCGTTCAGGTGCAGGATCGGCAGCACCGCGCCGTCGCGGATCGGGTTGAGGAACTTGTTCGAATGCCAGCTCGCGGCGAGAGGTCCGGTCTCGGCCTCGCCGTCGCCGACGACGCAGGCGGCGATCAACTCCGGGTTGTCGAACGCCGCGCCGTAGGCGTGCACGAGCGCGTAGCCGAGCTCTCCTCCTTCGTGAATCGATCCCGGCGTCTCCGGCGCGACGTGGCTCGGAATGCCGCCGGGAAAGGAGAACTGCTTGAAGAGTTTCTTCAGCCCCTCGGCGTCTTCGCCGATGTTCGGATAGCGCTCGCTGTAGGTGCGCTCGAGATAGGCGTTCGCCACGAGGCCCGGTCCGCCGTGTCCCGGCCCGGCGACGCAGAACATGTCGACGTCGCGCCGGCGAATGATGCGGTTCAGATGGACGTAGATGAAGTTCAGGCCGGGCGTCGTTCCCCAGTGGCCGAGGAGGCGCGGCTTGGTGTGCTCCATCCGCAGCGGCTCGCGAAGGAGGGGATTGTCGAGAAGGTAGATCTGGCCGACGGAGAGGTAGTTGGCCGCGCGCCAGTAGGCGTGCATGCGGCGAAGGTCGTCGTCGGAGAGGGGGCCGTTCATCGCAGGAGCGCAGATTCAATCACAAAGAGCTATCGCGATCGCGCCACTCTCCGCAGCCCGCCCTCGGGATCGATGACGATCGCTTCGGTGCCGGCAGGACGTTCGTGTCGAGAAGCCAGCCGTTCACAACTCGACGCAGAGGGAGGCGGTCGCATCGTTCTGACGCATGAGTCATCAAACGCTGCGGGGTTTCGGAAGAACGCCATCGCAAGATCGTCGAAACAGCCGCCGTTCTTCCACGCATCGAGATCGAAAGGGCCGTGGCCCATTTCGGGAATCAGCGGCTCGCGCCGAGGCGGAGACGCGTTCTCCGGCACGACCCACACGCCCATAGCGCTCGCGGAGAAGCCCGGCTTGCGCGCGGCGATCTGCGCGCCGAAGCGGCGCAGCTGTCCGCGGTGGCGCGATCGGCTTCGACGCCGCTGCCGCCCGTCGTGTTCGCGTGCCGCACGATCCAGACGTGGTGCGGGCGCGGAAAATCGAAGTCTCGCTCGATGAAGTCCGCCTCGCTCACGTTGAGCGCACGCGCTTCACGTTCTTGCGCGGCTCGTGCGCCCGGTCAGGTCGAAGCGGGCATCGAGAAACGCGACAAACTCGCGGAGTTTTTGCAGATCCGCTTCGCCGACGGGCGGCTCGCCAAGAAGATCGCTGACGGTCGTCTCGAGCTCGTCGGCGCTGCGCAGGACGCTCGAGAGCCGCGGATCGTCGCTGCACAGCACGCGCTCAACGCGGCGCGCCGGCAGTCGCCGGCGACGGCCGCTCGCATTGCGCTCTTCGAGCCGCTGCCGGACGATCTGCCGCAGCCGCGCCACGCGTTCGGCGAAGTCGCGGGGCGGAGTCATGACTCGTATAAGTTACTTGATTTGAAGTTCGCGTCGCGAATGCGCGCGGAATGTGTCTGAACCGCACGCGGAATACGCACAAGACACCTTCCCGTCTCTTGCCGTCCGCGCTGATCATGCTGCACGTTGGGTCCATGCGCTCGCCGGGAGATCAGCAGCAGATGACGGCCGTCATCATTCTCGGCATCGTCAGCCTCGCCGCCTGCCGCTGGTCGCGAACGGAGCGCCGACGGACGGAGTGAAGGACATTCTCGCGGTCGTCCTCCCTCCGCTCGTTGCCATCGCTGCGCACGCCGAGCGGCGGGAGTCGCGGAGTAGGGACTGCATTTGGCGGCGCCGATAGGGCTCGAATCCGACCTCCGGCGTGCCAAGGCCCGGCCCAACCGATGGCGAAGATGCTACCGTACGATGATCATCTCTTTCGCCGCCAGCGGCGGTCGGCGGCGCAGCTCAAAAGTACGGTTCGAGGCCGAAGCTCTCCAGCTTGTTCGCGAGCTTACGGTCGAACGTGGCGACGGCGTCGCACCGGGTGTTCGTTGCGACTGACACGATCACGGCGTCGCCCAAGCCGGAGAGCTGGGCGGGCCAGATTTCGAGCAGGTGTTTCCATCGGCACTCGTCCACGAGTTGGGTGCCGGGGAAGCTAGTGACGCCACGGACGACGGTGGCGAGGCGTTCGCCGGTGATGTCGTACTGGCTCTGCACGACGTATGCGACCTCAAAGACGACGGACTGCGGCACGACGGCCACGATCTCACCGTCTTCCGCGCTCTGGATCAGCGCTCGGGCTGCGGCGTGCTGCGCCGTGTTGCGGTCGATGAAGAACGATACGAAGACGTTGGCATCGACGAGAACGCGTCGCACGTTAGATGCGTCCTCGTATCTTCCGCGCGGCCGCGACGGCCTTCACCGCGTCCGGTTCGCCACGCGTGATGAAGCCTTCCAACTGCCACAGCAGGGGGCGTTCTGTGGTGATCGCGACTGTCCCGCCGCGGACTTCCCACCGCAGTTTCGCGCCTGGTTCCAGGTCGAGCGCTTCCCGCACTTCCTTCGGCACGGTTGTTTGTCCCTTGCTGGTCATGGTCGAGACAGGCATGACGGGCGTTCCTCCTTACGAATTGTACTTCATGTAAGGAGACGCTGTAGCGTTCGGAGACGTTGCAGCTTTCGGGTCGCGGGTCGCCGCGGAGTCCCGGCGCATGAGTGCTTTTAATTTGGCGGGGCCGACGGGACTCGAACCCGCGACCTCCGGCGTGACAGGCCGGCGTTCTAACCAACTGAACTACGACCCCGCATCGGGAGGAACCTCGCTAACGGCAGGGGTTGCGGGTGCATTCCCGCCGGCGAAGCGCGGCAATACTACCGCATCCTTCAGCCGCGGCGCGGCGGCGTCGCGGGGCGAGAGGTGCCGCGGCTCGATCGGCGGCCAGGCGATGCCGATGTCGGGGTCGTCCCAGCGGATCGCGTACTCGTCCTTGGGCGAGTAGAGGGCTGTGCACTTGTAGACCAGGTCGGAGCCTTCCTTCAGCGCGCAGAAGCCGTGGGCGAAGCCGGGGGGAACCCAGAGCATCAGCCGGTTCGACTCGGAGAGCTCGGCGCCGACCCAGCGGCCGAACGTCGGCGACCCCTTGCGGATGTCCACCGCCACGTCGAACAGCGCGCCGCGCGTGCAGCGCACCAGCTTCCCTTGCGCGTTCGGCTCCTGGTAATGCAGGCCGCGCAGCACGCCGCGCGCCGAGCGCGAGTGGTTGTCCTGCACGAATGGGAGCTCGATGCCCGCGGCGCGGAAGGCGTCGGCGCGGTACGTTTCCATGAAGAATCCGCGATCGTCGCCTTTCACGTCGGGCTCGATCAGCCACACCTCGGGGATCTCGGTCTCGATGAATTTCACGGCGGCGGATCATAGAATGGCCGGGCATGGCTGACAACGCGGCCGAACGGCGGCGCGAGTGGCGCCTGGCCGGAATCCTCTTCTTCGGCCTCATCGCCCTCGTCGTCCTGTGGACCGCGGCGCGCATCGTCTGGCCGTTCCTCAGCGCCATCCTCGTCGCCGCCATCCTGGTTACGCTCACCTTCCCGACCTACCTCCGCGTCCGGGCGCGGATGCGCGGTCGCTCGAGCCTGGCCGCCATCGCGATGCTCATCGGCATCACCCTCGTCCTCGTCATCCCGCTCTTCATCCTCACCCTCATGCTCGTGCAGCAGGCCAACGGACTCATTCAAAAAATGCAGTCGGGCGAAGCAGAGATCATCATGAGCCGGCTCGACGCCTCGCAGCGGCTCGAGGTCCTGCGCCGCTACATCCCCGGCTTCGATCCCGCCAGCGTCAGTCCGCAGCGGCTCATCCTCCCCATCGTGCGCGAGCTTCCCGGCTGGGTGGCGCGGCACGGCGGCGCCGTCGTCGGCGGGCTGGCCGGGCTCGTCGTCGGCTTTGGCCTAGTGCTGCTGGCGATGTACTACTTCTACACCGCGGGCGAGGCCATCGTCGCCGAGCTCGCGTTGCTGTCGCCGCTGCCGGAGCGCTACGACCGCGAGTTCGCGCAGCAATTCAAGAGCGTCATCGACGCCACATTCCGCGGGCACATGCTCACCAGCCTGGCCCAGGGCGTGGCCACGACCATCGGCCTCTTCATCGCCCAAGTGCCGGCGCCGCTGTTTTGGGGAGCCGTGTCGACGGTGATGTCCCTCGTGCCGATGATCGGCTCCGCCGCGGTGTGGATCCCGGCGGTCATCTACCTCTTCGTCTCCGGCGAGACCGGGCACGCCATCTTCCTCACCGTCTGGGGCGCCGTCGTCGTCTCGCTCATCGACAACGTCGTGCGCACGTGGGCGATGAAAGGGAAGTCCGAGCTTCCGGCGGTGCCGCTGCTCTTCTCCGTCATCGGCGGGATGGAAGCGTTCGGCGTCATCGGCCTCGTCATCGGGCCCCTGGTCTTCTCGCTTTTGATGTCGATCATCGACATCTACAAGCACTCGTTCGGCGCCCCGCAGCGGCGCGCCGCCGACTAAAGTCCGTACGCGTTCCGCACGATCTCGATCGGGTGCAGCGGCGTCTTCCCCGTCTCCTCGGTCACGTTGATCCCGGCCAGCAGGCAGTCCGAGGCGACGCAGTTCGCGCCGCAGCGCTCGACTGCCTTGCACAGCTTGCCGGCGCACTTGCGGGAGAGATCGTAGAACTCCGTCTTCATGCCCCACGTGCCGTCGAACGCGGAGCACTGCTCGATGGCCTCGACCGTCGTGCCGGGCATCGCCGCGAAGATCGTCTTGAACGGCTGGCCGATGTTCTGGGCGCGGAGATGACACGGGATATGATAGGCGACGCTGCCCTGGGGCACGCTGAAGTCGGTGCGGAGCTTCGACTTCACCAAGTACTCGCCGATGTCCATGGCCGCGGCGGCGACTTCGCGGCACTCGTCGGTCGGCACGAGCTCGGGCCAGTGGCTCTTCATCATCATCCCGCAGCTCGGCCCGAGGATCGCGATCTTCCGGCCGGCGCGGACGAGCGGCAGCAGCACTTCGACGTTGTGGCGGATCTTCTCGCGCGCGGCCTCGAGGTCGCCGCCGTCGAGCGCGGGCATGCCGCAGCAGACGACGTTCGGCCGCTCGACGCGCTTGCCGTTGTGCTCGAGGACCTGCACCGCGGCCACGCCGACCTCGGGGCGGTTGTAGTTCACGGTGCAGGTCTCGAAGAGGACGACCGGCTCGCCGCCGGGACAGGCGGGGGCGCCTGTCCTCCACCAAGACGCGAACGTCGTGCGCGCGAAGCGGGGGAGGAGACGCTTGCGATGGATGCCGAGCGTCTTCTCGACGACGCGGCGCAGCAGCGGCTGTGCATTTGCCCAGTTGACGAAGCGCGAGACGACGCCGGTCGACATCCGGCCGAGTCGGTCGGGATCGCCGAGGACGCGCTCGCGGAGGGCCAGGCCGTGCTTGCGCACGCGCGCCAGCTTGGCGCGGAACAGCAGCCGCGGCAGGTCGACGTTGAACTTGTGGGGCGGCGTGTACGGGCACTTTACGTAGCAGAGCTTGCACTGGTAGCAGAGGTCGACGACTTCGTTCATCTCCGCCGTCGTAAGGCCGGCCACTTCGGCGTCGCCCTTGGCGTCGATGGCGTTGAACAGCGAGGGGAACGACGGGCAGTAGTTGAAGCACATCCGGCAGGTATGGCAGACGTCGAAGACGCGGCGCAGCTCGGCGTCGAGGGCAACGTCGTCGTCGATCTCGTACATCAATCCTCCAGGTCCGAGGCGAGCAGGCGCGCGGTGGCCGCGTCGATCGCGGCGCTGTGCGGATACGACGGGTGATCGCTGACGATGCGGGCGGGCGCGCCGGAGCGCAGCGCCGCGACCTGCGCCGGCGAGAGAGCGAAGCGGACGAACTGCACGGAGCTGAGGCGCTCCTCGCCGATCTGGCGGCGGTCGAAGCGCGCCGCGGCGGCGCCGCCGGCGGTGTCGAAGTGCAGATGCGATTCGAAGCCGCGCAGGGCGGTGAGAGCGGGGGCGCGCTCCGCCTCGTCGGGGAGCTCGAACATCAGCGTGGCGGAGAGCTCGTTCCCGCTCGGCAGGAGGTCGCTGTAGGTCTCGATCTCGTGCCCGACCTCGGCGGGCCTGGCGATGCGCTCGGCGCGCAGCATCTCCTGGATCTGGTAGCGCACCGTCTCGCGGTTCTCGAAGGTGAGCGTGGCGTTCGGTCCGAGGGCGATGCGGCGCGCGCGGCGGGCGCGCATGGCGGAGGCGCGGATGTCGTCGCGCCTCCGCTCGTAGTCGCCGAGGTCGAGGATTTCGGCCGGAGAAATGCGATTCGTGCGTTGCTCAATCAAGACTGTCGAGCCCCTTCTGGAAGCGGCCGGCGTGCGACTTCTCGGCGCGGGCGAGAGTCTCGAACCAGTCGGCGATCTCGTCGAAGCCTTCGTCGCGGGCGGTGCGGGCCATGCCGGGGTACATGTCGGTGTACTCGTGGGTCTCGCCGTGGATGGCTGCCTTCAGGTTGATCTTCGTGTCGCCGATGGGAAGCCCGGTGGCGGGATCGCCGACCTTTTTCAGATAGTCGAGGTGGCCGTGGGCGTGGCCGGTCTCCCCCTCGGCCGTGTCGCGGAAGAGGCCGGCGACGTCGGGAAAGCCTTCCACATCGGCCTGGCGGGCGAAGTAGAGGTAGCGGCGGTTGGCCATCGACTCGCCGGCGAAGGCCTCCTTGAGGTTCTGGTGGGTCTTGCTCTCCTTGAAATCCATAGTCATCGTCTCCTTTTAGACTTTGTCCAAAGTGGACCAAAAAAAATTTAGTGCCGCGCGCGGCCCTTCCTGCGGCCGCGCATGACGACCTGGTAATCACGAATCTCGAAGCCTTCGATGTGGTCGACGTCACACACCTTCACTTTGTCCCACGGCACGTCGTAGATGCGCCCGGAGGCGTCGTCGATGAAGTGATGGTGGGCCTCGACGTGGGGGTCGAAGACGATGGAGTCGGGGGCCAGGTGGAGCTCGCGGAGGAGCCCCTTTTCGACGAGGAGGTTGAGGGTGTTGTAGACGGTGGCCCGGGAGATCATCGGGAATCCGGCCCGGACGCGGGCCCACACTTTGTCGGCAGAGGGATGCTCGTCGGTGAAGAGGACGTAGCGAGCCACGACGATGCGCTGGGCCGAGGGCTGGATGCCGCGGGAGCGGAGGATCTCGACGACGTCGCGCTTCATGCGATGGTGATACTAGGTCGAGATTTAGACGATGTCAAGGGCGTGGCCTTGGCATGCATTCGGCGTATGATGCCGGCAATGACTGTTACGTCCCTGATGTCCGCTGACGAGCTCCTTCGGCTTCCCGAAGATGGGTATCGCTACGAGCTCGTGCGCGGGGAGCTGCGAAAGATGTCACCTTCTGGGTATCGCCACACGAAAGCCGGCATGAGAATCGGCTCGAGTTTGCTCAAGTACGTGGAAACGAATCCTCTCGGAGAAGTTACGGGGTCGGATGGCGGGTTTCTGATCAGCCGAAATCCTGACACCGTTCTCTGCCCGGACGTCGGCTTTGTCCGTCATGAGCGCGTCGTCGACACCGATCGCTTTTTCGATGGCCCGCCCGACGTTGCCTTCGAAGTGATCTCGCCAAGCGACACGTACACCGAGGTCGACGAGAAAACGGCGGAATGGCTCCGCGCAGGCGCACGCGCCGTCGTCGTTGTGAATCCGCGCAGAAAAACCGTGCGCCTCTACCGCCCTGACGGAAGCGAAATCACCCTCACCGACGCCATCGCCGTCGACGACGTCATTCCCGGCTGGCGCATGCCGCTTTCGGAAGTTTTCCGCTAAACCTCCAGCACCTCCACCCGCCCACCCCGTATCCGCAGCCGCACGTTCCGGTCCCGCCCGTCCCGCACCCACACCCGCCCGTCCTCCGAGTCGATCGACTCGAACGTCTCCATCAGCTCCTCGGGCGAGTGCACGGTCACGCATTCGCCGTCGTCGAAGATCACGCGCAGTGGGAACTCGGGACTCATTTGGCTATAATCGCCGCCCCATGTCAGGCCACAGTAAATGGAGCACCATCAAGCATAAGAAGGGTGCCGCCGACGCCAAGCGCGGCAAGGTTTTCACCCGCATCATCAAGGAAATGACCATCGCCGCGCGGCTCGGCGGCGGCGATCCAGACGCCAACCCGCGCCTGCGCGCCGCCGTGGCCGAGGCCAAGGCGAACAATATGCCGAAGGACAACATCGAGCGCGCCATCAAGCGCGGCACCGGCGAGCTCGAAGGGGCCACCTACGAGGAAGTCACCTACGAGGGCTACGGCCCCGGCGGCGTGGCCATCATCGTCGAGGCCCTCACGGACAACGGCAACCGCACCACTCCCGAGATCCGCCATCTCTTCGAGAAGAACGGCGGCAACCTCGGCACGCCCGGCTCGGTCAAGTTCCAGTTCGAGCGCAAAGGCTACTTCGCCGTCGAGAAAAACGCCGCCGGCGAGGACAAGCTGATGGAGATCGCCATCGAGGCCGGCGCCGACGACCTCCAGAGCGACGACCCCGATGCCTACGAGATCTACACCTCGCCGGAAAGCTTCGAGGCCGTGCGCCAGGCGCTGGAGAACAACAAGATCCCCACCGTCGAGGCCAAGCTGGGCATGATCCCGGCGAACTACGTCACCCTCGACGAGAACAAGTCGAAGCAGGTCATGAAGCTCCTCGAAGCACTCGACGATCACGAGGACGTGCAGAACGTCTGGTCGAATTTCGACATCCCCGCGGAGATGATGGAGACGGCGTAGCGCGAGACGGAGCGCTACTGCTCCGGCTTCCTGACCTCGATCACGGCCTTCGGCTCCTCCTCCTTCGGCGGCCTCTGCGGGATCTGCATCCCGGTCATCACGAACGCATTCGGCATTTGGTTCCAGTCGGGCGACGGGTAGTTGTAGTGCAGCGGCGGCGCGATCGGGAGGTAGAGAAACCGCAGCGGACCGATGGGCGTCTTCACCTCGAACCAGCCGACGTGCCACTTCACGCGCCGGTTGTCGGCCGGGTGGATCGGCGAATCGATGTAGCGCCAGGGCAGCGTGGCCTCTTCGATTCCTTTCCTTGTGATGACGATCGGCGCATTGTCGGCGGCGGCCGTCGCGGCCAGGGCGAGCATCAGCAGCGCCGCGCCTATGGCAGACTTGAGCACGCTCCCATGATGAACCTTGTTTTCTCGATCGCCGACTACGACTACTTCGCCGACGAGCTGATGCGTGCCGGCGACTTCGAGCGCGGCGCCGTCGAGCGCAGCGTCTTTCCCGACGGCGAGCACTACCTCCGCCTGGCCACGGACGTCTTCGAGCGCGACGTCATCGCCGTCGGCGGGACGATCTCCGACGCGGCCATGCTCGAGCTCTACGACCTCGCCTGTGCGCTCGTGGAGAACGGCGCGTCGACGCTGACGCTCATCGTCCCGTGGTACGGCTACGCCACGATGGACCGCGCCGCGCACGCCGGCGAGGCCGTCACGGCCAAGAATCGGGCGCGCATCTTCTCGTCGATCCCCGACGCCAAGCTCGGGAACCAGATCCTTCTGCTCGACCTGCACAGCGAAGGGATTCCGCACTACTTCGAAGGGAGCCTTCATCCTGTTCACATTTACGGATCACCGGTAATCGACGTTCTGGTGCGCGAGCTCGGCGGGGAGTCGTTCATCGTCGGCTCGACCGACGCCGGCCGCGCCAAGTGGGTGGAGTCGCTCGCCAACCGGCTCGGCGTCCCAGCCGCGTTCGTCTACAAGCGCCGCCTGGGGCCGGAGGAGACGGAGGTGACGGCGGTGAGCACGAAGCTCTCCGGCGAGACGGTGGTGATCTACGACGACATGATCCGCACCGGCGGCTCGCTCCTGAACGCGGCCCGCGCCTACCGCGAGGCCGGCGCGGGGAAGCTCGTGGCCATCGCCACGCATGGCGAGCTGCCGGGCGACGCGTTCGCGCGGCTGCAGGGGAGCGGGCTGTTCGCGGCAATCGCCTGCACGAACTCGCATCCGCGGGCGGTGGCGCTGCAGGAGCGGGGATTGATCGTGCGGTCGGTGGTGGAGCTGTTCTGTAGGTTTTTGCGGTGAGCGCCGTTCGGCCACGGAAATTCAGAACGCAGAATGCGAATGCAGAATTGAGAAAGCGGGAATCCGTTGGCCAGCGCGCTCCCGTTTTCTTCATTCTGCATTCGCATTCTGCGTTCTAAGTTTCCGTGGCCAGCGCGTACACGCTCGCGCCCCCGACGCGTCTCTATCCCATGCGCAGATTTGCCGCTCTTCTCTTCATCGCCACCGCCGCCACCGCCGCCCCCCGCCCCAACATCGTCTTCGTCCTCACCGACGACATGGCGTTGCGCGATCTCTCCGTCATGCCCAAGCTGCAGGCGCTCGTGGCGGCGAAGGGCACCACCTTCTCCAGCTACTTCGTCACCGACTCCCTCTGCTGCCCGTCGCGCTCCTCGATCCTGCGCGGGCAGTTCGTCCACGACCATCACACCCTCGGCAACCAGCCGCCCGACGGCGGCTTCGAGAAGTTCCACGCCGCCGGCAACGAGAAGTCGACCATCGCCACGTGGCTGAAGGCGGCCGGCTATCGCACCGCATTGATGGGGAAATACCTCAACGGATATCCGGCCACGGTCGCGCAGAACTACGTCCCGCCGGGATGGGACGAGTGGGACAGCCCGAGCCGCGGCGGCTACGGCGAATTCAATTACCTCCTCAACGAGAACGGCCGTCTCGTGCAGCACGGAAGCGCGCCGGACGACTACCTCGTCGACGTCATGGCCCGCAAGTCCGTCGCCTTCATCGACGGCGCCGTGGCGGCGAAGCAGCCCTTCTTCCTCTACCTGGCCACCTTCGCGCCGCACCAGCCGGCCACGCCCGCGCCGCGGCACGCCAACCTCTTCCCGAACGCGACCGCGCCGCGCGATGCCTCCTTCGACGAGGCCGACGTCAGCGACAAGCCGGCCTTCGTCCGCGCCCTCCCGCCGCTGCGGCCGCGGCAGATGGCCATGATCGACAACCTCTATCGCAAGCGCATCCGGTCGCTGCAGTCGGTCGACGAAATGATCGAGACGATCGTCCGCGAGCTCCAGCGCCTCGGCGCGCTCGACAACACCTACATCGTCTTCACCTCCGACAACGGCTTCCACCTCGGCAATCACCGCATGCAGCAGGGCAAGCAGACCGCGTACGAGACCGACATCCACGTCCCGCTGCTCGTGCGCGGTCCGGGCATCGCCGCGGGCGCGACGCGCGACGAGCTCGTCGTCGAGACCGACCTGGCACCGACGTTCGCGGCGTGGGCGGGCGCCGCCGCGCCGTCCTTCGTCGACGGGCGCTCCCTCGCGCCGCTGCTGGCCGGGCAATCGGGGACGTGGCGCAACGCCGTGCTGATCGAGCACTTCGCCGGATCGACGGAGCCGTTCGCCTCGGCGTTCGAAGAGACGCAGCGCCGCGGCCGCGGACGCATTCCGACGTACCGCGCCCTGCGCACGCGCGACACGACGTACGTCGAGTACGAGACCGGCGAGCGCGAGCTGTACAACCTGCCGCGCGATCCGCTCGAGCTCGACAACGCCTACGCCGCCACGGACCGGGCCGTGGTCGACCGTCTGGCGCGACAACTTCACGCCCTGCAGTCGTGCAGCGGCGCTACGTGCCGGACCGCCGAGGCGATGGCGCACTGACGATGACGACGGCGGCCGCGGCGACGGCCAGCCCCGCGCCGGTGAAGAACGCCGCGCGCGGCGACACGTGCTCGTACAGCAGGCCGAAGAGCGCCGTCCCGGCGAGGACGAACAGGCCGCTGGCGAGGTAGTAGATCCCGAAGCTCTTGCCGCGGATCTCGGCCGGCACGAGGTCGCTGATCCAGGCGCGCTCGGCGCCCTCGCTCAGCGTGAACGGCACCGCGTAAGCGACGAAGAGCGCGAAGAAGAAGGCCGTGTTGTGCGCGAAGGGAAAGATGAAATAGATGACCGCGTACGACAGCCAGCCGGCGACGAGGAGCTTGCGCCGCCCGGCCGTGTCGGAGCGCGAGCCCGCCGAAGTCGAGAAGAGCGCCTTGATCACGTGGTGCGCCGCCCAGAGCGCGGGCAGCAGCGCCGTGGCCACCCCCGCCGCGTGCGCCTGCAGGATCAGATAGACGTCGCTGCTGTTCGCCAGCGCAAACAACGAGATCGCCGAAAGCGCAAGCCAGAATGGGAGCGCCGGCGTCCCGCCGGCTGGCCGCGCGTCGTCCCGACGCGCCGCGCGCCTCTCTTCCCGAAGAAACAACAGCAACAGCACCACCGCGATCGCACCGGGAATCACGGCGATCAAAAAAATCTTCCGCAGCGGCACGTGCAGCGCGTCGAGGAACAGCAGCGCCAGCAGCGGCCCCACCACCGCCCCCGTGTGATCGAGCGCGCGATGAAAACCGAAAGCCTTCCCCCGGCTCTCCTCGGGCGTGACGTCAGCGATCATCGCGTCGCGCGGCGCGGAGCGGATGCCCTTGCCGGTGCGGTCGAGCAGCCGCGCCGCCAGCACGCTCGGCCACCGCGAGGCCACGGCGATCCATCCCCGCGACAGCGCCGCCAGCGCGTAGCCGATCACGATCAGCGGCTTCCGCCGCGGCAGCCGGTCCGACATCGCCCCGGCGGCGAGCTTGAGGATCGACGCCAGCGCGTCCGCCGAGCCCTCGATCATCCCGACGATCAGCGGCGTCGCGCCGAGCGTCGACATCAGGAACACCGGCAGCAGCGGATAGATCATCTCGCTCGCCGAGTCGTTGAGCAGCGAGACGATGCCGAGGAGGATGACCTGGGGACGGAGACGCTGACTGCTGGTCACGCACGGAGAATACCGCGTCGGCCACGGAAACTCGGAACGCAGAATGCGAATGCAGAATGAAGAAAGCTGCGCCGCATTTCTCTATTCTGCATTCGCATTCTGCGTTCTGAATTTCCGTGGCTGCGAGCGATACCACCTCGCATAGAATCCGCGCGATTTCGAAAGGAGTCCTCCCATGGCATCCATCAAAAATGTCGGTGTCCTCGGCTGCGGCCTGATGGGCTCCGGCATCGCCCAGACCTGCGCGCAGGCCGGCTACGACGTCGTCGTGCGCGAGGTCGAGCAGCAGTTCCTCGACAAAGGATTCAAAGGCATCGAGAAATCGCTCGGCCGCTTCGTCGACAAGGGCACCCTCAGCGCCGCCGACCGCGACGCCTGCCTCGGCCGGCTGAAGGGGACGACTTCGCTCGACGACTTCGCCGGCTGCGACATCGTCATCGAGGCGATCGTCGAGAACGCCCAGCTGAAGAAGGAGACGTACGCGCAGCTCGACAAAGTCGTGAAGCCGGAGGCGATCTTCGCCTCGAACACGTCGTCGCTCACCATCACCGAGCTGTCGATGGCCACGGCGCGGCCGAAGCAGTTCGTCGGCCTGCATTTCTTCAACCCTGTGCCGATGATGAAGCTCGTCGAGGTCGTGCGCACGATCCTGACCTCGGACGCGACGTTCGACGCCGTCTTCGACTTCGCCAGGTCCCTCGGCAAGGAGCCGGTGGCCTGCCGCGACAACTCCGGCTTCATCGTCAACCGTCTCCTCGTGCCGTATCTGCTCGACGCCGTCCGCGCCTACGAGGAAGGCGTCGGCTCGATCGAGGACATCGACAAAGCGATGCAGCTCGGCTGCGGCTATCCGATGGGGCCGTTCACGCTGCTCGACTTCGTCGGCCTCGACACGACGTACTTCATCAGCCACGTGATGTTCGACGAGTACCGCGAGAAGCGCTTCGCCTCGCCGGCGCTGCTGCGGAAGATGGTCCTGGCCGGGCGCTACGGCCGCAAATCGGGCGCGGGCTTCTACGACTACGCGTCGGGCAAGCCGGTGCCGTTCGACAGGAAGTGACGCATGGATTACGAGAACGTCAAAGTCGCCGTCGCCGACGGCATCCTCCGCCTGACCATCGACCGCCCGAAAGTCCTGAACGCGCTGAACGCGGCGACGGTGGCGGAGCTGCACCGCGTCTTCCAGATGGCGCGCGACGACGCCAACGTGCGCGCGGTGATCATCACGGGCGGCGGCGAGAAGGCCTTCGTGGCCGGCGCGGACATCAACGAGCTCGCCGCGCAGACGCCAGTCAGCGGCAAGGAGACGTCGCAGCGCGGCCAGGAGGCGTTCAATTTCATCGAGCGCTTCCCGAAGCCGGTCATCGCCGCGGTCAACGGCTTCGCCCTCGGCGGCGGCTGCGAATTGGCCCTGGCCTGCCACATCCGCATCGCCTCGGAGAACGCGCAGCTCGGGCTGCCCGAGGTGACGCTCGGCATCATTCCGGGCTACGGCGGGACGCAGCGGATGGCCCGCCTCCTCGGCAAGGGCCGCGCGCTGGAGCTGATCTGCAGCGGCGAGCGGGTCAAAGCCGACGAGGCCGCGCGCATCGGCCTGGTGAACCGCGTCGTGCCGCTCGATCAGCTGCTGCCCGTGTGCGAAGAGCTGGCGAAGAAGATCGCCTCGCGCGCGCCGCTGGCGGTGAAGGCGGCCATCGAGGCGGTCGTCGTCGGCAGCGAGATGCCGGCCGACGCCGGACAGCTCCTCGAGGCGACGCTGTTCGGATTGCTCTGCGCAACCGAGGACACGAAGGAAGGAATGCGCGCGTTTTTGGAGAAGCGCACGGCGAATTTCACGGGGAAGTGATCTGCCGACGATCACCATCGAGACCCGCATCGACGCACCGACCGAGCGCGTCTTCGACCTCGCCCGCGACGTCGGCGCGCACGTGGCCTCGTCCGCGTTCACCGGCGAGCGCGCCGTCGAGCCGGGGCGCACCTCCGGCCTCCTCGATCTCGGCGATCTCCTCACCTTCGAAGGGCGTCACCTCGGCGTGCGCCAGCGGATCACCGTGCGCATCACGGAGATGGATCCGCCGCGGCGCTTCGTCGACGAGGGCGTGCGTGGCGCGCTGCGTGAGCTTCGCCACGTGCACGAGTTTGTCGCCGAGGGCGGCGTCACCGTCATGCGCGACACCATCACCTGGCGCTCGCCCCTCGGTATTCTCGGCCGTGCCGCGGACGCGCTCTTCGTCACGCGGCACATGCGCTGGTTCGTCACTGAGAAGCAGCGGCGGCTGAAGGCGCTGGCCGAGCTTCGATGAAGGCCACGATGTCGTTCGACAGCGCGTCCTGCGACGGGCGGTAGAGGTACATCATGTGCCCGCCGTCGTAGTCCTTGATCGTCAGGCGCTTCGGGTCGATGCCGCTGTGCTCGAGCATGTAGCGCGTGGCGAAGTACGACGTCGTCAGATCGTCGTAGCCGGCCGCGGCGAACACACGCAAGGCCTCGTTGTCCTTCGTTCCCTGCGCCAGCGCCACGGTCGTGTCGACGTAGCCGGCGAACGCGCCGCGGCCGCGCGCGGGGCGCTTCCACTTCTGGTTGGCCTCGCCGTTCTGCGGGTTGTAGCGCTTCGTCCAATCCACGCCGAGGTCGTTGCGGAGATAGCTCTGGAACGTGGAGATGTAAATCGGCCCGGTCTTGGCGTTGAACGGATCGCTGTCGGGAAACTCGGCCACGTTGTCGAGCTCATCCTGCGCGTAGCGGCCGTCGAGGAGGCCGATCGATTTGCCCTGATCGCGCAGCAGCTCCTTGATGAAGCGGATCGCGTAGATGCGGAGATCGCTGCGGACGATGTACTCCTTCGGCAGGCCGATGTAGCGGTGCATCTGCTCGGCGATGCGCTCCTTCTCCGCCTTCGGCAGCTTGTCGCCCTGGAAGAGCGCCACGAGGTAGTCGGTCGAGGCGAACTTCTCGACTTCGCGCAGCAGCGTCTCGCGGTCCTTCCACTGATCGGGAAGCTTGTGGTGGTAATACGCCGTGGCGGCCAGCGCGGGGAGGTGCGTCGCGTAGGTGAGGTCGTTGCCCTGCACGACGAACGGCAGCGTCCCCATGTTCAGCGCCGGCGAGATCAGGATGATGCCGTTCAGGCCGACGTTGAAGTTCCCCTGCAGGCGCGGCACGAGCAGCGCGGAGCGGATGCCGCCGTAGCTCTCGCCGAGGATGTATTTGGGGGAGTTCCAGCGGTCGTGCGCGGTGATGAACGTGCGGATGAACTCCGCGACCGAGTCGGCGTCCTCGTCGTAGCCCCAGAAATCGTCGCCCTTCTTGTCGCCCATGGCGTGGCTGTAGCCGGTGCCGACGGGATCGATGAAGACGACGTCGGTGGCGCGCAGGATCGTGCTCGTGTTGTCGCGCAGCTTGTACGGCGGGCCGCCCGGATCGCTGGCGTTGCTGGGGATGTCGATGAGCTTCGGCCCGACCATGCCGAAGTGCAGCCACACCGACGCGGAGCCGGGCCCGCCGTTGAAGACGAACGTGATCGGCCGCTCCTCGGGGTGGGCCACGCCGTCCTTCGTGTAGGCGATCGTGAAGAAGCTGGCCGTGTTCTTCCCGTCCGCATCCTTGAGGAAGATCTCCTCGGCCGTCGAGGTGTAGGCGAAGTCGGCGCCGCCGATCTTCATCTTGTGCTGCTTGACGAACTTGGCCGGCTCGGGCGGCTTCTCGGCGGGCGCGGCGGCCTTGGCGTCGGCGGGCTTGGCGTCGGGCTTCGGCGGGTCCTGGGCGAAAACGGGCAAGGCGAGCGCGAGCAGCATCGCTGCCGCGGCGCAGAGGTGTCGTTTCACGATGGCTCCTTCAGATCGATGTCGCGGCACTATACGTCGGCGGTCAGACAAGGTTGGGTACGCCTGACACGAGCGTGTGACGGTTTCCCGCCGGGCTCCGTATTTGGCGCGTGACCCCGCTCCTGGTGCCCCTGGTTTTCTCTCTCGCCTTCACGACGCATTTCCCGCTGACGCGCGGCACGCCCACCTTCGCCGTCTCGCCCGCAGCTCCATTGATCCTCTACGCGGTGAACGCGGGGACGCTCTACCGTTCGAACGATGGCGGGATTTCCTTCGAGAAGCTGCAGAGCATTCAGAGCACGTCCGTCGTCGTCGATCCGACGAACCCTGAGATCGTCTACGACGGGCTGGGCCGGCGCCGCTCCGACGACGGCGGCCGGACGTGGAAGCAGTTCGGCGACAGCGTCTTCGGGACGGTCGTGATTCATCCTGCGAACCCCGCGGAGATCCATCTGATCTCCGGTTGCTCGAGCACGTATCCGGCGCTGGCCGGCGTCTTCGTGTCGTACGACCGCGGTGACACGTGGCAGCACGAAACGAGCACCTGCACGTTCAACATCGCCTTCGATCCGCTGCCGCCCTACACCGAATATCGCGCCGGGCTGTTCGGCTCCGGCGCGGCGCTGCCGACGCGGCAGGTCGTCGCCGATGCGCGCGCGCCGCAGGTGCGCTACGGGCTGTCGACGTTTTACCGCAACGTCATTCTCTTCAGCGACGACAACGCCATCACGTGGAGAACGTTCGGCGCGAATGGGCCCGCCGGCGATTCGGTCAACGTCCTGGCGCTCGACGGCCACCGCCTCTTCGCCGGCACGCCGGCCGGGTTGTACGTCAGCTCCAACGGCGTGCCGTTCTGGCAGCAGGTGCCGGCGGCGCCGCCCGGGCCGGTGCTCGGCATCACGATCGCCGGCGGCCTCCTCTACGTCGCGACGCCGAGCGGCTTCTTTCACGCGCCGCTGGCGGCGCTATCGCCGTTCACGCCGGCCGCGCCGCTTCCCGCGTTGCCGACGCCGGTTCGCGGCATCGCCGCCGATCCGCACGCGTCGCGGCTCTACGCGACCGCGGACGTCGTCGATTCCGTCACGGGCGCGGCGCTGGGCAGCGTCTGGCGCAGCGATGACGGCGGCGAGCATTGGGAGCCTATCAGCGGCGCCGACCCGATCTCCTGCCGCGAGATCGCCGTCGACGGCGCCGGCGACGTCTACGCGTTCGACAACGAACTGGTCAGCGCATCGTTGGTGCCGGAGCTCTTCCACTACGACGCCGCCACCGGTAAGGCGGAGCATTTCTCGACGAACTTCGAGGTGCCGGTCGAGCGAAGGCTGTGGGCCGATCCGCTGCGCCGCGGCGTCCTGTACACCACGAAGAACAGCCTTCTCTACACGTCCGCCGACGGCGGGCACACATGGACGCTCGTGGCCTCGCTCAACGACGGCACGAAGTGGATCATCGTCAACTCGGTCTCATTCGATCCGAGCCGTGCCGGCGTGCTCTACGCCTCGACCGACGCCGGCATCTTCCGCTCGCTCGACAGCGGCGCGACATGGAGCCTCTTCGACGCCACCGGCGACGGCGCCATCGCCGTGGCCCCGTCGCGCTCGGCCACGCTCTACCGCGTCGGCCATTACGGCGAGACGCTTTCCCGCAGCGACGACGGCGGCGCGACGTGGATGCAACTCCCGATCCCCGCTTTTTCCGCCGGCATCCTGACGATCGATCCACTCAGCGACCGATCCGTCTGGACGGCGTACTACCGCGACCTCTACCACTCCGCCGACGGCGGGATGACGTGGACGGTCGAAGCATCGTTCCCGAGGCAGATCTACGGCATGGCCATCGATCGGGATGGGAGCCATCTCCATGTCCGCCTCGATCCCGATGCAACGCCGGGCGAGTTCGACGCCGTCATCCGCAGCGAGCGGCGGCGGGCGGCGGGGAGGTAACATGGAGCCGGAGTGCTCCGATGACTGAAACGCCTGAATCGCTCATCTACGACTGGAACGTCAGGAAGATTTGGACTTCGCGCCTTTCGTCAAAAGATATTGACGAACCTTCAAGTAGCCGTTCTTTTCAGCGAGGTCGACCAGCGCCTGTTTGTGGCACTGACTCGGCGCATTCACGTCCGCCCCGTGTTCGACCAGAAGCTCGGCGATCGCCAAAACGGCGTCTTCGCGGCCACCGCTCTTGATCGCCCGCCACAAAGGTGTCTCGTTGCAGCCGTCCTTCGCACGCACATTGGCACCGGCTGTCAGAAGAACCCGTACGGCATCGACGTCAGCCCAAAACGCTGCTTCATGGAGCGCAGTACGGTGCTCGAAACTCGTGACATCAACAGGTGCTCCGCTGGCGAGAAGGAGGGAGAGCATGGGAGCCGCCGTCTTGTGATACCCGATCGCGGCGTGCAATGGCGTCGTATCGCCGGAGGTAATCTTTGCCCCCGCGCGGAGGAGCTCCGCAACGAATCGCTCCGAGCCTTCACGTCGTTCGATGGCCCGGATGAGAGGGCTATGGCCGCGGCCCGTCCGGTTCGGATCAGCTCCAGCGGAAAGAAGCATTTGCAGCAGTTCCAGCGTGCCTTCGAAAGCAACACGGCTCAACATTGGCTCATCTTTGTCATCGATCTTCGGGTCGGCGCCTGCCTTCAAGAGGTGCGCAACGACCGTCGCGTGCTTCGCGACAGTCGCCTCGTAAAGAGGTGTGTGGTTGTGCGCTGAGCGCGCATTGACAGGCGCCTTTGAGGCGAGTAGGAGATCCACGATGTCCAGATGACCGGCAGCCGCGGCAAGATGGAGCGGCGTTCTTCCGTCTGCATCCGCGTCGTCCACTGCCGCCCCGCGCTTCAGTAGCAGCTCGGTTGCTTCGGTCAGTCCATTGGCCGCCGCGATGTGCAGCGGCTGTGCTCCGTCACCGTTTCTTAGAGACACGTCGGCTCCACCCGCGATCAGCACCGACGCCGCAGCGGCGTTCTTCCGCGTCAGCACCTCGTGAAGGGCCAGACCGATCTCCGCTTTCGCCTTCACCAACTCTTTCAGGACTGCGGCGTCACCTAGTCGCGCAGCGATTTGAACGGCCGTATCACCCGAGCTGTTTCGCCGATTAAGGTCGGCGCCGTTCGCGACGAGCAATTGCACCACCGCTGCCGCCCCGTTCTCTGTCGCGACGTGCAACGGCGTATTCCCATACGGTCCCGGGGCATCAACGGCCGCTTTTTGTGCGAGCAGGAAGGCGGCAGCATCGAGCTGACCACCCGCCGCCGCTGCATGCAGCGCGGTGGCGAATACTGTCCCGCTGGCCACGGCATTGACGTCTGCGCCGTACTCGACGAGTAGCTTTAAGATCTCCACATGCCCTGCCCGCGCCGAAAGGTGGAGAGGCGGCAGCGGTTGCTGTTTTTTGGTTTTGAAAGTCCCGGTCCACAAACTCATTAAACGCAACGTCTCCGTCCATTCCGGAGCGAGATCGGGGATCGGATGTGGGTCGTCACCGGGCATGATGGCGGCTCGGTGTTGGAGCAGCAGCCGCGCTACCGCGAGCGATCCGGCTTCCGCGGCGACGCCCAGCGGTGTGAGCAACCGCTCACGCCCGCGCTCTTCAAGGTCGGCACCGGCATCGAGGAGCGCCGCCGCGACGTCCTCGCGATTGCGACGCGCGGCAATGTGCAGGGCGGTATCGCCGCGTTCTAGGTGACCTTTCTCGTCGCTCCAGAGCGTCTGAAGGTCAACGTTGGCCGGATCGAGCAGCGCCTTTACCGCGTCGACATTCCCGTGGTCGGCGGCGATATGGAGAGCAGTTCCCCACTCACGTGCCGGCCGTTCTTCCTGGATTACAGTCCACGCATCGCGGCGTGCGCCAGCGTTCAGCAGCAGGCGAACGATCTCTCCCGAACCTTGTGCCGCTGCGTCGTGCAAGGCGGTTCTTCGCGCGTCACCGACGGCGGCGGTGGGGTCCGCGCAAGCCTGGAGCAACGCGGCGACCGCGGCCGCATCTCCGCTCCTGACGGCCGTGCGGAGAGTTGCAGTCTGATCTTGTCGGGCGAGCTGGACAGGGTATCCAGTGACGCGCAGCACTTTCAGAATTACATCGAGCGGGACGACTCGTCCGAGAGGCGGCTCATCCGCGACAATCATTCCCACGATTTCGCCTTGCTGGTTGATCAGGGCGCCGCCGGAGAAACCGACACGGATGAACTGCGACTCGAAACTGACCTGTGTCGGAAAAACCTGCGATACATGGTCGGGCGTCAGTGGCATTGCCCACAGAATTCCGCTGGGATAGCCGACCGGGTAGACGGGATCGTTGCGGTGCAAGTTCGCCGCAACTCCGCCGAGATTTAGTGGCAGACTGCAAAAATTGAAGACCGAGTTCTTGATGCCGTCGACGGCCAGCACGGCGAGATCGAGGTCGGGGTTGCCGACGGGCGGCAGAAGGCGAGCAGTAAACCAACGTGGCGTGAGCGCCTTCAACTGCACTTCGAAGCTTCCGGTCGGCTTGCCGTTCCACCGCACCACATGGTTCGCAGTAGCGAGGTAGAGCCGGTCCTTGTCGTGGCCAAAGACGATCGCCGCCCCTTTATCCGTCTTGCTGCGGACCATAGCGACGAGCTCTGTACCTTGTTCATGTTGCTCGGGAGATACGTACGGTCGCGACCTGGTAGCGGGGAATCGATTTTGGATCGCTTCTGCGATTTCGCCAAAATTCGGAGACGCACGTACGGCAGCCCACTCGTCGTTCTGCACAATCCACTCGATGTTGTCGAATCCCCAGTTTGCCGCCTGTCTGAGCCATTCCACGGCCGTTGAGGTCTCCTCCTTCTGTGAGTAGGCGCTGGCCAGCCTGTAGGCGCAGGGGGAAAAGCGCGGAATCATCTGAAGGCACTGTTTGAATGCGCCGATGGCCGCATCCGCGTGCCGAGCCGTCAGCTCCGCGTCGCCACGCCGGATGACGTCGAAGGCTTTTTCCTCACCTCGAGTTCCCATGGCAATACAGCCGATGAGGAGTGTCAGGATGCACTCTCGGCTGCCTCTCATGGCGATCTCCACCATCGAACAATTGCGGCGCCGAGACCGAAGAGATAAAGCGTCGTTCCCCACAGCAAAGAGAGACCATGCCGTGCCTTCAGCCATTCGAGCCACGTCGGCATTAGATCGACCGGGTTGTCTCCCCAGCCGGTACGCATTCCGCGTACCTTTCCCCGAAAAGCCAACAACAAGCCGCCGTCGCGCATCTCCAGCGTTCGGATCACGCCGCGGATGTCGTCGAACCGGAGCAATTCTCGAGGCCGCAGGACACGGCGTTCGCCATTGAGCGATTCGAGGTAGATCGTTCCCGAAAGAATCGTCGACACCGTCTGTGGAGTCGCGCCGTCTGGGCCTTGGAACTCGTCGATGCGGGACAGTGTCAATTTCTCAATGGCAAGCTGGGGCGCGAACACGGCGCTCGATCGCGCCGCTCGACGGAGGTCCAGCGTCACTTCCTGGGGATCAGTTTCGAGCAGAAGCGGCCGCGGAATGGCGAAATTCAGCATCCGCTGCCCCGCGCCGGGGATATCGATCCGTACTGCGCCTTGCATGGTGGCGCGAAGAATGGTGGCCGCGTCCCGCAGCACGAGTCGGTATTGGTCAGGGGAATGCTCGGCATCGATCCCGAGCTCGACCCCGGCCGGGAGGTTCAGAGGGTTGAGTGTGATCGTCCCCGATCCTTCCGCTGCGACGCGCACTGCGCTCTGATTTTGCGGCGATTTCACCCAGCCCACCAACTCCTCGTCCACCTGCTGTATGTCGTGAAGACCGGACGCGCCCAATTCCGCGAGCTGCAGGGTGTGTGTTGCAGTCTGCGCTTGTGCGAGTGTCATCGCCGTCTCGGATACAAGAGCTTGAATCTCCACCTCCGTCTCCGGAACCCGAAGAAACAGAAGGAGCCCAACCACGACAACGGTTGCGGCGAGGATCGTGACAATCGGCCAGCGCGACGGCGTTGCAGCAAACATCTCGTCGCGGAGCTCGATCAAACGCGCGAGCCGATTCAACGCCTCCAGTTGGTCCGGCGGCACCTCGCCCTCACGCGCGGCAGCTTCCTCGGCGATCTGACGGATCTTCCGCGCCAGCGTGTCCCGGAGCGGATCGTCATCGGCCATTGCCGCCTGCCTCAACGAACCGCACCTCTTCGCTCACGGAACCACCGTTCCGCAGCGTGGCCCCGAGCTCGAGCAGATACATGCCCGCACGTTCGATCGGACCTACCGGGACAGCGAAACTCCTTCCCGCCGGGTAGAAGCCATAGCCGAGCGGTTTTGCCGGAGAGACGGATTCTCGCTTTCCCCCGCTGATACGCCATAGTCCGACGTAGAGTTCTTTCAATTCTTCGCCCGGTACGAGAAGGAGCTCATATGTCTGTCTCGTGCCCGCCGATGAGTTGCCGATCCGGACCGGTAGGTAGACCACATTTCCGGGCTTCTGTTCGGTGAAGGCCACGATCCCAAAATCACGGCGCGTTAGTTTCAGCGCCGCCAGCATGTCCGTTGGCCAGCGGTAGGAATGCGATTTCACCGGATCCCGTCGATCCATCCGGTAATACGTGCGTGGCTTCAACGAGTAGGCGCGGAACCGTACATCGCTTGCATCAACTCCCCAGTTGACGAGCAAGGCGCCGCCCGGTGTGAACCGCTCGGGCAGATCGATTCTCCCAAACGACGCCACAAGCAGCGGCGCCTGCGACGAAACTTTCTGGATGTACAAACCCTCGCATCGATCATTCCGATCTCGATAGCCGAGCGGGTCGCTCTTCGAGACAGGCAGATTGCGATCACAGTTTGTCGCTGCCTGCGCAAAGAAAACCGCCACCGGAAAGAGACCGAAAGCGATGACGATGGCGCAAATTCGCGCGAACGCCCTCGGAATCATGATGAGAAAGTGTCTCACATTTGGCCCGTCGGCCTGCGGCGGGGAGGTAACATGGAGCCGGAGTGCTCCGATGACTGAAACGCCTGAATCGCTCATCTACGACTGGAACGTCGCCGGCGAGAAGCCGTCGCGGCCGTCCACGAAGAAAATCGAATTCGACGATGAGACCCTGCGCGACGGCCTGCAGTCGCCCTCCGTCACCGATCCCTCCCTTGACGAGAAAGTGCGCATCCTTCACTTCATGAACGCCGTCGGCGTCGACAACGCCGACATCGGCCTTCCCGGCGCGGGGCCGCACGTGCAGCGCTCCGTGGAGCGGCTGGCGCGCGAGATCGTCGAGCAGAAGCTCTCCGTCGCGCCGAGCGCGGCGGGGCGCACGCACGAGAACGACGTCAGGCCCATCATCGACATCTCCCAGCGCGTCGGTATCCCCATCGAGGCCGACCTCTTCATCGGCTCCTCGCCCATCCGGCAATTCGCCGAGGAGTGGGACTTCGACTGGATGGTCAAGCAGTCGGCGAAGGCCGTGAAATTCGCCACCGACAACGGCATCCCGGTCATGTACGTCACCGAGGACACCATCCGCGCCAAGCCGGACGACGTGGAGAAGCTCTACACCGCGGCGATGGACGCGGGCGCCGTGCGCATCTGCGTCTGCGACACCGTCGGCCACGCCACGCCGTGGGGCGTGCGCAACCTCATCCGCTTCGTCATCCGGCTGCGCGACCGCGTCAACCCGAACGTCAAAGTCGACTGGCACGGGCACTCCGACCGCGGCCTGGGCGTGCTCAACTCCATCGCTGCGCTCGAGGCCGGCGCCGACCGCGTCCACGGCTGCGCCCTCGGCATCGGCGAGCGCGTCGGCAACACTCCCATCGACCTCCTCATGGTCAACCTCAAGCTCATGGGATGGATTGAAAACGATCTGTCGCAGCTCGGTGAATACGTGCGCTTCGTGTCGGCGGTCACGCGCGTGCCCCTGCCCGACCAATACCCTGTTTTCGGACGCGACGCCTTCCGCACCGGCACCGGTGTGCACGCCGCCGCGATCATCAAAGCCCAAAAGAAGGGAAGCGAGTGGCTTGCGGACCGCGTTTACTCGGGAGTTCCGGCGGGGTGGTTCGGCCTCGAACAGATCATTGAAGTGGGCCCGATGTGCGGGCTCTCCAACGTCGTCTACTGGCTGGCCGGCCACGGATATCCGCAGGAGGAGCCGTTGGTCAAAGAAATTTTCCAACTGGCCAAGTCGACGAACCGTATTCTCACTGATGAAGAGTTACACTCCGCAGCCCGTCGTTGGGTGGACGCTCAGCACTCAGCACTCAGCACGCAGCACTGATTCAGCCCGAGTGGCGAAATTGGCAGACGCAAGGGACTCAAAATCCCTCGCCCTTCGGGGCATGTCGGTTCGAGTCCGACCTCGGGCACCAATCCATTGCGAATAGAAGGCGACCCATGAAACGACTTTCCTCGATCGCGCTCGTTCTCGTTCTCGCCGTGCCGGCCGTCATGCTGGCCGACGAAGATCCGCATCCGCGCCGGCAGCAACGCGGCGGCGCCGCGCTGCACTACCTCATCACCACCGACCACATCCTGGCGCCGGGCGAGCTCGATGCCGCCGGCGTCGAGGTGCAGCACGTCCTTCCCGGCAACCGCTACCTGGTGCGGGCCAGCGACGGGGACGCCCTCGCCGGCGCGCGCGGCGTCCGCAACGTCGAGCTCTACGCAGCGCGCGAGAAGATCAGCCGCGCCGGCCTGCGCGCGGCGGCGAACACGAACCCCTTCGTCACCGTGAACGTCCTCTTCCACGACGACGCCACCTACGGCGACGCCACCGCCGCGGTCGAGGCCGCCGGCGGCACGATCGAGACGCCGTTCACTTTCGCCGCCGACCATCCCCAGCGGCTGCGCGTGCGCATCCCGCCCGGAGCGATCGCGGCGCTGGCGCGCAGCGAAGCGGTCTTCGGCGTCTACGGACCGCCGCTGCGCCCCGTGCCGATCAACGACACCGCGGCCACGCTCTCCCACGTAACGGCGGTCTACAGCGCGCCGTACAACCTCGACGGCACCGGCGTCGCCGTCTCGCAGTTCGAGCCCGACAATTGCACGAGCACAGCGTGCAGCAGCGTCGACGCGACGCACCCCGAGTTCAGCGGCCGGGTCACGCTGCACAACACGACCGCGAACAGCACGCACGCCACGCACGTGGCCGGCACGATGATCGCCAAGGGCATCAACGCCCGGGCGAAGGGAATGGCCCCGAACGCCACGCTGCACGAGTACGACGTGAGCGATCTCACGCAGGTCCTCACCGACAAGGGCAACCTCGGCACGGTCGGCGTGACCGCCGACAACAACTCCTGGGGTCTCGTCTTCGGCTGGCAGCCGAACGGTCCCAGCAGCACGCCGTGGGTGTGGAACGGCAACTTCGACTACTTCGGCGCCTACGACTCGTTCATCTCCGCGCCGTACGACAAGATCGCCCGCGACCCGAACGTGAACGTGCTCTTCGTCCACTCCGCCGGCAACGACGGCGCGAACGGCCTTCCCGATCTCGACGCCAACGGGCGCCATCTCCACACCGACATCAACGGCAACAACGTGACCAACGAGATCTGGTGCTACTCGAAGAACGGCAGCGGCACGGACTGCCCGTCGCCGGCGTGCTCGCAGGGCAACAGCAAGAAGGGGACGGACGACAACGGCAACACCAACGTGCCGATGTGCGAGACCACCAAGCACGTGACCTACACCGCGTACGGGACGATGAGCCTCATCGCCGCGGAGAAGAACGTCCTCGCGGTCGGCGCCTGCGATCTCCTCGGCAACATCGCCTTCTTCGCCTCGCGCGGCCCGACGACGGACGGCCGCGTCAAGCCCGACCTCATGGCCATGGGCGTCGACCAGTACTCCACCGTGCCCAACGCCGGCTACGCCATCATGAGCGGCACGTCGATGTCGTCGCCGGTCGTCGTCGGCATCTCCGCGCTCATCGCCCAGCAGTGGAAGCAGACCTTCAACGCCCGCCCCTCGCCGCAGCAGATCAAGACCCTGCTCATCGCCGGCGCGCGCGACCAGGTCGGCGACCCAACCATCGATCTCCCCGGCCCCGACTACGCCTACGGCTACGGCGTCGTCGACGCGCAGGCCTCCGTTGACCTCATCCGCGCCGACGCCGGCACCGGCTCGCACATCCTCACGTCGAACGTCGCCAACGGGCAGACGATCGAGATTCCGCTGGCGATCACGACGTCCGGCAAGTTCCGCGCGGTCCTCGGCTGGGCCGATCCCGAGGTCCTGCTGCCGCCGTCGACCGACACCACCGATCCGCTGGCCTCGAAGACCCTCGTCAACGATCTCGACCTGAAGATCGTCGACGCCGGCGGCAACACGACGCTGCCGTATGTCCTCGACAAGGCCCATCCGACCCAGGCGGCCACGCGCGGCGTCAACACCGTCGACAACACCGAGGTCGTGGAGATCGCCAATGCCTCCCCGGGCAGCTACAAGGCCGTGATCAGCGGCAAAAGCGTTCCGGTCAGCTCGCCGCAGACGTTCGTCTTCGTCACCACGACCGCCGCGCAGAGCGCGCCGGCCGCGCCGTGCACCGACGCCTTCGAGCCGAACGACACGCCGCAAACAGCGACGTCGATCGCGGACAACCAGACTGTCTCGGCGAAGATCTGCGCCAACGACACCGACTACTTCGGCTTCTTCACCAACCGCTCCGGCAGCGTCAGCGTGACCGTGACGACGAAGGACACGGCCGTCTCCGTGCAGCTCACGCCCGGATCGACGACGACGGTCGCGGCGAACTCGACCGGCACCGTCACCGCCACCGCCGGCAGCGCCGCGCAATCGTGGCTGGTCAAGATCACGCCGTCCGGCAGCGTGACCGGCGACCCCAGCTACACGCTCAAGGCCACGTTCCCGCTTTCCGTCGTCGGGCGCGTCCCGGGACGGCGAGGGCATTGATTTCGTATACCGTGCATGATCCTTAAACGACCCCTGGTTTTCGCTCTCGTTCTTTTCGTTTCGATGGCCGTGATGGCGGCGCCGCCGTCCGGCGTCGTCACCACCGTGGCCGGCACGCCCGGCGTGGCCGGCTACTGGGACGGCCCGGCGTCGGACGCGATGTTCACGCATCCGACGTGGCTCGACGTCGTCGTCGGTGGGAATCGGCCGACGTGCGACTTCGGCAAGAGCGGCGAGATCTTCGTCGTCGACCGCGCCAACCAGCTCGTCCGGCACATCGCCGCCGACGGCTTCGTCTCCACGTTCACCGTCAGGCAGCAGCATCCGCTCGACTTCGGCGGCGCATTCGGCGGCGGCGTGCTCGTCGAGCAGCCGGGTGACGGCTGCGGCTGCGGGCCATACGCGCGTGGCGTCTTTTTCTCCAGCACCGAAAGCGGCCAGGTCGTGCTGGCCAGTTCCGACGGCACGCTCGCGGCGCGCGATGACTGGTCGCCGCTGATCGGCGGCTTTGTCAGGCCGACGGGCATCGCGCGGTCGAAGGACGCCGACGTTCCGTTCGGCTCGACGATTCTGAAGCGGAAGGTCTACGTTGCCGACGGCGGCGACCACACGATCCGCCGGATCGGCTGGATCCTGTCGTTCGAAGCCTGCCCGCAGGGGAAGAACGTATCGATTCTCGCCGGCAACCCCGGCCACGCCGGCTACGCCGACGGCACCGGCAGCGCCGCGCTCTTCAACACGCCGCGCGGCGTCGCCACGGCACCCGACGGCAGCGTTTATGTGAGCGACGCCGGCAACCAGGTGATCCGCAAGATCACGCCCGACGGCGTCGTGACGACGGTCGCCGGCGTTCCCGGCGTGGCGGGCAGCGACGACACGCACCTGAACACTCCGAGCGGCATCGACGTGAACGACAAAGGCGAAGTCTTCTTCGTCGACACGTTCAACCACGTCATCCGGATGATCACGACGGACGGGAAGCTGGTCACGGTCGCCGGACAGCTCGGCGTGAGCGGCTTCGCCGACGGCGACGCCGCCGCGGCGAAGTTCAACGCGCCGGTGGGGCTGAAGATCGCCCCGGACGGATCAATCGTCATCGCGGACACGGGGAACAATGTCATTCGGCGGCTGACCTTGGCGCGGTAGGGGCGCACAGCGTGCGCCCATTCGCCGCCGGGCGCACGCTGTGCGCCCCTACCGTGGCAGAATCGCGGCGCATGCCGCACAAAACCCTCCTCGCCGACGAGCGTGACGGCGTCGTCACCGTCACGCTGAACCGTCCCGAGGTCCACAACGCCTTCAACGACGAGCTCATCGCCGAGGCCGTCGAGCTCTTCGACGGCCTCGCCAAATCGTCGGCGCGCGCGGTCGTCCTGCGCGGCAGCGGCGCGAACTTCTGCGCCGGCGCGGACCTCAACTGGATGTCGCGCATGGTCTCGTACACGCGCGACGAGAACGTCCGCGACTCGGCGAAGCTGGCCAGGATGTACGCGGTGATCAACGAGTGCCCGCTGCCGGTCGTCGGCCGCATTCACGGCGCGGCCATCGGCGGCGGCGTCGGCCTCGTGGCCGTCTGCGACGTCGCCGTCTGCGCGCCGGAGTCGAAGTTCGGCCTCTCGGAGGTCAAGCTCGGGATCCTGCCGGCGGTCATCTCGCCGTACGTGATCGCCAAGATCGGCGAGACCCACGCGCGAGCCCTCTTCCTCACCGGCGAGCGCTTCGACGCCGAGCGCGCCCTGCGAATCGGCCTCGTGCATCGCGTGGCTGAGGATGTGGACGCCGCCGTGAACGAAGTCGTCGCCCAGCTGCGCACCTCGGGGCCGGAGGCTGTGCGCGAGTGCAAGAAACTGATCGCCCGCGTCGCGCACAGCGAGCTCGCCGAGGCCGTGCCGTACACGATCGAGGCCATTGCTGAGCGGCGCGTGAGCGTGGAGGGGCAGGGCGGGATGGGGGCGTTTTTGAAGAAGGAAAAGCCGCCGTGGGCGCAGTGATCGGCGCGGTCCTCGTTCCCAACCGCGGCGAGATCGCCGTGCGCATCGCCCGCGCCTGCCGGGAGATGGGCATCCGCTCGATCCTCGGCCACGCCGCGCACGACGACGTCCGCTTCGTCCGCCGCTTCTTCGACGACAGCGTTCCCCTCGGCGGCTATCTCGACGTCGGCAGCGTCATCGACGCAGCGCGCCAATGCGGCGCGGACGCCATCCATCCCGGCTACGGATTCCTCTCCGAGCGCTCCGAGCTCGCCGCCGCCTGCGAGGAGGCGAACCTCGTCTTCATCGGCCCGCGCGCGCAGTCGATCGAGGCCATGGGCTCCAAGGCGCACGCGCGGCATCTCATGCAGCGCCTCGGCGTGCCGGTCGTGCCCGGCTACGACGGCGACGACCAGACGAACCTCGCCGCCGAGGCCGAGCGCATCGGGTTTCCGGTCCTCGTGAAAGCGAGCGCGGGCGGCGGCGGGAAGGGGATGAAGATCGTCCGCGAGCGCGGCGAGCTGCAAGCCCAGATCGAGTCGGCGCGCCGCGAGGCCATGAAAGCCTTCGGCGACGATCGCCTCCTGCTCGAGACGTACATCGAGGAGCCGCGCCACGTCGAGTTCCAGATCTTCGGCGACGCAGACGGCAACGTCGTGCACCTCTTCGAGCGCGACTGCTCGATCCAGCGGCGGCACCAGAAGGTCGTCGAGGAGACGCCCGCGCCGCGCTACAGCGACGCGCTGCGCCAACGCATGGCCGAGGCCGCGGTCGCGGCGGCGCGCGGCGTCGAGTACCGCAACGCCGGCACGGTGGAGTTCATCGTCACGCCGGAAGGGGAGTTTTACTTCCTGGAGATGAACACGCGCCTGCAGGTCGAGCATCCGATCACCGAGGCCGTCGTGGGCGTCGACCTCGTGCGCGCGCAGATCGAGGTCGCGAGCGGGAAGCCGCTGCCGTGGTCGCAGGACGCGCTGCGCCAGCGCGGCCACGCCATCGAGGTCCGCGTCTACGCCGAGGATCCCGACGACCGCTTCCTGCCGCAGAGCGGGACGATCGCGTTCTACGCGGAGCCGTCCGGCCCTGGCGTGCGCGTCGACGCCGGCGTGGGGCAGGGGAGCGAGGTGGGCGTGTCGTTCGACCCGATGCTGGCGAAGCTCGTCTGCACTGCCGAGTCGCGCGACACCTGCATCGACCGCGTCGACCGCGCCCTCCGCGACTTCACGATCCTCGGCGTGCGCACGAACGTGTCGTGGCTGCGCCGCGTCGTCACGCATCCGGCGTTCCGCGAGGGCCTCGTGTCGACGCGCTTCCTCGCCGAGCACGAGGAGTCGCTGCGCCGCGCGACGCCCGAGGTCGTCCCTGCCGTCGCCGCGGTGCTGGCGTCGCTGCCGCGCAAGCGCGAGGAGCGCGGCGCTGCGGTCTCCGTCCCAACCGTGTGGGACGTGTTAGGTAACTGGGGCAGGCCATAGGGCCGTCACCGCAGCAATTCGGGAGATTCGAACCAGCGGATCCACGTCTCTGCGAGCGCTCCCCATGTCTGCTGCGCGGCCCAGCGCCGCGCGGCGGCGGCCATACGGCGGCGGCGCGGACGGTCGCGGAGTAGGGCAACCGTCTCCCGCACCGCGCGTTGCTCGAAGCCGGCGCTGTCGGGATGGCCAAGGAGGATGCCGCGCTCGCCGACCGTCGTCCGCAGCGCGGCCAGATCGCTGCAGATGCAGATCACGCCGGCCATCTGCGCTTCCAGCGCGGTGATGCAGTACGTCTCCATGCAATGCGTCGGATAGAGCCAGACGTCGCTGGCCAGCATCTCCCGCGCCAGCCGGCGCTGCCCGACCGGTCCGTGCCAGAGGACGCCCGGCTGGTCGAGCGCGCTGCGGATGGCATCGCGCCATCGCTGTTTGCGCGGGCGCAGTGTGCCGTCCCAGAAGCCGAACCCGTAGAAGACGTGCAGTTCCGCGCCCGGCAGCTTCGCGCGGATGCGCGGAAAAAGCCGGAGCAGCGTCTCGAGCCCCCGCTCCGGCGTCGACGAATAGATGAAGCGGTTGCGTTTCCGGCGCACCCGCATGGCGAAGCGTTCGCGATCGATACCGTTGCGCGTGACGACGATCTTCGCAGTGGGGATGCGGTGAGCGCGGGCGAAGACGTCGCGATGCCACTCGCTCAGGCAGAAAATGGCGTCGAGGGAACCGTAGTGGCGGCGCATGCGGTCCTGGCCGTTGTCGGCAGCGCGCCAGGCGCTGACCTCGTGGGCCCAAAAAAAGCGTCGCGTGGCGCGCACAGAAGCGTCGAGCACGCTCGCGTCGCGCGACACGATGAGCACGTCGGGAGCGTAAACGTTGCAGAAGGAGCCGAAGCCGCGGCAGTCGCGGTAGTCGACGCCGTCGACCGTCTCGTCGATTCCGCCCGCCGGTACGAAGACGACGACGCGGTGCCGTCGCCGGCGCAGCTCCGCCGCCATCCGTGCCACGGCCGTCTCCGCGCCTCCCAAGCCGGAGCTCTCGAGATTGCGCGCGGTCCACGGTCCCAGGCCGAAGCCGGCGTGGATGACCACGAGAGGCTGGCATTGTATGCGGATGGACAAAAGTGTAGCCGGACTTAAGCGCCTTTGCCCAACGCCTCGGGCGGGCGCACGCGGCCAGCAATGCCGCAGAGGATCAGCAGCGTCACCACGTACGGCAGCGCGAGCAACAAATGGAACTCGATCCCGCGGTTCATCGCCTGCAGCGCGTACTGCGCGGCGGCGGCGATGCCGAAGAGCGCTGTGCCGAGGATCGCGCCCTTGAACTTCCAGCGCCCGAAGATGACGATCGACAGGGCGATGAAGCCGCGGCCGGCGACCATGTTCTCGGCGAAGCCGCTCGACAGCGCGAGCGCCAGGTACGCGCCGCCGGCGCCGGTGAGCACGCTCTCGATCCCCAGCGCCGCCCAGCGGTGCGCGCGCACGCGCGGCACGGCCTCGGGGTTCTCGCCGCAGGCGCGCAGGCGGAGGCCGAACATCGTCTTCCACAGCAAGAACGCCAGCAGAATCGGCAGGACGATCCAGGCCAGCGGCACGACCACGTCGTGCCCGAGCCGCGGCACGGCGCGGACGAAGATCGCGCTCTGCTCCATTTCGCGGTAGATGAAGCCGGTCGCGCCGAGGGCCAGGAGATTCGCGGCCACACCGGTCACGATCTGGTCGGCGCGCAGCTCGATGGCGAAGAGGCCGATGAGCGCGCCCATCGCCGCGGCGCCGGCGATCCCGCCGAGGAAACCGATCGCGGCGCTGTGCGTGGCCTGCGCGGCGAGCACCGCGGTCATCGCCGCGGTCAGCATCATCCCTTCGATGCCGAGGTTGATGATGCCGGCGCGCTGCACGATCGTCTCGCCGAGGACGGCCAGCAGCAGCGGCGTGGCGGCGGTGATGGCCAGCAGGATCATGCGCGCTCCCGCGAGCTGCCGAAGAGGATCAGCGTGAGGATGACCACGGCCTGCGCGAGCGTGGCCACGGTCGCGGAGATGTTCGCGCCGCGCTGCAACTCGCCGGCGCCGGTGGCGAGCGCGCCGAAGAAGAAGGCGGAGACGAGCGTGGCCAGCGGATGCAGCTGGGCGAGGAGCGCCACGGCGATGCCGGAGTAGCCGTAGCCGGCGGCGAAGCGCTCGAAGAGGCGATGCGTGACGCCGAGGAGCTCGATGCCGCCGGCGAGTCCGGCGCAGCCGCCGGAAATGGCCATGGCCCGGAAGATCTGGGCGTCGACGTTGATGCCGGCGAAGCGCGCGGCGTTCGCGTTGAAGCCGGTGGCGCGCAGGCGGAGACCTTCCTTTGTGCGGTAAAGCATCCACCAGATGGCGATGGCGATGGCGACGGCGATCACGACGCCGGCGTGGACTTCGCCGAGCGCCGGCAGCGCGGCCTTCACCGCCTCGGTTTGCGGATAGCGCGCGCTCGCCTCCTGCAGCGGCCCGTTCATGCACCAGCCGAGGAGGTTGATGGCGATGAAGTTCAAGAGGATCGTCGTCAACACCTCGGGGGCGTTGCGCCACCAGCGCAGCAGGCTCGCGATCGAGGCCCACGCCGCGCCGGCGACGACGGAGGCGACGAGCGCGGCGACGAGGCCGAAGCGCGCCGCGACGAACGCGGCGAGCGCGCCGGCGATGAATTGCCCCTCGCCGCCGATGTTCCACACGCCCGCTTTGAAGGCCACGACGATGGTGAGGCCGGTGAGGAGGAGGGGGATCGCTTTCAGAATGGTCTCGTCGAGGCTGCCGCCGAGGAGGATGGTCAGCAGGTCGACCGGCGAGTGGCCGAAGAGCGCCCCGGCGAGGGCGATGATTGCCAGGGCCACGACGACGGCGATGAGCGCGCGAAGGGCGGTCATAGCCCTCCCATGAGCCGCGGCGCTTTTTCCGCCGCGTCTTCGGGTGTGAGTTTTTCGCTGAGGCGGCCGCGGTAGATGACCTGGATCGTGTCGCCGAGGGCGAAGGCTTCGTCCAAATCGGAGGTGATGAGGTAGATCGTCGCGCCGCGCGCGGCGGCCTCGCGGAGGCGGTCGTGGACGAAGCGCGTGGCCTCGGCGTCGAGGCCGCGCGTCGGCTCCGAGGCGACGAGGACGTCGGGATTCGTGGAGAGCTCGCGGGCCAGCAGGACCTTCTGCTGATTGCCACCGCTGAGCGAGCCGGCTTTCTGCTTCGGCGATTGCGCTTTGATGTTGTACGCCGCGATGAGGGTCTCGGCGGGCGTGTCGGTGCGCAGCGCGAAGTTCTCGGCGATCGTCATTTCGGCGATGAGGCCGTCGCGCGTGCGGTCCTCGGGGATGGCGGCGACGCGGCCTTTCGCCTCGCGGCGGAGCTTCGCTGCGAGCTCGGACTGGCCGTTGCCGGCTACGCCGACGATGGCCGTGATGCGCGGCGGGACGCCGCGCGGCCAGCCGTCGGGACGACGGCGCTCCACCATCGCGGTCGCGATCTCCTCGGCGCTGCCGCCCTCGGCGACGATCTTGCCGGCGCGCATGACCACGACGCGCGTCGCCACCTCCAGCACCTCGGGGATTTTGTGGCTGATGAAGACGACGATCGTGCCGCTCGCGGCGAGCCCGCGCATGACGGCGAAGAGCTCGGCGGCCTCGGCGGGGGTGAGCACGGAGGTGGGCTCGTCGAGGATCAGCACCTCCGGCTTCCGCGAGATCGCCTTCATCAGCTCGAGCTTCGCCTTTTCGCCGATGGAGAGGTCCGCGACCAGCCGGGAAGGATCGGGCAGCGTGATCTCGGATGCTGTCGCGCCGACGAGCGCGAGGTTTTCGGCGATCGTGAAGGCGTTCACCAGGACGAAGTGCTGATGGACGAAGCCGACGGTTGTCGGCGCGAAGACCGTGCCGCGGTCCGGCTCGAGCTCGCCGGCGACGATGCGCATGAGCGTCGTCTTCCCGGCGCCGTTCTCGCCGACCAGGCCGACGATCTCGCCCGCGTGCAGATCGAGCGAGACGTCGTCGACCGCGCGCGTCGCGCCGAACGACTTCGAAATACTCGCCAGGCGCAGCACGTCAGAACTTCCCGCGCGGAACCTCGAACTTGCCGCTGCGGATCTGCTCCTCCACGCGCGCGACCTCGGCCACCGTTTCGGGGCGCGGTTTCAGCTTCTCGTTCCAGACCAGCGACACGATTTTCTCGTTCATGCCGAGCCAGTAGACGTGCGGCTTGAACTGGTGGTCGCGCACGAGCCTGGCCATATAGACGAACGCCGACGGCACGTCGAGCACGGCCGAGGCCACGATCACATCGGGGGCCATGTCGTTCTGATTCTTGTTCGAGCCGAAGCAGCGCACGCGGCGCTCCTGGCAGGCCTGGAACACGCCGCGGCCGGCGTCGTTGGCCTGATGGAAGATGAAGTCGCAGCCGGCGTCGATGAGCGTCAGCGTGGCCTGCCTGGCGGCGCCGAGGTCGTCGAAGTTGCCGGTGTAGATCTCCTTCACCTCGAACTGCGGATTCACCGACTGCGCGCCGGCGCGGAAGGCGAGGAAGGTCGAGTCGATCGACGGCAGCTTGATCCCGCCGACGAGGCCGGCCTTCCCCGTCTTCGACTCCCGCGCGGCGATGATGCCGAGCAGATACGTGGCCTGCTCGAGCTCGAAGACCATCGGCGAGACGTTCGCCGCCACCGCGCTCCCCGAGGTCGTGATGAAGACCGTTTTCGGGAACTGCTTGCCGGCGGCCATGGCCGCGTCCTGGAACTCGAAGCCGTGGCCGAAGGCGAGGTCGTAGCCGTTGCGGCCGTAGGAGCGGAAGCCGTCGGCGATCTCCGCGGGCGTCTTGACTTCCTGATTCGAGACTTGCGCGCCGAGCTCCTTCTTGATGCGCTGCAGCCCCTGCCAGGCGATGCTGTTCCAGCCGCCGTCGTTGATCGAGCCGGGCGTGAGCAGGCCGACCTTGAACTTCGGGGTCTCGGCGGGGCGGGGAGAGCAGGCGGCGAGCGCGAGGAGGGCGATGGCCAGTCGTTTCATGCGGCCGGGATTCTACGCAACAACTTCGACGCCCTCCGCAAAAACGGCCTGTCGCGCCGCACCTGATACGCCGGCATCGTGGCGCGCCGGGCCAGCATCGACTCCGCCAGCTCGCGGGCCTCTTTCGTCCGCCCGCGCTCGGCATAGAACTCGGCCGCGCCGATCGTCGCCTCGCACGACGTCGTCGACGACACCAGCGCATCGAATGCCGTCTCCGCCTCGGCCGTCCGTCCCGCGCGCGCCAGCGCCTGGGCGAGGAGGCAGCGGGCGCGCGAGTAGTCATACTTCGGCTCCTGCTTCACGACGTGCTCGAGGTCGGCGATGGCGGCGGCGTAGTCGCCGAGCTCGAGCTCGGCGTTGCCGCGGCGGTAGAAGGGGTCGACCGAGTCGGTGCGCTGCGCGAGCGCCGCATCGAAGGCCGCTTTCGCGTCCGCGTAGCGCTCCTCGGTCAGGAGCAGGTCGCCGAGCTCCTCGTAATTGCCGGCCGAGGGGTTGTCGCGCACGAGCACCTGCAGCTCGCGGATGCGCCGGCGGCGCGACGGGCCCTTGATCGTCCGGCCCATCGACTCGAAATCGATCCCTTCGACGAGGAAGTAGGCCAGCGCGCCGAGGAAGCCGAAGAAGATGATGATGAACAGCCAGTACGTGGCCGGACGCTTGCGCGACCAGTGAATGATCGCGGCGATCTGGAGAAGGATCCCCCAGCCGAAAGCGTGACCCACGGAGCCATTGTGCCATTCGCTCAGGACTGAGTGCTGAGGAATGAGGACTGTGGCCGCGCCTTTCGATGGCGCTCAGTCCTCATGCCTCAGTCCTCAGTCCTCTTTTGTGATACACCCTTCCGCGCAACGAAGGAGGGCCGCATGGACGACATCGAACGCAACAACGGCGCCGACGACGAGGACGAGCAGTTCGAGCAGATGATCATCGAGAACAACATCCTCCTCCACAGCCTCGCCGGCCTGCTGGTGCGCAAGGGCGTGCTGAAGCAGGAAGAGATCGAAGAAGAGATGGACAAGCTCTACGACGAGATCGAGAACTTCGAAGAGGAATAGCCGCGAGCGTCGGAGGCATTCAGACCCCGCGAGATCTAAGGCCCGGAGAACATTGGATGAACATCCGTAACCTGTTGGCGGCCGCGGCGCTGTTCGCGATCGCAGGCGGTGCGCTCGCGGCGCTCTCGCCGGCGAAGGCGAAGTGGGGCGAAGGCCCCGCGCAGTTCCTCATGACGAAGGAAGAGGCCGCGCAGTGGAAGACGCTGCAGAACGACGCCGAGGCGGACGCGTTCATGACCGTCTTCTGGGCGCGCCGCGGCGGCGTGGCCGCGATGAACGACCAGGAAGGGCGCTGGAAGTACGCCGACGAGAAGTTCTCCGTCGGCAAGACCCGCGGGGCGATGACCGACCGCGGCAAGGCGCTGGCGCTCTTCGGCGTGCCGAACAAGGTCCTCAAGGCCGGCGGGCAGGGGGCCTCGACGATCACCGCCCCGGGTAGCGGGACGGGCCAGCACATCACCGACGCCTACATCGGAACCCAGGGCGAAGCCGGTGCCGACAGCAAGAACCAGGGGGTGCAGGTCTGGGTCTACGAAGGCGATCTGGCCCAGAAGGTCTTCGGTGTGCCGAAGGTCGAGCTGCGCTTCGCCGACCGCTTCAACAACAACGAGTTCAAGATGGAGACGCCGCGCATCGACTTCGCTGCCGCGCGCGACCGCGCCATCAACGCCATGATCGTCCGCCGCGACATCACGACCATCGCCGACATCAACAAACCGCAGCAGCGGATCCTCGTTCCGCCGCCGCCCGCGCCGGCGGACGTGAAGACCGCCGCGTACGCCGCCGCCGTTGCCGACGCCAGGAGCGGCAAGGCCGCTTTGAGCAAGGGCGCGATGCTGACGAGCGCGGAGTTCGTCTCGCCGAGCGGCGACTACTACGTCCCGGTCATGCTCTTCATCCCGAAGTCGGCCGGCCTCACCGCCGACGCCGCCGACACGTTCTTCTGGACTGTCGACGACGCCGGCGGCAAGCGCGTCGCCGCGGGCGAAGAGCCGGCCAAGCTGGCGGCGTCGAACGGCGACTTCTACATCGATCGCTCGATCAGCGTCCCCGCCGCCGGCAAATACACGGTCACGATGGGCCTCGGCAAAGCGGGCGCGCCGGTCGTCGTCGTCTCCAACGCCCTCGACTTCAACCCCGTCGCCAAGGACGCCAGCGGGACCTCGCGGCTGATCCTCTCCAACAACATCTACGAGCTCGCCGAGCCTGCGGCGGAAAAGGCGCCGTTCGCGTTCGGCAAGCTCAAAGTCGTGCCGAAGCCCGACGGCCTCTTCACGAATCAGGACGATCTCAACTACTTCGTCGAGATCAACAACCCCGGCATCGACACGGCCACGAACCTGCCCAAGCTGCAGTTGGGCATCGACCTGATCTCGAAGGGGCAGACGGTCTCGCGCCTGCCGCTCTCCGAGGCCGCGGTCGGATCGCTCACCGGCAAGCCGGGGCCGGGGCACTACGTGCTGGCCGACGCCATCCCGCTGTCGAAGCTCTCCAAGCCGCTGCCGGCGGGCGATTACACGCTGAAAATGAAGATCGTCGACACCGTGACGAAGCAGTCGTATACGCTGGAACAGCCGTTCAAAATTACAGGATGAAAATCGGATGAACACTCGGAACCTGTTGGCAGCCGTTGCGCTTTTGGCGTTCGCGGGTAGTGCCCTCGCGGCGCTCTCGCAGGAGAAGGCGAAGTGGGGCGAGGGCCCCGCGCAGTTCCTCATGACCAAGGAAGAGGCCGCGCAGTGGAAGACGCTGCAGAACGACGCCGAGGCGGACGCGTTCATGGCCGTCTTCTGGGCGCGCCGCGGCGGCGCGGCAACGAAGAACGACCTGGAAGGACGCTGGAAGTACGCCGACGAGAAGTTCTCGTACGGCCAGACCCGCGGGTCGATGACCGACCGCGGTAGGGTCTTGACGATCTTTGGCGTGCCGACGAAGGTCCTCCGCGCCGAGCGGGCGGATGTGACGCCTCGCAACACGGCCATGTCGGAGTCCAGCGTCGTGACCGAGGAGAGCAACCTGGCCAAGAACAAGGCCGCGCAGATCTGGGTTTACGAAGGCGACAACGCCCAGAAGATCTTCGGCCGGTCGAAAGTCGAGCTGCGCTTCGAGGACCGCTTCAACAACGGCGACTTCAAGATGGACTCGGGGCGCACCGACTTCCCGGCCGCGCGCGACCGTGCCGTCGCGGCCATGATCGTCCGCCCGGAGATCATGACCGTCGCCGACATCAACAAGCCGCAGCCGCAGCCGCTCCTTGTCCCGCCGCCGGCCGCGCCGGCCGACGTGAAGACCGCCGCGTACGCCGCCGCCGTCGCCGACGCCAAGAGCGGCAAGGCCGCGCTGAGCAAAGGCGCCGTCGTCACCAGCGCCGAGTTCGTCTCGCCGGGCGGCGACTACTACGCCCCGGTCATGCTCTACATCCCGAAGTCGGCCGGCCTCACCGCCGACGCAGCCGATACGTTCTTCTGGGCCGTCGACGACGCCAGCGGCAAGCGCGTTGCCGCGGGCGAAGAGCCGGCCAAGCTGACCGCGACGCGCGGCGACTTCTACGCCGACCGCACGGTCAGCGTCCCGGCAGCCGGCAAATACACGGTGACGATGGGCCTCGGCAAGGCCGGCGCGCCGGTCGTCGTCGCCTCCAACGCCCTCGACTTCAACCCCATCGCCAAGGACGCCAGCGGGACCTCGCGGCTGATCCTCTCCGACAACATCTACGAACTCACCGACGCCGCGCCGGAGAAGGCCCCCTTTGCGTTCGGGAAGCTCAAGATCGTGCCGAAGGCCGACGGCGTCTTCACGAACAAAGACGATCTCAGCTACTTCGTCGAGATCAACAACCCCGGCATCGACGCCGCCACGAACATGCCGAAGCTGCAGATGGGCATTGACCTGATCTCGAAGGGGCAGACGGTGTCGCGCCTGCCGCTTTCCGAGGCCGCGGTCGGATCGCTGTCGGGCAAGCCGGGACCGGGGCATTACGTGCTGTCGGATGCGATCCCGCTGTCGAAGATGTCGAAGCCGCTGCCGGCCGGCGATTACACGATGAAGATGAAGATCGTCGACATGGTGACGAAGCAGTCGTATACGCTGGAGCAGCCGTTCAAGATCACGGGGTAGAATTCCATCATGCCGTTCGCGACCGTCGAAGAAGCCGCCGAGCTGTATCGCCGTGGCGAGCTCGTGATCATCGTCGATGACGAGGATCGCGAGAACGAGGGCGACCTCTGCCTGGCCGCGGAGAAGGTCACGCCGGCGGCGATCAACTTCATGGCCCGCTACGGCCGCGGCCTGATCTGCCTGGCCCTCACCGAGGAGCGCTGCAGAGAGCTCGACCTGCCGCTCATGGTCGAGAACAACACTTCGAACTACGGCACGGCTTTTACCGTCTCCGTCGAAGCGCGCGGCCGCGTGACCACCGGCATCTCCGCGTTCGACCGCGCCGAGACCGTGCGCGTGGCCATCGATCCGAAGACGAAGCCGGCCGACCTGCTCCGTCCCGGCCACGTCTTCCCGCTCCGGGCCAAGAAAGGCGGGGTGCTGAAGCGCGCCGGGCAGACGGAGGCGTCGGTCGACCTCGCCGCCATCGCCGGCATGAACCCCGCCGCCGTCATCTGCGAGATCATGAACGAAGACGGCAGCATGGCCCGGCTGCCCGACCTCCGCGAGTTCGCCGTGCAGCACGGCCTGAAGATCCTCTCCGTCGCGGACCTGATCAACTACCGGATGCAGCACGAGAAGCACGTGCACTGCCTGGCCGCGCCGCGCATCCCCACGCCGTTCGGCGAGTTCCGCGTGCACGCCTACAAGAGCGACATCACCGGCGAGGAGCACGTGGCCATGGTCATGGGGGAGATCGGCGAGGACGACGAGATCCTCGTGCGCGTCCACTCCTCGTGCCTGACCGGCGACGTCTTCCACTCCCATCGCTGCGACTGCGGCGACCAGCTCGAGCGCGCCTTCGAGCGCATCGCCAAGGAGGGGAAGGGCGTGGTGCTCTATCTCCTGCAGGAGGGGCGCGGCATCGGCCTGATCAACAAGCTCAAGGCCTACGAGCTGCAGGAGCAGGGGCACGACACGATCGAAGCGAACGAGAAGCTCGGCTTCGCCCCCGACATCCGCGACTACGGTACGGGCTCGCAGATCCTCCGCGACCTCGGCGTGCGCAAGATCCGCCTGATGACGAACAACCCCGCGAAGTACGTGGCCATCGAGGGCTTCGGCCTGACGATCGTGGAGCGCGTGCCGCTGGAGATCGCCCCCTCGGACGAAACGCGGAAGTATCTTCAGGCGAAGAAGAAGAAGTTGGGGCACATCCTCGAGCTGGTGTGATGAGGACTGAGGACTGAGGACTGAGGACTGAGGCTGCGCTGGGGCACGATCGTGCCGACACCGCAGCCTCAGTCCTCATGCCTCATACAGGACCGATTCTCGAAGGCCGCGGCGACACCGACTACGAACGCTACGTGCGCGTCCCGGAGCTTCTGGAATTGCAGAAGCCAGCCGAGCTGCTCGCGAACCCCGACGAGCGCCTCTTCCAGACCACGCATCAGGCGGCGGAGCTGTGGCTCCATCACATCGACTTCGAAGTCGGGCGCGTCGCCGAGGCCCTTGCCGGCGATCAGACCGAGCTGGCCAGCGAGCTCCTCGACCGCTGCCGGCGCATCCTCGACCTCCTGCGCGAGCAGATCATCATCCTCGAGACAATGGCTCCGGCCGACTACCACGTCATCCGCGTCACGTCCCTCGGACGCGGCAGCGGGCAGGAGTCGCCCGGATTCGCGAAAGTGCTGGACGCCGGCAAGCGGATCTGGCCTCCCTTCGAGGCCCTGATCGGCCGGCGCAACGTCTCGCTCCTCGAGATCGAGCGCGCGCCGCGGGAGCGGCCGGAGCTCTTTCGCCTCGTGCAGGCCCTGCTCGACTACGACGAGGCCTTCCTGAAATGGCGCTTCACGCACATGCGCCTGGCTTTCCGGGTCATCGGCTCGAAGGTCCTGTCGCTGAAGGGCGTGCCGGCGGCGCAGCTCGAGCTCGGCCCGCGCGAGCCGCTCTTTCCGGAGCTTTGGGAGACCATCAGCGCGCTCACGGCCGAGCACAAGCCGAGCTACTGAGGGCGCACGCTGTGCGCCCCTACCTCGGGCCGGTTTCCCGCGCGGACTTTGATGCGTCCAATACACTTGAATAACCAGGTGTTAACGAAGCCCTGAAGAGAACTAAAACTTTCGGTTTCAGGTGTTACCAACTTGCTTGACGGTGCAAAAGTCGACCTGTATATTCGCGGGCCTATTTCTCAGGCAGGCCGGTCAACATCCAACTGCCCGCGCGCCACGAAGAGTTCGATTACAAGTCTGGGAGTCGACCAATCGATGAAAACGAAGCTGTGCCTCTTCGCGGCACTGATGCTTTCCCTGTCCTCGCTGGGATGTCGGAAGATCGAGGCCCGCATCGCGATCAAAGACGCGAACGCGGCCTACGAGAAAGAGGACTACGCCACCGCCCTCAAGGGCTACGTGAATGCTCGCCAGATCGACCCGAGCTTCGCCGACCTCGACCGCATGGTCGGCTACTCCCAGATCGGCCTCTACATCCCCGATGACAAGTCCCCCCAGAACGAGGCCCACGCCGACGCCGCCATCGCCGAGCTGAGCCAATACCTCAAGAAGCGCCCCGACGACCGCATCGCCCGCGACGCGCTGATCAACATGTACCTCAACGCGAACCGGACCTCGCAGGCCATCGACTACTTCCGCGCCTACCTGCTGCAGCACCCGGCCGACCTCGAGGCCGTCAAGTCCATCGCCACGCTCTACGCCAAGCAGGGCAACTTCAACGAGTCCCTCAACTGGTACCAGAAGATCACCCTCCTCGACTCGAAGAACCCCGAGTCGTTCTACATCTTCGGCGTCGTCTGCTACGAGAAGGTGGCCAAGAACCCGCCGGCCGACCCGAAGGAGAAGGTCACCATCATCGAGAAGGGGAAAGGCGCGCTGGAGCACGCCATCGCCATGAAGTCCGACTACTTCGAGGCCATGGCCTATCTCAACCTCCTGTGGCGGCAGCAGGCCCTCACGGAGACGGATCCGAACAAGGCCCAGGAGGACGTCAAGAAGGCGGACGAGATCCGCAACCAGGCCGTGGAGATCATCAAGAAGAAGAAGGCCGCGGGCGGCGCGAAGAAGAGCTAGACCGACATGTTCGAAACTACCGTCGTCGAATCGAAAAAACACAAGACCGGGATCCAGAAGATACTGACGCTGCCGGTCTCCATCGGCCTTCACGCCGTCGTGATCGTGGCCGTGGCCGTCGGCGCGATCTGGAACGTCTCCTTCCCCACGAACTCGCCGGCCCAGGTCGCGCAGTACTCGATGGCCGCCGCCCCGCCCCCGCCGCCGCCGCCCCCGCCGCCGCCTCCCAAAGCGGCGCCGCAGCAGACGCAGGTGGTGAAGCCGGTGGAGGTGCCGAGGAACATCCAGGAGATGGCGCCGACCACGGTGCCGGAGAAGGTCAACCCCGTTCCGGTGCAGGCGTCGAACGCCGGCGTGACCGGCGGCGTTGAGGGCGGCGTGGAGGGTGGCGTCGTCGGCGGCGTCGTCGGCGGAACGCCGGGCGGCGTCATCACCGACACCGCTCCGAAGGTGGAGCAGGCCGCGCCGCTGCGCGTCGGCGGCGACGTCAAGGCCCCCGTCACGATCAGCCGCGTCGAGCCGCAGTATCCGGAAGTGGCCCGCAAGGCCCGCGTCTCCGGCATCGTCATCGTCGAGTGCGTGATCGACAAGAACGGCACCGTGCAGAACGTGCAGGTGCTCAAGCCGCTGCCCTTCGGCCTCGACCAGGCCGCGGTGGAAGCGGTGAAAAAGTGGAAATTCAAGCCGGGGACGCTCAACGGCCAGCCGGTCGACGTCATCTTCAACCTAACCGTCAACTTCAAGCTGAATTAAAACCGGCTGGTCCGGACGATTTTGGAGGGAACTGAATCATGGATATGAGTCCTATCGCACTCTGGAACTCGATGGGCAACCTGGCCAAGGGCGTGGTCATTCTGATGATCCTGATGTCGGTCTATTCGATCTGGGTCATGGTGGAGCGCTACATCACCTTTCAGCGCGCCAAGAACCAGTCGCTGAAGCTCCTCGGCGCGCTCTCGAACGTGCTCACGCGCGGCGACTACCAGCAGGCCATCGACATCACCAAGAAGTACAAGGAAAGCCACCTGGCCAAGGTCATCGGCGCCGGGCTGCTCGAGTTCGAGGCCGTCCGCCGCGACAAGCGCACCACCGATCCGGAAGTGCCGGTCGAAGCGGCCCGCCAGGGCATGGACCGCACGGCCATGATCACCGTCGCCGAGCTGAAAGAGAACCTCGGCGTGCTCGCCACCATCGGCGCCACCGCGCCGTTCGTCGGCCTCTTCGGCACCGTCGTCGGCATCATCAACGCCTTCTCGAAGATGGCTACGTCGGGCGGCGGCATCGCTTCCGTGTCGGCCGGTATCTCCGAAGCGCTCGTCACCACCGCCTTCGGCCTCTTCGTGGCCATCCCGGCGGTGTGGGCCTTCAACTATTTCCAGAACCGCGTCGACCGCTTCACCGTGGAGATGTCGAACTCCGGCTCGGAGATGTCCATCTACTTCATGAAGGAAGCGGCGGCGAATGAAAAGTCATCGGTGGCATAGCTCCGTCGGGAAACTGGCCCATTCCCCGCTCAACGCGGACATCAACGTCACGCCGCTCGTCGACGTCTGCCTGGTGCTGCTGATCATCTTCATGGTCGTCACCCCCATGCTGCAGAAAGGCGTCCCGGTCAACCTCCCGATCACGGAAGAGCCGGAGAAGACGCCCGACACCGAGAAGCAGCTCCAGATCTCCGTGAAGTCGGACGGCAGCGTCTACCTCGGCTCCACGGTGGTAATGAAGCAGCAGGTGCAGTCGGAGCTCGAACAGATTCACCAGCGCACGCCCGACCGCGAGATTGCCGTGAAGGGCGACCGCAGCGTGAAGTACGGCGCGGTGCTCGACGTGCTCAAGGCCTGCCGCGAGGTCGGCTTCAACAACGTCGGCCTGATCGCCCAGCCGAAGAAAACACCCGGACAACAAGGAAGCATATAAATGCAAGTCGGTGGCGCCGGTTCACTCCGCTCGGATATCAACGTCACGCCGCTCGTCGACGTGGTGCTCGTGCTGCTGATCATCTTCATGGTCATCACGCCGGTCGTGCAGATGGGCTACCTGGTCAAGGTCCCGCCGAAAGCGCCCGCGAACCTCCCTCCGTCCGCGGTGCAGGACCAGATCATCCTCCGCCTCCAGCCCGACAAGAGCGTGCTGATCAACAAGGACACCGTGCCGCTCGACCAATTCCCGCAACGCCTGCGCGAGATCCTCCACGGTAACCAGAGCAAGATGGTGTTCTTCCAGGGCTCGCCGGACGTCGACTACGAGTCGACCATGGCCTTCCTCGACATGGCCCGCGCCAGCGGAGCGAAGAACATCGGGATCATCGTCGAAGCGGCGCAGTAGCGTCCGTCACATCACGTTGTTCGACAGGACAGGCCAAGCGCCTGTCCTTTTTCTTGCTTAAAATGGGCGCAAGGAGATTATTCCGCTATGAAGCGCCTATCGATTTACGCTTTTGCCGCTCTCTTTCTCGCCGTATCCCTGCAGGCCGCCGAACACCGCTCCGTCATCATCCTCGTCGACCCGAGCGGACTGGCCCTGATCCCGGACGGGACCGAGCTCCCGCGCGGCGTCACCGTCTACGGCCGCGACCACAAGCCGCTCGTCTTCGCCCACGCGCCGGAGGCGGCCTTCACTGCCGCGCGCAACACCATCGCCGCCAGCGAGGCTCGCCCGGGATCGCTCCGCGTCAGCGCGATTCCGAAGTTCCACCTCGCCGCGAACGATTCGGACACGACGTACTACGTGTATTTCCTCGACGGAAGCTACGTCGCCGCGCGGCGGCTCGTCATCGACTACGGTCCGCCCAGCGGAACGCTCTATGCCGTCGAGACCTCGGCCTACACGCCCGCCGGCGACTACTACAGCGGGACGCTCTCCGCATCTCAGTCGGATCCCGACCATTCGGGCTATAACGCCAGCGCCGCGTGCACGATCGACAGCAACGGCGGCACCTGCGCGACCGGGCTGTACGGATACGAGACGTCCTACTCGTTCAGCGCCCACGTCACCTGCAACGGCTACATCCACCACCACTACCTGCCGATCTGCGGCCGCTACGGCGAGCCGCCGTGCAACGAGAACTACTCCGGCAGCATCGACATCTACTTCCCGTGAGCTCAGCGGAGGACAGGCACGCCCGCCTGTCCTCCCTTCCGCCCCACCGCCGCCGCCACCCGCGCATCGACTCGCAATAGCCAATCGAGCGACAATCGGCCGCCGCCGAGGAGCGTGAGGGCGAGGCAGATCGCCAGCATGGCCAGCGGCAGCTCGATTCCGTGAAGGGCGGCGAAGAGCTTGTTTCCGCCGCTCTGGGGGTCGCGGAGAGCATCGGGGAGCTGCACGACGAACGTGGCCACGAACATCGTGCAGGCCAGGAGGAGCGCATCGAGTCGCGTGAGAAGCCCGGCGATCAGGAGCACGGCGCAGACGAGCTCGGAGTACGCCGCAACGTAGCCGAGGAACACGGGGAGCCCGTACGAGGGCATGTCCTGGGCGAACGTGGCCGCCCCGCCGGCGCCGAAGACCTTCCCGTACCCGTGGGGCAGGAAGATCAGCCCCGCCGCGAGGCGCAGCACCAGCGCGGTCGCGTCGACGGGCCACTTCTTCATGCTGCGGGCGTCCTGGGGCCGGTCATTTTGTTGTGTGCCGTCTATCTTGCCACATTCTTCAGCCTGGGCATGCTCGCCGCGGCCGCCGGCTGGCCGTTTTTCAAATGGGTCGACCTCGGCGCCATCGTCGTCGCCACCGGCGCGACCATCGCCACCGTCGAGCGCGGCCGCTGGTTCCTCGGCCTGGCCATCGCGCCACGGCACGCCCTCGCCGAGCTCCTCGGCGGCGCCGCCTTCGCCGCCGTCCTCATTGCCAGCGCCGACCGCCTCATCGTCCTCACCTCGCCGTTGCGCCACGGCCGCGGCGCCGGATTTCCGTGGCTCGAGATCGTTCTCGTCTTCGTCCCCGCCGCGCTGCACGAGGAGCTCGCCTTCCGCGGTTACATTTATCAGAAGCTGCGCACCTGGAGCCGCGGCGGCGCCATCGCCGTCACCTCCTGCGTCTTCGCCGCGCTGCACGGAGGCAACTGGGGTGTCACGCCGATCGCGATGGCGAATCTCCTCCTCGCGGGCGTCCTGCTCGCGCTCGCCTACGAACGGACGCGGCATCTCTGGCTCCCCATCGGCGTTCACCTCGGCTGGAACGTCGTCTCCGGCCCGATCCTCGGCTACGGCGTGAGCGGCTACGTCGCCGGCAGCAGCGTGCTGATCACGCGCGCGGCCGGCCCGCCGTGGATGACCGGCGGCGCGTTCGGCATCGAGGGGAGCGTCTGCACGCTCGCCGTTGAATTGCTCGGGATTATTGCGCTCGCCAGAAAGGTATGATCCGAACGCTATGAAAGACATCTACATCCTCGACGGCGCCCGCACGCCGATGGCCGAGTACAACGGCAACTTCGCCGACGTCAGCGCCATCGACCTCGCCGCCGTCGCTGCCAAAGAAGCCCTGACCCGCTCCGGCGTCGCGCCCGAGCAGATCGACCACGTCATCGTCGGCAACGCCTTGCAGACCTCCGGCGACGCCATCTACGGCGCGCGCCACGTCGGCCTCAAGGCCGGCGTCCCGAAAAACGTCCCCGCGCTGACCGTGAACCGCCTCTGCGGCTCCGGCATCCAGTCGATCATCAGCGCCGCCGAGCAGATCGAGCTCGGCGAAGCCGCGCGCATCCTCGCCGGCGGCATGGAGAACATGTCGCAGGCGCCCTACGTCATCCGCGGCGCGCGCAAGGGCCTCAAGCTCGGCCAGGCCCCGATGGAAGACTCCCTCATGGTCGCCCTCCTCGACACCTACTGCGGCTACTACATGGCCCAGACCTCGGACAACCTGGCCCGCAAGTACGACATCTCCCGCGAGCAGCAGGACGAGTTCGCGCTGCGCAGCCAGAAGTGCGCGGGCGAGGCCGCGAAGGCCGGAAAATTCAAGGATGAGATCGTCCCCGTGACCGCCGGAAAGAAGACGATCGCCGACGACGACCATCTCCGTCCCGACACGACCATGGAAGGGCTGGCCAAGCTGCGCCCGGCCTTCGCGAAGGACGGCTTCGTCACCGCCGGCAACGCCTCGGGCATCGTCGACGGCGCCGCCATGGTCGTCGTCTCCGAGGCTGTCAACGGCAAGCAGCCTCTCGGACGCATCGTGTCGTGGGGCATCAGCGGCTGCGATCCGGAGATCATGGGCATCGGCCCGGTGCCGGCCACGCAGATCGCTCTCAAGCGCGCGGGCATGAAGCTCGACGACCTCGACCTCATCGAGATCAACGAGGCCTTCGCCGGGCAGATCCTGGCCGTGATCAAGGAGCTCGGCATCGACACGGAAAAGCTCAACGTCAACGGCGGCGCCATCGCCCTTGGCCATCCGCTCGGCGCCTCCGGCACGCGCCTCGTGCTGACGCTGCTCCACGAGCTGCGCCGGCGCAAGCAGCGCTTCGGCCTGGCCTCGGCGTGCATCGGCGGCGGGCAGGGGATCGCCATGATCGTGGAGAGCGCGTGAGGCGGCTCTTCGCCGTCGTCGCGATACTTTTTCTCGGCGTAGCCGCGAAGCCGCGCAGCGTCTCGCTCGACGTCAAGGACGAAGACGTCCACGTCATCCTCAAGTCGATGCAGAAGCAGTGCGCGATCAAGAACCTGATCATCGATCCGAACGTGTCGGGCAGCGGAACGTTCTTCTTCAAGGACGTGCCGTGTGACACGGCCTTCGACACCGTCTTCAGCACGATGGGGCTCGCCGCCGAGGTCTCCGACGACGTGGTCGCGGTCGAACGCAGACGATGACGGCGCGCACGGCGGTCCGTATCGCGGTGGTGGTGATCATCGCCGGCGCCGTCATCGCGGTGCTGGCGTCGCCGCTGCGCCACCACCTCACCCTCTCCAACGCCCGGGCCTGGGTCTCGAGCGAGCGCGCCCACGTGCAGTCGCTGTGGTGGACGCCGCTCGTGCTCATCGCCGCGTACGGCATCGGCTGCATCTTCGCCATCCCGGCGACGCTCTTCATCGCCACGGCCGGAGCGCTGTGGGGATGGAAGGCCGGACTTGCATACGCGATCGCCGGGGGCATGCTCGGGGCCAGCCTCTCGTACTTCCTCGGCCGCTACCTCGGCGAAGGGCTGCTGGATCGCTTCGGCAAGGCCGGCGCGGCCGTGACGCGGCAGATCAAGCGCGCCGGGTTCCGCACCATGCTCATCGTCCGCCTCATCCCCGGGCCGCCGTTCGCCATGTGGAACTACGGCGCCGGCGTGGCCCGCTTCCCCTTCGGCATCTACTTCCTGGCCACGCTTCTCGGCACGTTCCCCGCGCACTTCGTCTTCGCCTACTCCGCCGACGCCCTCTTCAGCGGGACGATGACGGAGCGCGATGCCCTCAAGACCCTTGCCGTGGTCGGGGGGCTGCTGATCGCCCTGACGCTGCTGCCGGCGCTCATCAAACGCTTCGTCAAAGGTGCACCGAAACGTGTGCTATAGTCATCGACCCGCATTGCGGGAGCCATGATCGAGATCCAAATCGTCCCGAGCGACATCCGTCGCAGCGTGCGCTACGTCTTCTTCGACCGGCGGCGCGTCGTCGTGGCCATCGTGGCCCTCTCCCTGCTGCTGGCGGGACTGATCGGATCGATGGCCGCGGCCCCCACCGTCATCCGCCGCGTCTACAAGGACAACTTCCTCAAGAGCATGCGCGTGGAGCGGGACATCCAGCGCGAGCGCCTGCACGAGAACGTGCAGCAGATGTCGTCGCTGGAGCGCAGCCTCGAGGAGCACCGCATCCGCGTGGAGAAGCTGATCACGATCTACGGCCTCGACCGCGACCTCGGCAAGGGCGGCTTCTCGATCCCAATGGCGAAGAGCGACTCCACCGACGTCCAGCTCGACGACGCCCAGCGCCGCGAGAACGGACTGCGCGTGGCCATGCGCAGGCTGCAGCTCCAGCTCGAGCTGCTCTCGCAGTACGAGCGCGACAACGCCGACATGGTCCGGCACACGCCGTCGATCCTGCCGCTGCCGGCCGACCGCTTCGTCCTGACCTCGCCGTTCGGCGTGCGCATCTCGCCGTTCACGCGCTCCGCCGATTTCCACAAAGGCCTCGACCTCTCCGCCCCCACCGGCACGCCGATCTACGCCAGCGCCGACGGCGTGGTCAGCTTCGCCGGCCGCTATCCGCTGCGCGAAAGCGTGGCCTGGTGGCGCTTCGGCAACGTCGTCACCATTAATCACAACGATCGCTTCGTCACCATCTACGGCCACTGCGACACGATCAACGTGCACGCCGGCCAGCAGGTGAAGCAGGGCCAGGTCATCGCCACGGTCGGCTCGACCGGCTGGAGCACGAACCCGCACCTGCACTACGAGGTGCGCAGCACGCTCGAGAATCCGGACGCGTACCAGCCCATCGACCCGCGCATTTACATTCTCAATTACCAGTGGTCCAATGAGGCATCGCTGTTGATGAAGTCGAGGACCTCGAAGGACTACAAGGACTTCGATCCGCTGCCGCCGGCGTTCGTAGGGAAGAGGAGAGGGTGATGAGCGCAGCCGCCGAACAAGCGAATTTCCCCACCATGATCATCCCGCGCGGAACGGAGATCCGCGTCAACCATCACGGACAGCTGTCGATCAAGACCCCCGGAAATCTAGTGATCCAGAATTCCGGAAACTATTCGGACATCGAGTCGACGAACGGATCGATCCGCATCGAGGAGAACGTCACCGTCGAGGCCGTGAACATCCGCGCCGGCCAGGCCTGCTTCATCCAGGGAACGCTGACGGCCTGGAAGGTCCACGCCAAGCGCATCACGCTCGAGGACCGGGCCCGCGCCTTCATCATGCTGCAGGAGTCGGAGCAGCTCGAGCTCTCCCGCAGCGCCCGCCTGGTCGGCAACTTCGCCAACGAGAAAGAGCTCTTCTTCATGATGGGGAAGTTCAGCCCGCAGCTGAAGGAGCTTCCCGGCTCGGTGGAGGTGCACAGCCCGCAGCAGCAGATCGACAGCTCGGTCACCGGCCGCATCCCGGCCATGAATCCCGAGACCGTGGCCACCGAGCACCTCCGGGCCGCGCAGTCGCTGCTGGAGCGCGAGATCGGCCGCACCGACCTCGCCCCGGCGGAAGCCGAGGCCCTGCGCGAGGTGCTGTACGCGCTGCGCGAGCGGAACCTGGCCCGCGTCGGCAGCATCTACCGCGACGCCTTCTCCGAGCTCAGCGCGCCGAGCGCGACGCTGAAGCAGGCCTTTGAGCACCTGGAGCGGTATTTTCAGAAGTAGCGCCGCCGCTCCCGTCAGAACGCATCCGGCATATAGCTCACCACGAAGCGCCACCCGTTCCAATACAGGCTCACCACGTCGTAGCGCAGCTGCACGTCCGGCCGCTCGCGCGCCAGGAGCATCTCGCCGAGGCGCACGAGCTGCTGCTGTTTGCGCCGGCCCACCGCCTCCCACCCGTCGCCGGCCGCGCGCGACTGCCGCGTCTTCACCTCGGCGATGACCAGCGTCCGGCCGCGGCGGAGCACGAGGTCGATCTCGCCGCCGGCGACGCGCACGTTGCGCGCCACCACGCGGTAGCCGCGCAGGCGGTAGAGCCAGCGGGCCCGCCATTCGCCGAGCCTGCCGAGCCGGGCGGCGGAAATACGCATCGCCGCCGAGGATACCTCGGAAGATTGAGCTCTTGGCTCTTAGCTGTTGGCTCTTGGCGGTCGGTGCCCTAAGAGCTAACAGCCAAGAGCCAAGAGCTTCGAGCTTACAATCGCGCCGTGCTGCCGCTTTCCGACCACAACCCCAGCCGCACCACCCCCTTCGTCAACATCCTCCTCATCATCGCCAACGTCCTGATGTTCTTCTGGGAGCTCTCCCTCGGACAGAACCTCGAGCCGGCCCTCTTCGACGTCGCCTTCATTCCGGCGCGCTTCTGGTACGCGCCGTTCCATCCGCTGAACATCATCGGCATCTTCGTCTCCATGTTCCTGCACGGCGGCTGGCTGCACCTCGGCGGGAACATGCTTTACCTCTGGATCTTCGGCGACAACATCGAAGACCGCCTCGGCCACTTCCGCTACCTCATCTTCTACGGCCTCTGCGGCATCATCGCCACGCTCGCCCACGCCTTCTTCAATCCCGGCTCGCGCGTGCCCTCCATCGGCGCGTCCGGCGCGATCGCCGGCGTTCTCGGCGCCTACCTGCTGCTCTTCCCGCGCGCGCAGGTCACGACGCTCATCCCCATCTTCTTCTTCATCACCATCCGCGAGATCCCCGCCGTCATCGTCCTCGGACTGTGGTTTGTCCTGCAGCTCTTCACCGGCGTGGCCTCGCTCGGTGTTGCCGGCCAGCAGAACGCCGGCGGCGTCGCGGTCTTCGCGCACATCGGCGGCTTCGTGGCGGGAATGGTCCTGGTCGCGCTCATGGGCGGCATGCGCCGTCCGCGCGCGATCCCGTCCAACGACTACTGGCGCTGACGCAGCGTGGCCGCGGCTTCGTCGGGATCGACGATGTTGATCGCGCCGCCGGCGCCGACCTCGTATCCGGCCAGCCCGCCGAGGCGGGGGATGACGGCGACGTACCAGTGCGCGCGCGGCTCGGCAGGGAAGGTCATGAAGATCCAGTTGAATCCCGGCGCGACGCTGCGCGACGCGCGCGCGGCCGGCTGCAGCAGCGACGCCAGCTCATGCGCCTCGCCGACGTCGTTCGCATGCGCGCACGGCACGATCCAATGCTCGTACGCGAACGCGGAGCCGCGCGGCGCCACGACGCGATAGTGCTCGCTCTCGCGCACGAGCGGCTCGTCATCGATGTGGCAGAGCGGGCATCGCGCCGCGCGCGCAAACGCCTCGGCCTCGCGCGCGAGCCGCGGCGGCGCGAACGGCGTGCCGAGGATCTGCGAGTGCGCGTGCGCGAGCGACGCGCCGGCGGCGCGGCCGTCGTTCCTGAAAATGATCGCGGGCGACAGTGCGCGATAGCGAGCGAGCCAGGCCTCGACGACGGCGGCGGCGTTGCCGAGATCCTCGAAGCGCGCGTCGTGATCGGCGCTCTCGACGACGATCTCGTGCCGCTCGCTGGCCGGGTACTTGTTCGGAAAGACGCGGATCGACCACGGGTCGCCGTCGCGCCAGATCTCCGGCGGCGTCTCGTGCTCGTTGCCGGGGCAGAAGGGGCAGACGATCTCCTCGTCGCCGCCGAGGGCGTGCGGGCGGAGGAGGCGCTCGGGGGCCAGGAGCACGGGGTCGCCGGTGATCGGATTGCGGCGGATCACGGCGCGCGCTCCAGCCGCCGCGCCAGGGCGATGCGCTGCGCGACGCCGAGGAGTGCAAAGACGGCCATCAGCACCGCCAGCCACTCGGCGATCGTGAACGACGCCAAGCGCATCGTTGCCCAGCCGTTTGTGAAGAGGATGTACGAGACGATCGGGAAGACGATGAGGGCGAGGACGAACTCGCCGCGTCCGACGGTCTCGTACGAGCGCTCCCGCCATGTCGCTTCGATCTGCGTGCCGAGGTAGCCGTTGAGCATGATCAGAATCATCGTCGCGATCAGCAGCCACAAGCGCACGCCGTTGCCGGCCAGCCAGCACGCCGCCAGCGTCGTGTCGGCGACGCGGTCGGCGGCATGGTCGAGAAAGTCGCCGAAGCGCGTCGTGCGGTTCGTGGCGCGGGCGACGATGCCGTCGAGCGCGTCGGCCAGGCCGCCGACGGCGATCAGCACGATGGCGGCGAGGAAGAGCGCGGGCCGGCGCGGGCCGATGGCGAGGCACGCGGCCCCGCCGAGGCTGATGGCGAGCGCGAGCACGGTGATCGCGTTCGGCGACAGCGGAGTCCGCCGCGCCACCGGCAGCAGCCAACGGTTGAGCCGGTCGCGCCACAGATTCACGGCGGGCATTTTAGAGCGAGCGCGCCGCGTTCTCCCGCGAGTCCCATGACACTTCGGTCCCTCGGCGCGGCGGCGTTCGCGCTCCTTTTTGCATCGCACGCCTTTGCGTCCTACCGCATTTGCGCGTGGATCCCGCCGTGGGACGGCAACGCGCTCACCTCGATTCAGATGAACGGCGGCGCCGTCAACGAGGCCAATCCGGTCTGGTATAGCTGGAACGCCGACGGCACGATCGCCAAGAACTGGAACGCGGAGAACCAGAGCTGGCGCGCGGCGATGACCGGGGCGACGTTGATCCCGACGATTCAAAACATCGTCAACCACAGCTTCGACGCGACTGCCGTGCAGACGATGCTGGCCACGCCGGCGTCGCGCGAGGCCCACGCCGCGGCGATTTTTCAGCTCGTCGTGAACGCCGGCCTCGACGGCATCGACGTCGACTACGAGCGCATCCCGGCCACGTCGAAGGCGAATTTCAGCGCCTTCGTCAGCACCCTCGGCGGCAAGCTGCACGGCATCGGCAAGAAACTTTCCGTCACTGTCTACGCGAAGACGAGCGATGTGTCGTGGAACGGCGCGGGCGGCCAGGACTGGGGCGCCATCGCCGGCGTGGCCGACTCCGTGAAGATCATGGCCTACGACGATCACTGGGCGTCGAGCGATCCGGGCCCGATCGCGCCGCTGGACTGGCTCGACAAAGTCGTCACGTATGCGGAGAGCACGATCCCGGCGTCGAAGATCATCGTCGGCCTGCCGTGGTACGGCTACGACTGGACCTCGACGGGCAACGGCGCGCTGGCGTCGTACACGTCGGCCACGCTCGTCGCGCAGAACAACGGCGTCACCATCGGCCACGACGCGAACGGCGAGGCGACGTACATCTACAACGGCCACACGGTCTACTTCCAGGACGCGTCGAGCTACGCGAAGAAGGTCGAGCTCATCAAGCAGAAGCACGGCGGCGTGGCCGGTTTCGCGCATTGGGCGGCGGGCGTCGAAGACCCCGCGGTGTGGAACGTGATCCGCGGCAGCAGCGCGCCGCTGCCGTCGCAGCCGCCGCCCGCGCCGGCGGACTTCAGCGTGAGCGGCCCGAACACGCTGACCGTGCCGGTGGGCGGCGAGGCCTTGGCCAGCTATCAGCTCACGCCGATCAACGGCTTCAGCGGGACACCGTCGATGACCGTGCTGCCGAGTGCGTTCAACGGCGTGGTCGCGCCGCAGCCGCCGCTGTCGCTGCGCGTGGCGGCGACGGCGACCACGGCGCCCGGCGTGTACCAGGTCACGCTGCGCTTCACCAGCGGCGCGCTCGTGCACGACTCGCTGGTGACGATCGTGGTGACGCGCGTGGAGCGGCGCCGCGCGGCAGCCCACTAATCAATAGATGATCACCGTGTCGCCGACGTTCGCCATCTGATACAGCCTGGCGATGTCGTCGTCGCCGAGGCGCACGCAGCCGTGCGAGACCGACTGCCCGAGCTTCTCCGGCTCGTCGGTGCCGTGGATGCCGTAGCCGTCGCCGAGCTCGAGGCGGTACTTGCCGAGGACCTTGTCGAAGTGGCGCTGCTTCGTGTCGACCGGCGGGACCACGAGGGCGTCGCCGGCGGTGATCATCGTGCCCGGCGGCAGCTCGCGCTCGTTCGTCCCGTCGCTGATCACCACCGTGTCGCCCTTCACCTTCAGCACCGGATTCCCGCGTTCGTGGAACCACGACCAGAACCCCGTGCTGCTTCGCGTCGGCTCTCCCGTGCGCGAGTCGAGCTCGTCGCCGCGGTTGAGGTGCACGACGCGCATGCCGTTCTTGCGCGCCTCCTCGACGTAGTGCCAGTCGGGCGGGACCCACTGCGGGTTCTCTTCCTTCTGCACGATGCGCAGCTTGCCGATGGGCGTGTCGAACACGAGCGTCTTCCCGTCGACGGCGAGCGTCGTCCCCTTGCCGGTGGAGCAGACGGCCTCGAAGACCGGCTGGCCGTTGCGCTTCAGCCAGAGCTTGTTCTCCTCGGTCGAGACGATGATCGTCTGCCCCGTGTCGGGCACGTCCGTCTGCTGGGTGATGTTTTGGATCTTCGACTGCAGCACGTTGACCTGCGACGCGCGCGCGGCCGCGGCGTCGTGCAGCGATGCGGCCTTGTTGCCGTCGCGCTCCGCGATCATCTCGTCGATCATGGCCACGCGGTCGAGCCGGCGCAGGTCGCGCACGTTGATGGCCTCGCCGGCGACGGCAAACGCCGCCAGGCCGAGCGCCAGCACCAGCAGCGCCCACGATCCGAGGAATCCCGTCCAGCGAGGCATATCAAAAAATGTACACGCGCGTGTCCGTCGAAATTCGCGGCCAGATCGCGGCCATGTCCTCCTCCGGCACCATGAACGAGCCGGGCTTCGGCCCCTGCAGCGGCGAGCCGGGCGGGGGCGGGGTGTGGATGACGTAGTTGTTGCGCAGGACCACGACGTACTTGCCGAGGCCGTTGGGCACGCTCTCGCCGCGCGGCGCGAGTCCGTTCATGGCGTAGAACCAGTCCGGAACGTTCCAGACGTAATCGGACTCTTTGCCGACGACGGTGAAGGCGCCCTTGAGCGGGATGAACGTCCACGTCCGGCCGTCGCGGGCGTTGACGGTGCGATGCTCGCCGACCTGCACGTCGCATTCGCGGACGACGTCGCGGCCGAGGCGGAACTGCATCTTGCGCCGGGCCGTGTCGATCGTCAGGTAGAACTGCGAGCCCTGCTGCGAGACCAGGTAGGCCATCCGCCCGTCGAGCTCGCGGGCGAGCTGCGCGCGGGTCAGGTCCATCTTGGCCAGCTCCTCGCGCATCTGCCGGAGCCCCGCGGGGGAGCTCTCGCTGCGCTTGAAGAGCAGCGCGGTCTTGTCGTCGATCGCGTCGCGCTGGTGCGCGGCAAAGGCGAACGTCACCGCCGCCACGGCGATGAGAAGAAGGTTCAGCCAGAGCGGTGGCCTTGGCGATCGTCGGCGCTCTCGCACACTCAACAGTTAGGCGAACGACGTGCCAAATTGAGTGCTGAGTGCTGAGGACTGAGTGCTGAGTAGGGCGGGACTCAGCGACGCCCGTTCATGGGCCGCAAACGACCGCTCGTTGAAAAGCAATCGCCGCGCTGCCCTCCGAAGGCTCTACTGCGCCGTCATGAAGCGAATGGCCATCGCCCTGCTCCTCCTCTGCAACGCGCACCTTCTCCTCGCTGCCAGCGCCGGCACGGTGCGCGTCAAAGTCCTCGGGCCCGACAACCGCCCGATGTCCGGCGTCCTCGTGCAACTGCGCAACGACATCACCGGGTTCAAGCAGGAGACGGCCACGTCGACTGACGGCAGCGTCGCCTTCACCAACGTTCCGTACAACCCGTACGAGGTCCACGTCGACGTGCAGGGCTTCCAGCCCGCGCATCGCGCCGTCGACGTCCACTCCGCCGTGCCCGTCGACGTCAGCGTTGCGCTCGCCGTCGCCGCGGTCTCGGAGACGATTCAGGTCAGCGCGGAGCCGCCCGCGGCGCAGCTCGAGACCGACACCTCGGAGAGCCACATCGACATCGACAAGTCGTACATCGCCAAGGCGCCGGCCGCGGTGGCTTCGCGCGCCATGGAGCAGATCGTCACCTCCACGCCCGGCTTCATGAAGGACGAGAACGGCCGTTTCCACATGAACGGCGCGCACAGCCAGAGCGAGTACGTCGTCGACGGGCAGACCATCTCCGACCAGACCGGCGTCACCTTCTCGAACTCTATCGATCCCGGCATCGCCCAGGGCATCGAGATCATCTACAACAACATCCCCGCCGAATTTGGCGAGAAGGTCGGCGCCGTGATCAACCTGACCACGAAGTCGGGCCTCGGCGGCGGCGCGGCGAAGGGCGACGTCTACGTCGGCGGCTCGCGCTTTTCGACGTACGAAGTCGGCGCTTCCGCCGGCGGCGGCTCGCAGACGTTCGGCTGGTTCGGCTCGGTCAACGGCTCGACGTTGCACCGCTTCGTCGATCCGGTCAACTTCGCGAACCTCTTCAACGAGGGGAACACCGAGCGCGGCTTCCTCCGCCTCGATAACCAGTCGAGCGACAACAAGAACGCGCTCCGCATCTCCGCTCTCATCGGCCAGACGCACCGCGACGTGCCGAACACCTTCACGCAGGAAGACGCGGGATCGGCGCGGCGCGTGCGCACCGCGGACCAGAACCTCAACCTCGGCTGGCAGAGCATCTTCTCGCAGACCTCGGTCCTCGAGATCACCACCTTCGGCCGTTTCTCGAAGTTCCGACTCAACCCGTCCGACGGCGACACGCCCGTGACGGCGTCGTCGGACCGCACGCTCAACAACTACGGCGTTGCGCCGTCGTTCACCTGGACCAACGGTCATAACGACGTGAAGGCCGGCGGCACGCTGAAGCGCTATCCGATCCGCGAGCACTTTTCCTTCGGCATTACCGATCCGGGGCTGAACGATCCCGCGTCCCAGGATTACAACCCGAACCTCGCGCCGTACGACCTGACGCGCGGCGGCACGCCGTTCGTCTTCGACGCCCGCCGCACCGGCTCCTACTACGCCGCGTACGTGCAGGACAACGTGAAGTGGAACAACATCACCGCGAACCTCGGCGTCCGCTACGACCACAACAATGTCCCGGTCATCGACTCCGCGTTCGAGCCGCGCGTCGGCGTCGCCTACTACATCCCGGCGACGAAGAGCGTCTTCCGCGCCTCGTACAACCGCCTGCTCTACACGCCCGAGTTCGAGAACATTCTTCTCAGCTCTTCACCCGAGGCGGCCAAGCTCGTCCCGCCGTCGGTCGCCGATTCGCGCGAGCTCGGCGGCGGCGAGCTGCTCGTCCACTCCGAGCGGCAGAACGCCTACGACGTCGGCCTGCAGCAGGGAATTGGCTCTCGCGTGCGCATGGACGTCGACTTCTGGAAGAGGAAGGTGCATTTCGCCGGCGACCAGGACCAGTTCGAGAACACCGGCGTCGTTTTCCCGCTCGCGTTCAAGGCCGGCGACTACAAGGGTTGGAACCTTCGCTTCGACCTGGCCCGCACCGCGGGCCTGCGCGGATTCCTGTCGTTCGGCCACACCAAGGCCATTTACGTCCCACCGCCCGCCGGCGGGTTGTTCCTCGATCAGGGAGCGGTCGACGCCATCACCGGCGGTCCATTCCTCATCGATCACGATCAGAAACTGTCGGCGCAGGGCAGCCTCACCTACGACATCGGCGCGAGCGGCTTCTGGGTCGGCACGAACGTGCGCTACGACTCCGGTCTCGTCACCGGCGTCGGTCCCGACGACGTGCTCGGCGATCCCGACAACGCCTTCGCGGCGCCGTTCATCGTCGTTCATGCGGGAACGGACCTCGATCCGAACCGGATCAAGGCGCGCACCATCGTCGATTTCTCCCTCGGCGCCGACCTGCAGAAGTACGGCGTGCCACTCAGCGTGCAGGCCGACCTCCTGAACGCGCGGAACACGCAGGGCCTGTACAACATCGAGTCGGTCTTCGGCGGCACGCACGTGATCCCGCCGCGCATGCTGGCCGTGCGCGTCCGTTACACGTATTGACCGAATGTTATTTAAGCGGGCACCGTTCCGATGCTCATGCGGCGGATCGTGCTCCTGGCGCTCGCGGCGGCGGCGTTCCCGCTGGCGGCGAGCGCGCACTCGGTCGTCGACGTCGGCGTGAGCATCGCCGCGCCGGCGTTCGTCGCGGCGGGCTCGCGCATCACCTACAGCGTCACCGTCAGCAATTTCGCCTACGATTTCGCGTACGGCGTCGTTCTCACGGATCAGCTCCCGGCCGGTGCGGCCTTCGTCTCCGCGAGCGGCGGGAGTGCATGGAACTGCTCGCAGTCGAACGGGACGGTGACGTGCTCCGCCGAATCGCTGAGCCCGGGCGACAGCGTCGTCACCATCGTGGCCACCGCGCCGTCGCAGCCCGGTCTCATGCAGACCAGCGCGACGGTGGAAGGCGTCGGCATCCTCGATCCGAATCCCTCGAACGACTCCGCGGCCGCGAGGACGACCGTCTACGTTCCCTCGGCGTGCACGATGCCGGCACCGCTGCTGTTTGCGCCGGCGGACGGTACCGCGCTCGACGGCGGCGCGGCGCACCTGTCGTGGAGCGCGTCGAGCGGCGCCTCGGGTTATCGCATCTGGACCGCCGTGGAAGGGGCGAAGCCATTCGTCCTCGGCGAGACGCCCGCGACGCGCTTCGACGTCTCCGTCGAATCGGGCGCCACGGAGTGGTGGGTCGAGGCGGTCAGCGACGTCTGCCCGCCAGTGCCATCCGCGCACGCCCACTTCGTGTCGCACGGCAGGCCGTTCCGCCTCTACGTCACCGACTTCTCGGGCAATCCCAACGTGGCCGGCCACGGTGACGGCGAACCCGACCAGGTCACCTACGAGCGGCCGGCATCGCTCGGCATCGACGGCAACGGGCGGCTGCTCGTCGTCGACAGCGGCGCGTCGACGCTGCGCATTGTCGCTTTCGATGGCTCCGCAATCGTCGCTGCGGGGCAGCCCGATGCCACCGGCAGCGCCGACGGCCCGGCCGTTTTCGCGCGGATGAATCACCCGCGCGCCATCGCCGTGAGCGCCGGCGGCTACGCCTTCATCGCCGATTCCGAGAACGAGATCGTCCGGCAGTTTTTCCCGAACGGGAACGGCGCCTACTTCGGGCCGTTGATGACCACGATCGCCGGCACTGCCGGTGACAGCGGAGCATCCGACGGCGTCGGCACAAGCGCGCGCTTCAACGGCCCGGCCGGAATCGCCGTGACGCCGACGTCGACGATCTACGTCGCCGACACGGCCAATCACTGCATCCGCAGGACCGATACCGTGACCTCGAACGTCGTGACCTTCGCCGGCAGCGCCGGGAACGCCGGCAGTGCCGACGGCAGCCGCGGCGCGGCACGTTTCAATTCGCCGACGGGCCTTGCCGTCGATGCCGCGGGGAACGTCTTCGTCGCGGACAGCGGCAACCACACCATCCGCAAGATCACTCCGGACGGAACGGTGTCAACCATCGCCGGCATTGCCGGGCTGCCGGGCCTCGTCGACGGCGTCGGCGCCAATGCGCGTTTCGACACGCCCGCCGGCCTCGCGTTCGACGCGCTGGGCAATCTCTACGTCGCCGACAGCGGCAATCACACCATCCGCCGCATCGCGCCATCGGGCTTCGTCACCACCGTCGCGGGCGGCTTTCCCGGCCACCAGAACGGCGACGGCGCGTTCGCGCGCTTCAACGCGCCGGCGTCGGTCGCCATCGATGCCGCCGGCAGGCTCTTCATCGCCGACCGCGATAACCACGTGATCCGCCTGGCCACGCCGGTGCCGCAGCCGGCCCCGCAGCGGCGCCGCGCCGCCGGCCGGTAGGGGCGCACAGCGTGCGCCCTCACCCCAGCCGCGTTCGCAGAAACACCATCACGCTGTGCGGATGCTGGCCATAGAACGGCTGCAACAGCGCCGGCATTTGATAGCGCGTCGCCGTCGCGCCGAGGCCCGTCGTCGTGTGCGCGGCGTACAGCAGGTCGAGCGTGTAGCCGAGCGTATACGCATCGACGCGGAAGACGCGCACCGGCAGCGGCGGCCGCGGCACTTGCGTGAGAATCGGATGCGGGAAGAGCTCGTCCTTGTCGGCCCGTTCCGCGCGCACGGTGACGTGATTGCGGTCGAGCACGTGCAGCGCGGCCTCGCCGAGCCATCCGTCGAACGTGCGGTCATGCACTTCCTTGTAGACGCGGCCCCACGCGAGCGTCGTGCTCAGTCGTGCCCACGCGAACGGCACGCTGGCACTGGCCGAGGCGGTCGTGCGCGTGGCGTAGCCCGGCTCAATCGCTTCCGGATGCGTGAGCCGGCCGTGCGATACCTGCACGTCGAGCACGCGCAGCGGCTGCAGACGAAGGCGCGCCGACCACGAGTCGATGCGGCCGCCGTCGGGCTTCCACCGCTGCTCATCCGGCTCGTGGCCATGAAATGCGCTCCCCTCGGCGGTGACGGCGCCGAACGTCGCCCCGGCCGTGACCACGTTGAAGGCAATGTGCGTCGAGTCCATGAAGTGATGTGTGATCGGCGCCTGCGGCAGCTCCATCGCCGAGTCGCGGTGCGGGAACGCTACCGGCCCGAGCGCCGGCTCGCCGACCGGCGCCGCGTAGACGTAGACGGTGCCGTGCGTGACCGTCCGCGCATACTCCGCCGCCAACTCCATGAAGAAGTCGTGCGGATGCTGCGCGTCGATGATCTGCTTGCCGAACGCCGTCTCGCCGGTCTGGAACAGCTCTGGATATTTGCGGCCGGAGATCGTGGCTGGCTCCAGGCTGAGCATGGCGCGGAGCAGAATCGTCCCCCCTCCCGCCGGACGCTCCGCCGAGGCCATGAACCAGTTCGTCGAGAACGTCTGGTTGGCACCGCGCGGCCCCGACTCGTTCACGCGGTTCAAAAACGCCTGGCCGTGAAACATCAGCAGCCATGAGCCGTGCATCGAATGAATCATCTGCATCGGCACCGACTGCGGATTGCGGCTCGTGCCCGACGCCTGCGACATGCCGAGGTCCTGCGCGCGCGCGGCCGCCGCGCAGAAGAGGAAGGCGAAAACGATCCGGCGAGCCATGCGTGCAGTGTAGCAACCGGTCGCGACGGCCCAGCGACCGCCAGCCAACTGTTCCCGACCGTTCATTGGAAAGACATCGCGACCGAAGGCCTTGAAGGATCTACTGCGCGGACCGATGCCTTACCGTTCGTCTCGCCAGCATACCGTCGTCATCAACATCTATGTGCGGCAGGACCAGTACGAATGGCTGCGCGAGCACGGGAACTATTCCGTGCTCCTCCGCGAGCTGATCGACGCAGCGATGTACAACCCGTCGTCGCTCGGCCGTGGTGAGATGGCGCGCCTTCACCGCGCCATTCGCGAGCTCGACGCGCTGCTGTCCGGGCTCCGCGCCGCTTCCGACACCCAAAATGCGCCGCGGCGCGAGCGGACGCGTGCGCGGCGCCGCGGCGGCCAGCGGATGCTCGACGAAGAAACCTAGGATCGCGATCAGCGGCGTCCGTACGGATTCAACGCCGCGTCACATTCGAACGTCCCCTGTTCAGATTCACGCGATCGTCCGTCATTTGCAAATTGACCCGGCATCATTTGCTAAATGACCGGCGCACGCTCGGTTCTGGCGCGCCGTCACATAAATATGATCCGTGGCCATTTTGCAAACGACCGGCGGTCACATTTATGTGAGCTTGGTTCATATAAATGTGACCGGCGGTGATTTGCAAAATGACGGGCGAACACGTTCGCCCGTGGACGTCACGGCGAGTTGTGATCGACCGCACGGCGTCACGGTTCATTTTTGAATGGACTAACGTCGGACTGGCCAGTTCAAATGGTCCGCGCTCCTGCCCGGAGCGCGGACTGGCCGCGGTTAGGTTGCTTTCGGGCCGCGCCGTCATCACGACGAGTTTGAAACACGAAGGCGCAACAGAGAGAGAGAATCATGTCCAACATCCTCACTCCCGCCAGGCCCGCAGCGTCCGAGCCTCAGGTTCCGTCCCCGACCGTCACGCACTACGAACAGGTTGCCGCCGAATTGAGCATCGCCGTCGAGACCGCCTTTGCGGCGATCCCGAACATGGAGGCGCCGCACCCCTCGACCCGTGACTTCGTCCGCTCGCATCAAAGCGTGTCCAACGACTTCATCGCCAGCGTCATCGCCGCCGTCGAGGCGACGCCGGAGCTGCAGAACGTGAAGAAGTTCAGCGTGGCCGAAGCGCGCGATACGCTCCAGTTTATCGAAGCGTTCGCGCCCATCGCCGCGCGGCTGACCGCACTGGCGAACAACCTCAAATTCACCATGCAGTCGAGGAAAGCGAAGATCGCCGCCGACGCTTTGCAGACGTACGACATCGCCAAAGGGGTGGCCCGCGATGCCGGCAGCGCCGGCCTGGTCCCGCACATCAGCAACATGCGCCGAACCCTCGGCCGCGGTCGTCCCCGCACGCACGCCAAGGCCCCGCAAGAGCCGCCGGCATAGTCTCTCCTCCCTGGATCGGATCGGTCCGCACGGCCGCTGCTGCAACGCGGCCGTGCGGAATTCTTCTTGCTTGACGCCCCATCGTCCTCGACGATATCATACGAAATGATTGAAGGAGGTGTGGCATGAAAGCGCTAGCCTTGGCGATTTTTTGTCTAGGAGCCCTCCTGATGGCGGCCGACGCGAGTGCATGCTTCGACTGCTGTCAACCGCCGCCGTACACCGTTCTGTCATGCTGCTCGGTGATATGCGGCTACACGGGCTGTGACGCCACAAGCAGTGGTGGTTTCGGCTCGGTCTGCCAGCCCAGCGGCGACGTTTGCTCGCAGAACGACACATGGTGCTCTAGTCACGGCGGGGACCGCGAGCCGCTATGGGCGCAATGTGCGCCTCCGCCTCTTAGCGACCGCTGGCAACTGATCACGGTCAAAGTCATGCGCGCCGCACGCACGACACAGAGGTCGTGAATGCGCACCGGGCTTGCCCTGTCGCTGCTCATCACATGGGCCGCTGTCGCCCAGGCATCCGAGCAGAAGGGCACACTGTGTATTGCTGGGATGCCGTGTTTCGCCGCAGCAGGCCGCGTTGAGGACGTCGCTCCGGTAGACACGGAACGACTTTTCACCTGGAGCGATGCGCCGGGGAAGACGACGATTGGCGTTATCCCGGCGGGCGCGCGCCGTCTCTCATTGACGCCTCCTCGGGCAATTCGCTTGCGCCTGAAGTCGATGAGCCCGGAGCGCTGGCCGGCGCGCACGGCATTGAGCATCCGCGATCAGCAGAAGCATTCGTGGCAACTCGTCTTATCGCCGAAGGAAGCACGATCGAGCTTCGAGATCGACGTTCCGGATGGCGAATACGACGTCGAAGTGGCTGCTGACCGCCATCGGCGGGAGATACGGCATGTGAGGTCCGCGGCCTCGGCCGAAGTTTCGATCGCCCTTAAGCCTTTGCCTCAGATTACAGGCCGTGTCGTCTCCAAAGCGGGCGACTCCGTTGCGGGAGCAGAACTTCGAGTGAATCAACGCACCGTGGCCGTATCCGATGCGAGAGGGCGCTTTGCGTTCGACGCCGATCCTGACGCCTGGCCGGAAACGGTGTCGATCGGTGCCGGGGGCTACGGCACGCGCACCGTTCCCATTCCTCGGTCCCGCATCGACACGGACCTCCTCGACGTCAGCCTCAGTGCGGGAGGATTCCTTCAGGTCATCGTTGTACGCTCGCCGGAGATAGGCGCTCTTCGTCTCGACGTTTACAAGCTCGACGATGGCCGGCGTGGAGCCGCAGCCTACTCGCGCTCACTCGGTTCCAACCAGATGGAGTCCACGTTCGAAGATGTCGATGCCGGCGACTACTTGGTGCTCGCGTCGGGCGACAAACCCGAAGAACGCTGCGGTGTGAAGATCGCTGTCAAATCGGCCGAAAAGAACGCCGTCAAATTGTCAGTTCGTCCCCACAAGCTGACACTTCGCGCGGATCTTCGCGGAGCTCCGCTAGGCAGTGCACGCATCCGCTTCTGGAGCCGAGATGGCCTCTGGAACGCCGACTTCACCTCTGCGGAGAACGGTGAGCTTCAGTTGTATCCCTGGCAATTGGGAAAGGCGTCGGCCTGGGTCTACAAAGAAGGAGCAATGACGGTACCTCACATGGAGGATCGCCGGTTTGACGAGGATGACGGCGAGGCCGATTGGACGATTCATGTCTCGACGCGGGAGACGAGAGGCCGCGTCATCGACGCAGTTACGGGCGAGCCGATCGCAGGAGCGAACGTTGCGCTGGAAGTGAAGGGGCCGAGCCCGTACAGCACGCTCACGAAGAGCGGCAGCGACGGCCGCTTCGTTTTCACGACCGCGAGGCCGGGACAACATACGATCCATGCGGCCGCCGACGGATATCAAAACGGACACGCACGTTATCAATTTCTCGACAGCGAAGAGAGCCATGAAGTCACCCTTGCGCTCGAGCCGGCGGGCGCAGTACGCGTCATTGTCCGTGATGCATCCGATAGACCCCTGCGAGACGCGGCGGTGCTGGACTACTCGAGCGGCACGCTGACCGGCCAGCGCTTTACGGATGAAAACGGCCAGGTGGTGATTCCGCTCGGCCGGGACGAGCTTCGCCAGGCATTCGTGATCCCGAGGGACGGCTCGTTCGCGATCGCTACGATCGGCAGCCAACCTGAAGCCGTCATTGTTGTTCCACCGCCCCAATCGACAATCCTCATCAGGTCGCGCAGCACGGATCAGAATCCGATCGACCATGTGATGTTCATCATTCGATTCAACGGCATTGCCATTCCCTTCGGAGTTCAAGGCATGCTCGCGCGCCAGCAGGGAGCGACAATCGTCTCGGGATCCGACGGCAGGATCGTGCTGCCTCACGTGCCGCTTGGCCTGTACGAGTTCTGGCCGGTCGGATCGCCCGCCGAGGCCCAAGCGGCGATGCAGGGGCTGGGCAAGGAGGCGCCGATCACGATCAGCGCCGCGCCCGGCGTGAACGAAGCGGTGCTCAGCTTTGCGTCCCCAAAACGGCCGTAGGGCGGCCCCCGGCGACCGTTCGTGTTCGCCGCACGTTCCGCCGCCCTCGCCGCGCCGCGCGCGCTCGCCTTCGGCTCGCGCGCTGCCGCTCCGCGCAACTGCGGCCGCCCACCGACTACGCCCCCGGCCGCCGCAGTTGCACTCCGCGGCCCGGCGCTTCCGCCCGCCCGCCGCGGAGACCCAGGTGCGGCCCGCACCCACCCGCGCCGCCGCGGGCCGCACCTCGGTTCCGCGGCCACCCGGCGCCGGCGGCGCGGCTCCCGCCCGCGCCATCCGCCCGCCGAGAATGAACTCCATCAATTGCGGCGTTCGTACGTGCCACAATAGAGGCCAGGAACAAGAATGCGCCGACTAACCTGCGTCGCCCTGACACTCATCGCGTTGAATGCATGCATCGCGTATCGCCTGACTACTACTGACCCGGAGGGAAACACGAAGACGCGTGAGGGGCTATGGCTTGGCCCGATTCCCATCATTCGCCGGATCCGAACCGAACTGAGTCGCGTTCAGGAAGACGTTTCTACGCGTCGCGCCCAACTTCAACCGCTTCGGTGCGGCTCGGAGGAATGCTACTCCGCCGAGGACGTCAACGCGGCTATTGCAACAATTCGTCAGGAAGTGCGCGCGGTCTTCCCTGATGAGGCAATTGCTTCGGCGATCAGCCTCGACGAAGAAATAGCGCAGGCCAGCGCGGAGCTCGTCTCCTCTGAACGCCGCAACCTAGTTCAGTTCGCTCGCAATCCTCCTGACCTTCCATCACCCGTCTATCTACGACCTCGCGTCGATCGAGTGTTCCAACGCATCAACGGCCGGATCAGCAACTACCTCGCTCACTCCGAACTCAACCCCACGCTACACATCAGCAGCAATCCGCCTGGCGCGAGATTCGAGATAGAAATCGGGAACAACGAACGAACGAAAAGGACCACCGTAACAGACGACGATCTGCAATCGGTATGGCGAGGTCACTACAGTGGTCACATTGCCAAAGCGGGCTATCGTGACGCGCAACCTTTCATGCTTGACCTGATGAATGATAGTCGAACGAAAGTACGCTGCACCCTCGCTCCGACCAGTGCTCCCGCAACTGAGGAGTCGATCTGTCGCTTCGAAAACTGAGCATGCCCTCCTCAAAGCTCGTTCCGCTCACGCCGGTAGCCAAAAAGTACGTGGGGTACTTATTGTCGTTCGCCGTGACGCTCGGCGTTAGCTTTGCCCCGCTATGGGGTGGCAAAGTTCCTGGATTCCACGCAATTCTTGACGTGTACCCCAAGAGTCAGCAAAAGGTCATTCCCTTTGCGTCAATCCTGATGAGTATTACTGCCGTTGCCGTGCAATTCTTCCGCGGGTTCGCGCGGCCTCGGCATCTAAAAGGCATCTTCATCGGGGTATTCGTGGCGTTCATCGTGTTGGTTTTCGCTTGCTATATCGCATACGACGCGCTAGTTATTCAAATCGAAGTGCCCGCTATTCACGGGACCGCCGCGTATCTTGTCGGCTCCAAGCCCTTGCCAACGTGCGAGTGTGCAAAACGTGGGCTCGAAATCAGGCAGTGTATCGGATTTGCAATAAACGCAGATCCTGACGAGGTGGCTGAGTGTTTTTCGCGTGAGGAGATCAGTAAGCGGAGCATGATATTGTCAGTCCTCTATATGCTCGTGATGTGGTCGTTCGCGGCGTTGGTCGGGCTTTTGATCCTGCAAGAGGCACCGAAGGTGCAGCCGCCAGGTCCCCGTCATTCGTTGGGCAGTCCTTCGTAGAACCCGCTTCCGACGCCGAGAACGCGCCGCGGCGCGAGCGGACGCGTCCGCGCCGGCGCGGTGGTCAGCGGATGCTCGACGACGAGACGTAACCACTGCTCGTCGGCCCGCATCGACCGTTCGTCGTCCGCAATCGACCATTCACCGGCTTGGGGTTGTCGCCACGGCAGTTCCCTGCATAATCGCGGGCGATGCCGCCGCACAACGTCGCAGGGCTCGTGCACCTCGTCGGCTTTCTCGTCGGCGCCGCGTTGTACGGCCTGCTCTTCGTCCTCGTCGTGCGCCGCCGCCTCGACGACCGCCTTCCGCTGCTCACCGCGATCCTCGGCTTGATCTGGAACGTCATCGGCCTCGCCGCGTTCGCCATCCGCGATCTCGCCGGACACGATCCGCACCCGTACCTCGTCGCCACCGCGTACAGCGCCCTTGGATTTCTGCCCGCCGTCGTCATCGACTCCGTCTTCCGCTCGCGGGCGAAGCGCGGCGTCTTCGTCTTTCTCGCGTACGGCGTGAGCACCGTCGCCGAGGGGCTGATGTTCTGGTCGGCGGGCCACGGCGTCGTTCCCTCGGCCGCCGCGCTGAAAACGCTGACGTGGTCGTACGCCGCGTTGACGATTCCCGCTCTCCTGCTCACGCGGCGAGGCGACGCCGCGCCGCGCCGCTGGTCGATCGTGGCGCTCGCCGTCTTCGCCATCTCCGCACTTCACCTCAGCCACAGCGAGGGCCCGCACGAGCTGTGGTTTGTCGAGCTGGCCGGACATCACGCCTCCATTCCGCTGATCTTCGCGATTCTTTATCAGGACTTCCGCTTCGCGCTGGCCGACCTTTTCCTGAAGCGCGCTCTTGCTCTCTTCGCGCTCCTGGCCATCGCCTCCGGGCTCTACCTCGGCGTGGAAGTGCCGTTGCTCCGGCAGCATGATTTCCAAACGGACCCGGTGGCGGTCGGCGTCTCGGTGATTCTGTGGGCAGGCACCGCGTTGCTGTACGCGCCGCTGCGCCGCGGCGCGGCGTGGGTCGTCGACCGCGTGATCCTGCATCGCGCCGACTACGCGCGGCTCCGCGACGACATCGCTTTTCGCCTCGCCGAGGCCGGCGATCCCGACGCCGTGATGCGTGTGCTCGCCGAGGCGCTGCGCAAGCCGCTCGCCGCCGATGACATCCGCATCGTCGTTGGCGCGGACGGCGACGTCGCCATCCCGACGAGCGACGAGCCGCGCTACGCGCTGACGCTCGGACCACTGTCGGGCGGACGCCGTCTGCTCTCCGACGAGATCGAGATGCTCGACGGCGTCGCGCTTCTGGCCGCGCGGCGCATCGACGCGCTCCGCTTGGCGCGCGAGCGGGAGGAGATGACGAAGCTGACGACGCAGGCGGAGCTGCGCGCGCTGCGCGCGCAAGTCAATCCGCACTTTCTCTTCAACGCTCTGAACACGATCAGCTACTTGATCCAGACCGCGCCGGCGCGCGCCCACGTCACGCTGATGAAGCTGACGGCGCTGCTGCGCGGCGTGCTTCGATCGAGCGACGCGTCGGTGGCCCTCGGCGACGAAATCGATCTCGTCGCCGCCTAC